>Ga0179591_1183992_pt1 | contig 12975 bp, 18 predicted proteins | sample CZOMad2_1_08_16f_FD_182891 | JGI IMG/M metagenome (GOLD analysis project Ga0179591, IMG submission 182891) | Vadose zone soil fungal communities from Angelo Coast Range Reserve, California, USA - CZOMad2_1_08_16fungal (PacBio error correction) | ecosystem: Environmental > Terrestrial > Soil >...
TAAGGGGGGGGGGACATGCTGTGCCAGGACGACTTCTTACCAGGGGGGGGGGGGGGACAACTGCAAAAGCTAGTGCTCCCGCCCGTGAGGTGGCACAGGGGCAGGGTACTACTCGGCGCTGGACCGATGTCAAAACAAATTACAGGGGGGAAACGCTAGTACCGACTCAATGAAACTCCGTGACCAGGTGACTCCTAAAAAAGAGTTTGGTGGGGACAAAGCGAAAGCATGAGCTGGCTTCGCCGTGCAAAGCAGACGGAGGAAGCTCCGGGGCGGGGGAGAAAAAGCAACATAGCCCGTTCCGCTGTTTCATGGGGGTAAAAATACATCCGTCCCGGCGAAAATATGTCCAAGAAGGGTGGGGGGAAAAGTGGCCCGGCTGCAAAACAGGCAACCGGACCGTACGGAATTCGGGGAAAGACGAGTTACAGGACAAAAAGCCAAATAGTGGAAGAAAAACTCTGAAGATGCCGCAAGGGTTTCAAATGGCAAAAGAAGTCTATTTCGGACGGCGGGCGCCATGAGTTAATACGCGGGAAAACAGAATACGAAGGGAAGAGTACTCCAAAAGGTGATTCCGTAATTGTACGGAGGGGGGGCAAACCAATACGTGCATTCAATGATGGGAGAGTGCAGCGAAGTCAAGGATTGGGCTGAGAAGGCGATTATGAAAAGAGCAACGACGGGATTCGGATGAAAAAAAAAAACGGGACCGAAAAAAAAAGGGCTATGCGTATGGTGAAAGTGAACTCGCCGCAGGCAAACTCAAGGAAAGAAAGATAAGGAGCAAAGGGAGGACACTTTTCACCTTTCGGGGATGAAAAAAAGGAAAGGGAAAACATAACATTCCGGGTATTTGCCGGGGTCCGTTCCGTTGGCCATGCGCTTAAACAGGGCTCGCTCAGTTGCTCCGTGCAAAAGGAGGAAAAAAGGCGGCTAGCAACGATCAGTCGCAAATTTTCAAGAAAAGCGGAAAACTCCAACGGACCTAGTCAGTATTTCAACAGAAGGCGGAACGATTGTGTCGATGAGGGGCACCGAAGACTATAGTAAGAAACGGACAAAAGTGGAATTCACACGTTGACAACATTATAAGGCAAGGAAAAAGGTTGCTTCAAAACGATCAAAGAAAAAGGAAAGCCGAGGTGGATCTGTAGTGCGGGGGGGGTGAGCAGAAAAAAGAACTCCCCAGGAACAAAAGACAGGCGGAGAGTACGCCGCCGGAGGAGCTGCTTTCGAGAACCAGGCATCGAAACCCATTTTTGTGGAGGCCCCGCCAGGCGAAGAATTATGAATAAACACCGCGAAAGAAAAAAAGACGACCGGGGGACAGGGGGATTCTAAATGCCCGCCTTTCGGAAGGGACCGCAAATGGACAAACGGATGAATGACTTGGTGCGGGACACGTGCGGAAAGGATCAGGAAGAAAAAAAATCTTAATTAGTGGGAGAGGATCTCGAGGGGGAACCAAGCTGACAACCGATCTCATCACGCATCCCTTGCGAACCAAAGCTAAAGATCGTAGCGACTAGGTGATAACACTTTTGGGAACCGACCTTGAAAACTGAAACGCATTGGAAGAGGGGGAATCCCTTCTGACGAAGCAAAAAACGAAAAAATGCTCTAACGAAGTAGAGAACAGAGAAAAGAACCCAGGACTACTTTCAAGGAGGGGAAAAGCGCTGACAATTAGAGGGCGTCGGACGGACTGATCCGTCTCAGTCGATGCGAACTTCGTATACACCCGATGATCAAAATTCAAAAAAACTTGAAAAGAAAAAGACTAGCGACGCAATGGAAACCCGTGAGTACGGAAATCCGGATCAGAGTTGTTTGTGAAAGGGGTAGGGGGAAAAAGTGAGGGGAATCAAACGGGAAACGCCGCGACACTATCGATGGCCTGGAGGACAGAAAGGCGGGGGAAGCGAAGAAAAAATGGGAGGCAGCAGATTGGGAAAACGTCTTCAAGTAAAACGATGGTCTAGGGAAGAACCAAAGGCTAATTTTATCCTCCAAAGTAGAGGGCGTAGAGGAAGGTGTTTTAAACGCAGCTGGCAAAAAAGTAGGCAACGATTTTTTTCGGGGCAACGGGAGAACAGGGAGAGAGTGGATAACAGCGAAATGGAAAGAACACCGGGGTCCGGTCCAAAAGGTTGAAAACAGAAAACTTGAAATTGTGGCGAGGTCAAGAAATCGTCGGCGCGCCAATTCTCCACCTGGGAGAACGGAAAAAAACAAGCCGGGAGAGGACCCCAGCGTGCCTCCTGGGTTAGGGGCGCCCAGTTGAAGAATTCGAAACGGGTACCAGGAAGGAAGGATCCAGATTACCAGGGCAAGCGACGGGCGCAAAAACAGCGCAGGCTCAGGGGGGAGACGAAGAAATAAATGAACCGGCCAGGAGAGTAAGATAAGAAGGGATGGGAAAGGGAAGATCGGAAACGTTGGACCAGGCCGAGAGATTCGCTGAAAACCCGGAGGCAAACGAATTAGGATCGAGCGCGTAAGACAGTAACTGCAAAAGTCAAAATTAATCTGTTGAGGGGTAACTTGATCTCAAAAAAACACGTAAGGGGAGGGACAGTAAGGGACCTTAAAATTCAAGAATTGATCGGGCGCGACAGGTGTCCGGGGGATTGAGAATGGGAAAGGACTACGATCGTGGGAAGGGGACGTTTGACTAAACTTCGAAAATGGGGGGAACAGGGGGGTCGCGAGAATGGAAGGAAGGATGAGCAAAACAAACGGTTCACCAAGCGGAGAAAAGTCACTCAACGGAATGGCGTAATTCCAATTGTGAAGGAAGGAGGGGGAGCGGGGGGGGGGACTAAACCGTCCTCTGGCAGGGAAATCCTGAATCTACTTGGTTACCGTGCTCTCAGTAAAGACAGAGAACCAGCCGCGCGGTTCACATCAGTGGGAAGAGAGAATGGGTAATCAGTAAAAAGTTGGGATGCCCCTCAATTGATCGATTCGTAAGGCCTAAGCACAAGGGAAATGAAGGGTGGTCATCAACCTGTTGAAGGCGAAACGGGGGAAGGCTAAATCAAACCGTGGTCTTTAGCCGGGAGGCTGTTTTGTCAGACCCTGAAATCATCAACATCAGGGGGAAATCCGGGTGTGCCTAGAGAAACACTCTCGTGAAATCCGAAGAGGTAAGCGATTGGGATTATTGAAGAAAATTACTCAAAGTTCTGGGAAAACAAACGTGCATGCAGCATGAATAGCGGGGCTGTGACGAGCAACAAGGAATTGGCGAAGGGTACTTTTATGTACTAAATCCATCGGACGCGGAGACCACCCCCAGAGGGTCCTGCCTTCAACCTGCACAACAACGAACAGGTTTCCCGCCAGCGGCTCATTGAAAGGCCCGCCAAAAAAGTTCAAGTCATGAAAGTTCTGCGGATGGGGGCCATAACCGTAAGGAGGTCAAAAGCAGGGACGGGAGAGGACTGGAGGCCGAATATAACGCACACCTTTTCCGCACATACCGAACTAAGAAACAAGGAGATGAAAATTGAGGTGGGGGGGAGGAAAGGAATTGATCAGAGCGAGGGGGGGGCATCGTAACAAAAAAACCGCATCAACATTTAAAGGTCAGGAGAAGGGCGAACCAAAAAGGTGGTTATCAAAACGGAAAAGACGAGATCTTTCTGGGCAAGGGGATTAAGAGAACGGAGGGTCGTGCCGAGCTTTGTTTCTGAACACAGCGAGACCCTCTAGAGCTCAATCCTTTACAAGAAGACCGAAAACAGGGATCAAACCAATAAGAAGTGTAAGCAAACTCAGGTGAACATCGGGACCAGACATACACCGTAGTTGCAGGAACATGGGGTGGCTTACATTGACAAGCTCGGGGACCAGCGAGTAGCTGACGGTGCGGGAATACCTAAAAACTACGAAAATCAACTGGGAAGTGGCAACGGGGTGTCATCTAAGACAGGCGGAGGGGTCGCTCATTTAGCCGAGTCGAAGCATCGGGAGCAACTTAAGGAACCAACCACCGAAACATACAGGGGGATGGAAAGAGGAACTCGAAAGGGACGTAGGATGGGGGAGAACGACGTCAGCTAAATTGGTCAAGGATGTCCATCCCGGTTCGGGAGGGGACGATTGGGAGAATAGGTCCTGTTGAAAACATAGGCTAAAAAATCGGGCCGAGTGTAAGAGACCTGTGAGCTCGAAGGTCAAAGAAGGGCTTTGACTGAAGCAGGGGAGACAGAGCTCGAAGTTTGCGAAACGGGATTGGACCCGGTGACACGAGAAAACTAGATGGAAGGACGTTTCAAAGCCAGCGATAACGGAAGGGTGTACATTACTTTTCAGGGAAGCAGAACAATCGAAGGGGTAAAGGACGCCCCACGAACGTGAAGGAAGAATGCCTGAGGAACAAGTGCGCGGCGATTGCCGAAGGCACATATTCAAACTTCCGGGAACAAGCGGTACGGAAGGAGGAACGAAAATCGGGGGGATTCCCGCTATCATAAAGTATGCGAAGAAAAGGGAAGAAGGCCTAAATCTCACAGACGATGGGAAAGATGCAAAGGGGTGGTGCGGATAGACATCAACTGAAATAACAACCCAAAAAGATGGATTACTCGTGAAAGCGACGGACTGAGTGTGCACGGTTAAAAAAAAGGCCTCACTGTTTGACGAAAATAAGCCCGAAAAAATAGACTGCTTGAAACCGACATTCTGTGACAAAACAGCCCGGAGACATTCAGGGCCCGACCAGCGAATGGGATGTGTCCGGCGGAGGAACGAAAAGTTTTCCCTAAAAAATCCTTGCCCTTTTGTCCAAGTAAAGGCAACCAAGACAGATCATCGTGCTAAGAGTATTGGAGAGACTGAAAAGGGGGAGGTGAAGAGGAACGGGCTGTCTATCTCGGGACGTATCGGACATAAGGTATACATTAAAAAGCAAATTTCTCATAAAAGTCGCTTTTCGGGGAAGCAAAAGGGGAAGCAAAGGCCAATGGAGCAGGATTGAACGGTCAGGATGTAGGAAAAAACATAAGTCGACAACCTGAAAAGCCGGGCCATAGGGGAAGCGCGAAGGCTGTAACCGAGGGCAAGAAACTAGAACCCTCTGAATGAACGCCCCCGAAGAACGCGTCCTGCGAAAAAAAACCAAAGATGGAGGTTTAAAAAAAAGAAAAAGGGAGTCAGCGGATCAAAAAAACGAGTAGTTTGGATAGTAAAGACAGGGAGGTTCTTAACGACAATCCAGTGCGGTCGCAGAGCATCACGGGGGCGCAGAAAAGATGCCTCCACTTGAGTTGACAAACCGCGTCGTTTGAACTGCTGGACGTATAGGAGATTCCATGGAAAAATGTTGGACTGGGGCGAAACGGACGGGGAGAAGTGGCGCCGAAAAAGGGGTCAATGTCAACCGGTAACCAAGGTCTGCGCATTTTGCAGTGAAGTTTGGTCATCGGGATTCCCCATAAAAAGGCGACGGAATGAAGATGGCCATGCAAAACAGGCAGGCGGAAAGAAGGCGATAATTGGAAAGAAAAAGAATACAGAAGTGGACAGGTTGAATTCCTTACACAACAGCCACGATGTCCGACGTGGGGGATGTCCCGGCGATACAAACAAGGAACCGGAAGAAAAGGGGGAAAAAGAGCATGAAGTTTAATACGACGCAAAACATCCCAACGCTTTCAAAAAAAAACAATAGATGGCAGGGTGAAACGCCAAGAAAACGGCAACAATTAGAGGTGGAAAGCGGTCGGAACTGGATGTACCGAACCAGAAAAAATTCGAAAAGGGTACGAGGGGGAAAAGGCAGCGGTGGATCAGGGAGGCGTGGGGGCGGGAGAAGTCGCAGCAAAAAACGATGGTGCATATAAAATCGATAGAGTGCACAAGAGGTGGTCGGAGAAGCTGAAACTGATAGGCAGTGCGGGGGAAAAGGCGGGGAAGAGGGAAAAATCAATGCGCACTCAACCGTATGAGAGAAGGGGGAAAACAACGTAAAATGAGAAAAAACAAGTCATCAGTATTACTTAAGAAGGGAAAGGCCGGCTGGATCTTTTCAATTTCGATGAAAGGCCTATTTCCCTGGGGCATAGTCATAAAACTGCCGGAGGGGGGGAACGTTCGGGGAAAAGAACAGAAAGAAAAAAAAATCGAGGGTCCCACCAAGAACATAGCAAACAACAAAAAAAAAGAAAAGCTCAAACGACATCAGTTTAAATACAAACCTATGGGTGAAAAAAACGAGGCAAAGGACCACCGCTATAGTCGAGCAAAAATCTGAAATAAAAATATTGCAAGTAAAGTAAGGCACAGGGACGCTTTCGATGGGGGGGAGAAAAAAGGAAAAACGAAGATTAAATGGAGTGTGGAGGGGGGTAAAGGAAAAATCTAAAAAAAAAAATGGAACCATATGATAGGTCGAAGCAAAACCGAACGGCCGCTCGGGGAAAGAATTAAACTAGGAAAAAAGGGTGTGACCGAAAGGCAACAGGTTATAAGGGTCCAAAACCGTCACGACGACCTCCTTACGGTTGTCAAGAAGACCAAGTATCAAACGGACCAAGGAAAGGGGGTCTGAAGGGGCATTGGCTTACAACGCAAAGGGTGAATGGTGGACTTTCAAGGCTGGAACAGGCGGAAATGTGGGTACGCGACGCTATGGCAGTGAGGGGGGTCAGAGGCGAGGTGGCGAAATCTTTGTCAACAGCGGGACACAAGCCGTCTAAAGGGAGCCAGGATCACCCCTGAAAGAGAAAAGTGGAGTCAAGGGAGACCACGGGAGACGAAGAAGTTGGCAAAACAAAGTGGATCGTGGTAAATTAAGAGCCACGCCAGTACTCAGACGGCATCTCAAACGAGAGGAAGAAAAGAACGATTTAAAACGAAAACTGAAGGAGTGGGTGCTTAAGGCAGAACCTGATCATTCAAAAAAAAAGCTGTATCAACGTAACAACGTGCACCGATGATCAAACCAAGAAACAAAAACAAAAAAATTTGGGGACATCACAAGAGAGCCGCAACGCGCAGGGGATAACAGGGGAGGAATGATTGAGAGGGGGGAAGAGCGGGATGATCAAAGCCGCCGGGCCCTAAAACGCCGCCAAGAAATGGGGTCACAGAAAAGGAGAAATCTGGGCACGGACCACTTCTGCGCGGCAAAAAAAAGCATTGGACCTGTCTCAAGCCAAAAAAAATTCTTTCAAAGACGAGAAGTCAGCAACGCAGTGGAGCGTAATCTCTCGATTGGTTCCCCCAAAAAAAAAAAAAAGTGGCAATCTATAGGCAACGAGGGTCAAACAAAATTGATGCAATGGTGGTAGGGGGAGGAAACATCCTTTAAAGAAGTACAGTAAGCGCAACGTTAATAGGGTAAAACATTAAGACCAGCACAAATTTACAGTTGTTGTGGAGGCCTGAAATCGATCATGGCGGCTAAAACGTGAATGAAGGGCCAGAAAGGAAATACCCTCAGCGGCCTGTTGCAAGAGGAACGTCATGCCTGAGAAAAAGGTAAAGTGGAAGGGTCCAGATGAAGCCACGAACCAAAGCGACCACCGAAGCAAGGATCATTCGATTGGGGAAAAAAAGCGGAAAGTCGGCGGAGGATTACGCTAGACCGGCCAGTAAAAGATGTGGGCGGGAAGAAGTGATGTTGAAAGGGAGAAGAAGACAAATGGTTTAAGAAAGAAGAGAGAGAAAAAAAACGAGGTCGCGTCGCTGTACACCGGCCACGTTCACCAACCCCGCGCGCCCGAGTCAATTGAATTTAAGGTAAAATCTCAAAACAAAACAAAAGATGGGGAGGGGAGGAAAGGAATCTTTGTAGGAGGCGCAGGTGGGGTCCCAGGTTGTTTTGAGGGCCGCAGAATTGGACGCTAACAAACTACGATGCGTTTAAGGGGAGTGGTTCAGCGAATCAAGGCAAAAAAGGGGTTGAACGCGCCTTACTACATCAAGGAGCGCCAAACATTTAAGTCGCGGAAAAACGGCGACCGAAAACATGGATGCTTCCAAGTCCGACGAGGGGGGGAAGAAGGGTTGCGATCGTCGGATCATGCGGGATCCAATGAAAACTATAGCGTGGGGCAAAAGTCTCACGTCAACGAAATAAATATTGGGAACATACCAAAGCATACACATCTTTAATCATCGGCAAATGCATCCTGCCCTCAACACCGGAGAGAAAAAAGTTTAGAGTGAGTTAAGAACACAGGAGTTGCGGGAAGGGGGAGGAAACCTGGGTGGGAAAAAAAAAACAGGGCGAAGACGCAAACCGGACTGTACCGGCTTTTTAAGACCAGGATAAGACCGCATAAGGAATCCCGTGAACTCGTTGCCTAAGGGGGCAAGCGGACGGGAAAAAGCTAACAAAATATGGAAAACTAAACATTCGACGGGGGACCGACGCGGGGCGGAAAGGAATTACATATGGCGGGGCTGGTGCGCAGACAAATAAGGAAGGGGGAGGGAGACTCTACCCATAACGTTTATCTGAGGGGCGCAAAAGGGCGGACTTGGGTTCCTCCCAAAGAAAGCAGAGAAAACAAGACAGGTATTTCAATACGACCAGGAATTGGGCCCGCCCCGCATGGGTACAAATAATGGAAAAGGGGCGGGAAGTGGGCATCCATGGTATAGCAACAAGAAAATTACGACTAAAGAAAAGAACGGGGGGAGGGCAGCAACCGGATAGACACCATCCTTTTCAGCGAAGCACAGTATCCCGAAAGCAGGGAAGGCAGGTAGAAGGGAGGTCAGTGGAGGGCCGGAAGCAGGAGGCGTAAGAAGGTGAAAAAAAATCACTGTAACGTTTCAGAGGCAGTCGGTCCGCAAGGTGGTTAGACGAAGGCGAGAGAGGGAGGGGGTAGAGTGATTCATAAGACAGGGGCTTGCCCAACAGCGTTTCAAGGTGAAAAACCCTCTACGACGCAGCTCCTGGGACAGACGGGAAGGGAAAAGGTATCAAAAAGGTCAAAAAGGGGAAAAGCATGCAAAGACACGCAAGGGAATGCCGCAAATGGAAGACCGCCTTGCAGGGCAAAAGAGGGTAGATGCCGCCATGTGGACCGATCGTGCAACGGATAAATCGCGGGAGGAGAAAGGGGGTCGAGTCAAGCTACGAAGGAGGAAAAAAGGAGAGCGGCGTCCTTCATCCTTGACGTCGACGGTTCATGATTGGGAGGGGGAGCCGGACCTGCACTGGACAGGTTGGATTTGGACGAGGGGGGAGGAAGATTTGTCTAAAAAGGACAGCAAGAGGAAGTTTTGGCACGAACAATGAAGTCCCGGAAGGGAAGCTTTGGGCAGGGTAGTCAAGCGGGCTTTAAATAAAAAATGATGAGAATCGGGCGCGGTGATAACTGACGGACCCGGGTTGCTAGCAGCTGACGCCGGCTCTTGGGGGCCTGGAAAGCGATGGAGGAGGGCCCGAACCAAAGTTGTTCGGGTACAACCCGGGGACACGAGAAAGGCGGTTCCGCGAAATAAGGGAAACGGATACTAGAGTGACGGAATGTTAAGTTAAATCAGAACCGCATCGAAGGGTGAAAAAAACTGCCAAAAAAAGGGCGTAAAAATGGCCGGAACTCTCAGGGAAAAAAAAATTCCTTAGGGGGGTGGTAGGAGTACAATAGCTCAACCATCAACTATTCAAGGGAGCGTAGACAGATCACGTAATTTGAAAAGTAACTACCCTTCTGCAGATTAAGAACTCATTCGGAAAAATCAAGAGAGGGGTCTGAGGGCACTCTCGTTCAAAAAAAGAGGTCTGACTATGACCTTCCCGCAATGAAGCCAACCGGGTGGGGATGCAGAGGGGACCAGAGAAAGCTCTGGGGCACGGGGTTACTAAAATGGTGCAAAAGAACCGCTAAAACGCATAAAAGGGGGGGAATGGAATTGGCGTTCACCAGGCCGGCGGATTGGCCCGACAGCGCGTGTTGGTCCGTTAAAATGGAAAACTCGTCATGAAGACGACCAGCGAGAAGGCATGGCCGAAAAACATTAAAAAAGACACGGACATCTTGAGCAAGAGGAGGGGCGAATAACCCGGGCAGGAGTTATTTCGGCTGGCATTATCTCGAAGCGGGGAGGGGTACCTGCATTAGGGGCAGGAAACAAATGCTCAGGAGGCGAAGGGGTAATGGTGGAAAAAGACTCCTCACAAGGCACGGCAATGGCCTGTGAAGAGATTGACCGTGACGGTAAGGAGGGGTCCGGGACCTCGAAAACCTGAAAAACGGACCGCGATCTCAGCTACAGAACGAAGCTGGGGTGGGGATGGGGGAAACGGGGTGAAAACAAACGATGCACGCGCGCTCCCCGGAAAAAAGGCCCGCCTGAAAAAAAATCAATGTGTTGTGTTCATAAAAAACTCTGGCGGGAATATCTCTCAAACAACGGGGGGGAGAGATATGGGAAAAAGAAAACGGGTGCGAAAACAATCATGCGGAAAGGACCGGAGTCCCGGAAGATGGAAAAAGAGAGGGAAAGCCTTGCTTTGGGCCACGGAGAGACTGAGGGAGTCAAAAGAAAGGGGGGGGGAAAAAAAGACAATGGAGAGAGAGATGTCCGCATTTTCAAGGCGCGAGCGTGACGACGTCTAAACGAAGCTCGAAGGGCCACATTGGAAGAGTTTGTATTCGGAGGACCACTCGAAACGATCAGGCAGCGCCCGGGCTCCAGAACATCAACAGAGACGCCGTCGAGGGAATTGCAAAAAAAGAAGAAAAGCAACGTTGTCACATTCCGAGAACTCAACGTCCGAACGGGGAGGGAATGAAAAGGTGTTGAAAAAATGAAGGCAGGAAAACGATCGGGGAATCTTCAGACGGTTTTCAAACGACGGACCACATCCCTACTCGAGGTCGTGCATGAAAAAATGGGGCCAAGGCGTCAAATTCAAGGGGGGACAAAACGGCGGCAAAACATGGAAGGGTAAGGGGAAAAAAAGGAAATGCGCAATGAACGAGAATCACACCGGTGGATTCCGTGAGGCTTGTACAAAGAAGTCAAAACCAAATCGGGAATATCAATAGGATGAAGTGGACCAATAATCCGGATGTTTCTCGCATAGCGCTGAAAGAGCGAAACGGGGACTTCCGATGCACGCATACAGATGCAAGCAGACAAGTAAAGGAACGAGGGGAAAAATCAGTGCGAAAGTCTCCGCGGCAAGAAATTCTCAGAAATGAAGAGAGAGCGCTGCAAATGGGGCGCACTTTGGGAAACAAACTTGAGGATGTCCGTTTCACCAAACCTTAACATTCGTCTCACAACTGAAGGGATTCCGGACTAGGCCACATGCGGGAAAAGAACTCCATAAAGTGAAATACGGGGGGAAAGGCGTATACACTAAACAGGGGCGACAGACGTAAAGGACCCAAGCGACCGCGAAAGAGCGGCGCAAAAAAGAGTATATGAAAAGAAAGAGTTGGGTAAAAACATGGGGTTCGGTACAAAACGCGAATAGGTCCGAAAAACACATGAACCAGAATGCATCACTGTCATGCAAAATGTCTCCCGCGGTTCGAGGTCGAATAAAATCCGGGAAGCAAAAGAGTTATCAACCAACAGAAGGGGCGGTGGCAAGGAAAATCCCATCAAACTCCAGAAAAGGAACGATCGACTCGGATGATACGCCGCAGAGCATCAACGATGCTGGAAAGAAAAAAGACATCGCCAGTGGTGCGCCATGCGCAAGGAGGGGAAGTTGTCCTTCAAGGGAAAACGAAGGCAAGGAACGTATGAGCCAAGCATTCCGGCCCTTGGCACCAGTTGGGAAAATGGAAGAAAGCAGAAGGAGGGGTGCCGGTAAAAAGGCAGGGAGGGAAGGGAAAGGACCTCATCCGCGCCGTCAAATTATGTAGGGGTAAAGGGAAGTTCGCGCGGGGGAAAACAGCTAAATGGAAACGACCACCGGAAAGGAAAACTAATTAAGCTAATCGTGGACCCTGATACCACGGGGGTGCGGCCCAACTTGGCTGGGGGGACGTGTTGGGGATATCCCTGAAAGAAGCCACGCCATAAAAAAAAACAATGAATGGAAAAAAGCATGAGGATCGCAAAACCTTCCGGACGTACAACATTGGAAAAAAAAAGATACTGTGCTCAAAAATTTGATGCGGGCTTCCGCCTTGATCCCGGGGTCACGGGATCCCAGTGCGAAAGAGTAAGATAGAACTGTAAAAAAACGCCGAAAGTGAACAGCTGGGGGTGGGGGGGGGGGGGGGGTGGGGGGGGGGGGGGGGGGGGGGGGGGGAGACTTGGACGAGGCCAAAGAAAAACGGGGTACGGAATGTCCGGAGAAGGAGTGTTTGAAAATATGGGAGGGAAGAAACGGGCGCCGCTCGCCGCCACGAAGGGGGAGGGGAGTGACCAGCGGAGCACCCACGAATGGCTGCTCTTAGCCCCGCGAGGGAAGTCGGACACAAAAGGGGAGTCTCCAAGGAAATTGGAGATCAACCCAAGAGAGTATAATTTGTTGTACGACAGCGTGGCAATATAGAAAAGGGTTTCAAAATAGGCGGGCTTGATGTAAAAAAAAGCCGGGGGAAAGAAAGAACGTAGAAACAACAGGGGTCCAAAGCCACCGGGAAGACCAGCACCCAGTGGTGTTTGGCGATTGCCTGAAAAAAAATCGAGCGGCGCGGAAAACCCCGGTGTGGATTCAGATGAAGGTAAAGAGGGAAAAGGCCGGCCGGGGTCAATATGGTCTCAAAAGTTTGCCTGGGATTAGCAAACGTACCATAGTAGGCATTGATCCAGATTCAAACTGCCAGCTACCCCAACGGGAAAGGGCAGAGAAAATGAGTCGGAAGACTCGCCTGAGTCCGCTCCGCTGAGAGCCATGAGGGGGAAGTGGTGGCGAAGAAGTAGATGCGCGCACGGTATTTAAGAGATTCGTCTGAACCACGGGCAAAAAAAAAGTAGTCTCAGTCGAAGATCAACTGGACCACCTGCGAGCGGTCAAGGGGTCTGAGGGAAGGGGAGGTG
>Ga0179591_1248406_pt1 | contig 12975 bp, 13 predicted proteins | sample CZOMad2_1_08_16f_FD_182891 | JGI IMG/M metagenome (GOLD analysis project Ga0179591, IMG submission 182891) | Vadose zone soil fungal communities from Angelo Coast Range Reserve, California, USA - CZOMad2_1_08_16fungal (PacBio error correction) | ecosystem: Environmental > Terrestrial > Soil >...
AGCCCGGGTGGAAAAGGGGGTGTAAATGATTCGTGGCCGTCCCGCCAAAAATATTCCGTGTGTAGGACCTTGAAGTGGGGAAAGATCTAAGTGCAGGTGAAAGTAGGGGAGATACCGAATGGGGGGGGGTTGGCTGGACCCTGCCCGTTACAGGCGGAGCACATTACATCAAATGAATCAAAGGAACAAATTGGACAAAAAAGATAGTTCCCGAACCAAGATTGCAGAGGGAAGAAAAAGATGGTGGTATTCGAATTTGAATAGCATAGTGGGCACCTTCTTGAAGCAAGTCAGAAAAACAATGTAGAAAAGGTCGGAGAGGAAGAAGAAATAGGAATTGCGCCTGCGCGGAATCTTCCGAAGAGAAGGGAAAGCAGAAAAAGACCGACCGGGAAAAGTAAGTTTTTACACATGAATGGTGGGACAGTTTGAATTTTTGACGGCGTAGCGGAAAGCAAGAGGGATTGTGACGAGCCCGAAGGGAGTGTGGGGGGTGTCGGAAGGCGGAAGAAAAGGGCCGTCCGAGGTAAGAGGTCACTTGCCTAGCTTCTGATACTTAACGCTTGCAAAAAACTACCCACGAGAGAACCGTCCATGTCCGAAGGGGGAAAAGGACTAGGGGGCCTTCAGGAGAAGAGTTTGACAGGAAACAAACACTCCACAAGGAGGGGACACTCTCAATAAAGATCGTAGGATGGCATGAAACTGTGTTTTACAAGGTACCGTCAAATGATGGTCTCAGCGGAAGAAAAAAAACGCGCCAGCATAAAGAAAAAATCGGGAAAAACATAAAAAACAAGATGACACAAAAAAAAAAAAAAAAACACCACACACACCACACACCCCACAACCCAAAGCAACACCAAAACCCCGCACGAGTTAACGGGGCAACCGGAAGCGAGAAAACGCAAAACAAAAAAAAAGCAAAAGTGTCACAGAAGAAAACATGAGACACAGCACGGGGTTTGTAATTCGGTTGGCAAAGAGAATCATGACCAAGCCCGCCAGTCAATGGTAGGAAATTTCGCTAGACCGCGAAAAGAATCCTGGAATGGGTCAAAACGGTCAAAAGGCGGCCACGAGACGCGCGCGCAAACATCTCTCCTAAGCATGTCCAACAAGCAAAAGGGAAAAAAAAAGAACAAAAGAAAGTTCTGAACGATATAGCCGGAAACAGGGGGGAAAAGGAAAAGAATGATGTCTGCAAACCCTGGCCAAACAGGAAGATGTCGCGGAAAGGTCCGCCGGGGAGGTTTTAAACTCCGCGACCAAACCAAAAAAAGGAGGAGGAAAGGATTGGACAAAAGACAAAAAGATTGCGCATTTCATTGGACAGGTGGAATTGAACAGAGACTCTCAGCTTGTGTTGCCAAAAAAAAGAAGGAGGGGAACTTTCTATAAGAAGATGTAAGAGGGGTGGCGACTTGGGCGGTGCGTTGGTGGAAATGGCTGATTCATGCGGAGAGGTAAAAGTGGGAAGGAGAAAACCGATTTTCGACGGTAAAGAACAGGCAGGGGAGTTATCTGAGAGAGGAAGAAGTTCCGCACCTAGTTCCAATGGCGAGGGGTTGTAAAATGGTGGTCATAAGGGGCAAAGGCGAACGGAAAGGAGAACATTGGCATTGAGAAAAAACTGGGGGGAGTGTACGCGAGAAGCACGTTGACGAACCTGAAGTTGGAAGAGAGAGGTACGGGTTAGTATGAAAGTGCGGGGGGGGGGAGGAAAAGATTAAACCTCCAAATGAAACGGAATAAAAAAGGTAGGGAACAAGACGTCAAAACCGTTTCTGTCCACGACTAAAGTAGGGGAAACCAGGGTGGGGAGTGTCCTGGAAAAGAGAGATAAAAGGAAGGGAAAATGAGTTTATTCAAGCCGGATTAGGGGGAGGTTCTCAGAGAGGGTTTCGGGAGAGAAGAATTAATCTTGAAGGGGCCAGTTTAGAAAGGAAGAGAATCATAGAATCAAAAAGAAGAGACACTCCATCAAAAAAAAAAAAAAAAAAAAAAATTCAGAGAAGAAAAAAAAGCATTAGCGTCCCGGGAATAAAATTAAAAATTCAACTATCAAGGGAAATTTTGAAGACATATCAAAGAGGCTGTTTCTCGTTACCTGAGAAAAGTTGCGAGCAGGCTCATTAGAGTACGAGGCAAAACTAAAACGGGACAGGGCGACGGTGGGGGAAAAGAAACCACAAGGGGAAAACTACGAAAACTCATCGTATTAAAACAAGCTTAATGACTAAACCCCGTCTTGTAGGAGAAGAGTTTGGGGATTTCGCCGGCTAGCATAGGGGAGACGGCAAAGGGATGGTCTGAAAACAGAGGGTTACGCCAAGGGTAAAAAAGAAGAGCCCTCCCCGAATTCAGTGCGGGACTCTTTGGAAAACAAGGTGCCTAACAAAGCGAAAGAGGGGGCGGTACGAAAAGACAGAAAATTTTTAAACAAACTGCCAATTGGTCGTTCTTGTAAGGGGGGAGGACAGTCATTCGCTGCGGAGTTCAACCGATTGAAGCGAAAGCGACCAAGGGATCTATAGGTCTATTCGAGTATTCGGAAATGCAGTAGAGTCCGGGAAAGAGAGTAGGTCCCGGTAGGAAGGGGGGGGGGAAACTTAATAGCAAAAGGGGGTGGGTACAGCCAACGTGCCCATTAAATGTGGTGGAAGCCGTTTTTTGAAACAATCCTTCGAAAGGGGGGGCGGGGAAGGGGAAGGACCCCAAAGTGGACGTCCGGAAAAAACAAATCACAGGCATTTGCCCTTACCTTGACCCCCAAAGCCCAGAATATGTACCGACTTCAAAACAACAAGAGTTCTATTCTATTTACTGGAAGGGGGCGGGCAGGAGAAAAAGCGGGAGCGGGGGAGATTGTATAAGTAAAAAGGGCGGAGAAGAAGGAACATGGCACGAACCGAGGGGTGAATCGGAGAAATGAACGCTAAGGGCGGAACGATCGACCGACGAGGGCGGGGGTTTTCGAACAAGGAGTGGTTGGGGCAAGGCGTAAAAGACGGAAAAACAAGGTCACGGAAGAGAGCGCAAAACGGAGCGAAGGGAGAACAACCATGGCTGTGAAAGAGTTTGAAAAAAAAAGAGGTTAGTGACACCGCAACATTCAGTCCGGGAACCAAGCCCAAATCAATAACCAGGGTTGGGGGGAAAAAAGCCCCTACCATGCGGGCCATGATGAGGGGGGGGAACTACTGACACTTTTAAGAAAACGCAAAATCACGGAAGAGCCAGGAGATAGTAGTTACCAGAGGAGAGCAGAACAAGCGGGGGTTCGTGCTCGCAAAGGTATGGCCATATAACCAACGACTGCGGAGAGTAAGAAAAGACTTTGTGGGTTAGGTAGTAGACGGGCCCGATATTCCGAGTGGAAAGATCAGGAGCCGAATTTCGGGGTATTGAACCACCACTGACAGAGCGACGGGTAGGGAAGGACAGGCCCGGTAAACCGGGGGGACTAGTAAAGTGGGGGCGGCGAAAAAGACGACCCATTTGTATCGATCAACAAAAAAAGGAGGGTCAGAAAAAAAGAGCAGAGCCCGTGTTGCGGAGCCGCAACATCCGAAAAGGGTAACTTGGCCAAGGGGGGGTGCCAACTCTTAACGCTCTGCTGTATAAATATGCAGCAGTCAATCGCCGTGGGGAATCCAGAAAAAAGGTGAGAAAGCCCTGCAACAAAAGGGTGTGGCGGCCCACGTTAACGGGGGGAGTATCGGCCATACGCTTTAAAAAAAACATAAGGGAAAAAATCCTTGCGGGTCCATAAGTTAACTCTGGAAGCTACCGCGGAGGCAGAAGTAACCGGATGGGGGTTATAAACCGCAAATAGGGGGCGGACCAACGACATCGATGAGAGTTATATGGGGTGGGAACCCCGCACTTAGGGGGGGTCTTTTTATTGGTGCTGAGGGGGTCGGGGGGGGTCGTGCGATGGGGAGACAAAACAGGCAAGCACCTGTTTGGTGGTCAGAGAGTGACAGAGAGGCGCGGATGAGGGGCGGAAGGTCCTTTCAACTGAAACAGGCGGTTGCTCCGCACGCAGTTTTAAAGATGAGTAAGGCGGGGAAAATGGAAGCAACACATCATAGCCGATTCGGATAGGCTGGAATGGTGTGGGGAAGTTTGGATCGAAGAAAGAAAGGGCGTGGGAAGTGAGAGCTGCTGAGAGGCACCAGGGCAGCAGGGGGCCAGGAAATACTCATGCCCTTGTTTTTCAAAAGGGAAGAAAAAGCCCAAGGATAGAAAAGGGAGAAAGGGGCGAGGGTCAGTGTACGTACCGGTTGGAAAGGTTTTAAACTGAAAAAGTGCATGAGATGTGACGGGAGGAACATGGGAGGGGGAGCACAAGGGAGAAGACCGGTCCGGAATGAACCCAAGGAACAAGGTTCGGTGGACTGGAAAAACGGGGAGATGAAGCTATGGACACGCACGGATGAAAACTGAAGGAAGGGATTTGGTGCCGAAAAATCTAATCGCAGGGGGTGGAAAAGGAAGGGGGAAAAAAAAAGAAGAAAAAAAAAAAGAAGGAAAGAAAAAAGAAAAAAAAAAACGGGAGAGAAAACTTGGCCTGAGAATCAGCGATGCAGAGCGCCGACTTACGACACGTAGAAGAAACTGTCCTGCGGCCACCCTTGGTGTAAAAAGGGGGAGAAGCGTTGCCGGCACCGCGAACACGGGTGAGGACTGATCTGATAACAAGATAGGAAGTGCATCCAATTCTGGGGAAGGAATCCAGGTGAGCGGAAAATCGACACCGGAGAAGGCAAACGATTGAAGCATCCCAGGGGATCAACAAAAGTCTAGAATCTTGTACCAAGCTGTCGACCGGGAAGAGCCAAGGTGGTATAGAGAGGTTAAAAAGAAAGAGTGGCTCCCGAAAAGGGAGGAAGTGCCCGTCGCAACTGTCAGAGGGGGGGAAATCATTGAAAATTAATTGCGCCGAAGGAGGAAAGGGGCCCAAGAAAGCAACGGGCAGCTGATAAAATTAATTGTTTAACATGTAAGGGACTATTGGGGGGGAGAGGGTAACCCGAACGAGAACGTAACCGGGAAGAAAGAAGGGGGGGGTGGTGGTGAACGAGGGAGGGTGGAATCGGTAGTTTAAACGCCCACATAAACAAGGGATAATCTTCACTAATAAGGAGGAGAGGGCTGCTCTGCCAAAAACACCCACTCTCTAAAGACGGAAAAGGAGGGGAAGAAGAAAAAAATGTCCTCGAGGCTATTTCAAACAGGAACAATGGGGGGTCAATATCATAAGCGAAGACATGACGGTTCGGATGTTTGGAAACAGACAGGTACCTTCATTTGTATGGAGGTAAGGAATGAGACCCAAGGCAAATCCCCAAAAACATCCGCCGCTACCCGGGAGGCAGGGCTAAGAAGTACGCGCAAGAACGAGTGTTCTACTAAAAAGGTTGACGCGCGTGGGAAACGCGTGCACGCTGATAACGGAAAAACCATGCGCACATTGAATCAGGAATTAGAAGAGGCGGAGAGAGTGTTGGACATGACCCGATCGCCACTCGCGGAAGCAAAAAAAAAAAAAAAAAAAAAAAAAAAAAAAAAAAAAAAAAACCAAAAAAAAAAAAAAAAAAAAAAAAAAAAAAAAAAAAAAAAAAAAAAAAAAATAAAAAAAAAAAAAAAAGAAAAAAGAAAAAAAGGAAAAAGAAAAAAAAAAAAAAAAGGAAAGAGAAAGTGAAGACAGAAAACGAAGAGAGGAAAAAAGGGAGAAAAAAGAAAAAAAAAAAGAGAAGAGAAAAGAGAAAAAAAAAAAAAGAGAAGAAAGAAGGAAGAACAAAAAAAAGAAAAAGAAGAAAAGAAAAGAGAGAAGAAAAAAAAAAAAAAAAAAACAAAAAAGAAAAAAAAAAAAAAAAGACAAAAAAACAAAAAAAAAAAAAAGGAGAAAAGAAGGGAGAAAAAATGAAAAAAAAACAAAAGAGAAAAAAAAAACCAAGACAAAAAAAAAACAAACAAAAAAAAAGGAAAACAAAAGAAAAGGGAGAACGAGGAGAAAAAAAAAAAAAACAAGAGAAAGGGGGATGACGCCTGCACGAACGAACCCTGTCACAACTACCCTGCCCCACTTCACGATCCAAATGCCCTTGTCGGAACAGGTGAACCTATAGAACGACGAACGCGAATTGTTTTCAAGCCATCATCCTCGGGGGGAAGAAAGGGAAAACGTAAAACAGCCCGGAGGAATCAAGCTGGACTATACCTCCAAAAAAAGGGGTATTACTTTGGGGAAGAATAGAGATAATACAAACAGCCTGAGGCGAAGAACCCTCAACTTAAGGGTGACCATGGGGAGCGACTCGCTCGCTTCAGGTTTTAAAAAAAAGCTCGGGGAGGAGTCAGGTTATCCGGGGAAAAAGGGCATTTGGATCGTGGGCGGAGGGGGTTTACAGTTAGTGTCGTTCAAACTAAAAAGGGGGTGGGAGGGAGAAACCGGTGGCCCGCCGTCCAATTGTAAAAGCAGTAGGGAGTTCTCAGGGCCCATCGAGGAGGAAGGGAAAATCATGATTTTCCATTGTCGAAATAGTCGGGATCTCAGGGAAGGATCCGGAAGTAAGTCTACGAGGAGAGTACGGAGAACGTCTGGTGCTGGCGAGGACGCCGGCATCAGTGGAGTCCGACCTGGGGGGAGACGAGGCTGTGTTCACGATATAGTGAAGAGCAGGTGTTAGCGATTAATAACAAAAAAAGAAGGAGAGCTGTACATGGGTAAACCGAACGGCAACGGGCATGTACTTCAGCTAAGGAGGGGAATTGACACACCTAAAATTGGGGGATTTTGGGGGGGGTATGTACAATATGGCCTAGGCGAGTCGTGTTCACTGCCGGCACAGTATTACGTCTGGAAGTGGTGGGTATTTTGCAGGATAAGTAAAACCCTGAGTCAGCAACTGACTTCGAAACAGGAGTGGATTGCCTGGGGAGTCTGTCAATTGCGACCCGAATAGCCAATCATAACACAGGGCGGTACCCAAAAGGCTCCCCTTCGTCCGAAAAGGCACCACAGCTTGATCCGGTTCCGGGAAGGAGCGGTAAATTCAGAAAGTCAACTATCCCGCTACCTTTTTGAAAAAGAGTGCTGTCAGTTTAGAGAACAGGTTACGAGACGCTCGGCAAAGACGGAAAGGGAGCGCAGCGGGAGTAATATGTCCCCAGGAGGTAGCTCAAAAGATGACCTTTCGACGTGGGGGGGTTGAGATTCCTTACGAAAAAAACGGGCCTCAGGCGAAGCTATAAGAAAAGATTTCACGGCAGCGCGCCGCAAACACTTGGGGGGGAGGGCGAGTGTGAAAGTGTGTGACTGCTTACCACTCCAGTGCGGAAGAAACTCTTCGATACCACTGTCCATTCTGGGAAGGTGGCTCACAAACCCTGAAGTCTATATCTCAAGCTAAGGGGAGAATAAGACTGCAATCGATATGTGATCGTATCACGGGTCCAACGACCAGAATATTGGTTTGAACTGTCCCTGGTTCACGTTACCTGAGAAGAAGCCAAACAGAAAGCTCGGGGCGTCCATTTTATGAAAGGTGCGGGGGAAATGTAAAGGTCGTCGCGGATCTTGGACGGGCGAACAACGCGACTCTCTCGCGCAATGCGCGGGCTCTTGAAGAGTCGATTCTTGTGAGGCACTAAAACCGGAGTACAAAAGTGGAAGAAAAGGGAGGGTGTCCGGGGTCAGTCGCGTCTGTGGTGGAAAAAGGAGCTTATCAATGTGTTTGACAGAGCCGGCTTTTGTTTTTCCGCCGGTTGGGGGTTTGCAATCCGAAACGTGCATACCAACGAAGAAGGGAAGTCCCATCCCAACTGAGACAAGGGGCAAATCCACACGAAACCAGGCCAGATCAAAAACGCCAAAGCCAGGCAAAAAAAAAAAGGAATAGTTCAGAATTCCTTTCCCCTTTTTAAAGAGGGGGAGGGAACGACGGGAAAAAAATGATCGTCTATTTGATCGTGGGAAAAGGGAACTGGGCCCGGGGACCTAGCAAATAAAACGGCTGGCAACTCGTTTTTCCGGAAGGCAGAGAAAAAAAGGCTATTTCGACACCCGAGACAGAATTAGCATCTGAATTTCGGCGACAAGAAGATGTGACGATTTGTCCAACGGCTCCCAAAGAGGGAAGAAGAAGAAATTCCCCGGTTCTACACGGACGACGCATTCCAAAAAGCCGTGATTTGGAAAACCAGAGGGGGAACACAAAGCCATTCAGGAACAAAAAAAGAGATCACCTGTGCGCTGTGAGAAGCGACAAGAGAGAAGAAGGGAACATTGATGATGGGTTCCGAGCAGATTCGTTAGTAGAACCCTCCATGAGGGGAACCGGGGATCAGGATGAAGGCGCGGGTAGTGGCAGTATTGGGCCTTCTGGATATGAATAACGACCATGTAGGGGAAGAAAAGCGTAGGCCTATACTCAAAGTTCACAAAGGGGTGCCCGGGCGCAGGCAACGATTATTGGGGGTAGGAGGGGGGGGAAAACTCAAACAACTACTCATCGTTTGAAGGGGGGGGAAGGAAGGAGGAGAAATCGGTGGACTAACCGGGAGGTGAAATATGCCCTAGTGGCAACGTCGAAACATCTTGCTAGAGAGAAAAACAAAAAGGTGAGGAAGGAGAGATAAAAGATTTCAAAGAGGACAACCAAGCCTTAAAGAGGAAGAGAACCGCCGTCCGCGTACCGCTTGAGCGGAGAAAACTGACTAGGATGGTAATTTGGCGCTTTTACTCCAGAAAAAGACAGAGGTGTTGCCCGGAACGTTGGGAGCGGCAACAACTTGGAAAAAAGAAAGAGGGAACCGAGGTCTTTCCAGATGGGGGAAACCGGAAGAAAAAAATAATTAGCAAGGATTGATGGTAAAACCGAATCAGAAAAAAAAAAAAAAAACAAACACATCATTGAATTGGTTTTGAGAAAAAAGGAAAAAGGGGGAATATTGGGATGTGGGGGAAGAATTCCGTGGCGAAAGAAGGGGGGTAAAAAAAACGGCGGTCCACGTGTGCAGTAGAGAAAAGGGGAAAGCACATCCCGGGAGGAGGATAAGCGGGAATACCGTTCAAAGAGGCAGTTGGTCGGCCGACGCTGGAAGAGTCGAAACGAACAATTGGGAAAAAACAAAAATCAGAGAAAAAATAGAGGGGAAGTCGAACGCTGTCGAAATCGTGGGAAGGGATACGAATTGCCGGGTAACACTAAGTTTAACCACCGGAGTGAAGCGAGGATAAGTCCCGTGGCATTGCCCCTCAGACAATAGATCAAAAGGACCAGAGGGGGGAAAACCTTCCATCATGCCAGCCAAAGGGATAGAAAACGAGACGTTGGGGGAAGGTTTCTGGAGGGGGAACAGGGGATTGATCAGTTGGGCCGGGGCGGTTTTCGGACTGTACCCCGGGGGGGAAAGGGGGGATGGATGATTTGGGAGGACAGGAGGCAAAAACGGTTCAAAAGGAAAAGAGAAAAAGGTTCCGGACTGGAAAACACATTTTATAGGTAGCCTGGACCATGACGAACGGCGACATACTCCCAAAAGGTAGGGGAAGGGGTGGCCGACAAGAATCGTCGCACGAACGACTGAAGGAGGGGAAAGGGCCAGACACGCAGCGTCGAAAAATTCAAAAATTCAAAAGGGGGGGGGAAGGGGTAAGGATTCGGGTCCGTAACATAGTCCGAGGGTTACCTGATGTTTTCCACATATACTACTAGTCGAAAAGGAATTGTAAATAATTGGTGGGCGTGGAGACCTCACGCCCGGGACGCGGCAGCAAAAATGCCGAAAAAGCAGATATCAGGCAATTTCAAACTAGTTCAAGAAAAACATTTGCGGCGCGCAGCCGAGGGTGTTATAAAGCGAAATTAGCATAGGTGGGCAAGGAGGAAGAAGGCACCCTTGCCACTTCCATCGGTCGATAAAATGGAGATGCGCCTCGCGTCACGTCGTCGCCGACATGACCGGCAGATGGAAAGGGGGGGTAAACATGGTATACTAAGTGAATTTGGGATTTAAAAAGGGAGGAAGGGAGACGAACGAAAAGGGGGGGGTTTTCGAGCGTAATTGATTGTGGGAAGTGTTTTCGGAGGGAATTGGAGAAGAGGAAGCCTGTACTACATGCAATGACTAAGTCTATATTCAAGTGAATAGGAAAGAGGAAAAAAAAAATACCCTAGATCCAAGAAAGGAACCGGAAAAAATAGTTGAAGAAAGATTTTTAAAATGAAACAACCACCAAATTGGGGGACATATCAAAAGGGCTGTACGAGTAGGAATGAACGTAGGGAGGGGGACAAAACATACAGGGAAGGGGGAGTGGTCATTAGTCGCAAACAAGCGGTGCCAGATAAATCAATCGGAAACAAGAGCCTCGCTGACCTATTCGGCAGAGGCAGGCCTGTCCCGCGCCACCAGTCAAGAGAAAGAGTGTTACTCGAAAGAACGGCCATTTGCAACAAAGAGGGGGGGATATCGTTGCCAGCGGAGAAAAGCCCGAAAAAACACTAGAACAGATACTGCTGGGAGAGAGAGGAGCTCCAGATCAAGCGGTTTTCACCATTACCTCGGCGTCCACTGGCGAGAAAAAGGGGGTAGTCTCTGCACGCACCTGTCCACCAACGCCCGCCCAATAAAATCAAAAAAACCCTCGGAACCGTGATAACGCTTCCTAAGACCAGGGGGGGGGGAAAAGCCACATACTTGGATGAGCCAATTCCAACGGTAAAAGGAAAAATGTGGTCGCCCGTCGTTCACCGAAGCTGGGGGGAAAAAGAAGAGAAAGCTAAACAACGGAAAAAGGAAGAAAAGGGGGAAAAGCGTACCGCGACTCTTCATGTTGGAATTGTAATTGAAATAACAAAGGCAAGGACTGTGGCGGTTTGGCCAAAATCAGGCGGCGGGTCCTGGCGTTATCCTATAAGAAAGAGGGGCAGGTTGGGATGAGGTGTGGTGCTTGGGGGGAAAATTTCCTTAGAGGAGCAAAAGTGTTACGCGAAACCAGAAGGAGGAAGGAGGTGGGGGGGGTCGGACAACCTGATAATGGATTGCTCGGTCAGGAAGAAAAGGCAGGGCACCTTTTCCTGCCTCGGATGGGGTGTGGGGCAGAATCGCTGGCAAAGGAGATTAAAAAACGGCTGTAGCCAAAAAGAAAAGAGGGTTCTGGGCTCTGATACGCGACTGCGGGCAAGGCCGAGGTAAAGGAGCGATTCAGATGATGCTGGAGGGTTTTGCAAAAAAATGAAGAACCTCATACCAAATGAAACTAGCTTCAGCAAGGGCACAAGGGGGGGTCATCCTCGCTAAATTAGGGATATTGGAAACCAGAGAAATGGGAGGGTGGGGCCTGATACCTGAAGGGCAAGGGAGGGAGGAACGTACATTAGGGGGAGAAATGTCTTTAGGTTGGGGTAGGTTTTGCAGAAAGAGAAAATGAATTACAAAGCTTCGTCCCATGCAGGTATTGGTTTGTACAGGCTAGGGAGAGAAACACCCGCCGAACACTAAAACACACTCCAAGAACTGCTGAACCAAAAACCAGCCTTGATCCCCACAAAACCTAGAGAAACAACTAGTAACAAGGAAAAAAAACAAATATCCCCCAGGGAGGGGCAATAAAGGAGCGACAAAGTAGCATGCTTAATTTAGGGAAAAGGGTTTTTCGCGACGACGTGCAGGTGGAATTTTCTCAAAAGAGAAGGAGACTCTAATCGGAGGAAAAGGCCGAAGGAGAAGGCAAAGGGGAACAACGAAAGGGGGGGGAATTGTGGCCTTAATATACTGCGGAGCGAGAGGGCGCCGCCGTCAAAGGGGGAGAAGCCAAAAATTTGGCACTCCCGAGGGAGGGAGGGAAAAGTCTAGATCAATATAAGGACTAGAAAAAAAACAGAGTGTTGCGGGAAGAAAAAAGAGGTGTACCCCCTCCAAACTGGTGGACGCGAAAGGGGGGGGGGAAGACTCGCTGGTAAAGCGGAGGAAAGAGGGGGGAAAGCTACCGAAGTCGCCGGGCAGACGGATTCAGGAAAATTGCGAAAAAAGAAACAAGATCGGCACCAGTGCGAAAGCGTAAACCCGTCGTAAAATAAGGAGGAGAAGGGTTGTTCCAGTCAAGCGGATTTGTTAAGTTTCTGCAGGGGGAAACGGTTTGGTAGCCAATTCCATCAAATGAAAAGGTGCAGGTATAAAACAACTTCCGGAAAGCGCCAAAAAGAGGAAAATTGTTCCGTCCGTACCGCCCCACAGGAGGGAAAACGAACTTCGCAGATAAGGTGCGATTTCCTTTGTCAGATGGAAGAAGTGCAACAAAAGGCTAATGCGAGAGGTGGAGGGGGGCACCCTTGCTAAAAGGAAGGAGGAAGTAAGACAAGCTGAAGGATCGTGGAAAGGCATGCTATGTTCCCAAGGGGTCGAAAGACAATCGAAATACTCGAAAAATGAGGGGGGAGAGACGGGGGTAAAAAAACGCGCAGACGGTGTCCGAAGGGGGGAAAAAAGGTCAGTCAACGTTTGCCCGCAGGCCTTGCACGGAAGAAGAAGAATGAAACCGGGGTAACTTTGACGGAAAAAGTCAAAAAACCGGGGTAAGTCGTGTCACCAAGAGGAGGCAAGACCGACAAAAATGCCTCAGGGGAAAAAGAACAATAATCATAAAAATGATGGGCCTGAGGAAAATCCATCAATGTCCAAAGGAAGGTGGGAAAAAAAAGCCGCTAGATTATAACAAAAATCCGGGGATGACAGGCCGAGTAAGGTGAAGGGGGGTACCAATGATAAGTGAGTGAAAGAAAGATCTCAAAGTAATGGGAAGCTACCAACGTGACAGAAAACCTTGGTGGGGTAGGGCAAGAAGAGTAAAAGTAACAGCGTTGGCCGTTGACGGTGAATATATGCAGGGAAAGCGCGGTAGAGGAAGGACACGCCACCGGTGGAAACGTGACGTTCCAGGACGTCGGGCTCTACTTGGAT
>Ga0179591_1301767_pt1 | contig 12975 bp, 20 predicted proteins | sample CZOMad2_1_08_16f_FD_182891 | JGI IMG/M metagenome (GOLD analysis project Ga0179591, IMG submission 182891) | Vadose zone soil fungal communities from Angelo Coast Range Reserve, California, USA - CZOMad2_1_08_16fungal (PacBio error correction) | ecosystem: Environmental > Terrestrial > Soil >...
GCTTTTGGGGTTATAGTTGCAAAGGGAAAAAGGGGAATTTTATACAAAAAAAGGAGGGATAAAAAGGAAACAAAAATTGAATTGAAAAAGATCAATAGTGGGGGGGGGGGGGGAAGATAGCAAAGAAGGGGGGTGTGTGGGAACGGTACAATGTATGGAGAAGCAATAATCGAGGTCCGACTTGAAAGCTGGAGAAGGGGGGAAAAGAAAATGGGGAAGTAGAGGTTCTGGACATCCATCTGCATCGGGAGGAGGGGGAAGGGGGGTGGAATTGTTTTCTGGGATAAACAACACCAGTTTCTAAGAGGCAAGTGGCGGGGGGAGCACGAATCATAAAATAAGTTTTAGTTGGGGGGAAAGGCTTCAAAAGTAAAAAATCTGGAGCAATGCCAGTATAATTCATTGTTTTCTGAGGAAGAGAGACCCCCCTGGAATTAAAGGGGAGGAGAGGACAACGATAAAGATATCCATACAAAAACTGGGAAACCCAAAAACAGGGGGTTTAAATGGGAAAGAAAAGTGGCTCTGTGTCTGTTTTGGGATGCTCGCGAAAGCAACGGAAAAAATCCATTGCAGGGTATGAGGTGCTGATAATATATACTTACGGGAGAGAGAAGGGACCGAAAGTGCAACCAGCAAAAATCAAAATTTGAAAATCAAAAGTAAGGGGTCGGAGGAATTTTAGAGAAAAGGGAAGAAATCCTGGCCGCATAGCGAAAGACGGGACGTCGGCAAGAAGGGCAGAAAGAGTTCTGGATAGGAGGGGGAGAGTCAGTGCAGAAACAGGCGAACGGGGGCGGCCGGTGAAGGGAAAGAGGGGGGAGAAAACTCTCGGAAAGGGTAAAGACCTGCATCACTAAACATCCATACATTCCAAAAAGGAGGGAAGTAATACTGGAAAAAAAAGAAAAAAAAATCAAAAGGTGAAGAGAAAACCCAGGTGGAATAGTTGTCTCGAAAAAGGGAAGGGGGGCCAAGGATGCGTTAAGAAGAAAAAGATTAAGAGGGATAAAAGAAAAAGGGGGAAAGCTGGGGGAAGAATCATGTAGCGACCAAAACAACGGGTAACATTGTTGTTTTGGAGGGGGGGGGACTGTTAAAAGACTGGAACGAGTAAGGCGGCGGCGCAGACGAAGAGGGGGAGGGGGTTTGGTCCAAAAATTAAACTTGTTTGTGTGGGGGGGTAGGAGGTGAGAACGGGGGAGGGGGGTGCGGGAGCTGGTGGGAATTCCATGGAAAGGGTATAAAAGGTTAAAAAAAAAAAGGGGAGAGCCCAGGATAACGGTAGTCGGTCTTCTGCCTGGCCCGAAGTAACACACCCCCACGGGAAAAAAAGAAAAGGGCAAAATCAGACACCTGATGTCCTGAAAAATAGGAAATCTCTCAAATGAGAAGGGCATCGGAAAGACACGTAATGCCCAACGCAAAATCCTCCAGAATAAAAGAAGTTTCCTAGACTGGAAAAAAGGGGGGGCCGCGGATGCGGGTGCTATTGAATTGCCTCCGGGAGGGGAAAGGGGAGGGAACGGAAGGGTTTTTTGGGAATGAACTTGGGGGTAACACACTGAATCATGTAAGTCTTCAAGGCAGGGAACCGGGTGAGATAAAAAAAAACAGGGTGAAATTGGAGTTCAGAGCACCAGGTTCTCCTGGAAGAAAGGGTTGGAGGAGCAACCACGGCCCAAAAATCAACAATCGGAAGAAGAAGAAAAAAGTTCAAGGGGGGGACTCTTAAGTCAGTGACTTCTCGCAAAGGTATCAACTCTGACAAAACAGCAGAGGAAAACCCAAACCGTAGGGGGGGACTTTTTCTGCAGTGAACTGGAAGTGACCCTCCAGCGGATAAAGGAGACAACCTTCAATTTTACACCGGCCGGGTTGAGAACACTATCAGGCAACCAACCAGGAAGGGAACAAGATGGGTTACCAACCCATCAGGAAAAAGGGGGAGAATGAAGCAAGATGGGAAATAAGGAAAAGGGGGGGGGCCGTGGGGGACAATTCTTGAGGCCCGAGGTACGTATACTGCAGTGACATTTTTCATCTGGAAAACACCCAGTTCTTTTGGGGATTACAAAACTAACCGTCATCAAAGCAGGGGAAGGGGGGGGGGAAAGATAATGGAAAGAAAAAAACCCTGGCTTCTTTAAAGAGGAAAGACGCCCATGTGGGGGGACGAAGAAAATGTGAAGGTTTTCTACCGACCTACAGGAGCCGTATGGGATGGTTAAATAGAGGAACCATTTGAAAAGGCGGGGGAAAACGTTCCCAGACAAGACTAAACGCGGCATTATTGGGCACACGAAAGCCGGTAGCCAAATTATTTTGAAAAAGCAAAGATTAGGGAAAACCAACGATTGATAGTAAGCGAGGGTGGGGGGGGGGGGGGGACGCAAATTTATAAACTTCAGGCAGAAAAAAGGGATAAACTAGCCGTATCCCAAGACGGGGGGGTAAAACGATGAGACGGCAAAGGGACAAATGAGACCTGGGGTGAAAATAACCGCCACAAGGGATCCGTTCGAAGGGGAGTTTGACACGGGGGAAAAAAATCGAAGTAAAAGGTTTGAATGCCTTGAAATTAAGGGGTAAAGAACGTTTGGGGAGGCACCGGCAATTCAAGAGGGGAGTAACTGAGATAGGATCTTTTACCGAGAGGGGATGTAGAAGAAAACTTTGGCCTTTTGGGTTACGTAATCGTAATTGATGGAAGGAAAATGAAATGGGGGAACTATAGCAATGTCGAAACCTGACGCTTGATGGGAATCCAAGGAAAAGAAGACAGGAGACCTACTTCGTATCAAAACAGCGGATAGCAGGGAGGTTTTTGGAAGTGTCCATTGAATGGCAAAAAAACAAAGAGAACACTACCTGAGGAACGGGGGAGTTAAGTGGGTTGGCATCAGAAAACTCAGAAAACAAAAACGGAAGAGAAGAAAGGAGAACATTTCGAGCAAAAAACCAAAGACAAACTGTGAAAACTGATGGGGAGAGGGGGGGGCCAAGACCGTGTAAACAAAAAAAACGAGAACAATGCGATTGTGGGGGATTTCATCAAGGAGGTAAGAGGGGACTGGGACAAAAAGAAAGCGAGGAAATTTTTTCGACTAGATATAAGGGAAAGACATAAGTTGGAAAGGGAAGCCAGACTTCCAGATAGCTATCGAACAAAGACAAAAGTATGACACGACAGAACTGAGGAAAGCGCTCCATTCAGGGTAGTTCACGAGATTGGAATTAATTGAAAAAGGTGGGAAAAGGCAAGGCATGCTACCATAACGAAGGAGTAGGTGAGGGGCAGGTTGGGGGGGGGGGGGTTGGTTGGGTTTTTTGGGGTTGTTTTGTTGGTTGGGGGGGGGGTTTTTTGGTGGGGTGGGTGGGGGGGGGGTAGTGTTGGTAGGTGAAAAGAACGAGGGAAAAAAGAGAATGCAAGGGGAGGGGGAAGTTACACCTATGAAGTTTAAGCACCGGTTACACGGGAGACGTTTTGATAGGCCGGTGATATGCCGGGGAAGGACTTAGAAAATGTTGGGGCACAGAAAAGAAAAATAGATTATAAGACAATCGTTTGGCGAAGTTGTGAGGGAAAAAGTCGGGGAAGCTGGCGAAAATCCCAGAGGGGGGAGGACGGAGGGGGGTCCGGGGAAGGTTTTGAAACGGGCACAGTTTATACCATACATACCTCAGCAGGGGGGGATGACAACAAGAAAGGTAATTAGTCACCCCAGGGGCGTCCGTTCCTTAATGGCTAAGAAGCACAAGGGTTGGATGGACAAATTCAGATTCCCAATTAGTAGGAATGGGGCGAATAAAAAGGGGGAAAGTATTGGGGGGGGGGGAAGGAAGCTGTGCTCTACAAGGAAAAAAGGCCGACGGAAATTGTAACCGGTCAAACAACATCCAGGGTAAATGCCTTTAAAAAAGGTAGAAAACAGGAGGGGAAAAATTTGGAACGAGAGGGAATTAAGCGTTATCAAAAAGTACATTGCAAGGAAGAATTAGAGCGGGTAAATGAACAAGGAGGAACGAAAAAATTCACAAGGTTGGTAATGGTGTTGAGAGGTGAAGGTTTAGAGGGGAGCTGAAGAAGAAGGAAAAAAAGGATCTGGAAAAAAGGGAACCTTGTTGAGGTGTTGGGAAAAATTTGGAAAAAAATTTACAATCAGTTGAACGAGGATCAACGTCCCTCACAATCCCTGGGGAGAGGGTTAGACAGGGGGGGGTATTGAAGAAAAGCCCCTGAAAAGGGAAGTCTCAACCGGGAATTCAAACAACACAGGTAGCAGAGAAACACAGAGAGGCACACTCATGAAAACGCATAAGGGAAACACGACTGTTGACGGATGAACAGAGGACAGGACTGATCGGACTTCGCGGCAGGAAGACGTGAGGGCCGAGGTGGGAAAGGGGGTAGAAATTGGACTATGTTACTGACATAGGGAAAGAGGGGGTGAGGGTTATCGCTGGGGAAAACTTTGGGGGACTAGGCAAACAGGGAAAGACCGGGATAAGACCTCAGCTGGCTTCCGAGTGGCTGGGGGAAAGCTTTAGAAAAAACGAAAACCTGGAATTCATTCAAAAAGAGAAAGAAACAGAAATTCCAACAACAAAACAGTTGTGGGGGTATCAAAAAAAAACGGAGGATTGATTGCAAAACGACGCACGCTTAAGAGGGAACTTGGGATCTCCAGAAAAAAATAAAGGGGACAAAAGGGAGTGGGTCGCATCACAGGGGCGGTCCAGAAAAAAAAGTCAACAGAAAAGGAAAAGTCTGGGAGATGGGTTCACGTGAGTAAAACATTGCAATGACAAAATGGTGATAGGACTACTATGGAGGGAAGCAAATGAAGACTGGAGGAGGCGTAGGTTGGGTAAAAATACTCAGGGGAGGGAGGTTGAATTGGAGGGGAGGGTTCTGAGGATGCAGAGGGATTGTGGTAACGAGGACCGCTAAATGAGAAAGAAAGAGACCGGCTACAATGAAGGAGGCACGAAAGAATAGAAGAAGATAGGGGTGGGTTACAGCTTGCAGATCACTAACCTCACGCTGATGACCAAGGGTTGAGAAAAGGGAAAAGATCACCGTAAGACAAAAAATTGAACCAAAGGTGGATTTACATGGAGGGGTGCACGTGAGGGGAAGGGAACTCGGGAAGAAGGAAATATAGGAGGTTCCAGGAACCTCAACCAGCACTGATTTGTTTAGGGAGGGGGAGAGTAAATAAAAAACATATGCACGTGTTTGGGGGAAGAGTCAGTATTTAAAAACCAGAAGGAATGGGGAGGGGGGGTACAAGGGGGGGGGTGGGGCTCCAAAATCGCATTGCATCGAGAAAAATTTGCAGACAAAGGGAGAGATTTAATAACAGGGATACTAATTGCGAAGGGGAAAGGGACCCGGAAACAGGACAAACTAAAACAGTTGATGAAGGAGATGTTAAGCAATCTGGGAACCAGACACTGGGGTTTGAGGATCCAGAAAAAAAGGGGAAGAGGACCAAAAAATGGCATTACTGAAAAAGAAGATGGCCTAAAGGGATGGGGAGGGGGGAAATTCTAAGAAGTCAAGGGAAATCAACTGAAGTAAGGAATAGATGTTGGTCTGCTCAATTACATGGGGGGAAAAAGTAGATCCAAGAAAAAATTTATTCAGTCTAGAAAAATGAGATTTTGGGGGGGGGAGAAGGCAGGGGGGGAGGTGCGCACGGGGCTATTGGATCAGCGGGGAAATTGGCAACTAGAAAAAAAAAAAAAATCTGAGAGACTAGAAGAAAAAAAAACCGGAAGGGGGGAGGAAAAGAGAAATAGGGGTGGGGTTAGAGGACCACGGGGCAAACGAAGGGGGGGGAGAATAGACCAGAAAAAAGTGCGAATTACAGTTGAATTGCGCCAACACAAAAGCGAGAAAGATGTTTTTTTTCAAATGAAGGAAAAAGGGGGGAGAATTGGGGGGCGCGGGATGGGGGGGAGGTGGAGGCGAGCTAGGATTTCTGGCCTTTGATAGGCTGGAGAAATGGTATTAGAATAAAGGAGAAGCGGCAGGGGGGATAAGGGAAACCTTTGAACGGGGAGTTGTTTTCTTTATAAGCAACCAAACAGTCCTCGGAAAAAAGGGAAAGAAGGGTCAAAAATATCATAACAGCCCTGTGTTTTAAAAGTTTGGGGTAAAAAAGGTCGGCAAGGGTCCCCCCTCTGGCAAGACATTTCTTTGGAAGGGATGAAATAGAATGACCATTGATGCACCATGCGTGCGGACTACAGGGCGACAGGAAGAAAAACCCAAAACAGGAAAAAAACACCACGTTTAAATAAGGGGGAAAAGGATGTAAACCCCAAACAAGGACAGAGTGTGTTTTGTGTGCTCCGCGCAAAGACAAGCCAACTCCAGTCTACAAAATCCAGTGGGGGAAATGGGTTAGGTGGGGGCAATGATGAGGAAAGGACTCGAAAAAAGAAAAAGAACGTTGAAAAACCATCAATTTGAAAATCAAAAGGGAATTGGGCGGGGGACTCATGTTCAATAAGGGCTCGAGGGCCGCATACTAAATACGGGAAGAATTGCGTCCATCTCGGGAGGAATGGAGGGATTGATAAGGCAGTTCGGCACCGCTCTTCGTGCGATTCCGGGTTTGAAAATAGGAAGAAACGGAGCGGAAATTGGAATCAGCCTAAGTCATATCAGGAATGACAAAAAAAAGAAAGGGGGGAACTGACCACAAACCTCAAGGAAGAAGGAAAAAAAAATGGAAAACCCAGGGGGCTCCCCGAAAGAGTAGAAGTCCATGGTGGGAAGGGCCTTCTTCAGGTATAAAACTCGAATAAGATTCGAGGGGTCCCGGGTGAAGATGTTCCTAAAGAGGGGGGGGGAAGAAAAAACCACGGAAATTTTGGTTTTTTTTGGGGATGCGCTGACAAGGATTCAAGACAATCTTATGGAGGAAGGGGGGTAGTCTGGAGTGCATCCAGAAGGAGGGATTTGGGACACTTTGTTTTGGTTTGAGATTTGAGAACGAATTGAGGGGTCAGGAAGCTTAGTGGAGTGACCATTGAGCAAGGGGGGTAAAAAAGAGGCCATAAAAGGAGGAAAAGATAGGGGTAGGGGAAGGTCGGTTGCCGAGGAACAAAAAGGACCTGGGAAAGCAGGGAGAAATGAGGCCCTGATGGCCCGGAACATAGGAACGGATATATAATGAAGAACGAACGGGGAAAAGAAAAAGTTCTGGAAAACTAACGAGAAGAATCCAGAAAATAGGGGAAAGTAATCAAGGTTAACGATGCGTGTGCTCATTGCTGGAGCCGAGGGGACGGTTGGAGAGGGGAAGAAAGGTTTTTTTTGAAAAATCAAAAGGTGTTAAACCTGAACAGAATTGGAGTGAGGGGAGAAGGAATTCCAAGGGACCGCCGCCCAGGGGGGGGGGGGGGGTGCGTAACAGTGTGGAGAAAAAAGACCCCAAGGGTCATGTACATGGTGGCGAAAAAGGGTCTCCAACAGCCGAAAATTTAAAAATGATAAGAACAAGGCAAACCTTAGGGGGGACGAGAGGGAACGCCTGAGCTCGACAAGTTGGCCAGAAAAAATCAACACACGTCATTCACACGGGCAAAAACCTGGCGTTGGGGGGGGACTTTGGCGGAGGGGAGGCAAGGGAAGAAAAAATAAGCGAGAAACCGTAAGCACCCTGCAATGTTACCAGGACTTGTTGTGAAAAACGATCATGAACCCACCGAGGTAAGGGGGAACCCACAACAGAACCTTAGAAGGGGGGAAAATTGGGGGGCTCCAACGGCATGAAATAGTGATGGGGTGGTGGGTTCCTTTGACAATTAGGGGTCTTAAAGGGGGAAGGAACTGTAAAACTACAGGTCATTTGAACTTAGGGGAAATCCAAAAACCCAAAGGGGGGAGGGCAGAAAGCCTCCCTGGAACTTAATAGGGGGGGATCGAAACCATGTGACAAACCCTGGGGGTCTTGGGAAAAAAGGAAACAAAAGGTGGAGACGTAATACATGAGTGTTTTGCAGCATCACTCAGGGAAAATTCTGGAAGGGGGGTGAGAAAAGCTTTGCCCAATTGAAAAGACACAACGGCGTTAAGAAAAATCCTGAGACACTGGGGAGGATGTGAAAAGAATCCGGATCATAGAAATGTTTGGAAGAATCATACCCGGGACTTAAAGTCTGGAAAAAGGAACTTTGGAGTATAAAGGATGGCCGAAAAAAAACGGGTGAGAAGAGGGGGCCATGGGAAACAGACATTTAATATTGCAAAAGAGAGTGGGGGAAAAAAAAAAGAGGAGAGAAGGTCGGGAAAAAATGGGGTGAAATACCGGGCAAAGAAGGTCTAAGGGGAGGGGGAGGGGCAAAGGGTCAGACAAATATAAATCGCGGGGACTGCAAGGGGGGGCAAGAATGGGGCAATTCACAAGCACACGGTCAACGGGCACAACACACAACAGGAGCGAAGAGGATACTTTAATAGGAGGTATGAAAAATACAAAGGTGATGGGGGGGAAGGGGGCTCTAGGAGGGAGGGGGGCAATTACAGTATTTCTGATAGCCTATGGTAGGAAAAATTTTTGCAAGGGCGAGGGGAGGGGGAAAGGGAATTAATCCTTCGAATCAGAAAATAAGAAAACACTCGCAGTAAGGGAGGTGTGGGGGGGGGGGGCCATTGCGGGAAAAAAAAACTTTCAATGAGTCTCAAAGGGGGGGGGCAGTAAGCTCCAGCAGACACAAACGCGGAGAAAAAAAATAGATAGGTGGAGAGCAAACCTACCTAGTGAAAGGGGTAGTTGAGACAGGTTCCCTCAAGTTGGAAAGAAAAAAAAGAGGAAAACCAAAAACGATGTGGGGGTATTTAGCATGAGTTTTAGCAGGATTTAAAGGGGGGGGGGTTCCGGAAAAAGAGGGAGGGTTTAAATAAAGCAAGAAACTAAATAATTTTAGGCAGCAATTCATAGGAGGAGACAATAAAACAAACGGGGACACTAAAAAGAACAGAGGGAAAAAAGCGCAAGACTTCAATAGGGGCCCGGGGAATTGCCTGAATGAACCGGGAGCGTACTGGAAGTCATGAACAAAAGAGAAAGTATAGGGGGGTCTCCCTGAAAAGAAACCGCCTTAGGAAATGCTTGAGGGGTCTTTTGGGGTCAAAAAGGTCAGAATGAAAAAAGGGAACTACTGCTTTGAGACAATGAGCTTTGTAAGAAGGAGGGGGAACCAGGTTGTACCGGGTAAAATGTTATAAAATGAGGTTTGTGGTCCCAAAATCAATCAGGAATGAAGAAGAAGACAAGGTGGAGCGGGGGAAAGGAACGTTTATGATTCAAAATAAGGAGTGATAACTGGAAGAACACAGAAAAGCCCAAGGTCTAGGGAGGAACGGAGCGAACTGTGGTCAACATTTTGCCGGAGGAAGGAAAAGAAAAATAATGGGGCCTCACATGAGAGATGAGGGTTCAACACTCCAAAGGGGGGATAAAGCCAACAGGGAGAAGGGAAGAGTCTAAAGCAACAGGGGGGAACCAATGCAGATGATGAAACAATTCATTCCAGGAAAAGAGGACTTGGAGAGAAAGAACCTTTGGGGGGACCTACCTTAAGAAAAAAGTGACGCGGCAGCTTACAGCCTGAAAGTAAGTGTAAAAAAAACGAACGAGTTAAATCCTTGAGATTTCTAACAAGGAGAAGGCGGGGGGGTAACATGGGGGGGGGACAGAGGGGGAGTTGCTGAAAGCGGGCTCAACCAAGGGTTAAGTTGCCGGTGGGAATTCTTGGTAAGACGCTGGAAGGGAAAACTTCGACGGAAAAAAAAATTCACAAAAGTTTGTGAAATTTTTTTAAGATTTGGGAAGGGTCAGATAGAAAGGAAGGGAGGAGTAAGGACAAAAGGGGTTTCTAGTGCTTATTCACTTACCCATTTGGAGGTTTTTTTCGGCAAGTGGGGGATCAAACAGTTGCCTCGACAGGGCTCTGATCAAATCCGACCACAATCCCTGTTCTGGAGGAGTTCAGTGGGGAGGGTAAGTTGGGTAAATGAAATTGATTCAGAAAACCAAAGTGGAAGGAAAAAAAAAAAAAGGGCGGTCTAGGGCAAAAGACAAGCGTCTTACCAATGATCACAACATCGGGGAAGGAAAGAAATAAATTTTTCGATTAAGTAAATGGGGGCGTTTCTTCTGGAGAGTCTCGGGCAAGGGAAATGATGGAAGAGTCGGGGTGTAGTGGTATATAGACAGAAGTGTGGGGACCAGCAAAAGGGAAAATGGGGGGAGGGAGGGCTGGAACAGTCCGTTGGGTGTGAAGTCGGTAAAGGCATTAATACGGAAAGAGACAGGGGGAAAAGATTTATCAAAGAAGTGTCTGGGGTGCAATGCTAAAGTAGCCAAGGAAGGAAATAAAACGGGACGAAACATCGAGGGGGGGGGGAGAAAAAGCCAGACCAACAGGTGGGGGGAAAAAAAAAATCACGCTTCGTGAAGACGTCCCTACGGCGAATTAAAATGGGATACGTGTTACCAAAGAAAAAATAACAAAAGACGTGGTTTTGGTCGCGATAACAAAATGGTCATGAAGATCAAAAAAGAAAAAAAAAGGGAAGAAAAGAGCCTCGGGGATGGGTCGGCGTGTGGCACCGATGTCCTGAAAATTGGTAAGAGAGACAGTCTCAAAGGGGGGCAAGATCAACCATGGGGATTCAGGTGGAGGGGGGGGTAGGATAAAAAAGGGGCGGGGGGGGGGGGGTAAGTTGGGATGGTTCTTAGGATACGGAGGCATTTGTATTCATATGGAAAGAGGGAAGGATCCAAACGGTCGCAAGAAGAGCACGCAGGATAAAGAAGGGGAGACTGGGTACACTTGCAGATCAAGAAAAACCGTTGGTATCAGAGGGGAGGACAGAGTGATAAATTGATCTAAAAAAATGCTAAGACCAAGTTACGTTTTGGAAAGGGAAAGGTGGGAGGGGGCAAACTGGGGCATTTTCCGCGCGACGTGGGGAATTCTTGCCATTAAAGCAGCAAATAAAAGGGGGGAAGTTTGAAGCGGAGGAGTTGCGCGGATCATAAAAAAAAACAACCTCCAAAGAGCAAGGGGTTTTGGGGGGGGGGGGAAGAGTCATAGAAAACGTAGGCTGGGGGGTGAGTTTGGGGAAGGGGGGGGGATAACAATAACGCAGGGCATCGCACGACAGGGGGTTGGAGAAAGTGGGGGAGAGGGGAAAGAAGAACAAAACAGTTCTGCAATGTGACTCCAGAGGGAAAGTAAGAAGGGACCTAAAAACACTTATTGGTGGATTAAAAGCTCACATGTGCCGAGTAAGAACCCTGTGGGGGGGAAGGATGCACAGAAAAAAAAAAGGGTAATTACCAACCGGTTATATAGACAAACTGAGGGGATACAGTATTTGAGAGGGAGTGCGCAAAACGGCAGAAATCCTGAATACTGTAATGAGGAGGAAGGTGAGGAGAAAGAATGTGGGGGGGGAATTAGAGGCCACACCAGGGTAATTCAGTTCTTAAAAGGGGGAGCTTGGAATAGGGGGGTTGCGTACAAATGATTGCGCAAGAAGTGCTATTGTTATCAAAGGCTGGGGGAAAAAAGGGGAAAAAGAGGAAACCCAAGATGCTAGAAAAATTCCCTCACCAAAAGGAGAGTAGAATCTAGAAAGACCTGGGGGGGGGGTAGGGTGCAAGGGCAACCGCCGAACCAAAGAGCCAAGCGGTCATGCGCAAGGAAAAAGGGGGAAGTCGAAAAAAAAAAGATCAAGATCAATATTTGGTGTGGGGAAATCAAAATGGGTTGGGTGGAGATAAATGAAAAGGGGGGTTGATAAAAATTCCTAATTCAGATTATGCGGGGATCCTTCGGTTTGGGAGGGAAAAATTCCTGGGGCAATCGGCTTGTTCGAGGAGGTTCCAAGTAAGGGGGGTATTTTAGGCAAAAACCCGGGTATCATGGGAAGGAACGGTTAAGACATGAGAAAAAAATCCTTTTGTTACGTGTGGGCAAATGGAATCTCTGCGCACCAACACCAGAAAATGGGAAAGGGAGAAGGTCAGGGGGACTTATTAATAGAGCAAAAAAAGGGAGGACCATTGTAGTGCTAGACCTGGACGATCAGAGAAACACACAGTTAAAAAAAAAAAATAATGAGGAAACTAATTGACTCGGCCCAAAATAAACAATTCACTAGGGGGAGGGTGGGGGGGGAGGAGAAGGGCCAGAAACATCAACGAGTACAAAATCCAGGGATGGTAAGTTCAATGGAATAATAGGACTTGAAGGAGAGAGACATGCCAATCAGGCAAACCAGCCAAATCAAATTTTGAAACTCAAAAAAGGGAAAGGGGTCAGGGAGAAAGGGTTCAGGAAAAAGTTAGCAAACCCATCGTCTAAGGAATTATCTGCAGCCTTTGGACATAGCTTGATGAAATGGGGAGGGGAGAGAAACTTGCAGTCTCTCCCTCTTCGGGCGAATTCCGGTGGGGAACATCGGGGGGGATACCACGAGAGGGAGCGGAGTCACTGACCCTCAAACATCCAATAAAATGCCAAAACCAAGGTCCCTTGGGGGAGGAAACAAGAAAATGACGTAATCCTCCTTGTGAATATCAAACCAGTTTCTACACGAACGGATAAAGAGAAAAAGGGTTAGGGGGGGACCAGGGAGGACGGGAACTCGACCATCAATAGGCGGGAGAAACGAAGTGGGGCTTTGGGTTTTCCTGACACGAATGGTGATCTGGGCGGGGGAACAAAAAAAAAAGGGGGAAAAAGGGTGGAGGGGGTGGGTATGGGGGGGAAGGTAAAAATTAATCGAATCTTAATATAAAGGACCGTCTGGCAAAAGGCACAGAAGAGACTTCTTGGGCGGGGGAGAACCCTAAAAAAAGGGTTGGTGTTGGGAAGCTTTTGGATGTTTCGGTAAAGGATTGGGAGGACAAGGGGGGATAAAGTAAGAAATAGTGCCAAAAA
>Ga0179591_1259812_pt1 | contig 12973 bp, 8 predicted proteins | sample CZOMad2_1_08_16f_FD_182891 | JGI IMG/M metagenome (GOLD analysis project Ga0179591, IMG submission 182891) | Vadose zone soil fungal communities from Angelo Coast Range Reserve, California, USA - CZOMad2_1_08_16fungal (PacBio error correction) | ecosystem: Environmental > Terrestrial > Soil >...
GGGGGGGTAGTCGATTGCGCGGGCTGTGGCGTGGTCTTTCTTGACACGATCGTCTGTGGCTGTCTTGCGTGGAGGACGGTTCACTATCAGAGAAGTAGGTAAAAAAAGAGGGTCGCCTACTGTTTTCAATACAAAGACCTTTGCACACCCAGCTCCCGTCAGAGGGACAAGAGGAAAAAGGGATACTTAAACCGTCTCTCGTTTTTTGCAAAAGGTTGAAAAACTTCAGGGTTCGGAAAGTTGCGCGAGGAGGGTGCCGGGGTAACGTAGTCCGGTATTCGAAGCCGATTATAGAGCCTGTGCAAGCTAGAGGAAACACCTTCGCCGGATTCTGTTACGGGGGGGGGGGGTTGGAGGACCGGAGAGATGGTGGCGTCGGCGCAGTCTTCAGTGGTGAAAAAACAACGAAGCTAGCTACTCTCGTTGCCGTATTTCTGGACGCCATATCGTTTTAAGAGGGATGTAGGGACCTCTTACCGAGGTACAACATCTGCTAGGCACCTGTAAGCGGAAGGATCCGGGGCCGGAAAGTGATGGATGGATCATTCAGCATAACTCCCAGGAGGAAAGACTCTTGCGAAACTCATAGCTATAGTACTGCTCAGGGGTAAGGAAGAGAAGTAAGGGAGAACGGGGGGATGTCAGTAACTATGTCATTGGACGGGAATGGCCGGATCTATCGCGAAGAATCGCTCGACACAACGGTTCAGAAAGATAGAGATGGTGAATGAAAGACTCGTAAATCATTCTTGAAGTGAAGTGCTCAGAACGATAAGCGGTGGGAAGATCAGGAGACGAGTGGGGTGTGAGACAATCGAGGGAAAGCAGGAAAACGGGAACTCATAACCTCTGAGTAAAGGGGAGGGAATCCATAGACTTCGTAAAGGAGGGGCCGCATGTTTTCACTGTCACATACCCCGGGAAGGGTTCGAAGTATCTGGAAAAGGGACGTTAACGAAAGAATGCTTGCCCAGACTAACATTCATCTGAAGAGAGATTACACGGAAGAGGGAAGTTCCAAATATACAGCTCTTTGTTCGGAACCCCAAGGGGGAGGGTGAGCTTTTGAAGCGTTCCTGATTAAGACATGATTGGGCTAAGATGGCCGGATTCAATCTGCTGCGGAAGGGGCGCAGAAGGCGGGGGGGGATCGAAATACTCAGAATGACGGGGGTTCATTTTTATACGGCACGCGGAACTCTCTTAGGAGGGAAATCTTAGGGGGGGGAACGGACTATACAGATTTCAACAGACTAGTTATTTAGAAAGAAGCGCATCTATTAAACTTTGCACAAACGTATCTCGACTCCGCTGAGGGGGGAAGGAGAAAGAGCGGGAGGACCCTCGAGTCTGCGATTGCCAAAAATGTATTCGAGGAGATGCAACGCGGACTTCAAGAGACCACGGCGGCCTATGCTTCGGAAGGACGATCCGGCGGGAAGTTCTTGGAAACTACAGCGGAAGTCAGAGTTGCCAGCTAAACCATCTCTCAGTTAGATCCCTTCATTGTGACTAAACAAGCGGGCGAAAGAAGTCTTCGCCGTGACGGGGAAGGGCCGTGGCAGGGACGCTCTCTCATGTGAAAACAGCAATTTGGGGTTCCCACCAGCCGATCCAGGCACGTCCATCTTGGACCACGACCTGTCCGCGCTTAAATCACAGGAAAGGGAGGCACTCTCACTTATCACATTGGGGATCTGCTGAATATTGTAATTGACACTCATCGGTTCATCCAACGCCGTCGCCGAAAAACTTCACGGAGGGCTGGGCGTGCATCTTCTCTTGCTCGGGCATCTACTCAGGCGAAGGGAGTAGGCAATCGCAGCGTTCGATTAAATTGTCAAGAGGGGGGAGGGGCGAACAGGGATAATTCTCTTGCTCTGGAATACGGACCGGCAAGACCCGAATCCCATCAGCGACAGTTAAATGGACAATGCAAGAAGTAGAAGATGAATACGATGTGTAGGTGTGCCGACAAGACAAAGTTAGGAAGTAATGATCCGTCTCACGGTGCGCCTTCTTTGCTCACGGAAATGGCGGTGCTTTTTGCTTTATCCCTCCTGTCGTACTACTTTAACACTAAAGGTCTTCGGGGAAGACCTTGGTACTTCAAGGAAAGCTGAGCGAGGGTCATGGGCAAAGGAGAAGGGGGTTTCCAAAACAACTATCGGAGTAAGAGGTAAGTAGGAAGAAGGCTGGTAAGGGAATACGACCAAGTCTCTATTGAATGCCAGAGAGCTATGACGGATCAAACTTTACCTGGAGGTTAGACGTTCCACAGGGTTTATCCATTACGTAGTGGAGACCTCTTAGAAGGATTATTGCATCCGGGGGCCGGGACGGGGAAAGTTGACGTCCTTCTGAGATTGATGCTGAGGGCCAACCTGCCAGGGGGTGGACTGTTTCCTGAATAAGGAGCAGACTTAAAGAGTGTTTAGTACCTATTCAAGAGCACTTTACTACGTGGTTACTCGTCAGGGGTCCCAAATAGTGGGCGGGGTCGGAGATAAAAACAGAAATTCGTTTTGAAATGAGGAGGGGGATCTCGACTAACTGAGAACCGAAGCGCTAAAGACCGGTCAATTTTGAACTGGGTTAGAGTGGAGAGACAGCGAATTGACGGGGGCTATGGGGTGGGGCCCTCGCAGATTTTAACGTCCATCTTGGAGCCTCGAGAAAACTGCTTCCTTTCAACAATCAGGAAGGGGGGTTGGGGGACTCATGTAGAGGAAGGGGAAAAACTGCAAGGCTCGAATAGGTTGTCCATAGAAGAACTCCTTCTCGTCACTCGTACTGCTCTTAAGGCTATACAGGTTGCCTTTATCCTCTTCTATCGTTGGTCGGAAACTGCCGTCTTGCACCAGGGGAAAAATCGTCCTTAAATTACGCGTTTTCTCGCTCAGATCTTCATACGCCCACCCGACGGCTATCGCCGCGATGACGACAAAACTTAACGAGCAGCGTGGGACATCTGCCCTTCAAAAAAATGGACGGAGCATGGCCCAGGAGAAACTAACAGCGGCCAAACACTCCATAAATAGCTGGTCCCAGTACAAAGAGGAGACCTCCCGGTCTAGGAGTGGATCAAGTGGTCGGGATCGGGGCTTGACTGTACATCTCAGACGGCCGGGGGATTCAAGTGGGGTGAAAGATGCTACCCATTGAGGGCACATCCTTGCGAGATCGGACGCAGGGCTTTCCGAGTCAGAGGGGAAGTTATCTTGGGAAGCCTATAATTCCCCACGCTAAAAGCTCGAGACTTGATGGGGGGGTGACAATTTACGCCAGCTTCTACCCAAATATGGGCAGAACAATATTCACGGGTGTGTGGACGAGAGCGAGATCAGACGCTCTCTACATGATGATGAAAAGTTCTAGGTATACTTCCCCGTAAGGTACTCTTCCAGTTCGAAGAAAACAGCCTTCTCAGAAGTTAGAAAGCGAGCTGGAAATGTTATCCAAATAGGCTGCACTGTCTAGTCTTCAAGAGAAATCCCAGGTACTTGATATTTGAAAAAAAAAATCAAAAAGCTTAATCAGAAGAGATCTCTTAGATTCTAAAAGACCTGCAATGAGACGAAGCGCAAGAGGGTTTCTTAGGGAAAAGGCGAACGCGGCAAGACGCCACAGTTGGCGGCCCCCTCGCATGAGATAGGAGGGGCCGGGATTCGAAATCGTGTCGACCTTGGGGGGGTAAGAGATTACACGAGGGACGAGACGGCCGAGAGTCGGAAGACTTCTTGGAAAAAGATCTTGAGAAGGTTTGCCATGTACGAGGAAGATGCGGGCACGTTAACTGGCGGTGAGCACACGGGGTTTTTCGGGACACACGCGCAAAGTTTTATCTTTCTAGCCTAAGATCGACTATCGCCGCTCACAGACTAAGGTCCATCTTCCCACTGGGTGATCTATTGGACTCACTCTGGGAGTAACTTCCGTGGGATTGGTCTGGGGGCATGACAAGCCTTTAGGCAGGCGCAATCCAAAATAGTCGTCGAAAAAGTCAAGATTGACGAAGGGGGAGACGGTGGTCGTGCTTATATCGTGATAAAAAGGGTAATTCGCGCAAAGTAGGGGGGGGGTATCCGACCGGGGGCAACATCACGAACGTAGAGCACGTAGAACAAGGCACGGCATTACCACATGACAGGCCCATGCGGACTACCCTTAAGGTACAAGATCGAAAACCATTTAGCGGTCGAAGGGAGTGATTGAGCCATTCAGGGGGGGTCGCGATGGTGGGATTCTTTGGGCGGGTTCATTGACGGCTGTGGCAAACGCCGTCATCAGCCAGAAGAAAGACTGAGTGCAGAAGGACTGAACCGGTGCACCCAGCTTGGCTCAGAAATTGATTACTCCAAATCACTAAAAGTGTTCAAATGAGGGGCAGAGCGGCTAAATTAAGGCCAGACAAAAAAAGAACCAATTGATTGTTGTCTATCGGGATTCAGACCCGGAATCGAGGGCGACATCGGACTTTTCTGGTGCTAATGGGAGCCACCTGGCTCTCGACTACTCAATGGAAATTAGAACCTGGGTGTGGGTCTTTGCCTTTCATTCTTTGCAAATTATCCATCTTTTTACCTTCCAAGGAGAAGGGAGAAAATCGAGGGCAATGTTAGAATATCAACAGCGTGTAAGAGATATCAGGAAGTCGCCAGTCTAAATTTTAGGTCAAGGGGCGAGGCGAAGAGCACCAAGCAGGAACAAAAAACTGCTGGGATTTTCGGCAAAACCCTCAAAGGGGGTTCGGAACCCTCCCAAGCAGGGACAAGGGAGGAAAGTAGGGCAAGATCTCAAGGGGGATAATGGGCACTCTCTACAATAAGGGACGAGGGACGCATTCAGTCAACAACTTCGGCGGCTCCAGTTGAAAAGGGGTTTCGCGGACGTCGTCAATGACGGGGTCCCGGAAGGACCTGGAGAGGGCAATCATAAGGGGTCTCCCCAGCTTCGACCCTCCGGTGACAGGCGGGAAGAAAAAGTCGCCAACGAACGGGAACCTCCTCCACGGACAGCTGCCTGGGTGATCAATTTCAAAGAACGGAACACTACTGACTAATTTGGCTGAAAGGTGAAGAGCGAACTTCAGAAAATTAAATCACTGCCAGACACAGGGAAGACAGATGGAAGGTGTGACAATTCAATAAGATTTTCTATGCGTCAAATTGGACGGGGTTCTTTCATTGGGTCCTGCCGTCAGGAGGGCGAGGACTACCAAAGACGGGACCTCAACCCTCCTATCGTTGAGAAATATAAGGCTTCCCCTTCTACCCAGGTCAGTTCCTCTGGGCCTGGTTCGGAATCGGAAAGGAGTGATTGTGTCGGTCTGACTAGTCTAAAAAATCCCAAATTCGGAATATGCAAAAAGGGAAAATGGATCCTAGATCCGGTTGCGCGGGCGTGGGAGAGGGAAGGGCTAGCCAGAGCTTCGGAAGGCATTAAAGGAATGTGCTTACGCCTCATTGTTTCAAGACAAACCCCTGTTGAGGACTCCACTGGGTTTGTATACATCACTAAGCCCTTTAATTACTGGGGCTGAAAACCCGGAAGAAGAAGAGAAGGGTGGGAAAAAGTTTCCCATCCTTAATCGCGAGGTCTCAAAGGCGGCCGTAGGAAAGAAGGCGGAGTGAATCTACTGAGTAATCCGTTGCCGATGCTAATCCCCGGGACCAAAAAAGGCGCCTGATAGGGTTGGATATGAATTGGGGAGACTCTCTGCGCGGCTCCCTGCAGAAAGATAGGGCACTAATTTAGCTTGATTTGAGGCATACAAACAGTAATTGTGGGGTAGTAGTGGATTGGATTTCCTTCTGAGACCAGGATAAAAAGGAGGACGGATCAACATGTATGGGTCGGCTGATCCAAGCCTGGGTTTATTGGGTTAGGAGCGCAGAAAGTGTAAGTAAAACTAGTGTCCTATGTTAGGGGACTTCTTCCTAGATTGGTATTCTCTAAACTGTTTCCGTATAAAAAAGACTGAAGTGGGGGAGTAGATCGAAGTTAGCTATCATGCAGGCGAATTTCGGGGGGCCGCACACAACGCCATAGGTAAACATTTACGGCAACGCGTTCAGCATAGAACGCCTGGGAGCACCGTGAAGTGAATACAGGTTTCCTATCAATCCAGCCTACCTGTAAGCGGCCCAAGAAGAAGAAGCTACAGCGGAGGCGGGGACATCCAAAAGCCAACTTGGGACATGGTGGACTTTCGAGTTGTCGGAAAGGGTAGTACCTAAAGACTTAAGAATAAACGCAGCTCCGATCTCGGGTAGTTTAAAGCTAAAAAAGAGGAATCATATAGGTATTCTTTCGAAGGTGAAAAAACAGGGTCGGGGACCGTCCTCTTCACAGATTTTTCTACTAGGGAACGTGCTTCGGACACGAGATTAACTCTACGCCTGGGTTTTGCATGGGGGTTCCTCTCCTCGAAACTGTGCCTGGCTCAGGGGGCGGACTCAAAGATTGTACCGATCTAAAAGGGGTTACTATCGGGGGGTACAGTTAGGGCGGGAGTGGAAATGATGGGCCGTACAAGGAAGATAAAGATCCGCACCCACTTATCTCGGCCCCTTTAATAACGCGGCTATAGTGGTGACCCGGGAGCGGAGATGGGAACTTAGAAGGGGGAGTTCCTGTTCAGTCGGACTAGTAAATGCGTCGATGTGATTCGTGGAAGAATAGAAGCCGAATGTTATGGTCAGACTTCAATCCATAGATTTGCCCACCAACAATATCCACTCGGGATACGCAACGGCGGAGGAGAGCGGAAAGAGTTAGGAATGTCAGCGAGAATTGGGACGAATCTCTTTACTAAAATCAATAACAGCCTTAAGGGGCCGATACGATAACAAAAAATCTCCAAAATGCCGCGTAAAAAAGTAAAGGGCACGCGGCGCGGGATATTCAACGATGACCGGCGAGGAGAAAAGGGAGGCTCATGAAATAAGAGCAGAAAAAGGGGGGGAATCGCAAGATCCTTCAAGACCAGAAATCTCCCTTTCGATACGGAGACCTGAGAAAAGGAGAGAGGCTTGCAGACAAATTCTCTGGGAGGGGGCTCATATGGAGGCACTTGTTGGGAGGGTTTCCATCGAAACTGAGATATGCTAGAGGTCTCCGGCAATTAATGGTAGTAAAGTTCCTAGAGGAGGGTATTAAAATTATATCTCCGAAACTTTTCGTAGTTACGCTCGTAAAAGCTTCTACCTGATCCACTTACTGACAACTCAACTCACCACGAACACGCCGGCGATTGAATGATGCCCTCCTTGGAGAGAATCGATACAAGGTCGCCTGCTCGCATCGGGAGATCGGCGGATCTGGGGGTAAAAAAACAGAACGATGTCTCGAGAAGGGGATTAAATTTCAAGGGAGACTGCACTCTTCGGGGGCGTCACCGGGCCCTGCCATACCGGGCCAGGTGAAAGCCCGGGAGCATGCCAAAATGCTCGTCGAAGGCGCGGACACCATACTTCTCCGGGGTCAAGTACGTGCTCGTCGGAGTCAAGGCGAATGAGGAAAACCGCCGAGGAAGAAGAAAAAATCCTGGTCACCTTTCCAATATCCACTGCTAACCGTAACAGATGAAGTGTACTCTCTTCAAGGTGGAAAATTGGAGCAGGGAACGAGAATCGCAAAACCAAGGAATATTGAAGCAATTATCGGGGAGCCAATGCCTCGCCGCCTACTTTCGGCAATCTGGGGGGGTAACATTTTTCAAGAAAACGATAGAGTGGTCGTCGCGAAGAAATTTGATCATCTTACTCTAAGAACGGCGAGGACGGATGGAGTTTAAAAACAGAAAATCCCGTGGACGTCAGGCGTCAGGAGTCCGGCAATCTCATCCAAGAAGGATGTCTAAGAGGCCGACTCGAGGGAAGACAGAAAGAAGCTTAAGATCCATGCGTTTACGGTTAAGGAACCGTGAGCGTTGGAACTTCCACTATCGCTTGAAATCTGGTCGATAGTGAAAAAAAGATACGACTAACTTAGAGCAACGCGATTCGTACAACCCCTGCGCCAGAAGACGGAGAGGCGCCGATAGTGAAGGGAGCCCTTCGAAAGGTCACTAGGTAAGCCCGGGCAGAACTCAATTGGGAAGACATGAACGGGCAATCTTAACAAGACGAGGGTGGATAAGAGATCCCAGGATTGGGTATTCACTAACGGGATCAGGACATCTGACACTAATGAATTCTTAAAAGGCACCGCGGTGGAATGGGAACTCTCACACTATACGTAGGTAAGCCTGTTTTTAAACTCCCACCCTGCTACAAGCAATGTGGGGAAGAACAGATTCGGAACTCAAGGGATGTTCCGTTGCTCCTTGGAGGGGATCGTATCCCACTCTTGACTACAGAGGGCGATCGGAGAAGGAAGCAAATGCAGTAGAGGAGAATCCGAAGATGTCTGACAGATACCTTTTTTACTAGAATACTCCGGAAAGAGACGAAACCAAGGAAAAGCCCTCGATTATAGGACGGCCTACCGCCTTCCTCTTTAACCCCTGAATCCCAGGAGGGCGGCAGACGGGCTGGGGAGAAACTATTTAGATTATGCTGACCAACCATCACTACGGCGTTAAAAGGAACTCAAATGAAGGAGACGGAAGAAGTGAAATCCGAGTTCTAACGACAAAGAAAAATGGGTTCGAATCCCTCTCAATCTCGGAGCTCCTCATAGCGAGGGTGGTGAAAGGGTACCCTGGAATCAAGACGACATCCTCTATAGGAAAACATCTCCTATCTTCTTTCCCGTGAGAATCGAGGCAAAAGGCAGTTCCTTTAAAGGTCTGGAGGACTAGGACCGCGCTATCATTCCCTTTTCGAAGGGGGGCGTCATGCATTCGGGGAAATATCGCGTTCGCAAACGGTGTTTCATCAGTAAGGAAATGGCTAGGATCTAAAAATAGGAAAGGTTGGCGGGTGAGCACCAGGTTGGGACGGCTCTTCGAAAGATTTCGCTGAGAGGAAAAAGGACCGAAAAGAAAAAGAGGAGATGCTCGGTTCTCAACACACCTTATCGATGCGGGTCTAAAGATGAAATGCTGAAGGCGGAGTAAGAGGATTTACGGAGAAAAAAGGCGTTTTCCATCTTGCAGAGACAATCCGATGGGGGGACGGTCACAGTCCCATAATGGACTTTGTAGAAGGGAAAAAGATGAGTCGGCTTAGGAGGAGGAAAGAGCTATGATGGGGGGAGAGGGGGACCAATTTTACCCTTGGAGCTCGAAACCTGTGAAGGGCATTCATCACAACGTCTAGCAACGGGGCATCTCGAAAAGACTCTTGAAAAAAACACACTTCCTTTGGCCCCATGGCGAGTCAAAGATCGGGAATGGGAGGGAAAGAAGAACAAGATTTACCCACCAAAAACTTAGTAAGGTCTTATTGTTGGACAGGGTGATAAAAGAGGGCTTTACCTAGGACATGAAGGGGGGGGTGGGGTTTACTTTCACCAGCGTTTCGCCGTCGTGCGATCTCGGGGGAAGTAAAAGACAGAGACTTAGAAGAACCTACCTGGCTGCTACCGGGAACACGAAAGATACTGGAATAGACTACCTTTTTACAATACATCTGAAAACTAGAGAGGGGGGCAGTGCGTCAGAGGATGAATGTTTGATCTGAAAGGCACGAAACAGGAAAAAATATACAAAAAAAGAGAGAACCCTTCTGGTTCTTTGCGAAAAAAATGGGAAACCGTCGGGCCGAGGAGACCAAAAAAGGCAAATTCAAGGGTTGGGGACTATTCTTTGGTTGCTTCCCAGCCTTAAGAAGTGAACAGACCATCGATCTTTCGAAGAATTGACATCGGGAGAAAAAAAACAACGGAGGAGGAGGGAAAAAGGATAGGGAAAGTCATACCCAACGATCTAAAAGGGTCCTAAGGCGAGTTGGAAAAAGCACCAATCCCTGCCGCAAGAAGGGGAAACTTAAAGTTGTCACGAGACTAGCACGAGAAGTGGCTCAATATAGGGTTTTGGGAAGGAAAAAGGGACAAAAGAAGGGTCAAGTATTTTGTGGGAAAACACAAGTCGCAAGTAGGGCCCATCTCTACAAGAAAAAAGGATCACACCAGAGGAGAAAACTAGCTTATCGAACAAGGGTCAGACTTAAAACTAATACCCGCTGTTCTTTTCATTGCACTAAGAAACATGTAGTAGGTGTCTGTAGGTAAGGACAAAAAAGTCCGTCTGAGGGCAAGGGGGGAGCCTTTGAGCTGAATCCAAAGCCCCCCCTCCACTCTAGACATCGTACAGAGGAAAGGGAAGAAGGAACAGGGAAAATTCCTAATTCTTTTTGTGAAATGATAGATTCCTTAATAAGAATCTCGAATACAATCCTCCAGCTGGAAAGGGGGGAAGGGAAGGCGAGAGGGGATGAGGTCTACACGCTCTACTTTTTCTTTAGGGGCCTGCACCTGCAAATTAGGAAACTTGTAAAAACCACAACATTTCCCACAAAACCCCCCACAACGGTGTCCGGGGGGGAAGTCACCCCTCAATCCATCTGATAGCATTAGTAAAGAAAGGGGTACCGGAAACTTCCGTCAATCTTGCAGGGGAGGAACCTCGAAAGAATAGAGTTGCAATGGGAAGAATGCATAAAGTCCGACTGCACCATGTAGGAGAAGGATGCATATTCAGTATGCCCCAGAGATAACTGTGGAGCTTCGTGGGTTGGAGGACATAGAAAGGGAAGCGATCGATAGAGTCGACGACGGTTTCCAAAATCTTACACCGCCCGTTTTTGAAAAACCGACACCCGTGGGGGCTCAAAAAAAAGCGGAGCAAAAAGGGAAAAAAACGGGAGACGCCCCGTACAGGAGAAACACTCGTGTGTGCAAAAATGGGGGAATTCCCGGGAGTGACAGGAGAAAGCCGGAAGTGGCATTAAAGTATGAGTTTTCTATTATAGGCTAAAGCGATGAGAAGGGGGGAAAAGAAAGGGACAGAGGGAAATCACCTGGAACCTGAATTCGGACGGAGGTTCCTATAAGGGGTTTAAGGAGGAGGACGGAAGCAAGGGAAATCACGAAAACATCTATTGAGCATTGTCTATGACCCATGATATCGGGGGAGCGTGGTCTGGAACGAGGAGAAAAAGAGCTCTGAGAAGGCGAAAAGTGTGGGTCGAAAGAAGCTTCACGGGTTAGTGGTATCAGTCAAGAACTGGGGAAAGCGGACTCGTGCCGAAGAGAATCGGGGCTCTCTGGGATCTTTATGGGACAAAAGCTCCGGTTTCCTTCAGTCGATACTGGCAATTTGAAGAGTAGAATAAGGGGGAAGATTCTGCCAGCTCGACGCCAACTAGCCCTGTAACCCATATCTCTAAGGGGCAGCGAGTCGAAAGAAGACAGAGGAAGGGGGACCGCTGGCCCGGAAGAAAAAAACGGCGTGGGGTGAAAGGGGCAAGCTCCGGATATACTCAAAACTTAAGCTCGAAGAGATCGGTTCCCTCATGGGGGGCATCTGGTTCCCACCGACAGGAGTCTACGTTCGCTTTTGATAGGGGGAAGTTAGGGGAATTCACTAAATCCTAAAGTATATTATCTTCGATCTGGTACGAGATGTAATTGATTAGGAAAGGAGGGATCTATGGATGAGGGGGACGCACAAGAGTGGGGGGGGTCGTATATCTTCCTTGGAGTCTCACCGGTCGACTCGGGGGCCAGGTCTTCAAGAGAAAAGGGGAAGATTCTGCGACGCCGGGGGGGGCATCTTCAAAGAATCATCTTCTCCTTAAAGGAATGAAGTTTTCGTGGCCGCGTTGGAAAAAGCGCGGAGGAAAGATGAAGGATTCTAGACGGAAAGAGGGGGGGCGATTTTCATAATATTTCCTACAGGTCGCATAACCCGCTTATATTCATGGATGAAGCAGAGGCTAGCGGATGAAAATCATAGTGACTAGGAGGGCTTCACTCGGAAGAAGCAATACACTCTTGGCTTCTGTGGAAAAGAAGAAGAACGGGCGAGATGACTAAGGGACGCGGACTTAAAGCCATCGGAGAAAAAGAGAATCCAAGGTATCGCCAGGAAAGAAAGAGATGGTACCCCAAAAAAGGAAAGCCTCTTCGCCGGAGAAGGAGAGGTCGGTCATATCTCAGATAAGACGAAAACTTCCTGGTTATAGCGTAGAGGAAGAAATCTTTTCCCACAAAGGGGAAAGCTTAAAAGAGAGCGGCATCGGCTGCAATCAAATAGAGTGGAACTTCTTAAAAATAGTTCAAGGACGGGACATCATCTGAAGTGAAAGTCAACTTCCCGTTGGCAAACCGCTGCTCCGGTCTCAGGACCTCTTCTGCATTCCTCACGGCGAGACGATGGGAGTCTTCTAAAAGAATGGGGGGGGAGAAGCTTTTAAATGGGGCTTTGGTTCCCAAAAGCTAGACTCAATTCCTGCCCAGAGGAAATGGTCATCATCCTGGAAAAGGAGGCGTAGGGGGACAGTCGGATTTGGGCGGTTAAGGCTGATGAGAGTAGTACTCTTTCCTCACGGTAAATTCAGGAGCAGAAGTCGTTAACAAAGAATCCTAAGGGAAGAAGACCAACTTCCAAATCAAGTCTGCCAAAATAGGCGCCTTTTCCGTACTATCGGGGGCAGACGTAACTCAGGAGTGGAAAAAGGACTAAGAACACTTCTTTAAAGGGGAAGGATCACCGACTTTCTTATAATTCCTTAAGCGCAATCGCGGAGGTTTCGCCAGGAAAGCCCATTTCCCAAGGGGAGACAGAAAAAGAGATGAAAGAACGTCAGAGAAAACCTGAGGGGAAGTCAAATTGCCATTTCTGGCCGAGGAGTTTAATCCGTTTAACTCTCTTTAGAAGGAGAAAGGGAAAATTCCAACCTCGATCAGAAGTTCAGAGACGAGCATCCAGCTTTCGCCAAGGTCGTAGAGCCGCCTCCTCAAAGGTACTAGAGACCGGTGTGTCAAGGGGGAAGATTCAAGAGCAACTCTAAAATGATGATAT
>Ga0179591_1295085_pt1 | contig 12973 bp, 15 predicted proteins | sample CZOMad2_1_08_16f_FD_182891 | JGI IMG/M metagenome (GOLD analysis project Ga0179591, IMG submission 182891) | Vadose zone soil fungal communities from Angelo Coast Range Reserve, California, USA - CZOMad2_1_08_16fungal (PacBio error correction) | ecosystem: Environmental > Terrestrial > Soil >...
GGCCATCGAAATGTAAGGGACCTAAGTGAACTAGAGGTCGCTCTTCCTTTATTGCATCTTCTAGGATCCGGGGGAATGGGGGCGAGCAGTCCACTTCGCCGTAATTGGGGGAAACGCGCACGGTTATTCAGTGAACCTGCTACTCGGACCGGTTCATGAGGGAACAGTTTGGTGAAGAACATATCTTTGGGCCACCACTACAGAGGGAAAAAAACCGTGCTGTTGGGATGGGAGATCCGTGGTGGCGGACTGCGGCGCGCCCTGCGATAAGAGAATCTGAATTCGCGCTGAACTGGCGGGCGATCCGGACGTGGAGGACAATTAGCGCCGCGGCCTCGAAGGGGCTTGTTCTCGAGAGAGCCAGTGGGGAGGAGTGTAAAGTCTTAAGGGCGTTCTTCAGCTCTCTCTCTTAAAGTCCAGAGGTTTCTCTGCGGGGGGAAAAACCACCATGACAGAAAACTGTCACATCTCGTGCGCCAAAGGAGGCGCCCCGCGGTGGCGGGTCGTTTCTGCGGGAGAGGTACGCCTCCCGGACTACGTATCTTCAGGGAGGACGAAGGTCCTACGGAAAAATCTCGTCTTCTGGTGTAAGGCATACGGATACAGCCGTCGCAGAAGGAATAGCAAACGGCGTATCGTAGCGCGGGGCGTCGCAGAAACCTGAAGACTTTGTCCCGACACTGGAAGGGTTCAGAAGGGCGGTCCTCGGGGACTAAACGAGGGCGAGGGGCGGCCATCGGCCCAAGGGCTGGTTTGTGAGAGGAGTCCACCAAAAACGCCTGCCAAGAAAACTGGCCGCAGGTCCAGTGACGCTCCGGTGTTCCAACGGGAGGGCCGCCATGCGACCGCTCGGCCAGCGCTATGGGGGCCTGTGATTTCTCCGGGACAGGTAACTTCTAAATCGTAAGCAAATGCCGCGTAAAAGCGGCGGCGCCGGCGGCCCATGCCGACCGCTGGAACGCGGCTGCCTGGACGGAAACATCATCAACCCAGGTGGGGTCGGGCCTCGCATGCCTTAGGGGAAGATTCCACTGGACAAAACGGTCAGCGCTTGGAGACCCATTACGGGCGGACCGGTACCAAGAATCCGATGACCCGCATAAACCGCTGGAGGGAAGACTTCGGCAAGTCTCCAGTGCCTGAACGACGCACACACCCCACTTAACCCCGGAGGGTAACGCAACTCTTTCCCGCCTGGCTATAATCTGGATGAAGAAAAAGTGGGGGAGAGCCCGGGAAATCGGAGCTATCCGACCCGTTCTTCCCCCGGGGGGGACTACTGCCCTACAGCAAGAAAAATACCTTCGTAATCGACTTCCAATGCCACTTGCCGGCGCCTAAAGGCTGCTAGCGGAAATCAGGCGACCGGGGTCACCGTCCGGGGGGGAAAAAAACCGAAGCCCGACTGGCATCTGGACCTTAGACGTCACGTGGGAGAAAACGAGGGACGCAGGAAAAAGGTAAAAGCAATGATGCCGAATCGGTCAAAGATGCCGACCTCGCCGTCGACAGTGGACGGGGGAGGAAAGGGGAGTAAAGCCGCCCCCGGACTACTACCTACACCGATGAAGCTGTTCGACAGACGGCTGAGGGGAGAAAATAGAAGGGCTAAATTTCAGAGGAAGAAAGGAGAAGTAGCATCCTATTAGTGCAAAACAAACGGACCCAGCTTCTCGCTACGATGGGGAGGAGGCATGCAGGGGCTCTTTTGGCGAAGGGGCGGCGCGCACTGCTTGCGGGAAGGCTGCCAAGCTCGCTCAACTAGGAGAAGCTGCGGAAACTCTCTAACAAAAACTAAGGAAATATATAAAACCGCTACTGGAAAGGCCACGACGAACAGAAGGGGAAGGGGAAGAAAACACCTTCTGGAAAAAGCCAACTGTCCCTCCATGCTCCGAAGAGCGTGCGCACCGTCAAGGAAAGAGGCAAAGGAACTCTACGCCAAAAGTTAGGTCGTAACAGCTCATCGAAAAAGAACATAACACGCGAGGGTGTAGGCAAGGAGTAGGGTGGAAGGGAGATATGAATGCTGGGAAAGCCAGAGTAAGGAACTGTCTACGGGAGATTAAAAAGCTAAAAGAAGTTAAGATCTCTCCTGAAAAGGGAAATCTTGTCATTACGTGACCTGAACTACTCAGGCAATAAAAAAAAGCGGACCACGTGCGATCACGTCTTCGGAGAAAGGTCCCATGGGTCCAGTCGGGTTGGACGGGGAGGTCTCGATGGGAAGGTAGACGAATTTATTTCCAAACCGGAGCACCGAGGCCTAAGGGAAAAGAGGGCAGAAGAGCTCCAGCAGGGTCGCCGGAGAGGGGGGCGGGGGTCACGTAAGGTCCGCGGAGAGTCGGTCGGGATAGAACGATTCAAAGGAGAGGACGGTTTGGTTGGGTTCCGGAAAACAAGGGGAAGGAATAACACGTCGTCGCAGGAGAGTAGAAGAGTCGACAAGGGGTGCGCCACAGGCGGCAAAGTAGGAGCCCTCCTTGGGCTTTACGCGGCGAATGACGTTAAAGAATCTTGCAGCGGGTCTCTTAGGAGAGGCTACAGTCTCCCGAGGGTATCAAACATCATCGGGGGGAACCGGCCATCGTTGACGGCTCTACGTCCAGACACGGGGACACGCCGTGAGGGAGACGTCCACCGAATCGACAGAGGAATAACGATAGGATGGAAGCAGGGGGAGCGTCCTAGGCGGATTGGTAAAAAAATTGATGTCCGTAAAAAAGGCAAGTGAAATGCGACACGCAAAGGAATTCGGCTCTTTTAGCTCTTTCATGCGTTCCCCTCTTCTGAGGAACAAACGAGGATGAGGGTCCACGGAGGTTCCTCTCTGACTCGGAGTACAAGGGGTTGGTTGAAAGAGAGCAATCATCATACCTGTTCCCAAGGGGAGGACAGTCGACATCTATATACAGAGCCTGACGAACGCTTCAAAAAGAGATCATTTTTAACCCATTGTTTATTTTATTTCTACAACGCTATTACGATAGAAGGGAAAAAATGAATCTTCTAACTTCTGAAAAAGAGATAATTACAAAGTTCGCTGCTACTATCGTGTTTATCCCACGAGTTAACGAGAAAGAAATCAGAGACCTTTTATTAAGGGATCTTCGGGCCGTGCATTCTCTAAAAAAACATAGAAAACTCTTTCAGTACTATCTCTACCTAGCTTATGGCTTAAATGTGTAAGGTCAAGTTTCGGCAACTCTGACCACCTCGGAATCATTCGAAGGGGAAGTTATCCGACCTAAGAAAGCCTAGTGGCACTAATAGCGGCATAGGAAGGGCGGTCAACCTCTTCCGTATATCCAACGCCGTCTCGAAGGAAGGGTTCACCAACTTCCCGATCATGGGCGGGTGAAGGATGGGAACCGCTCAAAATTTCTCTAATCAGGAAGCTGGACTCGCCGCGCTCCGACGTATCCCTCCCACTAAGAGATGAAAACCAATGAAGACCTTGGGTCACCACGGGGAAGGAAGTAGGCGACTATACAAAGTAGCTTTAGCCCCCAGACGAAACGTAAAATGGACCCTTGGACGTGTTTACTGAAAGAACCATGACTAAAAAAAGAACAAAATGTAAGCGCGCATTTTCGGAGCCTCGCCCCCCAAGAACCAAAGGCGCCGAACGAGCACCAGAACACCAAAACCAAAACCTATCAAGCAGAAATGAAAGGAGCCCATCTACTGCAACAAAACAACGTAGATAAGATATGGCGTCAGGACTGAATTGAACTCAAAGCCGCTGGTATAGCAGCTCATATGGTGAGTTGGCTCGGAGAGGAGGACGGGTGACTGGGGTTCAGCTTCTATTCAACTGCGTGGAAGGGTCGCTGATCGAAGCTTTTATTAGAGCACAAACCTTGTCACTTGGTTAAGAGGTGGGGCCCTAAAAGAGCGTGGTTCGCGCCTCCACGACGCGAGGGGGACCAACCCGGTTCTGTGGAACGGATTATTCGTTGGCGCTTCCTTAAAGGCAAGCGCGGCCGAGCAAAACGCGGGAGCGCACGCGAAGTCGTGCTGCAAAAAGCGCTGACGCTCCCTGCTCGCCAGTCTGCGAAGAGACTAGAGTTCTGGGGAAGAAGAGCGCATCGCGGGGTGTCGAATTCAGGACGGCTTCGTCGGCGGATCACGCTCGCAAGAAGGTATTGGCAACGGTTCCACCTCTACTGGAAAAAAAGGTAGAAAAGCTCGCGACGGGGCGACTGCCGGCCCGCCCAGGGACTGGGCCGCTGAAGGCTCAGAGCATCCTCCCCTACTCCGTATCTGTCTCTTGCGAAATAAAAACTCTAGGAAGGGAAAAAAGAGAAAGTGGTAAGGGGGACAGAGGAAAGTGGGAGATAGCCGGACGGCGCGATGACTTGAGCGAGTACATCGGGTGGATCGTATTCAAATGAAATTGAACCACCATGAAGCGCGATGCTCAGGTCCAAGGAGGGGGGGAAGGAGAGGGCGATGAGGTGACGGACAAGACGCCCCGGGCTTCGTGGGTCTATCTCACCACGAACGAACTCCTTCCTAGAAACTGACAAGACAATGTCCGCGCTCCCAGGGTTCAGTTTGAACGACGACGGGGAAGCGCCATAAAGAGCCACGGAAAGAACGAGTTTCCTGTGCGTGTCAAAGCCTCACGTGTAACGTGGGAAGAAAAAGGGCTTAACTCCGCGGGAGGGCCGGCACTGTACGTACCTGCGTCATCGAGCGGGCCGGGCGGGGGAAAAAGGAGGGTTCGGAAAATTTCAGAATAACTGGACCGGGGAAAGGGAAGGTTGGAGACAAAGTAGCCCTGGCGCGATCCTCTCTCCCGAGAAAAAAAAGAAACATTGCGTCGCTCTTCCGTCCAAAGGTAAACTCTACAAATTGGGGGGGGGGTTGGCCGACAGAAGAGAGGGGGGGGGGGGAGGGCCTGACACGGGGATGCCCGGCGGCAGAGGAACGGCCCGGTTGAGGCTTCAGCCAACCACTCACCTACGCCCGACGGAGAAAAGAGAAGTAGACCATAGGGGGGAGATAGTAGGAAAAGTCTCGTGTCAGAAGGGCGCAGATGGGAAACTTGACATCCAGGACCGCCGGGTTCACCGCCGAACGAAGAGGCAAAACCACGAATGAGAGGGCCCTCCGACGACGTGATCTTCAGATGGGGAGCGAAAAAAAGGGAAGAGAGTCATAAAACGTGCTCCCCTCGAGGTCGCCGGCACTCCCGCCTATCTGGAGAACTCGCCGTCGAAAAGTGGTACTGGTGATACACTCTGATCGCACCGACGACACCGAAGACCCTCTATTAGGTTCGACAGAAAAGCTAGGGATCACTCATAAAGAGGAGTGAAAGGGAGAAACGTCGAGAGGAACATTGCCCGACCCGGCGTAGGGAGGATTCCAGGCTGAGCATGGAAGCAGGGGAGAGGGGTTACGGTTTCGGCGACGAGGGTGCTTAGTCGGACGGACATATCGCTCGCGCTTCTCCCCGAAGAACCTCAAAACACAGTTAGGAAAGATAGAAAAGAAAAAAAGAAAAAGGAGACAAAAGACGAGAAGACGCGAGCATAGGGCACGAAACAAGCAGGGAGCTAAACCTCCAAAAGAGCCCCCTGCCTCAGGAACCGCCCGGCAGCTTAGCGGAATCTGACGGGCAAGCGGCTACACTCTGACTTCCTCCTCAAAAGCTTACATTCTACTCAAAAGGAGACCGAAGCAAAGACCCAAGAGAGGTCGACAAGCTTCACCGAGAGTTGACGCGGAGGTAGTCGTCCTTTGCGTGAATCGTTCCTCCAGAACTTACTAGAAATTATGGGCACGCTCTTCGTTACCATACTATTCGAAGGGGGCGGCCCTTAGACGGAGTGAAGGGGAGAGACCGTCCATCCACCGCCACGTTCGGTCATCGTCGGAGAGGTCACTGAACCGGGTTTTCGAGCCGGGAGGAGTCGTTCTTCGACTGGATGACACCTAGCCACTACAATAACGATACGGGGGGCGGAGAAAGACGCGTCGACTTTTCGGAGGGGGGGTGCGGGGTAGTGCGTCCGGGCCGTAAGGGAGGTCGGATAAAGGATGTCACTCAGCGTCTCCCTCTGCATAAAAAGTGTAATCGGTCTAAGATTGGTGCACAAAAAAAGAAAGGGGGAGTAGGGGGCAGGCACCCTAACTGGGGGGCGGCTCGGCGGCGAGGTACGAAAGAGGGTCGGGGTGAGTCTGAGAAAAAAGGACTACTGGCTCCCTGCCTCAACCTGTTGAAAATGGTTGGGACGAATACTAGAAAAGGGCGCCTGACGAAGGAGCGGCGCCGAACGCGAGAAAAAGCGCATGTACAGCGGTCTAGGTCGACCGGCCCGCTAGGTGACGGCCGGTTCAACTGCGCGTCGGCCGGTGACTACAGGGGACACTCACCGCTAAGGAAAAAGAGGGAGCGTGGAGGGTCCTCGGATCAAGCGCGTAGCTAGAGGGAAATGACCTTTCGATCTTCAATCGGGTTACTCCTAGACAAAACATCAGCCTGGGGGAGATATGCAGAGCCTCCTCGGACCTCGAGTCAGATCCTTTAACCGCTTCAACCAGCGTCTCGCCGGTTAAAAAGAGTCAGGGGGGGAGAGCTACCCAACTCGATGGAAACTAATCAGCCGTGCTCCATCGCGGTCGGCGTCAAGCCGGTCCGTCCTCAGAAGACGAGAGTTTGAGAAAAAACATCGGATCGAAAGCAAGACACTTTATTAGAAGAATCTCTCCCTAAGCGAAAAAATCACGCGGAGGGGGGAACGATTCAGGCGCATCAACTAGCGGCTGGCGACCGTAGCGTGAAGGCGGGGGAAACTGACAGATCCCGAATCAAAACCTGCTCTAGCGGAAAAATCGGAAAAGGAGCGGCAAAGGGGGGAGAGATGTAAGGGAAAAAAAAGGAAAAAAAAGTCAGGGCGCGATCGGGGGGACCGCACGAGCAAGGGGGTGCCGAAGCCGCGATAACGGGGGCGGGTTGCGCAGCACGAAAGGCACATCAGAGCGAATTTCTCTGCCGGCGCGCCTCACTACAGACCGGCACAAAATCAAGAAGCTAAAAAAAGGGGTGGGGACACTAAGCGGGCTTCCGTAGCAGCCGACACCGAGACTGGGAGGACAACATTACACCACGAAAAATACAAAGGCGTCATTCATCAAAAAGATAAGATACAAAAGGACTTCAAGACTCAGGGGGGAGGAAACAACAGAACCAACAAAGAACATGCAGAGAAGACGATCACCACAAGAGATTGCGACCCTAGACCCCAGAGTCGTCGACATGCTTAGCGCACCTAAAACAAATCAAACAACAACGGAGTCTTAATAAGATAAAGCTTTCGAAAAAAAGTCAAGAGGGGAGGGACTCTTTCTCGGAATACTGGGGAGCTGGGGGATCGGACAGATCGGTCAAGGGTTCGTGGGCGCTGCGAAAGACACCTGCCGAGTTCCAGGACATGGAAAGGTTCAGTTCTCAGGAGGCTTCCTGAGAACTGCCTTTATGTTTCAGGGAACAGGGGGGTGGGCTCCTCCAGAGTGTGGGTCTGCTCCTCCTAAGGTGCCCAAAAAGGGGCGTGAAGGCCTCTTCGGCGTGGCGCGTGCTTCTCAAACTGAGAGCTGCGATCTGCCGAAAAAAAAGTCCTTAACCCATCAGATTATCAGGCCGTTTCTGAAAAACTGCAAAAAAAAGGCAGAGGGGGCGAGCGCGCTGACGGGGCTGTGACGCCAAGCGCGCTCTCCGTGGGCGCCGTCCGTGCTCGAGGAGGAGTCGCGGTAGGGGTCACGTCGCGCATGATTCCGAGGGTGGGGCTGACGTTTCCCCCCCGATGACCGCATCGAAAAATTGGAGAGGCTCGTGAAGGGAGGGAAGGCGGGGGTACGCTCTGGAGTAGCCGCGTTCCAGCCTCCCGGAACGTATCGAGCGGCGGCTTGCCGACGGAAACGCTCAGACGAGGCGAGGGAAAGCTCGACTTATCGTCACCTTAGGAATACGGGAAAAGGGAAGCAAGGAGCTACATCGCGGGGGGTAGACTTCCCTAACCTTCTGGTCCGCGGCGCGCGCTGGTGCAGCGTGAGCTCCCGATTTCTAGGAGGTCGCGTCCATCGAAAAGTGATTCTTTTTCTGGCGAAGATCACCAAAAAAAAAAAAGGCGAAAGACGACCGAATAAGAAGCCCAGGGGAAGGAAGGTCTGCGCCTCCGGTGTTAAAAGGGCGCGAGGGCCGCAGACCCTACGGCACGCGAGGTCCTTGGCGTCAAAATTGGAGGCGAGCGGTCAAGGAAAAAAAAAGAGGAAGGAAAGGCGGGCGAATCGGGCCCATGCAGGGCTGTACCTGCTCTTCGAGGCAGGGGGGACGGCGAGCAGGCGTGTTCGGCTCGCTTATGTGCCGCGAGACTGGATGGACTCGGTCCTGATTTGACCGTAATACAAACAGAAGCCTAGCCGATCGATAAACGACCGACCGCTCGTACCGCGCTTGAGAGAGCCGACCAGGGGGGAAGCCCCTACTGCCGTTTTGCTCAAAGGGTAATACGAAAATAACCCAGGGGAAAAGGTAAAAAAACGGGGGCCGCTGAGGACCCAGAAGAACGGGGAAAGACGGGGATTTCTATCGAAGCACACAGGCCGGACAAGATTACCAAGAGAATCTACGCGGATGGAAGCTCTCACTTTCTTGATGGAAATGCGGAGGACAGGGGAAAGAACAGCGACGCGAAGGACCAGCCGACGACCGCAACCCGACTGGCATCGACCTCTCCGACTCGTGATCGAAAGGGCGCAGAGGGCCGCGTCATCAAGTCACGCGAGTAAAGGACTTAGGAAAAACAGGAAAAAAAAAAAGGGCGGAGAGAGGTACACCGGAAGAGCTGGCCGTCGCCTTCACCTTGATTACTGGGAGGCGGGATCAACTCATGAAGACCCCGACTGAAAAAATCATTTAATCCTAACCTGTCTTTGAGTCTATTCTCACTCTATTCAAAGGTACTAGACTACGGCCAGGGAGAAAAAGTAAGGAAATAAAAGGGCCCTAACGGGCTCGCTCTCGGGGCAGGCAAAAGGGAAGGGAGGGGGACTTTGGGGAAAACGGGGGTGCAAAGCGGTTGAGTCCCTTTACTCTCCTCGATCGCGGGCTCAATCTATCGAAAATCAAAAAAAACAAGGTGAGGAAAGGAGGGGGGGATCCGCTGGCGCCGCCGCGAGCGGAGATCCTCGGGTCACTGCCAGAGCAGTGGCGCATGCCAAACATGAAAAAAAAACCCCGCCCACATTTTCTCCATGCTTAGCCGGAAACAACTGCAGAACTCTAGACGGCACCAAAAAGAAGACGGGAAGTCCGTCCTCCGTAAAAACGAAGCGCGTGAGAACCTCAGACAGCGCTGGCGGACTAACTTTACATACCTCATGGTGTCGCTGTTCCATTGGAAAGCGAAAATCCACGGAAAAAAAGGGTAAAAAGAAGGAGAGGTCAGGAAAGCCGTGGGACTATCGCGCAATGCGGCATGTGGGCGCCGTAGACCGAAACGTTGCGCGACAGCGCCCTCCGAACCCGCCAACATAGGTCCGGAAAAGGTTCTCAAAGTCAAGAGGCCGGTGAATGACAGGGGGGACGGGGACTACTGGATGTCCACCGAGCCCTCGGTCGTCGCCGGCACCGAAAAAGAGACGGTGGCAGAGCCAGCCCTGTAGAAGTCGTCCGGTGGGGAATATTGGGAAGGCAAAAGTATTGGGATGGAGGGGGAATCGAGGGGGAAAAAAAAACTCGGCTCGCCCAGAGCAGCAGCCGTCACCGAGCAGGGCGCGGTAGGGCGCACGTGTGCTCCTCTCTTATTTAACCGTTACGGCTCTGCGAGGAGGAAGAGGGCGTCGGTGGGGGGGCAACGGGGGGGCGGGGAGAAGGCCACCCGCCGAGTGGGTCTCCAAACTACGAACCTGGGAAAATCGTGTGACGTAGGAAATTCAGCTCGACCTACACTCAGGGGTCTCTGCAAAGGGACAAGGGGGGCAAAGCCTCGCAGAAAGCGAGAAACATTCTTCAGGTTTTCGCCGGGGTCAAGAACTAGGCGTTGCGACGTCCTGTTTGATTTACGGACGGCGCGTGGAAAAAGAAGAGAAAAAAAACGAAAAGTCCCGCGCTGGGCGGAGCGCTGATCGAAATAGGGAGGGTAACACGAGCAGGGACCTTGTCTGTCAACTTCGCATCGGCTCTTCGGGCGTGGGGTTTGCCTGACATCAGCCTTTCGTTGAAGGGGCGAAATAGGAAGGGGGGGAAAAAACAAAATATTACCTGGGGACTCCCGCGGAAAGGCTCTGAATTGTGGCTTACCCTAGGAGTTGGGATAAGGCGAAAACCCGCGATTACTACTCCGGTAAAAGGAAAACTAATCTATCCCTTAAGGGCTATAGCAGGTCTATGACCTACACGTGATAGACTAGAGGGGGGGAGCCACCGTCGGCATCGTCCATCCAGAGACGCGTCCCGGGATTCTTCTGCGGGCCTCCTCTGACCAGCCGGTCTCATAAAAGCGAAAAAAAGCGAGAGTCTACTGAGAATGGTGCTTTTCAGCGCCCAAGACCCAGAAAAGGCAGGGGCCTCCCGTAAGACTATGGTCAGAACAAAGGGGGGGGGAGAGGGAGGAAAGTAGGGCACAATAAGAGTCCTTCTCTATCCTCTCGCGGCTGTCAAGGTAAGCAGGAATAAGGAGGGAAATAAGGGAGTTGTTTGGAAAAAAAATAGAGCGCATTAGCGATCCCGGGTCTCGTCAATTCAACTACAGAAATCGGAAACAAAAAACTAGTCCCAAAAAGAACCGGTTTTGGGGACACCATACCTTCTTGGGAGGCCGACGGACTGGGAGGGGGAATCCACATCTAACTAACCGGGGGGGCGGTATTACTGGGGGGAAATGCATCACAGGGAGAAATAAGAGAACCAATTTGCAGGTCCTTCAAAATGGCATTAGAAGACGACCCACGAACCAGGAGATCCTCATGACCAACATCACGATACCCCTAGACAACTCCTCTAACGGTAGCGTCAAAGGGAGAGCGACCAATCTAGAGAAAAACAAAGGGGAAGGATTAAAATAAGATTAGGAGGTCCTTCTTTTCACGAGAAAACTCGGTGGGGTCTGAGATCTCTGTTTAGAGGGGGTTCGTTCAAAATAGGGAGTCCGGGGGAGGGGTTCGACCTACCTTCACTGTCAGCCGGAATCGTACGAAATTTGAAAGGAAATTCTAACGTAAAGAAAAGGCCTTGAGGGGGAGGTAAGGTTTGCTCTCCACTCGGGGCGTCTCATCCTACGAAGTCTGTGTTTCTCAAGCACTGCGGGGGGAATGGGCGCGTCGGCTGTGGGCGCGGGGACCTTCTGCGCTCGCGAACGAGACAGGCTAGAAAAAGCGATCCTTCTTCTGCAAACCCGTCGAGGTCCGGATGGAAAAAGATCGCGGACGCGGAGCTCAGTCCGACGTGCTGGGGGAATCGCGCATAAAGCGGGGTAGGACCTTCGTGCCGCGAGGCCGTCTTCCGCGTCGCGCACTACGACGCAGGATCAAAGAGTGTAAAGGTCCACCCGCATGCTCCGTTCCTGAGCTAAGAGTGCTGGCTCCTGAAGAGGAAAAGAGGTGCGGGGGGGTCGGAGCTGGCGGCGCCGCTCGCATCCCGACGAGGAGAGAGCTGGGGATGCCGACGGGGATCAACACTCTAGGCTGACGTGTATTTCTGAAAAAGAAAGCAAGAGAGAAAGGGGGAAAGAGGTCTCTTCAAGAGGCTGGGGCGGCCCTGAGAACCCCTACTATGTTTCCGAAATGCGCGAGAGGGGCCAGAAAGGGAAACTTGCTCGGTGACGATAGTAGGTAAGGGCCAAAAAAAGGGAAACAGGACTGCTTTTTCTTATCGTCTCACCCACTACTATGAAAGAAAGGACGTCCGACCGAAAAACCGGGCCTCTCCGGGTTCACAGGAGAGGGCACGAATTAAAGAGCATCGGCATCGCGAGGTCCTTGCGTGCGTCATTCCGCCAGGGCGACGGCTTAGAAAACGGCAATTCTTAACCTCGGCTTGCCTGTAGGAAGAGACCTATGTAAAAAGAAAGAGATGAGGCAGGTCCGGAGAAACTGCATGAGGGTTGCCGCGTGATGCCGAAGCCGCACTAAGTCACCTTATTTTTACCCATACCTTAAAAAAAGGTAGCCTAGAAAAAGAAATCCAAGAGTAAACCAACTACTCTGACAAAGCGTCGGGACCGGGTTGTCTCCGCCGGGGCGCCCCCAGGAAGGGGCTTCCGCGGACTTGGCAGAACTAAACCAAAACGAGTGTATGCAGAAAAACTGGGAGAGAAAGGTGAAATCGATTTAACCGACAGGAAGAGACGGACGCTACGTTCGCAAAAAGGACGTGTGAGGCTGGGAAAAACTTCGTCCACGGGGCGTTGGAGGGCTTGGGGACGGCGTCCGATGCAGGCGAGGGGGACTCTCAAGACGAGCCGTTCAGAAGGAGAACCCCGAGCCAAAAACCGCGCTACGAGAAACATGTCACGGGACGTGGAGAGTTACTCTTCTATCCCGGCGAGTCTAAGGGCAGCCCCGATTGCGCGAAGGGGTCACGCACGGGCGACTATTCACCCATGCAGGTACTACGTAAGGGAAAATTTATCTCCCCGTACTACTACCCGAAAACAACAAGTGAAAAAAGCGCGCAGGGAGAGGAGAAAAAGACGAAGGGGGCGCTGTACGAGGACGGAACGGGGAGAGCCGCGAGGAGTAGCAATTTTGTTTTTTTGGGGTTTTGCTGGTTGGTTTTTTGTTGGGTTGTGGGTTGGGGGGGGGGTTTTGGGGGGGGGGGTGGGTTTGTGGGTTGTTGTTACCGGCCCACCCCCAACAAGAGGGAGAAACTTTGCCGGCGAGAGGGTTTTGACCTAAAATTAATCAAAAAACGATTCGTCCGAAAAGAAGCAGGAGAGACGCTCGCGGGGGGGGGAGGAAAGGA
>Ga0179591_1284471_pt1 | contig 12972 bp, 12 predicted proteins | sample CZOMad2_1_08_16f_FD_182891 | JGI IMG/M metagenome (GOLD analysis project Ga0179591, IMG submission 182891) | Vadose zone soil fungal communities from Angelo Coast Range Reserve, California, USA - CZOMad2_1_08_16fungal (PacBio error correction) | ecosystem: Environmental > Terrestrial > Soil >...
ATGCTCGGGGAGAGGGGCAGTCCTCTCCTTCCTTTTGCACCGAGGAACAATTGAGCCTGCTTAATGGACTTCGAGGGGGGAACAAGTGCGCACGATGACTTCCTAGTCCGGAGATGCAAGCTTTCTCGAGCTAAACTCGCCCGGAATCTTAGAACTTCATGGGGTTACTTCGTTTTCTCACGAAACATATTCGAACCTTGAGTGTTGGTGGAGCAGAATCCCAGGGGCATAGAGAAGTTGGGAAAGATAACGGCCCCTTGCTTCATCATGAGGGAATTGGCGGATGGATGGTGAGTGTCCCAGACCTGAGAAGGCTACGACCTTTTGGGCCGGCGCGCAAGTGCAAGGTATATCGACCAGTAATCAAGAGAATAACTAATACGAAGAGAATTCAGAGTGAAAGCGTGGCTTAGCCCCATTCGATCGGCTATGTGTGAAGAACCAAATCAAATCGAAAAAAAGGGAAAAATGAGAGGAAAAAGCGAGGGGCTTCAAAGCTAGAGTCGAGATGCGCAGCGTGCAGCGGACAGCAAGGGTCCGAAAAAAGAGAAACGAAAAAGGCGGTGCCACGTAAGCCGTGTTGGGCCAAAAATTAAAAAAAAAAAAAAAAGAGAAAAGAAAAAAAAAAAGAGAAAAAGAGAAAACACCAGGCAGAAGAATCCCTCGAGCTCGAGGCAAGACTAGGTTGTAAGCAGCAACCTCCTTCGTACCCAATCCTACTCATGGGTCATAAAGTGAACTAAACTTTGGATGGAAGAGTAAATCCTCGAAGGAATCGTTCGCGCATCGGCAGAGCTATTCCTTTTGATAAGACGGCCCGACCTCACCATCTTCAGCGTATTCGGGAATTTAAAGTGAGGGGAGGGAGCCGGATGTATCAGACGAAATTCAAAGTGCGTCTCGGGGCACAAATTAACCAAATGACCACCCTATTGGGTCCTTTATAGGGATACGAGCGTAATCCTCCCGAGGGGTGGTTAGACACAACACATATAACCCACCACAGGGGGGTACGAGTATCCATTGAGCTCAGTCAGACGGACATTTCTCCAAAACACGCATCCACTAGCATACTTTCGACTAATAAAGAGGAGGAAAAAGAAGGAAATTAACTGTCGTCAAGAACAGTGTGTTTTTCGAGTATAGACCCTTTATACCGCAGATGCACGAATAAAAGGAGACCTCGGTGAGGTGGGATGGCTTGGATGGCGACATGCACTATTTGCAGGCGGATGACAGGAAGAGCAGATGCATCCGCAAAAATCGTCTAAGAGCCATCTAAAGGGAAGGGAAGAATCAAAACTGGTGGTCCTCTCATCCGGGGGAGGGGTGGTGTCGTTTATGAGGCAACGAATTTCGCTATACCTAACAAGGGAGACGGGAAGAAAAGGGGGCAGTCACACATTATCGGAAGAAAATCAAAAGTGGAGAAGATCGCTTACAACGAGCGACAAGTGAGAATACGCCATTTACTAGAAGTAAAGAGCCATAAGGGCCTACACCAAACGAAATAAAGAAGCCTCAAGGCCAATTCGGGACAGGGAAGCTCTCGAGAAAGATTCAAAATATTCGTTTTGGGAAGGGGGCGGAGGGTAAAAAATTATAAAAAAACCTTTACTTAGCCATGGACAGGCCGGGTTGACTATCAAGACCATTGGAAGGGGGAAGTTTGGGTGTGGGAATTGAATTTTTGCTTCTTGTCAAGACCTGACACCCTAAAGGGGAGAGGCAAGGGCTCCTTTCGGATCGAGTCGATGGAAAAAGTTAATTAAAGTAAAAATCCTCGCTATAGAAGTTCTAAGGAGGGGATGGAGGCGATAAACAAAAACAACGGGGAGGAGAACCTAACGTAAGATTAAGAACGGACCTCTTAGGATGATCTTAAGTCAGCCTATGGAAGGGGAACTAAAGAGAATAGAACTACGAGAACGCGGGGGGATGAGGGGCACGGTGAATGACAGTCCTCAAAAGGAAAGAAGGGCAAAAAAAACGGAACCATTAACTTGTAGGTTGTGAAACAAGGAGAACTGGTCCTTGGGCGACGAAACGTGTTGTATATTTATGTAAGAAGCAAACCCAACACTCAGTTTCCCAGGAGGCGGTTTGGGGGGGGGTCAGCGTTGCTGAGATCTCGAATGAGCATTTTCATCAGGGATGATGGTGAGGAACCGCAATCGTCGGTGGGGTGCTTCCCGGAATTTGCCGTTCCGGGGGCCCTGGTTAGGCTAGGGAAAGAATGGCATATCCTTTTACGCATCTGGATGAGTGCAAGAGTTGGAAGAAGCTACTTGAAATCGCCAGTGTCGTACAGTCTCGCCATGGAACGAATGATCGAGAGGGGCCCAGAAAAAAAAAGACCCAGGGGCAAAAAGAAGGGCGGAATTGTTAAGTCTGAATTAAGGAGAAGTTCGCTGTGCAAGTCATGTGGAGGCCTGATTAGATTAGGGTCCAAGGCTCAAGGAATGCCACATGTTCCCAAGGGCAGACCACGACAAAGCATTGCTTGTAAGGGGGGGGGGGTCGTTCATAAAATTGCGGGTATTTTTGTTTCTTCTGGTCGACAGACACAGGAACTTTTTTCTCCGGGAAATAGAAGCCGTGGAGGAGGGGGAGGAGAGATGTCGTGCAGAACACTGATAAAAAGGCGTGAGTTACTTTTGATTTTTGTAGCAACACGCCTGCTTGTAGAGAGAGAACGGACTCATAGGTGAGGGTGGGGCATGCTGAAATTGTTGTTCTTTTCAATACTCACATCGCGGTGCGGAGTATTACAATCGATCCACAATGGTGGGCTGTCTATTTTTGCTTCTTGGGGGAACTCCTCGCATCGCAAAGGGTTGTTCTTCCTTGGCGTTACAGAAGCAAAGAGACAACCTTGAACTGACCAAATGACTGAGTTGCTTTCAGCAATTGAGGGCTCGTCCGGCTTCCAAGGAGACTCAGAAGAATGGGAGAATCTGCGCTGCGGGGGGGGCTTAGGACGCTGAGGGACGTAAGAACGTGTCGGCTGGCAGAATTCCTTCCGAGTTCGAGGGAACTTGGGACATTCCGGGGGATTCGGAAAAAAGAAAGGTACGTTGACTCTCTCTAATCGTCCAGGGCTTGGGGGGTCCTGGGGGACCTACGTGGACCCTTCATCTTCAAAAATAGTGAGTTGCTCTGGGTCGCCCTTTCCACATGGATGACAGTAACGCAACGCGTCGAAAACGGGGAAATCTCCACCAGTGACATCTATTTGTGTTGTGGGGCGGAGGGGAAGAGAGTTACCTCTAGATCGAATGGGTCAAATCAGGAATTCCCAATGAATTTGCGTACCTTTGAAAGGAAGTCTTTACGTTTCAGAGTACGAAGAATTTGTCCGTTCCGTTCACGGTCAAACCCAGCGTGTTGCAATACAACCGTGCAAGACAGCAGCAATGTTCAAAAAAAAGGGAAGGAGGAAACGTCGGACGAGTACTCTGCTGGAGGGGGGAGGAGCGAATTCGGATCGCACCTAGCTAACTACGGTTTTGACTGTCAACGGGGCTGGGAAAAAACAGGTAACCACGGCCCTGCTCGGATCGATTCTAAGGGGAAAGTGGAGAAAAGTGCGTTACATCGTCGCAGATAGCTTCAAAACTGCGTACGACGTCAAAACCACTCAAAACGGGGAACCTACTCAGGAATACCGGAAAGTAAAGGAATTGTTGTTAGTTCTGGTGCAATGACGGCATACCGATGGAAAGCCTTTTCTCTGAATTGCATATAAGAGAAAAAAAAAACAAAGTATTATGGGAGGAAAATAGAGAATTACGTGCACCGGGAATGACATCGTCCGCGTTACAGTGCCAGCAATAAAAAAAATAAGGGAGCGATGTCCGACGGTAATTTTGCGGCGATTCTGTCACGCGGGACAAGGAGGCTGTCTCCTGCTCCAAAGCATTCATCATTCATCTCTGAACTTCGTATTGGCGGGGGGGTGCGAAAAGAGAAAAAAGGACCGGGAAACGGGCCTGATTGGTGTTAGCATTAATAAGGAGACTCGCGAATAGATTGGCGGGGCTGAACAAGCGGTATTAAGAAATGGACCTAAAATTTTTCTGAGGCCGGGGGGGCGGAAACTTAGGAGGCGAAACTTAGTTTGCCGTGCCGGGCAGGAGACAATGCCTGGCCAGGAGAGAGAAAGTTAACCTGCCAGCCGGCCAACGAATAACAAAGCAGCATGATGCTTCAGCACCAAGGGCGATCTTCCTATTTTTAAGAAGGGGTCCCAGAGAACATTCGACAACTAGAACATATGAAGACGGAAGTGTCTTTCCGAGAGCTACTAAGCCCTCGTGGTACTACAGGCCGAAAGAAAAGACAGTATACCGCTGACCCGTGCATCAAAAAGTTAGGCATCCAGTCAAGAGCCTATATGGGTCGTAGCGGAAAACCTAGTTTGGGGCACAGACGGGGAAACGAATAACTAAAACCTCGTTCAGAAAGTCTTCCCTAAGAACACTTTGAATGGGAGAACAGCATCGGACATCTCGCCTGTGACATAGTATGGCTCTGGTCGAAGGGGACTATTCAATTCTGATCACGGCTCCGGTCCAGCACATACAGCGTATTCTTCAATTCACGTCCGGAGGAGGGAGGGTCCGGTCAAAGGACGGGAAGAGGTCATATCGGAGGCAGCGTGAAAAAAGTCACTAGAGGAAATCAACATCGCAACCAAAAAGGGGTGAAAAAGTTGTAGGTTACATAAGCGGAAGTCAGACCTAAACGGCCCCATCACGAAGAATCAGAAAACACCACTCGATCGGAACCGGAGAGCTAGCCAGCCGGAAGGGGCGGGGCGCATCATCCCTCAAAGAGGAGGGGTGGAACTCTCTCGGGAACATCAGGGAAAAGGAACATTAAATTCACCGAGGGTCCCCACCAAGAGCTTTGGCAAGGAGGATAGAAAAAAGGTGAAACACTATACCACCCAAGTATAGAGAGTGGGGTTGCTCGGCTAACATGCAAGGTGGTGAGAATTCAAGCCAGACAAGGAAGCCGCCAGCCAAAGAAGTCCGACGATGCAAGCGTAATAAATATAAAAAAGGTTGGGAAGGAAAAAGGAGAGGGGATGGGGGGGGGGTGGCGTGCTGCGATCAGAAGACGAAGGAGACAATGGCTAGAGAAAAAAAAACAGGGGGGCCAAAAGTCGCCTTGGGAACATTGGATGAAATCATGGAAGAGTCATTACTAGACACGGGTCTCAGCCAGCATTGACTAGAACGAGCCATCCGTACTCCACAAATGCCGTTCTTAACGAGGCAAAGCAGCAGGCAAATTCAGTGACGGGAATTAGCTACCGAGAAAAAAGAGACTGGGGGGTGAGTTGAGGGGGAAACTTGAAGATAGTGAAAATCCCTGGAAGGAGGCCCAGGAAAGGAAAGTTCCTTGGGTTAACCTATCAAATACCAATTAATGAGGAGTGGTTTGGTGGGCATGGAGGGGAGAGAGAATTCAACACGAGGCAGCCATTAGTGTTCTCCGTGACTGATAGAGTAAGATAGGGGGAAAAGAGGAAGTACCGGAACTATAGAGAAGAGAAATTTCTTATGAGCCGTGATGCATCCAAACAAACAACGGAGAGAAGAAACCTCCAACCAGACTCATTGAGGAATGTCCCATGAATCCTAAGTGCTGGGCGAGATCGAAAGCCTAAAGGAAAGCTCAGAAGCAGTACTTGATTGGGAACATCTCCCCAAATTCAAACAAAAAGGAAGAAAGGAACTGTTATTTTCTAAAACTGGCCTTTGTAACCTTACAAGTGATTGCCTACTACCCGGACCCTCCCTAAATCCAATATGGGGTTATAGGGCTTGCGCTCTCGACTTCTTGCTGCTTAAGCTTTGTAGCAGACGCAAAGAAGGGGGGGTTACTGTCCCGAATTTCTCGGAGTTCAAGGGAAAGTACCGGAGGGGCTGAAGGTGGGGAATCGGCTATCGAATTGGGTCTTGGCCTTGGTGGGGGGGGGGCAAGAAAATAAGACTTGTTCTTTGAGACCGAGGCCAAGGATCTACGTCGCGAGAAAGATGGCCCAGAAAGAGAAAAACGCCAAAAGATATGAAGTTGCTAACCAGGTGAGGAAAAAAGTAAATGAGAGTTGATGGCTTCGATGGCAGGTTGTTCGGGCCGGATGCTCTTCGAAACCTTCATGCCAATTAAGGGAGATGCAAGGGTCGGTCCATCACGCAGGACATGCGCTCTGGGCAAGGGCTTAGACGGGAGTGATCGTGGGTTTTTCCAATTCTGGGGAGAATGATAAAGGGGGGGGGAAGGAAGTGCCAAGGGCCTTTATTTTCGACGGGGGCTCACACTAGGGGGATGCTTCTTCTGGCTATTTGGTGATTCGGGGGACTCCCTTCAGCTGGGCGCCGAACTGGCGACTCGTAAGAGGGGAGGTGTGTGGTGGGGAGGGGGGGAGGTGGTAGGGGTGCTTAGCACACTCTGGCGCTTCCTTAGTATCTCGAAAAAACAAAAAGAGGTAATGGGCTTGGCGATGGGGGTCGAGTGGGGTCAATAACGAGAGGAGAGATGCAAGTTTTCCTACTTACAGCACCTCCCTCTAAGAGATGGGAAAAAGGAACCTAAAAAAAGCGCTTTCCCGAAATGTTGCCTGGACCGCGGCTATGGGACTTGGGGGCCCCTTTCCCCGAATCCCCGGCCGGGGGCAGCAATGAGGGGAGAAGGAGATACTTCGATTCTGGGGCCCCAAGAATGTTCGGTTCCACCCAGGAAACCAACCCCCCCATTCCTAGGCTCCAGTTCGTTAGGGGTAGGCTGAGGGGTTATGGCTGAAACAATAGTAACGCGCGATGGAAGGTAAGAGTGGCCCTATGGACCGGAAAAACTGTCATCTCACTCGCACGTGTCGGGCAAAACTATGCGGAGGCTGGAGGTTATAACCCAGGCTCTAGACGCGAGCGCGACCTGTAAGGCTCGACGGGGGAAAAATGCTATTTTCATGTTCGGGGGAGGTATGGGGAAGCTGCGTTCAAAATCCAGGGATCGGGGCAAAAAGGGCACGTCTTCATGAAAGAACTAATGATTTTATAGGCATGGGGTAGCGTCTCGACTCACTTATGCCGGAAAAAATGCCAAAAGAAGGGCTCCTATCCCGGGTTAGTGGCCAAAAAAAAGAAGCAGCCATAAATGGGCAGTCCGGTAGAAACCTTCTGGTCCTCTGCGCGACAAAACGGCAAGAGGGGGGAGAGAACTAAATTCCTGCGAGGACAAACCTCAAGTTAATGTCAGAGGGGGTCGTTCGCCAGAAGGAACATCAGACAGCGGCGAAGGAGCCCAGGAGGGGTTCTAGGGACTCGTCTAAATCAGCAGGCACAAACGGAACGAAGGCTTCTCTACCTGCAGCAGTACATTCTTCCCACTGGGAAAGGGGAATGTTTTTCTTGTCTGGGGTCCATGAATGAGGTCGCCGGTGGGAGAAGGATCAAACAGGAGGAGGGGGAGAAAAGGAGATATTACGGTGACACCTGAACATCGGGGCGCATTCAGCGAGGGCTGAGACGAAAAAATTAAAACTTGGGCGGGAGGAAGGGTGAGAGGGGGCGAAGGGCCGGCCGAGTGCCGCCGCTGGCGCCGCTTCGCCGGAGAAAGAAACGGCCGGAAAATATACCGACTCTGAGAAGGGGGTTGGCCCCTAACCCCAAGTGGACTCGGAAAGAGTGGTTTGTGGAAGCAGGATCTACAGCGCAATTGGGGAGGAGGAGAGGGCCCTCCGTGAATTCAGGAACTGAATTTGAGTCTTAGAAATGGGGCCACAACGGAAAGGCGAAGGGCCTTTGCCGTCCTTCCACGACATCGCTCTCCCAGACAACAGGAGGCGGATCACCTCTATAAGCGTTAGAATGAAATGCTCAAATGCAAACCATAACTTGCCGGTTAACGGAAGGGACAAGAGAATCCCAGCAAAGGAGAAGATAGTTTCGCAAATCGTCGCGCCGGCTTGAGAAAGTTGAACGCAAGAAAGCAGAAAGGGGAAGGAAAAAAGACCTGAGGCTCTTTCCGTTACACACTATGCAGACAAAAAGGGAGGACCGAAATCCGAGAGGCAACTACTAGGTTTACACCTCGTACCAATCCTAACAGCATCTGGAAACGAAGATTAAAGAGAAAAAATTTCGGGGCGAATGCATCACCGAAAACCGGGACTCAGAGGAGAGTAGCCAGCAACGGTTCCGGTCCAAAAAATCTTCAAGGCGATGAGCAAGTCTCAGAAAGAAAACCAAGAGGGCAGCGGGATAAGGGAAAAGTTCCCATTTTCAGGGGGTAAAGAAGTAGAATACGAAAATAAAGGGTTGCATAGACGCGCCGTTGGCAGAAAAAAACACATCGCACCAGCGCACAGGGGGGGGGGGGGAAGGGGGGGTTTAGTTCGAAACTAATGGAAACCTCCCAGTGTGCGTCGGCAAAAAAGAAAAAAAACGACCCAACACGCCGAACCCCAAGATCCACCTGACATGGGGCGGCGCAAGAAAAGCAGAAAACAATATATCACGGGGGTTTCCCCCGACAGCTAATCCCGGCAAACGGCGTCAGAGGGACGGGGCCGTCTTAGTTAAAAGAATGAAAGAACGAGAAGAACAGCGCATCCCTGAGAAGATAGTTGCGGTTGTCATCGATGCAATTCAGCGCCTGCAAGGGGGGGCCGAGGGGGGGAATAAAGTCCCCCGCAAAAAGACGTCATTCGCGGTGGATTCATATCAAATGGGTGGTCCGCCATGATGGCGTTCGTTTGTCTGTGCATATGCATCAGGGGGTCAAAGGGAAAGGGGAGACGGGAGGAAGAAGTACTAAAGGGGGAGAAAAGGAGTGAAGGGCTGCAATCAGTGGAAAAAGATATCGCGTACGCCCGATCACACCGGAGGGGGAAAGAGCGCCGTACGACTCATCAAGAAGGGGGAAACTATTTGAGGATGCAACCGGATCAGAATCAAGTATGGACTAAGGCGAGCTGAGGAAAAAGGAAAAAAGAAAAAAAAAAAAATCTCTTTGTGGAGGAGTGAAAATACCACGCCCTAGGAGACAAACAGAAGGAAAGGTTGGTCCGATACCAGTTAATGGGGGGACGGGGGGGGAAGGGGGGGGGAGAGGTCCTCAACAAGCTCAGTCCGAGAGTGCGCCGGAAAGGATCTAGGAAAGGGAAAGGGTGCCTCCATAGGGACCTGAACGAGCCAGCGGAGTAAGAATGAATCAAACAACAAAAGGGGGGGTAGAAAAGTATAAGATATCCATCAAGTCTCCTTGCAGAGCGTCCTGAAGTTGCGGTTCGACTCTATCAGAACGGGGGAAAGAAAAGATCGGGAATGAGGTGGGACTGAAAATCTCCAAAGTGCAAGGCACCACGAAAAGTATTTTCGCCGGAACCCGGAACTTAAGGGAAGTGGGAGAACCGTAATGAGGGAAGTCAAAACCCCGCACTCAGGACAAAAGTTTTCATCGGGGGGGCTCTAATCTCGACTTAGGAGAAGGCCTCTGAGTGCTGTTCCGAAGGATTCGTTTGGTGGAGGCCCCGGGCGGCGAGTCCCTGGAGGCGGCGAAAGGAAGCGGATGCCTGGCGGCCGTCTTTAACATGATTTTCCACTAGGTGGCCGTTTCCGGAAAGGTACGGAAAAAGTGGAAAAGAGGGGGCGATGATCGCATGGCCAGAAACGGCCAATTTTGGCGACACCAAGTTTGGGAAGGAAAAAAAAATTCACTGCCGAATTTTCGCGAAGGGGTCCCGACGCTATGGGTTGGGGAGGGAAATCTGACGGGCCTTGCAACAGCAGGGGGGGGGGGCAGGTGGGGGGGGGGGGGGGGGGGGGGGGGGGGGGGGGGGGGGAAAGCGTCTGCATTTTACATCTACGCCATCCACAGAAAAGTTCTGCCTGGCAGGGAGTGCACGACGGCTGAAATCGGGTAAAGGGGTTTCTAACGGCCAACACTATCGAGCTGAAAGAAGGGTTATGGCTCTCCGTGGAGAACCACGGTGACTCGGCAAAAGGCGGATTGCGATGGGGGTGGAAGGGAGAAGAAAGGGGGCAACTGAATTGCGCGCGAGGGGGGGCCCATCGAGGGGTGGGTGGTCAGGGGTAAGCGATGTGGCTGGGCCTCAAAAAAAAAAAAAAAAAAAAAAGCAAAAGGCGGCTTAGAGAGGGGGATTCGAAAGGCAAACCTCACCAATCGTATTGTCTGGGGGGGGGGGGGGCGATGTTTGCGGGACTGGTGAAATAAGGCATCTGACATTGCCAATTTTCGGGCCTGGGACAAAATCCGAGCCGACCCCTGGGCACTGGGGGGATGAAGATTGGCTTGCCGGCGCCTGGGGGGAGCCTGCCGCGGCGGAGAGAAAGTCTCAAGGTGTACTAATCGAGGCATAGGCCGGTAGGGGAGCAAGACCAAATTGTTCGCTTTCATCTTAGGGGGTCTCTTTCGGCAGGGGGGGGGGTCCTTCTGGTGAATCCTGTTCCTGGAGAATCTCGGCGTTTCGTGTCTCAGGCAAACCCCAGAGGGGAACTCTCCTCGGTGGTGCGTAGTCTCTTTCGGGGAAAAAAATTCTCCCGCTCGCTCGAAGCTCTAGCGGTAGTCTCCGGGGTTTCCTGCGGATTTTGTGGGGGAGGGGAAGAACGGGAACCCTCGGACAATAGGGGTATAAGGGGGAAAAGTGTGGGCTCTTAAGTCGCGTTTGCTGGGCAGGCCTCTTGCAGCAAATGGAGAGAAGGGAACGCAAAGTCAGTCGCGTGTGAGGGCAGCACGGATCACTGAAGCGTGCTTAAAGACAGAAGAAGGATATCTACAAGGGTTCTCGCGCTGATCGAATTCAGGCGCAAAACAGCGACGTTACGGTCACTATTGGGGGGGAGATCAGTCACCAACGATCATCCGATGTTTCGACCGGGGCCGGGGATGGTGATCTCTAAGCGCGACCAATCGCGGAGAAAACTCGGCAGGTCGGAAGGAAGGGCGCACTTGGTAACAAAGGGCAAGGACGAATCCAACTGAAATTTTTTCGTGAGGGGGCAAAAAGAACGTAGGGATGAAGTTTTCAGTTAATCGAATAATAGAACAGGAGGAAACGAGAGATAGACCGGAGATTCACACTAACTGGGGTGGGGGGGAATCAGGCTCCATTTTGCACACACAAAAATTACTTGATACGGGAGATTGACCTGTGTGACCAGTTCTCCTATACGGGCCGTGACTCCTCGATTACTGGGTGCTCGGGGAAAAACAGCACCTGACCTCAATAGATTTCGCCCTCTGAGCGTTTTGAAATGAGCGGTGGGGGGTCGCAACTAACTCCCAATATACAGTAACTGGGGGTGGGTAGAGCATTAATTCGATCAGTCTAAAACTGTCCGTTAATCTTCCCAGGTGAAAAGGACTTTAACTGTCCTGTTTAAAGTGACCAACCGTCTCCGTCGACTGTAACCGGACGGAGAAAAGTTCCGCGCGATCGACCGAAAAGAGAGGGATACACCTCTATATAAAAGGCAATTAGTTTAACTTCAATGAGCTGTCTATACTTGGAAAATAGGGAAAAGGACCCTACCTCAAGATAACAAGTGCCAGCAGTAAAAAGGGTGTAGTGGCGCACCAGCAGGAGCTAGCGCTCATCCGGGATCGGGTATAAAGGACAGATCTCCTCCAGGCCCAAGGCTAAGTGACCGGAAGGAAAAATCCGGCTATGGCAAAATGAAGCTCCTCCGATATGCGGCGCTTATGGGGGGGGTTGAGTCCACGGCGGAACCCAACTAGTAAGATCCCGAGGGACAGAGAAAAGGGGGGGGGAGGGGGACAAAACTCTCCAGCGGGAGAAGGGCAGCAAAGCCCGCTGGGGTTCCATTGGGGGGTGGGGGGGGGGGGGGGGGGGGGGTTGGGTGTGGACTCTTCAGCCCCCCGTCAAGCTCGTACGACGAAGGAGGTGGAACGGGGGTCGGAGAGGGACGACGCGAAAATGGGGGGCAATGAAGGTGCACGCGCGCGTCTTAAAATTTCCAAACATCGCCAAAAGAGGGTTGTGCCGAGGTCGAAGCAAAAAAAGACGGGGGCGTAAGTCTTCACCTCAAATCACGGGGGCACTCCTTACGCATACCATTAGGAGAGAGATACTATAAGACAGGACTGGAGCGAAATACAAAAAAAATATCTACTATCGCCGGGGGTCTTTGGCTCTCTGAGCTCTAATCCCTTAAAGACCCTGGCTAGATTCGGGCGCCCACCGAGTGTGAGGTCTTATACCCACTTTGGGAAACACCCTATACCGCCGTCTTCACGCCCCTGCCAAGAAAAGTGGAGGAGTGATTTTTTCGGGCTAGAGGGTTGCAGGGGTGAGGTACGGAAAATTACAGATCATTTCAGCTCCATCAACAATGCCGTAGACGGGAGAAAAGGGTGTTGGTTTTTTTTGGGTTTTTTGGGGTGTGTTGGGGGTTTTTCCCTCAATGTATTCATAACGGGTCGCCCATTACGGGAAGGGGGGTTCGTGTGTCGGGTGCTCTTTGCAAGGCCAGGACCATTGCGAGCAGGACTAGGTGAACGGAACACATGCGGGTGAAAGGGGGGGAATTCACTCATTTTCACAGCCGATAGGCGCGAATACCCGATAAAACGGTGAGAGGCAGTGGGGGGCGCCCTGAGACGAAGCCATCAGGTCCGAAAAACGATACAAGGTGGGACGGAGACAGATCAGCAGAACTGCAAGGACGAAGGGCTCAGAGAGCAGAAGGAAAAAATATCCAGTTTTAACGATTGGGAAAAACGTCATAAAGTCACTGGACCAGGACAGTTCCTGGTTGGAGCAAAAGAAAGGAAAGGAAAGGGTCGTTTGTTGTGCCGGATTGGGGGGGGGGAGCTTGCACGCTGGAGCAAGGTACCTGCCTCTGCTCGTTCACGTTCGTTAGGGCCTAGGAACAGACGATGCACCTCGAAGAGGCCGGAGAAGAAGGAGGGGAAAAG
>Ga0179591_1286924_pt1 | contig 12972 bp, 20 predicted proteins | sample CZOMad2_1_08_16f_FD_182891 | JGI IMG/M metagenome (GOLD analysis project Ga0179591, IMG submission 182891) | Vadose zone soil fungal communities from Angelo Coast Range Reserve, California, USA - CZOMad2_1_08_16fungal (PacBio error correction) | ecosystem: Environmental > Terrestrial > Soil >...
ACCGCCAGGAACAAAAAGAAAAGCCGACAGACAAGACGAAAGGCAAACACAATAAAGAAAAAAAGAAAAAAAAAAGAAAAAAGAACAGAACAGGGGAAAGGGTATATCCCCGAATCACAGGAAGGAAAAAAAAGGTCAAAGGTCCATATAACCAATCCAATTGGCATAATCGTCCAAAAAAGAATCTGGTGTATCAGCAAAAAGAGGACTGGGTAAATGCCCCGATTTGAAGACTTGGGAAAGTCGTGGTTCCCCACCCGTGTTGCCCGGTAAGTGTGGGGGTCATGACACCCCTGGTGTGTATTAAAAGTTACACGAAACTGTGACGTTGTGTCAGGTGGTGTGGAGTCTTTCCCTCGACCAGATAGAAGGAAAACACTACCCCGTGTTCCACCGAAAAAAATCACAGATGACGAAAACCGCAAAACATGGGTAACATCTTACCGTGCAGGCAACTGAAACGAAGAAGAGGTTTTGGTTTTGGGGAGGGGCAAAGAATAAGCGGACGGGGAGGGGGTGGGCAATCTTGAAAAAGACACAACAAAAGCCAATTCATGCAAAGAACAAAACGAATAGCTATATGAACGGCACAGAAAAACGAAAGACGATTGGGCACAATTAATATTGACGAGGTGATTGCTCCAGTTGGGGCTCTCAAAAGATGAATGTTAAAGCAACAGCGAAAATCGCTAAAGGAACTAGCTCAATGAGACGGCAGAATGGAGGGAGAGGACTTTCTGATTCGGGGGAAGGGAAGGGCATGGTTAAAACCTACGTGTAGATCTTTCGCCTCCCAGGGTTGTTAATTAATATAAAATCACAACACGATCAAACGGGTAAGCAAAAAGGGCCTTTTCAGAAAGAACTGGGACAGAGATTGCCGCACGATCAGTCATCAGAGTGGTAGGGTAACAGGGCGGGGGGGGGGGAATGATTATTCTTTATGGGACAGTTCATTGGTACGAAAAGTAAAAATTGTGGGGGGTGATCCCTCTTCAACACGCAATCACAAGGACCTTTTTCAGGAAAAAGTGGGTTCAATGCCAAGTAAGGGCATGGTAGAGGCACTAGAACGTTGAAAATCAGAAAGAAAAAAAGCACCGAAAAAGAGAACTAGGCAACATAGTTACAAACGCGGCCACAAAGAAAATCAGTGCATGGCGTAAAAAAAAAAAAAAATTTCTCTGCGGAGAAAAAAGAAACCGGGGGACAGAAGATCGGGAAACAGGAGAGAGAAAAAAGAGGCGATCAATCGTATAAGGGGAACGGGAAGTAAATCCAGAGACAACTCCTAATACAGGGAAAAAGAGATCGGCAATGAAAGGGGAAAAATCTGGTATAATGGGGACTGCAAAATCATAAAAACAGAAACGGTCTGGATGACTAACTTAAAGGAACCCATGGGCAGAAACTTTGACTACGCCACATTCCAGAGCGGAGAAACTGGCATTTCCAATCGTGTCACAAAAGTACCAAGGAAGGAATAAAAAAGACACACCATGTCGCTACGAACTGGTTCAGTAAGATAGTTCTCCTGTGGGGTCAACAGCGGTTTGTTATAGGGGAGTAAAAGAGTGTGGGTCATAACATAAAGGCAAAATGTATGGGGAAACTTCGATCTTCTGGTGGTGCCATAAAGAGTAGATGTGAACCTGGTACAGAGTTTTTGGGTAGGAAGAGAAGGTGGTAATACCAGAATAGAAATTCAGGGCAAATCTGGAAGAAAAATGTGATCCAGTAAAAAGAGGACCGGCTCGTAGTCGAAACCCGGTTGCTAGAGAAAAGGCACGTGGGTATAAATTATTCAATATAAGGAAGAGCAAAAAAACAAATACCAGATTCATTGTGTCCCTTTTACAAGGAAAAGAAGGGGGAACCCGAAAGCCTCTATACAGTTGCAAAAAGGGGAAAAACAAATTAAATACAATTCGAATATAGAAAAACAAACAGAACAGGTGGGAAAATACACTACAAACCGGATGAAGGATTCCCCTCTGGATCCTATCTCAGGGGCAGGCACATGGAACCAGGGGGGTGAAACCTGAACATGGGAGAAAAGTTTCACTATATTGATTAAACTCGGTGCATGGCCTACACCCTGGGATCAAACATCTGTTTGTTTTTTTGTTGCTGTGAGTGTCCTTAAGGAGATCAAATACAAGAACTTCTAAAAGACGTGAACGGGTTTTCTGGAAAGAAAACAGGGTGTTGGGAAGTTTGTTTCTGTTTTGGGGGGGGCAAAGCCAGGCTTGGGAAGGTTCATCGAAATTTGCTGTGGATGAACGCTTCACCGATAAGGGGGGATTGAAACCTTCATATACTATGGATGTTAAAAAACCGTTGGTCGGACGAAAATAAAACGGGATCTGTGAACCAACAGGAAAGGATTCAATCCAGAAAAATGAGTGGAAGTCAGCAAAGCTCAAACTGAGTGTAACTCGTAACCTTGGGTGGGGAAAAAGGGGAAGGAAAAAAAAAAAAAAAAAGTATCCGGAATTGTTACAATTGAAAACAACTCGTGTCGACAATCTGGGGTCGGTGTTTTTGTGGGGTTGTTTTTGTTGTCCGTCTCGTCTGCAACCTGGGTAACGTGTGCTTATGACTTTTGGGACCACGCTTGGTCGCAAGGAGGTGGAATAGCCAAACGGGGGCGGAATGAATGTGTCTTCGGTAACTAGAGTTCAATGGTGTTTCATGGTTGGCTGTCCGTGGTCGCCGCCAATGGTGGTGGTCAGGGGACTGGGCCCGGGCGGATCTGTTATACTCCACCGCTTCTACGTGTTTGTTGTCCCGGGGCCCCACTGTGACCTACCGGTATCAGGGGGGCGGATTTGACAGGATTTGTATTGTTTCGTTCACTTCGTGGGGGTTCCCTTCGTAATCCCGGGTTGGTGGTTTTGAGAAAGGACCGTGTGGGTGGGAAGTTCCTGGGAACGTCAGGCAGTGTGGCCCTCTCCTGTGGGAGGTGAGACGCGTGGCTAAACATTTGGGGGGTGACTCCATCCCAATCTCCGAGTCACACGGCTTGGGGAAGTTCTCAATCCCACTTTTGGTTTGTTTTGCTCATTAAAGATAACAAGTTGTCCTTGTGGGAGATCTGGGGGGTTTCCTTTGACCCCATTTCAGTGTTTACTCCCGTACTCCAACGGGGCGGAGTGCATCTGGTCCCGTGGCCCCAATGCGAAGTCTGTTGGGCCATTGGCTGCTTTCCGAGCTCTTGTGGTTGCCTTTGTGGCCGCTATCTTCGGTTGGGGTTTCTTTGGGTTGCCCCATCAAAGGGGGTTGTCATTGGACGAGGCAAAAGCCAGATATAACAATTCAGCATTCGCAAGAATGCACCTAAAGACCGTACAAACCAACTCTGTGGTGCCCGAAAACCCGCCCCACAGCAGGAGTTGCCGTGGGAAGATTGCGGGAAAAAAATGGAGTGACGTGCTGGGACGGTTGGTTGTAATAATGAGTACAAAAAAAAGCGGGGTGTTGGGTTCAAAGGCAGCTGTCGGGCTGAAACTGGGGCAGCCGCTGTAAAGGGTTAAAACGGAATGGACTCAATGAACAAACAAAGCGGACCGAAGAAAAGACGGGGTTAAATAAGCCAATCATGGTCCGATTGTTTAAACTCTGGGGTTTGTGGGGTCTCATCTTACGAGTGGTTTTTGTTTAACTCCTTGTTGTGGTAGCCGCGGATTTAACGCCTGCGGTTGGATGCTCTTTGGTGCAGAACACCGATTCGTCCCACAACTCAAGGAGGGGAGGCACTGTAAGTCAAATTTCAATTTGATTGGTAAGCCCTAACGGGGGTCTATCTGCTTTTTCGTCTAGGGTGGTTGTGGTGGAGGGGGGGGTTGTGGGTTGTTTTCTGTCAGGTTTCCTTGAGGGGGTTGAAGAATTGAATCGCGGTATTGAATCCCTTGGGGTCGTCCTTGTAGCAAGATATTAAAAAAAAGAGTGGTATACGCCAGACAGGGAATGTTTAAAAGGAAAATAGAAAAAACAATTTTGGACGCATGTTGAAGGATGGGTTCTTGGGGTTCTGACATATTAAAAAAAAAAACGGTTGCCTGACTTTTTTATGGGTTGGTAGGTTGAGTTGCCAGTTGGCAATATGTCGGACTGGTTGTGGCCGTCTTAGATTGCACAGGTGTGGCACCGCTTTGCCGCCAAGAAAAAACTGGTTGACTCAGAAAAAAAACACCACACCCAACACACTTTGCAGCCTTAACCGCATCAACCCCCGGCACCCCACCGTCAGGACCAACACAATTTTTGGTTTAAAAAAACCGGATTTGGGAACTAATCGTAAACAAAAGGGGGGGGTGGATTGGTCAATATTTGGGGGCAATGTAAAAAAAAAGACACAATGTGCACGGGGACAACGGCAAGGTGACAGTCCTTTGGCGTGCAGGAATGAGTCCAGCCAAGGACTTTTCCATTATTGGCGTAGGACATCCGGGGATTTGGAGTAGCACACGAAAGATGTCCCAAAGTTATTTCTGGAGAAAGAAAATGGCAGGGCTGTGCAGGGGGTAAACTGGGAGGGGGGCAAAACGGGCAGAAAATTTCCGGTACTACCTGGGGAGGGGAATCGGAAATAAATGATGAACGGTTGATGTGGATTTGGAAGGGAGTATGCCAGAATCATTAGGGATGTTATAATTTGCCTGGCCGCTATTGTTGGGTTGGGGAAAGTTTAAAAGGTTACAAAGGCTAGTCAGACGACCTCAAAATTGGCCAATGGGAGTACATGTCACACCATAACAGCCGGCAGGGCAAAAAGGCTATTGAAAGAAGACTGCGGTAGCCTGGGGGGAAGTGAACCACAATAAAGAGGGGGGGGTGCAGGCCATATGTGATCTTCCGAATAAAAAAAAACAAGAGAGGAAGGGACAGTAAGAACAAGCTCGTAATCCAGAAGGTTTCCTTAATCCCTTGGGGTCTCAGACTTATTCGTGCTTCTTGCGGCCAATGTTTAGGGGGTCGGGGAAAAAGTATACACAACGAACTTTGACTGAGGGAAAGGTTTAGAGACTCAGGGCCTTAATGCAAAGCCAATACTGTCAATTGGGGAAATCCAGGTAATGTGCGGACTTTGTGGGCTTCGTGTGGACAATGCCCGGTGTTTTGCAAAATTTTACCAAAAGGCAAAGATTCATTCGCGCGAAATCTCAAACCACAATCACAAAAGGCGGGAGGAGCAACGAGAAGGAAGAAATGTACTTGGGGGGCCAGGGGGGGAAAAATTTTTTACAAAAAAAAGCGGAGCAAGAGGGGGAAAGTTTCAATTATGACAAGGCCCAGGCTTGGATGTTGGCGAAGAAGACTATAACAAACTGTAGGACATGTGAGGGGGGGGTCATCATTGGGGGGAATAACCAGGGCATCCAAACGGCCTGGCCCCAGGATAAGGCAACTTACTGTGGGCAAGGGTAGCAAATAGTCGAAAAACGTTACGGGGGGGGGGGTCAGTCCTGGACGGGATTCCTTCAATAAGCGCCGTCTCTTGGGGGCCTTGTACTCAGGGAAGGAAAGGTGCCCAATGCAATTAGGAATACGGGAAAGGGGGGGGGGAAAAAACCAAAAAAGGGGCACACCAAATTGGTCCAGAGAAGGGAATATTGCTTCATAACCTTCTTGGAGGACCTAGGGGGGTGAAAGAGAACAATATGGGGGGGATTAACCGAATTGGATTGCAAGGGGGAAAAAACCATTTACCAATGGAAAACAAAAGAAGACCAGACCGACATCAGAGAGGAGCGAAAGAAGAGGGAATTGGAAAAGGGTATTGACTCCAAGATACAATTCAAAGTCAGGGAGGTAGAAAGAGCCATAACTAGAACCCACATGTCAGGGGGGGGAAATGGGGAAAGAAAAGGATTTATCCATCAAAGAGGGAAAGTCAAGGACCCAGAATGGGAAAAAGGGAGAGAAATCATTGGTTTGGAGACCATGTGTTTGGAAATTGACGTGGGGGGGGGTTTTCATGGCCGTGTGGGGAAGGAAGTTACAAGATAAATGGGTTGTCGGGGGGAAAAAAAGGGGTGGGAGGGACGAAACAATCGACAATGATGCGTCCAAAGAACCTCCACAATTCCCCTGGGGCCAGGAAAAAATTAAACAAGGGCCTACAAAAAAACCTGCAGAAGGTCCATAACAGGGGGGGGGGAAGCTGAGGGAAAGAAATTGTTGGGTTGGGGCATAAATACCTTCACAAACCGTAGCCTTGGAATCGTGAGAAAACCGGCAAAAGACAAAGATAAGCCATCAATGAAAAACAAGGAAGGGGCACACAGTCACCAGCGTGACGATACTCATTGGAAAAAAAAATTCACATATTGCGAATTAAATGGCGGGCAACCTGATGGTGTGGCGATCAAATCAGCGGTTACCGGGAATGAGGGGACAAGAGAAGAATGTGCAGGGGATCCACTACAGATCCACGATTTGGAATGCTATCAAGTTCATTATTGACTTGTGTTCCGGCTGGGTGCAAGTGTGGCGTGGGGGTTGGTCGGAAAAAAAACCAGAAACAGCGCGAAAGATGCATGGAAACCTGCCAACATTTGGGGGAGATATAAATCAGGAAACGATACCCAAAGGATCAGCAAATCCGTGGGCCCAGGGGGATAATGGAAGGGGAGCCGCTAAAAAAAAGCAGCTGCGTTTATAGCATACGGAAAAATGTGAAAAGCGTTATCATCTCAGGGAGGGCAATAGACCGTGGGGGGGGGTTTTTAAGCACAAGCGGGAAGAAATCACCATCCTGGGGATGAAGGAAAGAAGGGCCAATTGCAAAAGGTGGAAAGGAATGGTACGGACAAGCCAGGGAACTTCAAAGAAGACCAGCCAAATCGGAAAGGGAGTCAATAAAAAGTGCGAAAAACGCAGAAACAAATCGGCAGTGAACTTCCAAAAACGCATCCTATAGAACCACATGCTGCAACATGTTAAAGCAAAAAGGGGGGGAATACAAAGAAGATTATAATTCCCGGGGAAAAAAAATCCAATTTACACGACTCAAAATACTATGGGGGGGCAAAGGCACCCAGTTAACTGTAGTGAGCGGGTTAAAAATGGAGCCGCCCAGAGGGGAGGAGTGGAAAACCAGTTTAGCGCCGAACGGCAACACAAAGGAATCCTTTTGGGGGTCATGGGAAAGGCGGCCCATCAGTTGATGGAACCGGACGAATGAACGGAAGAAAAATAAAAAAAAGTAATCACTTGGACATAGAATAGTTTGCAAAGAAAAGCCCGGTTTACACGTGGTTTGGGTTAAGAAGGGGGGGGGACAAGATTGGTTGTTGCGGCCCGTTCAGCCAAAATGGTCATTCCAAATATGAGGGGGGCCCTAAAAAGGTGGAAGGCTGTAGAGGAAAGGGGAAATTGGGGGTTGTGTAATCTGGGGTGAGGGTTAGTCCAACTATCAAAGGGCAGGAGGGGGGGAATCCCAAAAGGTTGGGAGCCAAAAATTAAGAAGGGGAAAACGAAAACGGCGGAAAACCGTGGAAAGGAAGGGGGAGGTATTTTCGAAGAAGAAATGTACAGGGGAGAGAAACAACACAAGACCAGAGTCGGTTGGGGGGAAAGTTTTGTATCCACGGGCAAGAGGAAGAACGACCTCAAAAAAGGGAAGGGGGGGGGGAAAAGAACTCCTTCGCAAGGGGATAGATCGGTCGTTAAACAAACAAAAACAAGCTAAGAGAGGAAGGGGTAGTCATGAAAAAATAGAGGATCAGGCAGGTTGTCAGTGCAGGGTCCGGTGGTCACCGGGCCCGTTGGGGGGGGAAACTAAAGGGGAGGGGTGAATCTTTTTCAGGGGGGCTAAAAAAGGGTGGACACGGGGGGGGGAAAAATCGAATCGGGGTCTCAGGTTATTTTGTTTGGTCTTATGTGTCCAGGGTATAGGGAGGGAAATCTAACGGGGCAACTTTCATAAACAGTTGTATCAAAAAACGAGGGGGGGGGCTTTTCCCAGGGACTGTGGGTGCTTGGGGAGGAGTAAAATGGGGGGGTATCAATGCAGGGTTGGATTCGCGTTGACGCGGATTCTTCCTGGGGGAGAAAACTCTAATTGAAAAAAAAAAAAAACAGATCCTTACAGGTTCGGAGCAAGGGGAAACTTTCTGGCAAAAAACCCTCAATAGTCCAAGTACCAAAAAAAGCATGCCCGGGAGTAGTAACAGGAAGTGGAATACACCTCTGAGGAACAAACCGTTTGTAACGAAAAACATAGAGGGAAAATCACTCAGTGTGCAGGCCACAGTCTTCACAGTTGATGGGTTTTTGGTCAGTTTTGTTGGGGTTGTTTCCTTACTACGTTTTGGGGTTTGGGGATGCGTTCCCAATCCTGTGAGCTGTGGGCCTCGGGGGGGAGTGGGGTTTCCAAAGCAAGCTGGGAGGGAATAACACGGTCTTAGCAAAAAACGGGGGGGGGGGGAAAATTGGTTATGCCGGTCGCTGGGGACTGCTGGGAAACTTGTTGTTAACCCTGGTTTAGGCATTTCAACACTGTCTTTTTCTGCCGGCGAAGGAATTTATAAGACCAATAAACATACCGCTGAGTTGATGGGACGTCACTTTTCACAGTGCTGTAAAAGAAAGTTCCTGGACCGGCACGGGGTATTGGCAAGGGTACGCTTTGGGGGCGGTTTTTGGGTTTTCAATGTGTGACTCTTGGGGACATGGGAATACAGATTTGTTTCTCTCTTCGAACAACCTGGTGGGCAAACTTTCCTGTAAGTGGGGGGGAAAAAAGTTCCACGCCTTGGGGACCGGGGGGGTTATTGCCGTGGCGTGCGAAAACGTTTGTGTGGGTTGAAATTTTCACAAAGCATGAGGTAGGGCGTGGGGGTTCTTTGGTGGGTATGTTCCAGGTCACCTTCTTGGAACTCCCTTGGTCAAGCAGCTGGGTCGCTGGTGGGAGAGGGGAGAAGGTGGAGGGGAGGGGAATGGGCGGAATGAAAAGAGGGAGGGAAGGGGTGTGAGGAAAGGAAAGAAGGAGAGAAAGGGGAGGGGAAAGAGGGGAGGGGGGGGGGGGGGGGAAACAGTTGGGAGGAGGGGGGGAATTGAGGAAGGGTGGGAGTGGGCAGACGGTGGGAAAGTGAGGGTAGGTGGGGGAGTAATAAGGGGAAAGAGGTAGCGGGTGTGGGGGATGAGGTGGGATGGGACGGGATGGAAAAAGAGGGATGGCAGAAAAAGGAGGGGGGGCGGGGGGAGGAAAAAGGGTGGTAGCATGTGGCTTGATGTGTGGGGCCGTTTAAACGGGGTTGGTTCAAGGCATAAAAAAAATCTTCGATGGGGTAAGCCCAGTACCCGCGCAGGTTGCAAAAGGGGGGCAACTTCAGGACATCCAGTGGGTGGGGATGGCGGTCAAGACCTGGGGGGCGAATTTCCCCCCAAACAAACTGGTGCACAGGTGAATTGGGGGGGGGTCAGATTTTCTAATTCACGGCGTAGAACTCCACTGTCAAAAGATATCACATGGCCAAACGAGGACTCCTCCTTGCTTCTCACCGGGAGGGTCCTACTCCTCCGCGCTCTGCACGAAGAACGGGGTTCTCGTCAAGGGATTCTTACTTGTTAACGAGGGGGTTGGCCGGGGGATTAGGTGGAACGGTGTAATCTTGGAACGTGGTGAGAGTTGGGTAATTCCTGGAAGAAAAAAGAATGGTAGGGTTGTTTGTGTTTTTTGACATTTGACCATAAAACCTAACGAGAGCTATCGTCTCCTGAGTTTCGATGGTGGTTAGTAAAAAAAACTTCGACAATCTCCTGGGACAACAAATAAAGCGACTCCTGGAAAGACAAATGAACAAGGGCGTATTGGCAAGCGGGGGGCCAACATGGGGGGGGGGGGGGGGGGGGGGGCTTTCTCAGCGGGGATCCTGCTGTGGGGGACAACGGTTTGGGGTACGACTCCGGTTATCGGGGGAAACGGCACTCAGTGGGGCAACTACTTTGGGTGGCTACAACAGCGTCAATAACCAAGCAGGAGCAATTCCAATTGTTTGGCAAACCAACTGAATTAATGGCCTTTTCGTGGGGGGGCCCTAAGTGCAATTGAGGAACGTTAAGATATGTCGGGGGGGCAACGTTTTTCAACGGCCTTGACTGGACCAGGGAGGATTTTAAAGGAAAAGAGAGAAAAAACAAGGTCGGCAAAGTAGTTCACTTTTATTCTTGTGTGGACTCGTCAACAGCATGCTATGGGGCAAGGACGGGTGGTGGCGGCAATTGAATTGTTGTGGGAGGCGGCAAAGTGGCAGCGGGGACGCATGTGTCAAGAATGGCAGAATGAGTGTCAAATGATGGGGCCGGGGACATCCCACAAAGGGGGTAACACCAAGGAAATCTGGGTAATGTAAGAAAACCAAGAAGGGAGCAACCACGCAAAACACGGCGAAAACCAAAAGAAGGTTGTTTGCAAAACCTGGGGAAAAAAAGAAAGTTGAGAAATTAAATTGCAAAGACGGGGGGACATGGGGAGCACTTGGGTTGCAGATTTTGTGTCCAGGGATGATGATGGGGTGGCAATTCAAAACAGGCCTTGCTGGGGGGGTGGCGCCAGGTGTGGGAGACATCCCCTAACATTGACACCTTCAGGGGGGAGGGGAAGAGTGAGTATCTCTCCCTGGGGTTTTAATATATAGAGAAAGTGGGGGAAAGGTTAGGGGGGGGGGAAGGGGTCTTGATGCGGGGGTTTGGACCCTTTACAAATGGGGGGGGGCTGGCAGCTTCACAAAATGTGGGGGGAAAAGGTACGACCAAAGGGGGGTGTTCTGGAGAACCTAAGGAAAGAATCTTCCATTAAAATGTCGCATTCGGAGGTGCAATGTGTGTCCTAATATGGTGTGGTGGGGCAGTGCTGTTGTCACTGCGATATCGAAGATCCACCTGTGTTCCAAAGGATTGCATGTCGTAGTAACAGGAGACTGGGTGCGGGGAGGGAATACGTGTTGGGTAGCCCGTGCCACCAAACTGGTAAAAAACCACGAAGTCTCTTGGGGGGGAGAGGGACATATTTGGGGGAACCAATGTTCCTTTGGTTCGTATCCGACCTGGGGGAAAATAGCGGCGGGGGCTTCACCAAAGTTTTTCAAAGGGTCATGTTTGTCTGTAGTTCCTTTCAAAAAAAAGGGAATGAAACAAAAGGTGGTCGGGCAGGTGGGGGGCTTCTACTGGGGCAAACCACAATCACGGGGGGCATGGTAAATCCCTGTGCCAAGGTTGGTTTGGGGACTGGGGGGGGGGGTAAGCAAACCTGGTGTTGGGGAAAAGGAAGAACGTTCAAAGAAAGTAGTTCCATAGGGAGAACATCTGACGATAACAAACAGAATTCTGGGGGGAGGGGGGAGGAAGAGAGCAGCTTCAAGAAACTTGGGTGTGTCATTTTAATGTTTGGTTTTTGTTGTTCAAACCCCCAGGTTATTGGACTATAAAAGAGTTTGTAAAACAAAGGGTGAGTTAACAATGGGTACGAGGGCTGGGTCTTGTTTATAAAGCAAGTTCACTAATCCACACTTTGCCCGCTAGGTTGAGGTGGGGAATCCTAATAGGAGAAAGTTCGGTGCCAGAGGATACTGTGCGTGAAGAGGTAAAAAACCAGGGGTATGGCATGGTGGGTCAAAGAGAGGGACCAAAAGGAGTAAGGGGTGGTGGGGGGGGACATAGAGTGAACTCCGGAAAATGTTGCAGAACCATGGGGGGAAGCTTGTGACTGGGGTCATTGCAAACTTTCCAAGGTCTCTGAGGGATCCCTCATGGGGGACAGGTCAGAAAGCCAAGGAGTTATCCGGCAGAAGCAATTTCATATAGTTCGTTAACCTTATCGGAGGCAAGGGGGAAATCATTTTTAAAAGTCAATTTTTCAGGTTTCCCACCTGGGGGAACATTACCAAAAAGGTACAATCAAGTAACCACACACAGCAAATGAGGAGGAGGAAATAAATAGGAATTTATAATTCCTAAGATGAAGGCGTTAAAAATCGGGGGGGGGGGGATGGAAATACGCAGGGACCAGAAATTGCAAGTTGTCGGGCAATATTTTGATAAAGAAAAAGATGAAGTAAAATGCCACCATATTTTACGTTAGGGGGGGGGAAGGAAGGGGGGAAAAACCGGTTGGGTAGGGAGGTGGGGGGGGACATTCCTGGGGGGTGGTATGAAAAGTCACGGGAAATGGGGGTGTGATTGGAACAAAATGGTGATGAAGGCCCAATCTACAAGGAGGATACAGGCCGGCACGGCAGCAAGAATAGGGACACTAAATGAATGCCGGAAAAAAAATCCTTTAACATGATGAAGAGAGTACAGTCACTGACTAAAATGGGGGTTTTGTTAATATCTTGGAATATCTGCGGGTAAATTCCTGCATCGGGGCTGAAAAACCGGGAAGCATCTCCATTAATCAGAAGAAATGGAACAAATCACAAAAACAAGCGTATGACGGGGACAAGCCATAGGTGAGCGGTATGGAGAAGGACGGGAGGGGTTCTCATAAAAAGGAGCCTTGAAAATAATGAGGAAGGAAGAAAGAAAAAAAAAGCATACGAAGAGCCCCATCCTTGGGGGGAATACAAAAGGAATGTTATTCAAAAACTGGTATGACTTTGTTGGCCAAATGGAAAGGAAGGGCAAAAATTTGTTTGTTTTGAAAGAAAAACCGGAACACGTCTAATATTCTGTTGAAAAAACAAACAGGTTTTTAGGGATATAGAAAAAAACTCAAAGGAATCACCTTCCAGACAAAAGAAGACAATACGTGCCAATTCAAGAATCTCATTCCGTCGCGGGAGCAAAAAAAAGGCGCCTTGAGGGGGATTATGTAGCAAGATAATGGGGAAAAGTAGGGAAGCCGTGTTCGCAATTGGAGAACCGTGGGGGGGGGGTACGCCCATCCACTAAAAAACTCAAATGAAAAAATTTCCGGGGGAAAAGTTGGAACAAATGGACGAAAAGGGTCCTTGTTGGGAAAAA
>Ga0179591_1334925_pt1 | contig 12971 bp, 11 predicted proteins | sample CZOMad2_1_08_16f_FD_182891 | JGI IMG/M metagenome (GOLD analysis project Ga0179591, IMG submission 182891) | Vadose zone soil fungal communities from Angelo Coast Range Reserve, California, USA - CZOMad2_1_08_16fungal (PacBio error correction) | ecosystem: Environmental > Terrestrial > Soil >...
GGATAAAAAGCCGTCACCTTCCACGCCGTCATGGTTACTCCTAGTGGCGGAGCGGAATGCGGGGACAGGAGAAATCTACTAGCCTGGAAAACGACCCATGAGCCCGGGAGGGGGCAAAAAAGAGCACATTATCGCCCAAAAGGAAGAAATGGGAAGGTTCCTACTGACGGACTGACGTAGGGAAGTGCAAGCTTAGTACGAAGGGGCGAACCGTCAATCAAGACGCAGGGTATGGTCGGGAGACGAAGAACTCCTACAAACAAACAGATGGCCCCCCTATCAGGGAAGGGGGAGCGGGGGCAGGGCCGCTTGAAAGGAACCTCCAGAAGTGGCCGCAGGGAAGACAACTGCATGTCAAGAACACTGAAGGGTGGAACAAAATTCCGGCTGCGTAAGAAATGTACTACAAAGCGGGCCGGGGGGGTGGTGGAGACAAAGGAACCGAAAGAATAAGGGAGAAGAGTGTTTGGGCAGAAACTGCAAGAACGTTGACTCCTGACAGGGAACCCGCCCCCAGCGTTAAATGTTAAATAATCACTTGGAGGGGAAACGAAGAACGTGGACCTGTAGTGGGCGTGTTAGACCCCGCCACTCAAAAAGACTTGAACGTCGGTTTCAAGGTTTTGCAAAATCCGGGACCCGCCGGGCACAGAAAAAACCAAGGAGAAGGCCGGGGGGGAGATGCATGTACCTGGAGTCGGGGAGCGCGTACTGAACGGGAACCAACCCCCGTCGGAAATTTAGGGGTTATAAAACACAAAGTCCTGGTAACGCTGGGGGGAAAGGGGTCCGAAAACGGACAACAACGGGAAAATCGTCGGAGCGGGGGCGCAAACCGCACTAGTCCGATCAGCGGTGGGGTGGACGGGGCCTCCGTGAAAAGTCAGGGAGCTACCACGTTCAAGACTAACTTCTGGGGAGGAAAAAAACTATAAGGTCGAAAAAGGGGGGGAGGCCCCGAACTCCCAAGGAGGAATAAAAACGTGACGAAAACTGGGGAATTAATATAGGAGGAAACACGGGACCGCATTTGCAAGAACAGCTTCTTTACAGCCGGTTGAGCATTGTGTCTTTAAAACGAAACGATGCGACGAGCTTCTCCGCGGAAAGTGAGCCTGAAGTCCTCCTGGGGGGGGGGGGAGGCGAGAAGCGGCTGGACGGCCGATAGACACAGGATATAATATATCACTCGCACCTACCTGAAAAAAAGCATACATCGGCGAACCCGTGGGAGGAAAAGGGGGCAAAAAAGAAATTAGAATAAAACAGGAGGCCAATAGAAGAAAGCTCAGAAGGGGAGGGGGCTCGGTACGATTAAGTAACAAGGGTTAAGCATCCGATAAATCAAAAAAAAAACGTGCAACCCCTATCTAACACCCGGCACCCTCCTTTTAGAGGTAACGCATAGAAAAACACGGTCCAGACCAAAACTTTTGTATCCGTGGGAGAAAAGGTGCCGGGGGGGAAACTTGCAAAACAGGGCGAAGGCAAAAGGAGAGGAGGGAGCAAACAAAAAACCACCGGGTGCGGAACAACTTGCACTAGAAAGGGGGGGGAGCGAAAGCCACTCCGGGAAGGAGAGGGGGAGAGTGTCGTTAGGCAAAAGATTCCTAAAACAAGATACGGGGTAAGTTGAGCACACGGTACCACGGCCTGTAAAAGACTGCAGCGACCGGGGGGTAAGACGTCAACCGGGTATTTGAAGAATCCAGGAATCAACTAACACTGAAAACAAACGAAGAACAAAATGGGGCTTTCCCCAGTACTTCAGGACAGGGGTGAAGACTGTACCAGGGGGGACCAAGGAAGAAATAAAAAACGTGTATCTTGGCTGGGGGAATAAGCGTTCGATGTAGACGGAGGCTAAAAGAAAGACTCAAAAAATCATAAGGAGAAATCCTTGACCTGAAGAAGTGGTTGAGAAGGGATTGAACAAAGAAAAGGAAAAGGGCAGTGGTGGGGGACCAAAGGGGATTCGGAGTTTGTAGAAAACTGAACATGCGGGTGAAGTAACCACGAGCTGGGTAGACAAGAAAAAGAGGGTCAATTTTTTAAGCTTGTGTAGGAAATTACGCCACGCGCTTCGGGGCCGAAGAGGACTGGGCAAGCCCAGAAGATCCTCTACTTATTCTCTGTAGTTGTGAAGTTGGGGTGAAATTTGAAGATCCAGGGTCTAGAAGAAAACCAGAACTATTATTATGAAAATAAGATATTCTATGTTAGCCCCGGAACGAGCCGGCGCCCCCCCACGTATAACTTGTCACTTCCAAACTCTTCGAGGAAGGAGAAAGAATTAACTCAGAAGGACAACGGACCAGTAGAAACTAAGACAGAGACTGTAAAACCGTCGGAAACCAAAGAGGGGTAGTTTGCCACGAAAGAAGGTTCCAGAATAAAGGTGGCGGGCCCCTCCCACACGTCTGTCTGGAGAGAGCCACTTGCCGGCAAAAAGAGGGAAAAAAAAGAAGGGCGGAGATTAGACAAAGGGAAGGCTGCATCGGGGGATCGAACGGCTAGAGAGAAAAAACACCCACGCCCCAAGTAGGAAAAAGGCGCAAAAGGGAAGGAGGGGGGGGGGGAGAAGACAAGACACATTTGTTAAACGTTGGGGGGGGGGGGGACCATGTCGTCAAATATAAAAAAGGAGGATGTTCAACAAACCAAAAGAGGGATTGGACACCGCTACAGTGGGAAAACGACGGGGGCAAAAAAGCAACGGCACGCACGGTCGACATCCAGGCGAGAGCCTCCCAAGCGACGGGAGAACCGGAGGCCGGCAGAACCAAGTGGAAAAAGGTTGTCCGGGCGTCGAGTAAGAACTGGCCAGAACACTCTGACAGTGGCACGGGAATGGAGACTAAAAGCAGAAACAAAAAGACACAAGCCGGAGGGCTCATAACGAAAGTCCCGCTCAAGTAGGTGCAGTGGGAAAAAGTGGTTTCGTTCGAAGAAAAGACTGAACGGGCAAGGGAAGAGCAAGTACCGTGCTGAACCAGTAGACCCTCGTGAAAAGGGTGAAGATGTTTGTTTCGGAAACCCCAAGAAAACTTCGAACCAGGGTCACAAAAAAGCCCGAGACGACAAGGATGATTGAAGAAGAGCCTCATAAAGAGAAAAAAAAGGGGGTTCCAGAAATCGCGGAAACATGGGTTTCGCCGCCACCCGAAGAAAAAGGAGAGCCAGGACGAGACGCGGAATGGTCACCAAGAAAAAAGGGACTCCCCAACCCTGAGCCACTTCCTGGTACGACGCAGGGGAAACTGACAGCAAAAGCAAGGTGGTCCAACGAGATATGAGCCCATTGGTACATAAAAAAGCGGTGTCGGGTACCTTTCAACAAAGGGGATAAGAAAATGTCCAGGGTCTCAGGTGAACTGAAAAGGAATCAACGCAAGGGGAGGCTACCATGAAAGAGAGAGATCAGCTGGCAGGTAAATGATCGCGCAAAAGCTGGTGGGAAGTGGGGTGACTGCACCGCGTCGGTGAATGGGGAGAAGAAGAGGAACCAACAGGTGGGGGGCTGGACGCCACATAGGAGCGAGTACGAATTAGCGCACAGACAAAGGGCGCGGACCTGATCAAGGAGTCCCTCGTCAAAACCGTGGTAATCACTTGGGCCCAAGAAAGAAAGGGTAAGAGACAGACGCCGGCGAGTGGGGGGACTAGACGGGGGACTCACTCCCCCCACGTGCAACTGAAAGGGGGGAAAGGTGGGCTTTTGGACCAGAAGGACTATTAGTTTGGAAAACGGCCATCGTGCAAACACACCAAAATGGGGAAACGGATGAACTAGGGGAACCTAACCAAAAAATCATGCAAACGTTCCCCAAGAAGGGTTCTTACCCAGAAGCTCATAAAAAGGAATCTGAGACAGCAAAAAAAAAGATAGGGGGAGGGTTTTTCGACCAGGTCACCTCGAACGGGTGCTAGCGACCAGGAAGACTTGGGGCCTCTGCACGCTCGGGCACAGGGGCTGACGACTGAGAAGAATGAAAGAGAGACCAATCGGAAGGGGGGGACCAAGCTTGCAGGTTGACGTAGAAGGCAAAAATCAACGGGGCGGGAAATCCGCCGAAGGGGGCTTCTCTTTGCTCCGAGATTTCGCCCCGCAGAGGGGAGAAAAAAGGGCAAGGAGACTCGAAGTGGCCGTCGGAAACACCATGTGAAATACGATTTCGCTCAAACACAGGGAGAAGGTCGGGGGGGCAGGAGAAACGGCCGAACCTACCCGCCGACTACGGAAATAACCGTACCGAAAGGTCCGCTCCGGTGGGCGGCCTTTCGGGAACCGGAGAAGTCTTAAAAATCAACAAAGAACGGAGGAGGAGAATATGGATCCAACAAGTCAATGCATACTGGACTGGGGGAAGGACCTTGTGACGCGGACAGGGGGGATCCAAATCAGCATGCTTGAGAAAAAGTCAGGGACCCCTAATGATACAACTGGTTGTAAGAAAGGCGACTCCAGTAAGCGGGAGCAAGAAGCCTCAAAGAAATTGTTGCCTAAGGCTAGGCCGATTCAGGGGGAAGGACATTTGCGAAGAGAGGAGAGCGGGCAAATATCAAACGAAAGGGGCGGGTGTCGTCACGGCGGGAACGGCCGGGCAGTCCAGAGGGAAAAACAAAGCGATGGAGGGGCGCTGGTCAAACTCGGATGAAAGAGTGCGATGCCCTGAGAGGAAAAAAGGCCAGCGAGAATCTGGCTCGATTAACTTGGGGAAGGAAAAAAAAACCGAAGAGGAAGGCGACAATGGTTGTCTTTCAGGGAGAAACGGGGGAGACTGTGAACACCCCGAACGGAATAAAAAGGGGGGTTTTTGGGACAAAGGAAAAACCGATTATCAGCAGGTTGTAGGGGGGGCGGACAAAAAGAACAAACCTTTAACAAAGTTTGGAGACCCTGCGGCCCGACAAAAGGGGACGCAACAGCGGAATTCGGAAGGGGAGAGAAAGAGCGCTTAGGGAGAGGGTAAGAGAACTACGGGGCTGTTGAAAGAGAGGCAACAATCTCGGGATAGGAAGGACGGGTTTTTAAAGAACATTCGCCGGGGGCACAAGACCACGCCGCCTGTGATCTAAAAAGAGGGGAGGTCCGAGACGTGAGAGATAGGCTGGGTACGGGCAACCGCGCGTAATTCAAAGGGGGAGAGAAACCGGCCCGGCGTGTCGCAGGGAAGTCAAAACTGGCCAAGTATCAAACTTTCAAGAAAAAAGGGTGGGAGCAAGAGGCGCCTGCCGTCAATGATCTTGAATCCAAAAAGGCCAAAGCTCGGCTTTGTCGGGGAAAAGTTCCTAGGAGAGACGAAGCACGGAAACGCACAAACCATTCTGAGTAGAGCCCCCGCCCACCAAAGGGAGGGGTTGTCCCTGTAGAATCAGAGAGAAAAACGTTCGGGTCGTGTCGCTTGAGCCCTAGAAAGGGTGGGAAGCCCGGAACTCGGAAGGGGGGAACTGCCAGTGCAAGACCAGGGGGAGAGAACCAGTACAGCCACAGACGACCGGGAGGTATTGAAGGATAAAGACGTAAAGGTGAGAAATCAACTCACGCTCTCTCCCAAAGAAGAGAGTCGGCGAAAAAACCCTAGGTGGGGGGACAGAGCGAGAAGACCGTGACGCCCAGAGGCCAAACGAGGGGTCCGACAAAGTACTGAAAACGGTTATTTGTTCTCGCTCCCTATTTAAGCCTCAGGCCGAAAAAAAGGTGGGGACAAACCCTCCGGGGGAGTGCGGAGAACGAAGTGGACCCATTTCAGAAAAAAAAAAGGGGGGAAGCCAGGTGAGCGGGGAATTGACACGTTGGGGGGCCCACGGGAAACAGGGGAAGGAAATCGATCAGAAAGAGAGCCAACATCCTAAAGGCCGAGAGATGTGAGGGATTGTTCTCCGTAGGCCGGCAAGGAGGGCCGCGAAATACCGAGGAGTGGAAAAGGGCGGGAACTCTGGGGCTAGCCGGATACGACGTACCAAGGTGCGCAAAAGTCCCTCGCCGCGGGAGTAACGGGGTAACGGACGGTTGGCTAATAAGTTTAGGAGAACTTGGACTAAAAGAAAGAAAAGAAAGAGGAAGTACACGGAATATGAACGTCAAAGGTCCTCAGGCCTTCCGGGGGCTTTACACACACGAAAAGAGGAGAAATTGCGTGAGCACAAAGTGATATTTCTGACGAAGGGGAGGGAAATGCACGAGAATACCGCAGTAACTTGGGGGAAGGGCCGCAGTGTGGGGGGGAAAGGACAAGACAATAGTTACTACAAAAGGAGGGGCGTTATTTACGGTTCAAAAGCTGACATGCGGGTAAAAGGGTGGGAAACAGACTGTTTAGTTCCGGGTGCCCGATACGGGGTAATTTCGCCGACCTCAGAGAACAATGAGGTCGAGGCAAGAGGGCCAGAACTGAAATAGACTTGTCCCGGAGGAGTAGTCACGGGTCGGAGAGGCCCTCTGGAAAAAAAAAGAGACGGAAATAGGGTAGGAAAAGATGAGAGGAGTAAAAACGAAAAGGGAAAACAGGGGAACACCGCGACACCTAGAGAAACGAAGGGATACGAAAACGAAGGAGTGGCCAAAATCGACTCCCGGCTCCAAAAAAAAAGTCTTCGCACAATTTCAAACAAGAACAACAAGGAGGGAGCGACGATAACAAAAAGGTAAAGGGGAACCCATTAAAAAGAACAACCCACGGCAGTGGACAAAGCCTCACCAGGAGGGTTCTAACAAACAGGGGAACCCGCCAAGAAAAAAAAAAGGTGAAGGGCGATGCCAGGGCTGGGAAACTAGAGTCTGTAAGGGAAGAGAGTCTGCAACTAAATAAGCGAAGCCTCGGCCTGTACGCTTGCACAACCGCACTGATGTACTGTACCGGGGGGGAAAGAGATAAGGAAAGTGTTCTTCAGGTTGTGGGGGTCCCTGGGGGTCCTAAAATAGGGGTCTACATTACCGACCGGGGGGAGAGGGGACCCCGTTGGACTGTCCAAAAACAGAAGAAAAAGGAGACAACTTCCCTTTTCGCGGACTGAGACGTCCCGGGGGGAGGGAATCTGGGCGAAATCCTAACAGGGGAAGAGGAATCCCTGCTCTTGGACACGCCCTAAAAGGCGCAACCAGGTGGCCTTTCTGGGGATGGGGGAAGGAGAAATTTGCCTGCCGAACCGGGAAAAGGGGAAACTTGCGGACTACTCCGCTCAAGATCCACCGGAGGGATCCCCGGACCGGGTCAAGGTAAGTCAGGGGGGGATTACTTCGTATCACTGCCCATCAGAAAGCTCGTTTCCCGACGGAAAAAAAAAAAGAAAAAAAACCTCGTCCGCGTTAGGGCGTAAAATTTGGTCGAGGGGGGGGAAAAAAGAGAAACCTCGTGGTTTGAAGGGCGCGCACGGGGCCGAGGGGGAGACCGGGCAGAAGGGGGGAGCGCGGAGAGCCCCACAAGGATAGTCCTCAAAGGAGTAGAAAGCATTCTCCGCACTTACGCACTCAACGGAAAGGAACAGGCCCGGGCGGTGTACAATTTGGGGGGGCCTGGGCTCCACGAATAAAAAAAAAAAAAAAGAAAGATCAGCCCATGGAAAAGGAACCGACCAGGGCCAAAGACGTCCGAGATCTCCATCGCCTGCTCGGGGGAACACGGCCTTAAGGGGGTAGGACCCTGGAGCCGAGAGAGGAAGAAGGAGGTAAAGTGGACCGAGTGTCAGTCAAAAAGTCCAGGGAGGGAATCGTGAACCAAGGGAAAAAAAAAGAAAACCCGCGAATGTCCGCGCAGGAGGGAAAAGCAAAAAGTAGTAGCGGCTGGAAGACTTTGTCAGCCCACTTGAGAACTGGTCCCCATACTTAAAACCTTCAGGGGCCTGATTTGGCCAGGAAAAGGAGGGTTTGGGAGAGCGGCAAGAGAAAAGGGCCGCGATTGTGGAAGACTGCACCTCTCCTCGACGAGGCGGCACAGAAAAAATGGATCGGTACTCTCTGCTGAGGGTGTTAATAAGCTTTAAAAAGAAGCTGGGGAAGTAAGAAATAGTAGGAGAGCGTATTTTCCGAGCGAATCAAGAACAAGGTACCCACGACGACTGAAAGTCCTAATTCTTGGTCAGAAGAAAAACAGGCCGCACACAGAGAAAAAACGGACGAAGGCAGAGCACCGTTGATTGCTTATGAGGTAAAAGTAAAAAAAGGAGGGAATCCATTCGTGCAGGGGAGACAGGAACAAGGGGCAAAGCGGTCTGGAACAAGAAGAGACAACCAACAGAATAGGGAGATGAGAAAAAAAAAGTTAAGAAGAGGGTCAGGGTGAAACGACCCAGCAAAACCGTCGAACTTGAAACGAAGCCCATCGGGAGAGTAACAGGCATTGCTCTCATTCCTGGGAGCTAAGGAAAAAGCCCTAAAAAGAGCCCAAAAAAAAATCTCATGACGTTGGGCCCATGGCGTTAGGGGGCCTAAGGGACGCCCTGTTCAGGAAAAGAAAGCAAAGGGGGGAGGGCTTGGTACAGGGGTCTGTAGCCGCAGTCAACCAATGCTGTACACCTTCGCAGACAGACGCAAATCACTTGTCCAAGAAAGCTCCGGGAAGGGGGGGGGACATGTAAGAGATTTAGCTGGGGGCCGGAAGGTTAAACCCCTGGGAGGGAATCAAAACACCCTGTGGAACGGTAAAGGGTTTTTACCACATCGGGGTCTAATAGGCTTAAGGACACCATCTCTCGTCAGGGGGCCGTACACGGAACCATCTGGGAAAGGAACTGCGTACTGTAGAAGGGAAACGCGTTTCTTCGGCCACTTAACTCGGGGGGGAAATAAACGCCCAACCGTATCTTAATACTCCGAATGGATCCAGAATCGCAATCAAACAAAAACGTGAACTCCAACTTTGCAAGGTCAGACGCCTCGTTGGGCAGGAAACGCGGCTGAGTATGAGACGAGAAGACTGAAAAAAGGAGGTACCGACATGAGAAACAGCGGGACCGACGCCGACTGAGCAAGGGAAAAAACGAAACGCATCTCATGTTTGGCCGAGGATGGAAATAGGTCCACAGGTAGTGCAAGGTTCAGTGATGTGGTTTCTCACTGAAAGAGATATTCGTGTGGCAAAATGAAACCTCGGGCAGCTCACTGTAAGAAAGGGGAGTTTCAATGTCGGGACCCCCGTCTGAACTTTCCTCCACGAGAGTCACCCCTAGATAGGAAGGGGCGGGGCTCTGTCCTCGGCCTTGAAGGATAGGGGACTCCCAAGCATGCGAAGCTCAACCGGAAAGAGGGACCAAGTTGCGAGAAAGGCTACGGGTAGTTTTGAAAGAAAAAAGGAAAAGAGATGTCCGTCCACAGGGCTGGGGGTATGAGGGGGAGAAGGAAAAGATTCATTGGGGGTTAGAGACAGAAAGTGGTGGGGTCCCCACACGTTTGGGTTGGGGGGGGAGATAGGCAAGATGGACGGGCACATGAACAGGGATATCGGGAAAAGAATAGAAAACCTGGCAACGGGGTTGTTGCCAATAGAGAAAGGAAACAAACGGCCCCAAAGGAAATAAAGTGTCCTGGCCCAGACCTGACGCTTGAACTAAGGAGGAAAAAGATAAAGGGTGGCCGGGGAGCTCCCTCGGCCCGACGCCAGGACGGCGTTTCAAAGACCAAGGGACGGAGAGGGTTGAAAAGACCAGGAGAGGACCTGTCCAAAAGCATTCTACAGGAAATCATCGCAACTACTATGCGGTTCCTTGAGGTCCATGGCGGGGCGGAGATGCCGCACCCAGTGTGAAGAACACCGGGGGGGTCGCTTGCAATAGGACGTTCGAACTGCAAAAATGTAAAAATATGTCGGGGAACAAGTGGCTACAAAGGAAAAAAGCGCAGAAAAATATCCCTTGGTTAAAGTGGTGAGAATCCGGCCAAGCTTCGTAGAGGGGTCAGATAAACAAAAATGGCGTGAAAGAGGTGAGTAGAATTGTCACGGCCAACGAGGGGAACTGCGGGACGCGGTTCTCGGAACTAGGAAACGCGAAGAAGCTCAACTGGGGGAAAACAGGCGGAGATCGCCATGAACAACCCAACACCTTTCGACGAGGTAGCTCGAACGAGAGTTGCAGTGGGATGCTCACAAACATATTTCTTGAAAGGGAAGGGGGGTCTAAGGTCCGAAGGGGGCTCCCAGAAAAAACTTGGGAAAGGGGGCGATGGGTCGTAGGAAACTGGCCCGCCCCTGACTGACTGGAGCAAGACTATAGGTGAGCCTCAGAGTTCAACCTAAAAGAAGGCGTCAAGAGAGGGGGCGAGAAACCGAGGTTTCGAGTGAAACCGACAGACAAAGAAGAAACAGGGGTCCGAACACTGAAAAGGAAACGCAAACCTCCCCCCTAAAAACGAGTCTAGTACGATTGACGGGGGGGAGAAAAAGGGGCTCCTGTCAAAGAAAAAAGAGACTTAGGCAGCTCTAAACGACCACGCAAGTAAGAAAACTCCAGTGATTGAGGAGCCATGTGACCCGTGAGAAAGAAAGAAATAGAAAGACGGTGGGAGGCCGGGTTGAGAGCTGGTTGGAGAAGGGGTTCTTAGCACAGTGAACAAGAGAGAAGCAAAGAATAGATACTCCTCCCGACACAGGTGGGAACACCTTTGTCGGGTAGTATCGAGTGAAGCCGAAAGAGATTGAACGGGGAGGGACGTCAAAAAAAACCCTACCAGAAATAAAGGTTCGACGGTCACGTGGGGGGCCGAATGTACCCAAACGCCACTGGCATTGCAGACGTTAAACACACTTTTGGAGCACCAGGGGTGCCAAATCCGGGGCGGTCAACCTGGAAGCGAAGAAGTGAAAACAATTGAAACACAACCTCAGGAAAGTTCTAGGGACGACGTTACCAGAGATGGACAGATTAAGGAGTCCCTCTCCGAAAGGACAACGAAATCTTGAGGTAAGACGTGCGTTAGGAGAATTCGATGGGTGATTCGAATCCGCAGAGATGCAAGGGGGCACCGAAAAAAGGAAATGGTCTGGTTGGCCAAGGGGGCAGGGCAATTATTGTTTTCTCCAGTAGAGCCGAAGATCAGGGTTGGGGTTCTTGCTAAGTCTCATTTTCCCTCACCATGAACCCAGAAAACGCAAACATGCAAACCCTTCTTTAGATTCCACTTTTGCGCGCAGACCCATCTTTCTACGAAAGTGCTGGGGCGTGTCGTGGGTGGTGAGGGGAAGAACGGGACTTTCGGAGGACCGAGGCAGCGACGAGCGGGAAGAACTTAAGGCCGAGGGTCCATACGCTAGTGGAGGGGGAGGCGTCCCGTCCTGAGGAGGAAAAATCGGGGAAGAGAACAGCCCCCACAACAAAAAAACAGGATGATTAAAAAGGAGGGATTGTCCAGACTTTACGCCCCAAAGGAAAAAACCGCGGGAGACTGTCTGCGGTAAGGAGGTTTGAACCTGGAACCGTATCAAGGAATGGAGAGGTGTAGTCCTAAAGGGGGGCAGAACTTCCAAGACGTTCTCAGAAAGCAGAGGCAAAAATCTTCGAGAGCCCGCAGGTCAGGTGCGCCAAAAGAACAGAAAGAAAATCGAAGGCGAAAACCGGCCACAAGAGCAATATGTCGTTATGGACAACAGCAGGTTGTTTCCAAAGCCCGGAACGCAGAGCCCCGTGCAGGTGATCCTCGGACTAACCGTGGGGAGGCTCAAACCAAAAGAGAATAAAGTGCAGCCGTTGGCTGGGTACCACGCTGAGTGGTACTGGGGAGCCCAAGTCTAATAAGGGGGCGTGGGGGGGGGGTCGCGGAAGGTGGTGCAAGGTCGGACGAGACCTAGAATGGAAGGTTCGACAGAGAGGGTTGCTGCGGAGGGAGTGATAATCCTAGGTTTCTCCATGCGTGGTCAGATTGGTAAGCTGTGTTTCGCCAGTTCGTCACGAAAAAAAAGAAGAAAACTCCTAGCTTGAGGTCCGAAAAACTGGACTCCACAAGTGCCCGCAACCAAGGGGGTTTGGGGTTTTTCCGGATAGTAGATAGAGACTAAGGTGGGCCTGTCCGGACGAAGGACTGGTCCATTATTGCACGGAAGAACCGTAATCCACAAGTAGGGATCGGTAACGTGGGCGTCTCAATCAAGAGTTGAAATGAAAGGTGGTGTGAAGTGGATCTTCCAAAAGAGGTGAATCAAAATAACAAAATTTGACGGACTTCCCAACCAGGAATATGCCTCTGTAACAAATGTGAACAACGCATGGGGTTTGGAGGGGACCAGGAAAAAAAAAACTAACTCGGTAGACCTATGAGATTCTCCAACAGGGAGGGAGGACCAGCAGGAGAGCTCACCTTAGTCGTAACGTACAAAGGAGATTCTCTTTGAATTCGCCTCCATAAATCAGAAAACATCACCGGTCCCCAGAAGGGGGCCAACCTTTGACATCGGAAAAACAAGTTCTACCAGAGAGCCCACCGGCCAAGAAGAAGGGGAGAAGAAACAGAAGCCTCCAAACCAAGGTCGAAAGTGGAATCAAGACAAGTCGGGAAGGCGTCGTGGCCGGGTGGGGAAGGAGAATCGACCGTTCAGGAACAAGGACGACACGTGACGGGTCCTAAAGACGGGGAAGAAGTTCCCTTTAACTGCCGGTAGAGCTACGAGCCTTGCCGCGGCGCCTGACTAAAGAAAACGAATCTAGTTGACCAAACTTTGCTGCCCGAAAGGGGAGCAGGTGGGACGTGCAGGCGAGTAAACGAAAGCCGTGCCGGGTGGGTTCTAACAAAGAAGGAATACGCCCGTCAGCCGGCGTCCCCTGGGCTCTTAAAATCCTCTAACAGAAATTGTGCCAGTGGGTGAAATCCCGTGTTGGGTCCACGGATCAGGAACGACAAAAAAGACAGGGAGGTAAAAAAAAAGCGGGTCCGAGGCAATCAAAAGTTTCTGAAAAGGAACTTCAAGTTCGAAGGGAGGGCCAACAAGACGTCCGCAGGGGTCACGTGTGGGAGCAAATCATCTTCAAAAAGAGGAAAGGTGCCC
>Ga0179591_1299140_pt1 | contig 12970 bp, 10 predicted proteins | sample CZOMad2_1_08_16f_FD_182891 | JGI IMG/M metagenome (GOLD analysis project Ga0179591, IMG submission 182891) | Vadose zone soil fungal communities from Angelo Coast Range Reserve, California, USA - CZOMad2_1_08_16fungal (PacBio error correction) | ecosystem: Environmental > Terrestrial > Soil >...
AAAAAGAATACAAGCGGAGCGGGGAAGTTTGGGTGCAGGCAAGAGCTAGATAGACACGGGGGGGCCGTTTACTCACGAACGCTCAAAAAAGTCAGAAAGAAAAATTCCCAATGAGGCGTGAATGTCGGAGGGAGCGCTCCTTGTGTAGAATCAATAAAATCCACAGACAAAGGGAAACAGTCCCAAAAAGGCACGTGAACGGCGAAGTGGGAGCGCCTGGGGGCATAAAAGAAACCGAGTTTTCTTAAAAAAGGAACTAGCAGGTCTGGCTCACGACCGTAATACAGTACGTGGAACCGAAGAGCGAGTGACCAGGACATGGGTGGTCGACTAGGAAGAAAGGGGACCAACCCTTCTGAGGGCGCAAGAGAGTTGTGCGCGCTGTCTTTTGACAAACCAACAAAAGTTCGTCCGGAAAAAAGGGCCCATACAAGAGAGTGGAGGGATACCTCGGAGGCAAAACCCTTCCAGGATGGGGAACTAACTTCTTCATCACGCACCAGATGGGAAAGAACTGCTTTATTGATGTTGGACGAGCTACAACAGGAGATCGAAATTGTACAGCGCATTCCTATAGGATCAAGATGCCATTCTAACCCATCTTTCTGGAGGGGGGTCGCAAAAATGACGCATCGATTTAAAAAGGAGGAGGAGGAGGCCGATCAGAGGTTCTCGAACTATCTAGTAGAGAAGTCGGAGAAAGCCATGAGTTTCAGATGAAAAGTGAAAAACATATACTTCAAAAGGGGGTAACCAGGCCTATGTGCCAAATCTTTTCCAGGGAGAATGGGGGGAATTCCATAAAAGTCGACGGTCGTGGGAGGAGCTGGCTGGAGAGGTCCAGCCCATAGGGACCTCCCTAAGACGGGAGAGCCTTGCATGTTAGTCTCTATCATTGGGAAAGGGGGAAGGGGAACAAAATCTTAAAACGGTCGAGTCCTGGTACCCGAGAAGAAGGAGGGGGTGGGCGTGGAACGTGTCTATCTCGCGGGTCATGGAAAACGGTCAAAAGAATTTTTCCATAGGGGGGCATGACGAATTTAAAGGCCGATTACGAGAAAGCACAGGCGCCCTTTCACTTCTTAATATCCTTAAGGAGGGGCTGGGGGGTGAGTGCCGCTACGAGATGGTGACTAAGTTACGAGAAGAATGCTTCCGTACCCTCTCTATCTGGGAAAGACGCCTTCAACTAAACAACACGACTTTCTTACTTTACGAAGTAAAGGGGAGAGGAATTGTACAAAGCATGGGCCAACTCCGAGGAACGAGTGCGGGAAACGATAGACCCAGAGATTTCCAGACTGGGGGGCTCGCCAAGGAAAAAGTCCAGGTCTACGCAACTGGGGGAAAAAAAGACACCGGAGGGGAAGGCAGGGGTCTCGCCTGTTCAAAATGTGGATAGGCTCCGGAAAAGGGGGGGATGTTAATGAACCAGCAGGGGCCCCCTCTTCGACGGGACAAGGAGCCGGATCATGTAAAAAGTAATCTCCATTCCTTAAGGGGAGGGGGGGGCAGGAAATCGAGTCTCAAGTTGGGGGACCGCTTCGGGCGAGAAAGATTAGCAAAAAAGGCACCACCACTATACCTCTCGGTGAAAAGCTGCGCCTAGGACAGCTTCTAATCGAATCTTCAGGGAAGAGGGGATGATGGCGGAAAGAAAAGGGGTCCTAAATGACTCGAGGGGCGACTAGAACAAAGGAAGGGGGGAGTAATGAGCATAGGACTCCTTAATCAAAGGGGAAAAAAGGAGCAGACGTTTTTCAAGAATCCGCCTCTATCATTGGAAAAGGGGAACACTCAAAGAGGTAAACTCGGGGGCACATCGGGCGCTGAGAAGAAGGGTGAGAAGATTTCCGTCATTTATTCTCACTTTATGTGGAGCCTGGGGAAAAGATTTTTCTTAAACGAAGCAATGCGCAAAGCAACGCCATGTTGTTCGGGGCCGTGGCTACCCAAAAGGAATATCGCTATCGAGCGTGCCTAAGGGCCTCCAAGGGAGTCTAAAAGCATCTCCGTAGGAGAGACATTTATCTAAGCCCTCTGCCAAAAAAAACCAGGGGGGGGGAAAAAAAGGGAAAAATCCCGAGATCGAAAACGTGCGACGTGGAGAGGATTACAGACTCATCAATTGGAGATCTTGTGGGAGACGGGAGAGGAGTTCTTCCTTCACAAAGCTAAGCAAGAAAATCACCCAAGGAAGTGCCTCAGCAGGCGCGCAAAAAAGGAAAAGGCGATGCATTTTCTAGCACTAAAAAAGGAAACGCAGGGAGAGATGGCCACCTTTCTTGACCCGACTGATGGAGAAAGAACAAAGAACCGGCATCAATGCCTGTCACCTGCACGGGGACGGGACACGAAAGGAGGAGGGGAAGGGAGGGGGGCGTGCTGTGAAAAAAACTTTCCACGGTAGGGTAGGTGAACGCGAGGCTATGATAAAGATCATTCCACTCTCACCAAGGAAGAGAAGGAGTCACCAAAAGTAAAGGGGTGGTACGGTTTAGGAAAGAACTAAGGTACATTTTCGGGAACTAAAATAGAGATCAAAAAACAAGGGGACAAGATAATATCCGAAAATGAGTCGTCGGGCGGACAGGGGAACAAACGGCGGGGGGAGTGCGACGCCGGGGCGCAAGTGAGACTGAAGACTCTCCTGCTCATCGGAGCCCTCGCAAATCCGTTTCTACCTGTCGGGACGGGGAAGATTTCAAAACACGCTCTCATAGATCAGAGGCGTCTGAAATGCATGTATCATGGCGCAAGGGGACGCCGAGAGTAGCCTGGGTACTATATTCTTTCAGGGGTCAAGGAAAAAGGGGCAAGAACCATGGGAAGTCAACGGTCTCAAAAAACAGCATAGAGAATCGGGGAGAGGAAAGGCCACCTGCTCTTTAAGAAGGAGAATCCGACATGGACGTAGTTCATCTCGTAATCTCGGTGAAGGACGCCGAACGAGTGGAAGAGAGTACCACACTTCATGATGCGCGGTGGCCGGATCAAAGGAATCGCATCGGGATAGGGGTATTTTTGTCCCTGAGTAACGGATAAAGGGGGGAAGAAAGAGGGATTTAAAACTGCACACCATGACGCAAGCCCGCATATACTACACACAGGTGGTTAGCACTAAAATTCCACCCCGGGGAGGGGGAGGGCCCCATTGAACGTCTGAGGAAAAAACAGCGCAGAACGGAGCATCAAGATGGAGGAACTCATCGGCTCCCGCTTTCTCAAGGAGGGGGAAGACCAAAAAGTCCGGAGGTGGACCGGGAAGTGACCTGAGCCGGAGAGGACAAAGGAAGGAAAAGTCTTGATCAGTTGAAAGGGGGAGGGGTGCAGAGCACACCAAGAATAATGACTTCTAAAGAAAAAAGCGGCTTCGTTCGACGACCTCTGGGAAAAGATGAAAAAAAAAAAGGGGGAGGGAGATGGGACGGGGCCATGAATCATAAGAAAGAGTGATCACGCCAAGCGGCAGAGGAACATGACATGAGGTATCGGGGGGCAAAAGTCCTCTTGGGGTTCCTAGTTAATTTTGAGTGAAACGTGACGCGAAGCAGGTCACAGGTCGCCGAGAGCATAGAGCCCTGGCATCGGCTCGTTTCAGGGATGACACGGGCGGGGGGGACCTGATCCGGGAAGGGTCTCAGACCTGCGGTTTGAAAGGGGAGTGGTTCATGAAAACAGCCGGCGGAGATACCAGGCAGGGGGAAAGCCGAGCGGTGAATCGTATTCAGGAGGGGGAAATCGTCAGTAAACTCCATCCTTATTCGGGAGAGAAAGGGAAGAGGTGCGAGTGGGTCCTGCTAGGAAAGATTGGGGGTTGTGTCTAGGTCTTCAAGAAGGGACCGGGCGATTTTTGTCTTCAATTAAGCCTCTATCAGGAGAAAGCGGGCGGCGGGTTGGAACGTAAAGATAGACACGCCGCAGGGAGTAAACATCATCATAATCGGGTGGGGGGAAAGGTGGAAAAGAAATGGACGCCCTGTTTGCATGCGTGCTTAAATGCCAGGGTTACCTGGCAGTCCTGGAACCAGAGATTCAAGGGGAAACTCTAAGACTACATCCGGGAAAGGGTCCACGGCATCGCTCGTAAGGGTGAGTTCCCACAGGACCAGACACCTCTTTTCCAGGAAAGGGGGCCGCTATAGCTTTTGGGATAGAAAAGAGGGAGGCCAGCGAAGGAATGTAGCATTAAGAAGATCATCAACGTCATCACATTTCATCTATTCTAAAATCGAAAGGAACGAGTCGTCGTCATCGAGGACCATGGGAGGGGAAAGTTCATGGGATCAGCCTGAAATCACTCTCGGGGGGGAAAAAGGGCTCGGCATCGGCGCTCTAGCGAGGAAAAAGGATCGTGAAATCGACCAGAGGTCAAGAGCGCCCCCGGGACCATCGCCCGGCTGCGGGCTCGTTTCGACAGGTCAAAAAATGAGGAAAGAGGCATTCCGATCCGTCCAAGGAGGTCCAGGGAGCAGGGGGCCAGAGGAAAGTTACCCGGGGGGAGGAATGGAGGGGGAGACTGCGGCCGGGGCAGCGAGACGAGAGGCAAACCAAAACAGCGTGGTCTGGAGGTCAGGCCAAGGAGGGTCTTGGGTGTTGGGTCATTTTGTGGACAAAACGTCTCTCGCGCACAAACGAGTGGCGGAGAAGAGGGGTCGCGCGGGCGACTCTAAAACATAACCATATGGAATAACCTCTGATCAACTAAGCAGGACGCACCTACGCCGCTGACTCGGTTCACCATGGGAGAAATTTAGGACTTTTCTTGGTGCTCTCCTAGGACTTAGTGAAAAGGGCGGGAAATCTTAATAGCCTTGGGAGGCGAAGGATCAATCTAGGAGGCCTTGGGGGGGGGAGGGGTAGGTCTATCTCAGATGTGCGCGTTTTCCCAGGACTAAAACTGCACTTCTTCTGAAAGAAGGGATACTACTCCAGTGCATAGAGTAGAAACGGCAGTGGAGTGATAGGTCAACACGACCGCCGCATTGTCTAAAGCCGAAATAGGGGGCCCCAACCAAATCACCGGCAAATCGAAAGGGGGGGCTTGCTCTTCCGATACAGAAAACAAAAAAGGAGGGAAAGAATAGGGGATACAAAGCCAAGCAAAGGGTTAGGGGGACGGTGGAAAAAAGTGGCGGGGAAAGCCACGCGATCGACAGGAGGCGGGGACCATATAAAAAAAGGGAATGCTCCGAAACCTTCGGACCAGGGTAAACAAAGGGAATGAGGGATCAATTGTTAGGAAGAGAATGCAGCGAACGCCAAAATGGAGGCGACGGGAATAAGCAACGTAGAGATCAGCCAAACGAAAAGGGAACTTGACTTCGTGCGGGCGCATCTACGAGCATCCAGCCGCCGAGGCTTGACACAACTAAAAAGCCTAAAAAAAAAAAGGAGGCACGACCAAAAAACCTAAGACATGGATATCATGGGGGCCGAAGGATTAGGATGCGACACGTGATCATTTGGCCGTCTCCTCCCCGTAAAGGCTCCTCTTCGGAAAAATGATCGGATGGGTGACCAATGGAAAAAGAAAAAAGTAGGGGGGAAACCACTAACCAAAACACCATAATTAATCCTTTACCTCCCCAAAGAAAAATCTGCTGTAATGACTAACTTCATCCGCTCAGCACTAATCTTACGGGGGGGGGTTTGAAAGGAGAAAGGTCTAAAAATTTAACGAGGGGTGCAAGATATCTCCCTAAGATCTGAAGTCTAAAAGACCCCGCCTTGCTACCTATAGTTTACCATCGACAGAGAAAGATGACACTATCAGGGGGGGGGGGGTTTTTGTGGTTTTTTTTGGGGGCAGCCTAAATGCGAACGAGCGATGCGAATCCAATTAGTCGATTAGCGGGGGTATGCACATGAATACGTGGGTTCTAAACATTCACGTAGACCAATAAGATAAGGATGCAATTAGGAAGAAAGAAAGATATCGTTTATTCCGTGGGGAAAGAAATGGATTAAGTACTCCGAGCGATCCCCGTAACTGGAAAGAGCTAAGCTCTTGTTCGAGAAGCAAGGTGCGTTTAACCTCGGGGCCGCTCCTTTTGGGGGAAAGAAAAAAAAAAACAAAAAAAACTGAGTGAGAACCATTTCCGAACTTGGAGCTGAGACACGCCGGTTTGATGGCGCTGAAAGGAGAAATTTACATATTCAGGCCTATACTAATCAAGCAGCTGTCCGGTCAGGAAAGCTCTAGCCGGCGGGTGGTCTAGTTCGAGCTAGGGAAGGAAGGAGAATCATAGTCCCAACTCCTAGCTCAGATCAATAGGCTTACCTCCTACCAGCAAGGACGGGACTACGGAAAAAATACCTTGGCTGACCCAAAAAAAAAGTGGGAAGGGGCGGCCTCCCCTCGAATTATCTTTTCCAACTGAAAAACGGGACAATGGGGGGACCTTAATGGTCGCCGTGTAAATAACTGTTATCAATCAAGGGGGGAAATACAAACGTTTTAACGCGTGGAAAAAAAACATGGTATCCCCAGGAGACGTCCTGTGAAAAAAATCTTCACCAAGCCTGTCGGAAAAAAGGGAGGCCGGATCAGGTCAAAGACTCATCGCCATTCGAAGAGACCGCATCTATGGCAGGTGGTGAGACGGCGGAGCCAACGTGGAACTGAAAGGAGGAAAACGCAGGCCGTGCCCACAAAAGCCATCTCTAGGGCGGGAAGGGGAAATCAAACGGGGCTCTCGGAAGGGGCCTCTTAGAAAGTGCGAGCGTGAGGGTGGGGCTATCCGCGAAGAGATCTACAACGAGGTGAGGGTCTATCATTCGAAAGTCCTTTTGTGAGGATCATGGACACGCGAGAGGGGGAGCAAATTTAGATCAGGTCTTCGCTCTGGAGATCATTGCCAGTTTTCAAAACGTGAGAAAGTCAAAGCTCGACTTTTTGTCAAAAAAAGAAACATCATCCCAAGAGGCGAAAGACCGATGGTCCCGGCAATGGGGGAGGGGTGCGAAAATCTGTTACGAGGACGAGAGGGGGGGCTAAGTGGTGCGGTTCCGAAGGGTTACTCCAACGGAAATCTGTTTCTATCGTCAAAATGGCGGGCGTTGCGAGGGGAGAACTGAGAAAATCAGAGAAAAGAGAATGGAGGGGATCTTCCTTGAATTTTCAAAATCCCTTTCGGGATCTTCTGGAATACTGGTCGCAATTAGTTGGTACTCTTGGGGGAAAAAATCGTCATCAGTGTCTCGTACTGAACGACGCAGAGATGAAATAAGAAACCATGATGGGAGTTAATATGGGATGCGCGCAAAGGCACGACGAGGGCAGGTCTCTTTGGAGTCATAAAAGGGACAGAAAAAAGGCCTGGAAGGTGCCGCCGGATGGGACAATCTCTCACTGCGCCGGGAGGGGAAGCGGCGACGCGGGAAAATAGGCTCCATTCCGGGGAACCGTACCAACTCCAGGGATGCGAAAATGACGCTCTGGTGACTTCAGGAACCCCACTGGCCCAGTCTATTAGTCATGGCGTTAGAGTGGGGGGGGGCATTCCCACGATCACCACGCGGAGGAAGGCACCTGGGCACACCAACTGCCTTTGCTGTCTTTACTCAGGAGAGAAAAATGGAATATGAGGGCAAGCGCTCCGGAGGTGAAAGGATTAGGGATTCACAGTCAGATTCGGCAAAAGGAACGAAAAAAACGGGGGGAACACACTTAGGGGTGTTCTTTGGTGGGACTTGACCTAAGGAGGAATTTGTTGGGGAGGGGAGAATTGAAGCAGAAATTGCGACAAGACGGGCCTCGAGTAAAAAGGGGGACTATTCAACCTTACTACGGGAGAGGGTCCGAATGAGCCCGTCCTTATCGGTCATCTAGTTTGGTAAGTAAGGGTCATTTATCCATGCTCTCTCTCGGTACTAAGAGAAAAGAGACTACAAAGTGAAAAGAATGCTTCACTTTCAAAGCCCCAGGGGGGAAGGGACGGATGACCGAAGTCACTGCTCGCGCAAGAAGAAACATGACATCGAGACAGTCTCATGACCGCGCTTGACTACATTGTTCCTGCTTGGGGACGGAAGGGGACTCGGCCAGTCACCTAAGACTCGTTTGCGCGCGTGTACACAAGGATTAAGAAACCTGGAAGCCGCGTGCCGGAGACATCCCTGGGGGGGGGGGAAAAAAAAAGGGGGAGATACGTTAGATATATTGGAGGTTTAAAAATCCTGGAAGTGAGGCAGGGCCTTGATAAGACCCCTTGAGAGAAATGGGGACAGCTACGCAGAGGGAGCCCCGATTCACGTTTTGGAGCACTAACGTCCACGGTTGAGTGGCCGCCAGTGGGAAAAAAAGCCACAAAGATTGTCATCCCTAACAAGAAATATATAAAGGAGGTGGCCCTTAATCAATATTCGAGCGTTCGCAGCGTCCTGGGGGATGCCTACAAAAAATTCTATACTAAGCGGGACATGGAACGAAAGGAAACGCGAGGAAGCCTCTGGAAAAAAGGAAAAAACTTGAGCGTTTCCAGAAGGCCGGGCCAGGAATAAACATCAATAAGGTCGTATCGAACACGAAACGTGTGGAAAAAAGTCGGGAACCGGAAGGTAGAATTTCGGGGCCTAGAAGATCAGGCTCTCCTAAGAGTCAAGGAGGTCACAAAGCAGCCGTTTCACGGGAACTTAGAATGACAGTGTGGGGGCACTTCCCGGGCCAGGCATTTGAGTGGGTGCTGATCTTACAAACGGGATCCTGATACAATAGATTATAAGGCAGTCACCTTAGTGGCGACTCTTGGGAGAGCAATCCACGGGTCGAGAGGCCAAAAAAGGGACGATTTCTTGGGGGTCATTAACCGAACGGAACTGGGCGGAGGAGACAAATCAGGTGGCCGAGAAAAATGCACGTAAAGCTGTATGTGACAACTAAATCAAATTATTCAGTTGGAAAGAGTCTATCTAACTACCGGAACATCCTTAGGACACGGCGACACCCGGGAGATGGCGTCAACTGTTTGTTCAACGTCCATAAACGCGAAAGGGGGGGCAAGCCACAAGGGGGGGTTACCTCAAAAAAGGAAAAAGGGTAACGGTCTTCCCAGAACCTGTCCTTGATATGGGGCGTGTCCTGTAAAGAAAAGGATCGATCTTTGGAAGGGAACGCCTATTTGGAAAAAAGAACGAGGGAGAGGCTGATAGACGGAGGAAAAGAAAACTGACTGATCTCGTATTACGAGCAGAGTTAATTGAAAAAGTTCAGACGTATTCTCAAAAGGTCCTTAGGAAAAACAAGCAGGCACCAATGGCAGTTCAATGCCGAATAAACGAGATCGGGTGTTGCACGCACTGCATGAAGGGGCGGGAGTTTTGTATCCCCATCACAGTACCCAGGTACAATCCTGGGGAGGGCCTTCGTTCCCCTGCTAGTCAAAGAACAATCAATGGACGGTGACTCATCGGGAATGGAAGGTCATCCAGACAGGGTCATATGAATAAGCTCAGGGGAAGGGGATAGGGGAAAGAATTGCCATCTCCTACACGGGGGATTCGGGCATCACGGCATGACTTACAATTTCGTTCAGGTCTCAGACTCAATAACTCAAATCAAGAGAGGGAAGGGGAAATGTGCAATGTAACGTGGAAGCTAGCTGCTAGGTCTCCCTCAGGGGGGGTCTCCATTCTGTTTAAACGCTGGTCAACTGGGAAAAGTGGTCGTAAAGGGAAAACGGAAAGAATCTCAAGGACTGGCTCGTTGGGTCGAAGCACTAGGAATCTTATCAGCATGATCTTCGGGTCCTGAAAGGTCAGCGAAGTCAAAACATCCGGTACCAGTTCTTCAATGATTTAAAGGTTCGGATCGGAGGAGCGGCGAGTCGGGAATAGCAATGTAAAAAAAGGGGTCACAGCCCGAAAAGAAAAAAGGGGGGGGGGTTTGGGTTTCGTGGACCACGGCCCAGGAAAAGCCGGGAAGGAGAAGAGATAATCTAGAAGAAGGGAAGACCGACAATATGACTTCTTGATCGCCGCAGAAATCGCCGGTATGAGGGGGGAAACATGTAACATTAGGGGGGGGGGGGCCGGCCTACGACGGGAAAGAAGGGAGGAATTCCTGGAAACTCTGGCGGGGAGGAGGCATCGGTCGCTCAAGGATCCGCTGGTTTGATCGTGCTGAAACGAAAATGTGGGGTACGTCTTTCATAGCGAGATAAACCATTAGGCAACTCGGAGACGGAATCTCCATAAGCTGTCTTTGCTTAAATCCGGGTAAGCCCTCTTTCTCCTTAAGGTGAAAATGGGGTAGGGGACTTCAAAAGCCATCATGGTTCTATCTCGCTCGTTCATGCTCCACCTCTATCCGCGATCTCATTTCGTTGATTCTTCTTGTGATAGCGGAAAAGAACACAACAACTGGATTAGGTAGGAAAAGAGAGATCCAGAGACATAGGAGGTGGCGTGATCAGAGTTGGGACATTCTCCTTTCTAAAAACTGGGGGGGGGAGAACTTTGACTACCCATCTCAAAGTACACGGGACGTCGCACGAGGGCCACGATGCAGTTAAAGATAAAGTGAGAGAAGGAAAGAGACGTTCCTTGTAGGAGAACCAGAAAAACCCGTCCCGATCAGACGAGAGCGGAAAGGGGCCAACACCAACCAGAACCTAACGGGGGGGAGACTGTTGTCCCCCATGCAAAGAGCAGGAAAGACGAAAAACGTAATGAGAGAAACAGGTCCAAACGCGGGATGGTTGTCGGGATCTCTAGGGTTCGGAAAGGAGAGAAGCCCGGCTAAAAAACTCTTTCTTATCAATCTAACGTTGCACGCAAGCCTCCTCCCCTAACCCAAAAACACCAATCAGGCGTAAGGGGGAAAAGGGGGGAAGCAAAATCTAGATATGCTACCTCGACCGCAGGAACGAAACGTAACCTCAGTGAAACGGGGGGATTTGGGACGCACAGTCTTCTCGGGCACTGTAGGGACCAGAAGATACACATCCTAGAACGTCAAAGCAAGGCTGTGTCCCCTGGGGGCGAAACCCGAGAGGGTCGGTGGGAGCTCAGAACATGGCCAGAGGAGTTACCAGTGGAGAGATGAGAACGATCAGGAAATAAGAAGAATCTGATACCTATGAGTTCTAAAGAAAATATAATGGAAAAAAAAAAGGGAAGGCGGTATACCGAAACGTCCCATAGATTCACATTAAGCAATGGTTGAAACGACAAGATGCGAGAGAGCGAAAACTCTATCTGTTTAAGGGGGGGGAGAGGCTTCTTAAAAATCCAGTACAGCCGCCACGTGCCTGGAGGAGTCCTTAACTTGCAGGGGCCCGCAGGCCACAAGAAAGAACCCCGTTCCGGGATCAAAAAAGAAGAAGGGGAGTCCGGGTCCCCATTTAAAACTCTGGACTAATAGACATGGACTGGCCTCGGTTTCCATGATGTTCGGGAACAGAATGGTCCTATTGAAAGGGAAGACATTCAATTACGGCCTTTCAACGGGGGACGAATATCTCGAGAGACGGATTTGCGTGGGGAAGTATCTGTCTAAAGAGTGGACTGGATACGCATCGTCAGGGTCCTCAAGGGAAAGAACGATAGGCGCTATTCTGATACTCTCTTCCATAAAAAGAGGACTTTCCACTGGGAATACTCTCAGGGTACACCCACGTAGGGAAAAAAAAAAGTTCTGAAAAATCTTCTTTGAACTACGGCGGAAAAAACACAAAAACAAACCTAAAAACAAACACAACTCATCACAACTACACACCATCACCACAATAACAAACCCAAAGAAAGGGTTGGAGCTCGCCAGGGGCCTCCTTGAACGAGGACCAAGCACATTTACGGCCAGGTTGCTACTCCCGTGCCTGGGAGAAAAAAAAGCGAAAGACATTAAAGAAAAAGAGGGGAACAAAAAAATTGAGGCGAACCAAGGCCGGGAAAAACGGGTGAATCCATTCAGAAAGTAGAGGGCGATACAGACAAAAAAAAAATTGTGGGGGGGAGAACAAGGGGGGGAGGCGGCGTCTCACTCACACAACTAGTCGGCCAAAACAGAGGCAAGTTACAAGTATACAGGGTCATTTCACCCTATTACGCCGTGACTCATCTTGCGAAGAAGCTAAGGGAGGGGTGAGGGTACACGTCCATTCTAATGATCCCTTCCTCGAGTTGACGAGAAGACGATTTTGGTGGGGTGGGATGCCCATCCTGCCGCGCCCGGATCTTGAGAGAAAAATACGTTTGGTCGCCTGCATGAAAAAGTCTCTCCTTACAGTGACATTTTTGGCAACCCGTATCGAGTCATGGTCGTCACGCCAAGGGCGCGCAACTGGGACGCCGGGAGGCGAGAAATTTGGAGAGGGGTTGTTCTCTTAGCATCTGTTCTGGTAGGCTGAAGAAAATGGATCCAGAAAGGGGGTCTCAACCTTTTCGGGGAGATATCGCGGGGGTCAGGGTTGTGAAAAGAAGTCCGAGAAATTAAGAGAAAAACGGAGAAAAATCATCGCCAACTCATTTAGATAACGGGACAGGAGGTTCAACCGAGATCGAGTAGCTTGGGGACGAATACGGCGCGGTTCGTACGCAAGTGAAGCGAAATTTGATGAAAAGTTGTGACTCGATAAAGCACCGATTTCGGAGAGCCTGTGAAAGACGGGCACCCGAATTTCAGGACTGGTCAATCAGCTGGCCAACCAGACGCACGAGGAAAGGAAAGAAAGCTTTGGCTAGAACATTTAAGGGCGGACACGAAAAAAAGGGCGATGGAAGAAGGCCAAGAAAGTCTCGTAACCCCGGCGCTCAGACGGAGCAAATCATATAGCCAGGAACTGAAACAAAGGCCCGATTATGCATGTACGGCGCGGGGTTAACGGCGTACAGGTCACCCGGAAGGGTGAAGGGGGGGAGATATTCTATTAACCACTTTGAGGCCCAATCACAAACGGAAAAATGGACAGGTCAAGGTCGCACAACCGCGGGGTTTTGGTCGTGCGGACCACAAGCTGAATCAGTACTT
>Ga0179591_1269906_pt1 | contig 12968 bp, 17 predicted proteins | sample CZOMad2_1_08_16f_FD_182891 | JGI IMG/M metagenome (GOLD analysis project Ga0179591, IMG submission 182891) | Vadose zone soil fungal communities from Angelo Coast Range Reserve, California, USA - CZOMad2_1_08_16fungal (PacBio error correction) | ecosystem: Environmental > Terrestrial > Soil >...
AATCCAGTGAGGACGGTTTAGGAGAGGGGGGTAGGTAGGCCACATCAGGAAATGACCGCTATCGTTAACAATTCGCACGGGAATGAAAAAAAGGGGTGTTCCAGCAACGACCTGAAGCGAGATATCCGCACCGGCGAGGTCGTCAAGCTAAAAGGAGCATAGTGCTTCACGGCCCGAAGGAGGAGCATTCTTTCAGAGGGGGGGGGGGGGGGGAGAATAGGCGGGATCACCGGAGGGACAAGTGGAAAAGGTGTATAAGGGGAAGAATATCCCTTCAGAACCACGGGCGCACCGGGAACCTTCTGCAGATTATTGAGGGAAGTGGGATGAGAAAGCTTCGCGAGTGCCGGTGCCGCCTTGGAACCGGGGTCAAGAAGAATGTCGCGAGGGGGAACGGAAGGGGGAAAGACCTAAGGCGAAAACACAGAAGGAGGAAACAGAAGAGAGGCTGAACAAAAGAGGGGACATTCAGGTCCTCACGGGAGCACCGGCCTACCAATCGAGCGGGAAGAAGGCAGCATAAATTGGGGCAGTGCTAGGAGAGGGGAAAAGGGGAAGGAGGATTATTTCAGGGCAAAATCCAACGGTGAACCGGAAAAGTCGCTGAAGAAATAGCCTGATGGCGTCACCAACCAAAGAAAGCAGCAGGCGACGAAAACAGCTCACGATCAAAGGGAAGTTAATGGGAATAGCAAGGACGAGAAAGGCGACGATAGGGAGAGGTAGCAGGAGGAGACGAGGAAAAGTTCTTTCGGTGGAGTCCGCGCAAACAGGGGTGGGGGCCGATAGAGGGACTGGTCACAAAACAAGACTCATTAACGAGAGCCAGACCAGAAGCAGAACGAACTTAATATCAGAAGATTATTGAACGCTAAAGGGGAGGTGACACACGTGGGACTTGCTCAGGGGGCGAATACTCATCGGCGACAAGACAAGAAGGGTGAGGAACTTCTTGCCAAAATCAACGAAGAAGGGATGGCTTAGCACTTTGCAAATCGACGGACTCCGGCGAGTGCTCCAACCTATAACCCAATGACGCGGACCCGCCTGGAACGCGAACAAATGACCGAGAAAGGAGAAGAAAAAGGGAAAAGAGAAAGTCGCAAGGGAGGCACCGGGAGGAGGCTGGTGCTAGGCGCCCGCCTCGGAAATATTGCAACTCCTGGCAAGGATCTGGGAGAAAAAAAAAAAAGGGAGTGAGGGAAAAACAGCGGGCAAAACGGGGGGGAGCTCCCTCAGACTGGGAGAGTAACCGGAAATATTCGCGATCAAAGGGTTTTCTATTTCTTCAGGAGCAAAGGTGCAACCAATGGAACTCGGGGAAAGACGCAAAAGAGAGGGAAGACAGACCTGGAAAAGGGCAATACCTCGCAGCAAAGTGGTATAAACGGAAGCACCTAGATTGGTTTCACAGACCGACGGGGGAAAAGATCGCGGGTCAAGTTCACAACCCGCACGAGAGGACGACTGGCGGGTCATACTCCTCCTCGCAAAAAAACCTGGTTAATGAAACCCAAAAAAAAACCCGTTCCTACACGTGTGACAAGGGGTTAAGAACCGTGGCCAAAAACCTCTAACGCAATGCAAAGGGGTCTAGTTTCCTGCGGTGGTAACGCGGAAAACACACAAAAAATATCTCCTAAGCATATCGGCAAGAAACTGAGGCGTCGAAGAGGCCATTCGCACGCCCCTTACCAAGAAAGCAGCCAGTCCGACACTCTGGGCGGGCTCCGGCCGGGAGGACGGGGGAGCAAGGAGAAAACAGGATCTTCTTACATTGAGGGGTAGAAATCACTCAGGGTCGAGACCTTCTCGGACGTGTCGAGCAAGGATCCGCAGAAACCGGAACAGAAAGGATCCCTTTACGGATAAAGAAACGGATAGAGCGTCTCGGGGGAAAAGAGATGACCAATACTACAGGGGATCGGCAAGGGGTATCCACCCCTGGAGGGTTATGAACACAAATTAAAGGTCTTTTGCGGAGACTGTGCAGGAAGAAACGCCACGACTTGCAAGGCAATAAGATCCTTCAAGAAAGGGTAAAACAGAAAAATAACTAGTGGGGACCAAGCAAGTGGTGGGCAGGGTAGCCGTGATGGAGGGGCCGGTATGCAGTCCCTTTTTGTGGGGTTTACGGGTCATACTGCAAGGGGGAGGCTTATTAGAAGAAAGGGGGGAGGAGGAGGGGCGCAGTGACTTAGGGGGGGGAACTACCGCCGACTTGAAGATCATTAACATTCTTGTCCGCCTATACCAAGGGGAACGCACTGACATAACCGGACGCGAAAAAAGAAAAAAAGGTGCTTTATCCCCAAGAGCGAAAAGTTCAGGACCGAGAAAAACGGGCATGGTTATCGAAATAGGGTAACCAGGAGTCGAGGCCGGGAATTTCCTGCGAGCCTTGTCTGCAAAGCTCATTGGGGAATCCGGGGACTTCGGGGCAAATAGGAGGTCTGAAAGGTTGTTAACCCAGGATTTTTCTCAAGATGTCCATCGGGGTGAAAAGATCCTTCCTAATCATACGCGAAAAGGACAGGGGACTAAACTTAGGCCATAATCATCGAGGCCCAGGAGATGGGGGTAAAAAGAAACTCGGACGACTAAGCAGGCTCGTACGGGCAGATCTTTTTGAAAAAACTGGCGTATAAACATCTTCATTCTTTTCCGAAGGGAAGAACCAATTGGGCCAAAAGTCGCATCGCTGCCCAGACCTGGGACATCGGATATGGGGCATCAGGAATGTGGTCGATCGCAAGAAGGGGAAAAAGGGGTGTCAAATTAGAAGCGTTGTCAAACGACGGGGTAAGAAAAGTCAACTTATCAGTAAACCGGACCTCAGCAGGGAAAACGGAACTCATGGTTCATCCTCCGGGGACAGGGAATAGGGACGGATGAAAGGCTGACTGCGCCGCACAGGGGTCAAAATAAAATCGGGGATTAACGAGTCTCCCGTTCATCAAAGAATCAAAGTCTTGTACAATACCAGCCTGGAGCGGGGGGGAAATTGGCTGCTACACTTAAAGGGGAGGAAAAATCCTAACAGAAAAAGAGGGGAGACGCATTTTCGGGCGCTGAATCCGTCATAAAGACCTCGTGATGAACTAAAGGGGACCGGATTGAACTCGAACAAGGGTCTTTTTGCAGGAGCGGAGAAAAACGACAGAGACGCAGGTTCGGTTGGGGCAAAAAAAAATGTGGAAGACCAAAGGCAACACTACTAGGGGCGAAGAACAGGAGCAAACTACGGGGTCATCGAAATCCAATTTTGTCAGGGGCTCCCTACTCGGAGGGACGGGTGGGCAACCAGGTTCTTTGAAGAAAAAAAAAGCAGTTGGGCCCGAACCGACTATTTCAGAGCAGGACAGCGAGGCAAAACCCGTCTATGACGGGGGCCTTGGCGGCACGGGAAATGTGGGGACTTGTGAGCGCTTATCGAGACGCAAACAAAAAGGAGGGGAGGGCGTGAAAATCTAGAAACCCGGGACCAGGCATACGAACAAGTCAAAGATACGTGGTTGCCCCAGAGCTTTGCCGAAAAATAGGACGGAGTTAGAAGAGGGAAAGAGGTCGGGGGGAGAAATGTAACGACTCCTCCTGGGGGGTCCCACAAGACCCAAACCCCCCCCCGGGAACCACCCTTCGAGGGACAGGGGGGGAAGAAATGAATAAGATGAAGCACGCATTGGGGTGCACGGGGTAGAATTAAGTAGTTAGACGACAACAGGAATTTGAAGAACCGGGGAGAATCTTTCTCAAGGACCGAACAAAAAAGCCGCCGTTTCGAAACAAGTTCCGAGTAAACCGAGATAGGAGGCTTATGGAGAGCTAATGAAGGGGATAAATCTGCAGATGTATTTTCAGAACTGCGACAGAAGGGGGAAAAAAACAAGCTCAAAAGGCGCGAAGGTGGTCAACGGCGGAACAAAGTTTAGGAAAGTTGCACGAAGTGGGTATAATCGATGGGAGAGCCTCTCAGCAAGGGAAAGGGGAAGGAGTTACGCATTCCGAAATCAGGCGTCAGGGGGGGGGCAGAAAACAAATCCGAGAATGGACGAAATGGCAGGAAGAAGGTACGGACCCGAGAACCAGAAGCAGAAGGATTGCCCTCCTATAGGGTCGGAGAAGGGAACCTCAAAAAGGGAACATAGAAACGGGCCCGTAGAATCCGGCACGTGCAATAGAACGCCGGAGGCGCAGGTATTAACTGTCTAAACTGAAGAGGGAAAGAACGCACAGGGGTGCTCCGCCAAAAGCGGGGATCCCCGCTCACACCAAAAAATCTGGAGGCCAGAGCTTTGTGTACCATCAATCAAGTGAAAGAGAGGAGCTGGAACTAAATGGTCAGCCCTGAACTCTACCAAAGGGGAGGGGGGGGAACTTCCAATGGAGGCGCGGGCACATAAAAAAAACAGGAGTTTGCAAAAACTCACCCTAGTATGTTATCATTCCATACGGACATTAAAGAGGGTGGGAGAAATTTCCCCCTTGAACGGAAAAGGGGAAATAATTGAACTATCAAGGTGAAGGACTGGAAAGCCTCGCCTTCTGAGACATTTCGCATCGCAACGGTAAAGAGGGGGAAGGGCCATAAAGTCAGCTAGTGAGGAAGGGAGACGCTTTTAAAGGTTTAGGGGGAGGTGACAGATGACAAAGTTCGGAGAGAAATCAGTGTCGGGGGAGCCCAACGAAAGCGGCAAAAATATACGGCTCATAGCCTCCAGGGAAAACGTCAAACAACAAAACACTAGAAAAAACAGGGAAGAAGACCGGAAAACCGAAGACATTCAGAAAACTGCGTAAAAACGGAGAGTGGAGGCGCCAGTGGGGCAGGGGAAGGGGGATTCTTGGTATTCCCGTCGGGGAAGGTGCGTCACAATAAAGGATATCCAACCGGGGGAAGGGAAAGGGTGGTTTTGTAAAGGGGTACAATACCTTCGAGGTCGTGGGGGGGAAGGAAGATAAGGAATGGACCTTGAGGGGGAAGGAAGAATAACAGATGGTTCTTGAGCAAGTCATGCTGATGGGTCACCCGTGTTAAGGAGGAAGGAAAACGGGGATCTACAGGCGGAAGTGACGAAAAAAAAAGTCCATATATAAGTTGGAAGGAGCCCGTATCAAGGAGGGAAACCAAGCTTTTCGACTGTATATCTTGAGTTCAACCGGGGGAAGGACGAATGGCGCAAATGAGAAGAAATTCGCATAAAGGTACAGGGTAAGGAATCCTGGTTGAGGGGTCCGCGTTGAGACGAAGTCCAGAAAAAAGAAACACGGGCATGGGGCAACCGTTTCCAGGACCTAAAAAGTTTTTGACGGGTAAAGAGAGAACGTTTAAGGGGGTGGGGTCCGCCGGGCCCGCAATGTGGTCGTGGAGGTACCCTAAGGAAGCCGCGTGGTTGTATGACATGTCAAAGTCGGAGAAAACCTTCGGTGGTGACGAAGGAAGGGTTGACGCGGAGTCTGGGATGGAACCCCCTCGTAAGGGGGGTTCAGAGGGGCGATATATTTCTGCACGAGAATGAGGTGGAGGGGGGCAACGGAAGCTGGGCCCGGAAATCTCAGTACTTTTAACATTTAAGAGGGGGAGGGGGGTTTCGTCTGCGTAAGCCGAAAAAATGCCGGGTATCAAGAAATATTCGCCTCATTTGAAAAGATCCGTCGAAGGGGAGAGAATTGACCCTCTTGTTCCTAAAAGAGGACAGTCGTGGATGAATCGAGAAAGGCGACTCCAAACTTGGGGCGGGCGGGAGAGGAAAGCAAAACAGACGAGAAATTCACTGGCTTGAAGGCTTTTGAATTCAGTGTGGGGCAGGAGGCGGCTATTTTAGGAAAAAGGGAAAGGGGTTCAGTCAAGGCCGCTGGGGAGGGGGAAGTAAGTCGCTTGAGTAAAAGAAACCGGATCAGGAGAAAGGGAAAATTAAGTGCAATCGACCGCTTATAGGGTGCAAAGAAGGGGTATCCCAGTAACTGGGGGAGGGGAAGGGAAGAGAAAGGGGGTAAAGTAAACGAATTTTTCGTTAATGGGATAAAACCCTTCAAGAGGGGATCGGATAGATGAAGTCCAGTGAGGCGTTTTTCTGAGGCCAAAGCGTGTTTAAACAGAAAAAAGGAAACCGGTGACAATGGATGCCGAACAGAAGAAGTTGGAGAGAGCCTCATGAGCCATCTCGAGAGTTCTGAGGTCCTCTCGTGAAGTAGAAAGAAGTCATCACGAATTGGGGGGCTCAGGCCGCTGCTGCGCAATCAGGAGTCAGTACGGTTGGAGACATCTAGGGGGGATCACTCTCTGGCCAGTGGGGGGGAACTTCGTATGAGTCGGAAGACTACCGAGAAATAAAAGGTCCCCGGGACCAAAGACATTATTTGATGACTTGGGAAAAAAACACTTTCGCGAGGTAGTAAATGAAAAAGCCTTGGAAGGCAAAGATCCGCGGCTGCAGGAAAAAAGCTCTAAACAACGAGGGAGGAGGAAAGAATAGATGAACTGTAAAAAAAACCTAGAAAAAAGGCTGGGGGGGTGGGCGCAAGTCAGGTCAGCAAACCACATCTCGAAGCTGGATAAAATAAAAAAAAAGGAGAAAAATATCTTTAAGGGGGGGTGAAACTACTGAAACGGGGGGACTAGAGGGATGGGGGAAGGAACTGGCCTGACGAACTAAAAGTGGTTACTTTAGATGCTTACTGGCCCTAGGGAACGATGTCACCAAAGATCTCTACCGGGGGGGAGAGAAAAAAAACTTAATGAGTTAATGAGAAAAAAAAAGGAGAGCTCACTGGCACGCTAAGGGAATAGAGATGGGGAGAGGGGGGGGCGGGAAGCGTATTTCTTTGCGAAACGGGGAGGAAAAGTGAGATATCAATAACGGAAAACTCAGTAAAGGAAAAAAAAGAGCCCGAAAACGCCCCCTGTTACAAAGAACTGAAGTGGGAAAGCCGCGAATTAGTATTTAAAGCACCAAGGCACGACACTGGAGGTTCTCTGATACCACCAAAGGCAGGAAGTAACCGAAAAGACTGCTGTAATGAGGGGGATCACGGAGGTGCAAAACACTAGAGAGTAATAAGGTATGCGTGAAAAGATTGATATCTGACGGTCGCTAAAAAACGGCGAGGGGGAGAAAAAGGAAAGATACCATAAGAGGACGGGGTCTGTAACGAAACCTTGAAACCCCAGAGAAAGAAGATACAGAGAAAAAAAACACCGCTCACAAAATCCGAAAAGGATCAACTTCGAGAATGGCAAGCCAGGAAAAGGGGGAAGGTTAGAAAATGCAAGAATCTTGGGGCTCCACCCTCAAAAAAGAAGTTCTGGGGTAAAAATCTGGTTCATAGGTTCAAAACTGCGAGTGAAAGGCAAAGATCGGGACGAATCCCCAGAATGGGGGGGGAGGAAGGAGGCGGCGAAACAAAACCGACCGATTTACATGGGAGAAAACTCAGGCGCGGACCGGCCCCGTTAAAACGAAAGTCGAAGTCAAATGACAGACGAGAGAGAGAAAAAACGAAATTCACGGCAGACTTCAAGCTCGCTGACGAAGATTAACACAAGCTCCCAGACGGTTCTCAAGGGCATTGGCAAGCCCAAACGCGGCAAAAAAGGGAGGGTTACAAGGAAACCCACCAATGGCGGAAGGCCTCACCCCGATGTACCAATGGATCGAGGAATCGGGCCAACGAACTGTATAACCTGCAGGCAGGGGGGGGGTAAAAATATTTTCAGGTCGAGGGGTGGAAAACAAACTGAGACATCTTAAAGAGAACATAAAAAGAGACTAATTCCTCTACTGAAAAGGAAATGAGATGTCAAAGGGGCCGTACATGGAGAAGCGAGCCGCCGGAATATCAGCCGTCGAACCATACTTGGCGCCGCCGGGTGAATTCTGTGATCCGAAAGAGGGGAGGAAAAAATTTCTGCAATGACGGGAGTCGGAACTGAAGCTAAAAAGGTCAGTTGAAGCTGTGCAAAGCCATGGAAACCACCCGAGCATGGACAGGATCGTTTCAAATCAATCGAGGAGAGAGAGGGAAAGAAGTTAAAAACTCCGAGCAGGGTACATATTGTGTTTTAGGGGGGGGGGATGAACCCAAAAACTGAGGGGGGAGAAGAATAGACTGCAAGCAGGAACAAATGGACCGGGAAAGCAATGCAACCGGCGGTAGGGCAAGGAAACGAAATTAAAAAAAAATGAGAGGGACCGTGTTTGACTAAGTTCAGGGGGGGGGAAAAATCGAGCAGTCTCGATCAGGGGGGGAAAGAAGGGAGCTTCAAATGTTGCGGGGGGAGATTGGGGAAAAAGGGGAATAAACTTCGTGGGGGGAAAAAGGGCGGTAGGGAATCCGAGACCAGATGATTGACCGTCGTAGAAAGTTTACGACCAAAAGAAGGGGCGACGGAAGGAGCGTAAAACTGGGGGGAAAAAAAAAGAAATTAGATCACGAAAAAAAGAGGAAAGTTAAGAAAAAGAGAAACGCAAAACGAAAAAAGGGGGGGGGAAGAGGGAAAAAAGAAGGGGAGAAACAAGGACAGATCACTTGAGGAGGAATATAAGATACGAAGAGGGGGCGGGGGGGGGGAAAAAAAATCCTGAAAACAAGACGTCGTCGGAGACTAAAATGAAGCGGGCAACTGCCAAAGGGGATACAGCAGAAACGGGATGAATGGCGTAGCGAAAAGGGGGGAGACCTAAGGAGGAAAAAACAAAAGGGGATGATGGATGCGAAAAAAGAGACAGTCAGGACCTAGGTACCAAAAAAGCACAAAAAAAGGGCGCAAATAAATGACGGTCACGAGAAAGGCAACAAGAAAACCATCGGAGGGGAAACGAAGTTTGTTCACGACCAAAGCTATGTATTCAATACGGGGGGGAGAGAGGGAACCAGGGTAAAACTGGGAACCGGAGGAACGCAATAAAAATCTAAGCGGATTCAGAAAAAGGGACGAAGCCCACTGAGTAAAAAACACCTACCCATGAAGATGGTAAACACGGAAAAAAGGGCGACGAGGGGAAAATAGGAAACGTAGCACTGGGGAATGACAGGAAAAAAAGGGAATACAAGAAAATGCACACGCGGATGTGCCGCAATAATAAGGAGAAGCATTCCGGGCAGACAGGAAGAACTTTAACTGACTTCATGCACAACGTCGCCATAGATGTCGAAAACCAGAGGGTATGGGGCCCAGCTCTTGGAGAGAAGAATAAAATATTAGAGAAAAAAAGTGGCAGGACAGGCCGGGATACTTTTTACGGAAAACCACTTCAGTCCCTTTCGGTAAGTCCGTCAAGGCCTGTCAGAAAAAAGAACTCAGGACGTACTGATGCGGGAAAGAGAGGAGCCTAGGAAGGGCCGCTACCAATCGAACTCCTGATACAAGGTCATCACCGAAAAACAAAAAAGAACCAGGCTTTGAAAAATTCCCATTGGTCTCAAGGGGGGCGGCAGAGGAGAAAAGCAAGGGGTTAACGCGGGGATGGAAATGGAAAATTGCAAGGAAAGGTAATCCAAAGGAAAGAAAAGAGCACGATTTATCTAAGCCCTGGAAGGGGGGGTCCTATCCGGCTCTTTTGTGAAAGGGAGGGGGTAAAACACCAAAAAGGGTCGGTTTGCCCAGGAAAAATGTGGACCGCAAGATACTCGTGAACTCACGCAACGCGATGCGTAAATTTTCACGGCGGACCCAGTCAAAAGGGGGAGGCGACTCGAGCGAAAGTGGCAAGAGAGGGAATCTTAAAAAAATGCTCACTTTGGTCTGCCGTCATACAACCGACTATTCAGCGTCAATGTCAAATACAAAGAGAGGGAAGGGGACGCAGGGCTGACCGGGTCCGGTTGGGCTGGGGGGGGAGAGAGGGCATCAAAACAAGGAGGGTCAGAAGGAGAGAGAAAAGACGAGGGAAATCAAAAAAATCCCCTCCTAAAAAATGGGGGAAAAATACAATAGAAGGGGGACCCAGAGATGGACAGGCATTACTATCGGGAAGGGAGCTAAAAAGCGGACTTGGAGGGTCGGACAGCAGTAAAATCAAGGGTTGTCACACGCTCGAGTCGGGGTCAAACAGGGAAGGGAGGGGGACGATGGTAAAACGCACTCTTGTGAGGTAGACTCATGGGGGATCGGGCAAAAAAAGGAATTGGGGGGGGAAAACATGGAACTTATCTAGGCAAACTTCAAAGAAGAGACTTGAAAAAATCGCCGACAAGGCGCCTGCTATATAATATGGTTAGGTAGGAGGAAATAGGAAGGGAAATTGGCTTAGCTTAAAAAAGAAAACTTTAGTTTGTCACTTAGCATAATTTGGACGAAAAATACAAAACAAGCCCCTGCGCGGAAAGTGGGAAAGGAGGGGGGGGAGGGGTAGCCATTTGGGAAGTAAAGAGGGAGGGTAGCTGCCAGGAGAAGTGGGCCGTCTCTTCGAATGGCCCGAAGCAAACTTCCTCGAAAAGAATGGGAAAAAAGGGGACCGTTGAATTGGCAGTGACTGATAGGGGATGGCCATTACAAGTCGACCCAGCAGGACTGGACCACAAAAAAAAGGCAAAGGGAAGAGTGGGATCGACACGGCCAGCTGACCACCATCCACGATTCAAAAGGGGATGGAGAGTAAGCGGGGAAGACGTGCAAGGCACGGACGGAGGCGCAGGATGCTTCAGCGGAGGAAGAAAGTCAGAACGGCCAAGTCGCCATGACATCGCTTCACCAAAGAAGGGGACCAGATAAGGAGGGACGCGCGGGGTTTACCAAGAATGGGATCGCGGGAAGGGGGAGGGACCACAGGGGGTAAGGAAAGGCGTGAATTTGACGGCCAAGGGAAAACCCCGATGGAGCTCCTGACATGAAGGACGGTGACAATCAGAAACCTAGATGGGGGAAGAAAAGGGGACACTCTGCGCATAGCGGGGACGAAAAACGCTCGAAACGGGTGGCAGGTCCGATCCTTGACGCGGCTCAGGGTACATTACGGGGAGGAGCATAAAGGATCCCGTGTAGGCCGGAGCCAGGGGGATACGAGGGTAGGGGACCCTAACGAGCAAAGCGGGGGGTGAGCGCCTGGGTACTAAGGGTGTCTTGCTTACGAGGAGGAAGAAAGGGGACAGATCTAAAGGCGGTCGTCCAAACCTACGTCACTCTCAGAGTCTGCGCTCATGAAGAGGCGCCAATGGAAAAAAAAAAAAACGAGAGAAAAACCAGTGAAGCCATAAGGGCACAGAGTACATGCTACGCCCAAACTTTAAAAACGGGTCCGGCCTTGCTGATAAACCAAGGGGAAGGGAAAAGACCTGAGGAAGGTCACAGGTGAAGGGGCGGTGAGTCAAGAAAGGATCGCCCAAACCGGAAAGGGGGGGGTTTTAGAGAAACCCGCAATCTGTTATACCGGGGGGGGGACTGAGGATGAAATTAGATAAAGCTACATTGGTCTTTAAAATTGGAGGGAAGCTCAAGAAACGCGGGGGGAGGGAGCAGTCACCTGCTGACTGTCTGATAGAGCAGGAACTCGAAGGGGGGGGTATCTGACCTTCTTATGGACGACGGGGTGGAAGCCCTAAGATCTTGTGGGAAGGGGGGCTCATTAAGGCTTCCTGAGGACTCAAAACGGGTCAAGCGAGTGAATTCCGGAAAGAAGCAATGCGTCACATGTATAAGAAGGCAGGTCGTGAAAGGTGAATGAGGCTTCTGGGGGGAGGGGTAAAGAAGGGAAATCGAAAAAATCGAAGCCAAGAAAGGGCAAAAAAGGCATTGCCTGGGTACATCGGTGGGAGAGTCCTCGATACATTGGTACCTCTTTTGGTCTTGACCGAAAGCCATTGGGGGGGGGGGTGTCCTGAACCCAAAGAAGCACGCGGGTGGTGCTATGGAGTGAGGACAATGCCGCGGCAAACGATCGCTGCAAAAAGCTGGTTAACATTAAAGGGGAACAGCTATGACCGGGTTCGGCGGAAACCCCTCGGTGCGCTGGGGGAAGGAGAAGCGGGGGGGAGGAGGGGACGGCTGATGCAGGCACTGAGCTGGCCCACTGAAAGACGCGGCATGTCAGGGGAAAGATAGGGAAAGGGGGTTGGAATAGGGGCGCCGATAAGAGTATGTCCTTGGTGGCGATATTAAGAAGCTGGGGAAAAGGGTACGAGGGGAGATAACTAGCACATCTGGTCCGGGTACGAGCGGGAGGTTTATGATCACCAGGAAGGTCAGAAATACTCCTTTGATGCTTTAGGGGGATCGCAAAATGAGAAAGTCTTTTATGAATCTGGGATAGGGTAAAAATGTCGACGGAGTTTCTATGTTAAGACAATTGGGAGTGCCAGAGCGAGGCCGCGCTTTGAGGTGAAGGGACGGGGGGGAAACTCGGAGCAGGGAATAGGCAATTTGGGGGGGGGGGCATCAGCAAGCCGTCTAGGTGGAAAGTTTGAAAGAACGTTGGGAAATAACATAAAGAAATTGATTGCCAAGGGAAAATGGGAGTTTTTCCATGAGTTCAAGCAAAAAAAGGGTGGTGGACTGACAAACCAGAGAAACATTGGATGACGGAGGAGTAGGCACAGGGGTGAGTTCGGCTCGTTTCTTTGGCCTAGTTGGGGGGAAAGAAGGGGAATGGGGGGGGTGTACAGAAGCCGCTATCGGAAACCTGTTGCAAGGAGGAACACAGAACACATTTTTCACCAAAGACGAAAATCGACGAAGGGGATCGTAGCAACCGTCGAGAACGTAAAAGGAAACGCTCCGAAAAAGTAAAAATGGGGGATCAGTGAAGGAGATTAGGGTAAAGGGATTACGGATCACTGTTGCGACTCGGGCAGGGAATGACATCACTAAACAGGGAAAAAACGTTTGGGTTTCTAGGAAAAGAATTCAATCGCCTCGCGTCACAAGGTCCCCTGATAGCCGACAGAATTTGATGAAAATTGGATCATCTTTGAAGGGGGTAGGGAAAAGGTCCGAAAACTTGAACGGCAAAGCAGTCAAAGGGCAAGTGTGG
>Ga0179591_1315001_pt1 | contig 12968 bp, 14 predicted proteins | sample CZOMad2_1_08_16f_FD_182891 | JGI IMG/M metagenome (GOLD analysis project Ga0179591, IMG submission 182891) | Vadose zone soil fungal communities from Angelo Coast Range Reserve, California, USA - CZOMad2_1_08_16fungal (PacBio error correction) | ecosystem: Environmental > Terrestrial > Soil >...
ATCCGACAAAAACAAAAAAAAATTTAGGGCCTCCGTGAAGTTCCAACGGACGGGGCAGAAGGTAAAGGCGGTCGTCGCCCACTATGTTCGGTCCGATCGCTTTCCATAAATACAAAAAAGTCTTTTGTGGGGGGGGGGGTAAGGGGGAAGAAAGAATGCTCACAAAACTCGGGAGGCGTGTAAATATCCACAGGAAGGAAGTTTCTTCGGGACGATCCGATAAGTATCACAAACAACCGGAAGGGGGGGGGAGGAGAAAAAGGTTGGCAGCGCCAACAAAACCAATATTGATCCAGTGGGCGGAGGGAAGTGCCGGTGAGAAAGTCGCCCGCACCTCATTGACATTGTCCTTCAGGGAAGAAAAAGAGTTGCGTTGCTGGAGGGAGTTCGAACCGGGTTCGGCAACACCGTCGAGGTCGGGTTAAAAAGAGGTAAGGAAAAGGGGAGCCAGTTGCCCAGATCAGGGTGGAACATAATAAAAGTGGGGGGGGATCCGGCCTGAAATGGCAATAGTTGCTTGAGGAATGGTCAGGAAGGGTTTCCAACCTAAGCGAAATAACGCAACCGTCTCGGTAGGGAAGCGAAAAGGTACCGAACAAGTTGAACGACCAAAGGGCTCATCTTTATCCCAAGCTGAAAAATTTGACGTGGGGGAGAGGAAAAGAAACAAAAATTCGAGGCTCAAGACCGGAAACTCAGTGAAACAGAAGACCGCGGTGGAACCTGGGGTACCTTGCCGTCAGGGGATCGGCTTGCCTTGCGAAAGTCCAGGGGAGGGGAAAATAAGAACGACGGGGAAGGTGTAGTTTTCTTGGGAAAGAGACAAAACATAAGACAAAAAGTGGGGTTCAGGGAGGGAGCAACGTGCACAAAACAAAAAAGGTGCGACCTTGTCGGGAGATCGAGAAAGAACAGTAGAGATGAAAACTTCCTGTGGAGCAAGGGGGAGGTCCCGAAGGAGGAGACGGAAAGAGGGGGGAAGAGGAAAAAGGATTCTTCGTTACAAAAACCCGGAATAATTAGGGTCGGAACGTGACAGGTGGGCTCTTGTAGATGGTAGTTAATGATGGCCGTACTGCTGCGCACCTACCTATGTCAGAGGGAGAATCGTCCAAGAAAGAAAAGAGTACAAGAAACTGGTACGGAGGGAATCCCGCTGCGGAAACGTAAGAATAGAGGGGTAGCGTCGATGGGTTCGAAGGTTCTTAATAACAAGGTTCGAACGAAGGACGGAAAAGCAGCCATACTGAATACGCTTGGAAGTGTGATAAGCGAAGAATCTCCGCGTTCGGGAATAACTTTTAGAAGGTAATCCAGGGAGGCCACCAACGTTGTCGGTTGCCTGTGGGAGGGAAACGGAAAACGAGGGAAGAAAGAGTGAACACCGAGACGAAAATCTCGTCAGGGGTTGTTAGATGTGGCAAAACCAAAGGAAATGTAGGAGACCCATGGGGGGGGGTAGTAAAGGTCGGGTGATGGTAGGGGGACGGCTTTCGCGGAGGTCGAAAAAGGAAAGGATGGGGGGTGTCGACCGAAGGGTAACAAAACGCGACGACGCCGAAACTCGAAAAAAAAAAAAAGGACGACGCGCCAAAACCAACCTCGGGGAGGCGCTCCGACCGCGTGACTGGAAACCAAAACCGGCCCCAGGCACGACGGCCCGTGGTAGGTACAAACGAATACAAACATCGGCCTCCCGAAGGTGGTTGTGAAAGGCCGCGGACGGAGCCCTCGGGTTGGAAACAAGCACCGTAAACGTTGTGGAGCACCCGAAAGGAGGTGAAGCGCCACCGGCAAAGGAGGAAACGGCGAGCAGAGAGGATAGCGTGCGAAGGGTCTAATGGGAAGAAGGGGGATATTAGAAATTGGAAGGGGTACGAAAAACTCGGTCCGCCAAAAAGGACAGAAACGGTGACGTTCGCAGGGAATAGACACAATGGGAAAAAGCCAACCACTAAACCTATTGGATGACTCGGAGACTACTAAGAAAAGAGGAAAAAAAAAACAAAAAAACACCTTGAGTCCTCCAAGAGAGCCCCCCGACACGGTTGAAGGAAAAAACACTGCTGACTCTCGCCGACAACAGGGTTACTGAGTCGACGAAGGAGGGGGCCTTAGCCTCTCGGACTGGTAAGAAGCAAGCTCCGCAAGAAAGCGGAGAGAACCTGATACACCCGGCCCAGGCTCTCTAACCTCTCCGTTCGGACGCACGAGCGACACCAAAATGAGTCGTAACCTTGACCCAAGAACCTTCCTTTGGTGGCCCAGAAGCAGAACAGGACAAACAAAAAAACAGGAGTTGATGGAAAAGAGAGATGACATTTCAATCGCATTCCAAGGAAAGGAAGGGCTAAACTATTGGGTGGGGAGCCGCGAGGAAGAAGGGCGCTTCATGGGTAACCTGGTTCAAGAGGACGAGAGCTGGCCCGGAAAAAAATCAGCCGCGAAAATTATACGCCGGTTGGCAAGGTTCTGGGGGGAAATCAAACGTAATCCACCAAGGCTACAAAAAGACAAATCAAGGTCTCGACGAGGACCGGAAAAGATCAGTGGAAAAATCGTGTCGGGGCTCCACCTCAGGAACCGCCGCCAACGTACTAAAAAAGCAGGGGAACGCGGGGTGTGGAGAAAAGACAGATTTTTTCCCAGTTTTAACTCCCGGGAATGTGCCAAGGGGCAAGAACGAGGAGAGCACTGGACATACCTCCTGTTCAGGAAGAGACAAACCCCTCCGGTAGGAAAAGCAAAAGAAGACATAGACCTCACTATCACAAAGAAGCAGCCGAAAAAAAAACGGCGGGGTGGGGAAGCAGAGGAAGAGGCTACCGCGATTGGAGGCGCGTTGGGTGGCAGGGCGTCAAACAGCCACCCAAGAAACAATGTCCCAAGTCGGGGGGGCGGGACCTGGGAACCCCTTCTCAGTTCTAGGTGGTTCAGTATCAGATAATTGACGTACATGCCTACCACAGCCGAACAAAATTCTCTTCATGCAATATCTGGCTTTTGGGGGAAGAAAGCGGGCGGAAGGCGAAAAAAAAAAGCGGGGTGTGCGCGTCGATGATGGGGAGGTGGGAGTGCCACGGGGTGGACCGGGGAAAAGACAAGGGTTGTGGGGGTGAATGGTTCGGGAGACAACCAAGAAAAACAGGGGGGACCATGGAGATATCGTTACAAATCACCGCCTGTACCAAATCGGGACTAAAAGGTGAAGCGCAATCGGGTAAAAAAGACACGGAAGAGATATACCTCCCAACGACGGGATGATCAAAGACAAAAAGGCCGCGTTCAGGCTGGAGCGGCTCGAACGTTCGAAGCAAGTGTTGGAAGTCCGACAACAGGGCACACAGAAACGTACAAGGGGAAAAAGCAGCAACAGGAGAAGAAAGGGTTGACGGACAAGCGAAAAGCAGCAGAGCAAAAAACCTTCATGCGATTGCAGGGAGCCAGTCAGGGGTTTCACCAGGTTTCATAAAAAGCAGACAAAACCAATCTACGGCGGAGCACGAGAAAAGTTGGAAAAAAGGCGGATGAAAGCCGGCTGTGAGACAATACCTCTACCGCGTACCAGGGATGGGAGGGTGAGAATACGGAAAAGGACTGGGACTGACAAAAAAGCACCAAACGTAAAAGGGGTCAATTAGGAGCCCCGGTAAGACAAAAAGTTCTTACGTAACACAGGGAGAGGGTAACCGGCAACACAATGGCAAAGTGACCAGGAGTCAGAGAATAACTTCAATGGAAGGAAAGTCGTACGAAAACCCAAAGGTCTCTGAGACATACGAAGGAGCAATCGAAACGGAAAAACGGGCCCGACGTCAGGGGGGCGACAAGAGGGGGTAAGCATCTTCTTCGACGGTAGTTGACGCATAAAACCTTCGGGGACCACGGCAAAACCCGTTCGGGGGGGCGTGCAAAGGGCCGGGACATCCAACCATGGGGGGTAAGGGGTATTACAGGTGGGCCGCTCAACGCAACGACAAAGGAAGCCGTAAAAGCGCCCTTTACACCAAACGGGCTCGGGGGGAGGATTAACTCAGGAAATAAACGGGCCAGACCCACAAAACATATCGGCAAGGGAAAACAGAAGGTAAAGAAGGGGTATTAGGCCTCGCTGGAGTGGAATCAGCAACGGGCAGATCCACGACAGAATGGTTGGGAGGCACAGGGGAAGCCCAAAAGGTACAAGGGCATACGACAAGTGACGGGTCGGAAAAAGGGGCGACCGGCCCACCTTCGCAAGGAGAGGGGACGCCTAGTGGGCCTTCTTACATAAAATAGTTTTTCAAAGAAATACGACCAGTCTCTTAAAGTGGCAAAAGGAGAAAAGGGACGGAGACTACAAAAGCACACAGGTCGATATGATCTCACCCTGGATGCCAACGGAGCCTGGAAACCTGGAAAAACAAAAGACAAAACTGTCAGGGTTTTAAAGAGAAGGGTTGTGACAGAAAACCGAGAACTACCAAAACCGACCAAAGCCGAGAGGAAAGGGGTCCATGGGAAGGAACGGGCCAATGCATTCCAGGGCCGAATGACGAAGGACCGCGAGGGGAACATGGAAGACTGGAGGCAATAGGGGACCCCTTTTTGTACAACACGGGGCGACGGGGAACTCATGACTTATGCCACTCAAGGCGATAAGAAAGGCAGGGATAATCACAAGGGGTCGGAATAGTGCCTACACCTCGAGTAAGGAATGTGGGGACTCTACTGCCGCCTACAAGCCGGTGGTTAGAAAAGAGAAATCAGGGGTCACTTTAGAAAGGGACAATATTCACGTTAACACTAACAGATGGGGAAAAAAAAGGGGAAAAAAAAAAACATCCTGGAGGAAACGCTTTGGCAACTTGAACTGCAGGGGCGACCGTATCTCACTCCTCTAGAAGAAAAAAAAGAGGTAGATAGGTCCACGTGTAGGAAAACAGCCCGGGTTGTACCAGGTGCCAAGGACAGGGCAGCGAAAAAAAAGGTGGAAGAAAAGCATGGGAGGTAAAGACTGGAACGACAGGACAGCAATTGACCGAACGGATCGGCCTCAGGCCTTTTGATACCAGGAGGGGGAAGCGAGGAGACAGCCACCAAAAAGCGTGATGGAGAGCACGTCGCAAAAAAATTGCGGCGAGTGACGTAAGGACTTTACTTGGCACAAGGATAATGGAAAAAAAAAAAAACAACGAGGGAGGAAAGAGGTGGGGACGGCCTAAAACGAAGATGGTGGAGTGAGGTTTCAAGTAGAGCGCAGAAAGAAATTCACAGAAGCGTCGGGCTAGGAAAGAACAGGGGTCAGTGAGTAGGGGGATTGCGCGGGGGTCGACACCAATACGGCAGGTATGTTTCGGGCACGAACAGCTAAACAGTGGCGAAAAGTGAAAGAAGCCGCCATTGGCCAGAGGGGGGTTAGTTATCAGATCAACGCTTGGCAAGGACCCCCAAATTGGTGGCCGAATGGCCACAGCTGCGAAAAAAGGGAGAGCGACAAGAAGCGTCGACGCACGACTCTCTAACCAGAGCGACATTGGGAGAACCAACTTTTTGAACCGACCAGGTAGCATCTGGGGGTCTCGCAAAACAGGAGGTTGATGAACCCTGCTAAAGAAAACCGTGCCGCAAACTGAAGTCACGGACCATAAAAAACTCAGGAAAATACAAAAAAAGCGGGAAACCGGCTGAGGTCGTGGACCGAGAAAATGTGAGGAAAAATGGGGGAAAACATTTGCGGGGGGAAAGGTCCTTCAAACGAGCCAAGTGGGAAGCCTAGACACAAGGTAGGGAGTGGAGAGCGGGACCAACTACTAAGTGCGGGGATGGTCGGCAAGGGAAAAAAAAAAAGCCACAGGGGCTGGTGGGCGTGAGATAATGAGGGGAATAACACAGAATGAACCAATTGTGTCCCATAAACCCCCACCCAGGGGGGGGGTGTGTGGGGTGTGGGATAGTTTGTTTTGGGGGTGGGGTTTTTGGTGTTTTTTGGAGTGGGTGTGTGGTGGGGTGGGGGGGGGGTTTTGGGATTGTTTTTTGTTTTTTTTTTGTGTTTGTTGTTGTTTTGTTTTGTTTGTTTTTGGGTTTTTTGTTTTTGTATTTTTTGTTTGGTTTTTGGGTTTTAGTTTTTTATGGTTTATTTTCTTTTTTTTTTTTTTGTTGTTTTGTGTAGGTTTTTGTTTTGGTGTTTTTTTGGTTGGTTTTTTGGTTTGGTTTGTATGGGAGAAGACTTTGAAGTAACTGGGGGAAAAAAAAAAGACTCGGGATGCGCACCCTCGGAGGCGCGAGAAGATTGAAACGGAAAGGCCGAGTAGGTCCGTTTCAAGCACATGGAGGTTGAGGTATCGACGGAGGTAACCAACCCCTTCAGTAGGCGCGCTCCAAGGTCATAGGGCGAAGAATCGTTCAGGCGCAAACGAAGTGCAAGACCAACCGTAAAGAAGGGAGAGGGTAATCTGGCGCGGACCGTTCATACGATGTGGGTGGAGAAAAAAAAACAAAATCTTCGAAAAGAGAAAGGGACTTAGGTTGTCGAGAAAGTGGGGGAACGGGAACGACGTGAAATCCGGCCAAATGGCCTGTGAAGGAAAAGTTGACGACAAAAAGAAAGGGGGTCGGAAATACCTTTGGGTTTTTTCCTTCAATCCCGCGTCCTGGGGCAACATCGCGAGGGTAAGGAAGGTTGAACAACGTGGAAACTTACGGTCGAAGCAGGGAGAGACGAGGACAAAAGTCGTCAGGGGAAGGGGGGGGAAACACGCGGTACGTGAAGGACACTGGGGGGGGGGTGTAGTCTAGAAAAAAAACATGGTGATGTAGTCGGGCAAGTCGATCCAGGAGGTCTAAAGAAGGGGGGAAAATGGAGTGGGGTTTCGCCGAGTTCCACAAAAACGTCCCCCCACGAGAAACAATCGGCGAAAAAAACACACAAGAGAGGAGGAGCCCGCCTCAAACGTAGTGCCGTAAAAAGAAAAAATCCTCGAAAGCGCAAAGGCTGCGCGGTTGGGGACCGTCGTCAAGAAGGAAAAACAACTCGGAAGCCTCACGCAAGGGTTTCGTCAAGCTGTGACCATAGGTGAAAGGAGGGGGGGGGGGGGGGGGCTCGCACAATATCGTCACAACGCTGACCGCAGAGGAAAAAAACATGGAACGGCCGAAGGGTCAAAAAGGTTGCGGGGAAGAAACGTAAGAAACCTGAAGGGAGGATCTACTGGAAAAAACACGGCAAAGCGCCAACCGGTCCAGAAAAAATAAAGGGGGGACACGTCGCCTGGCAAAATCGGAAACCCTTGGAACGCAAACACAGGTTAGCCATACAACTAACCGGGGTTTCTCGACGTGAGGCGAGCAGAGGAGCCAAGAAACGGTGAGGAAAAAGGATTAGAGCGGGGGCCGGACATGGGCCTCGGAGTCTCGTGGAACTGAGGGCTTGACCTGGAGCTCTCACAGACTGTTAGATGACGCAAAGAGAGCTACGCGATGCCCGGCAGAAAAACGTTGCAAGCTCCTAGGCGAAGAACGAAAAAAAGTTTAAGGGGCGCGCATCAAGGGCGCAAAAAAAAAACAAAAAAAAGAGCCGTACGCTCAAATTGTCCTTGCGGTACCAGGACGGAAAACCTTCATCCGTAGACAACACCCGGATGAATGAACAGGTAGATATGACACAGTTACTTAGACGAAGAAAAGAAAAAAATGCAAGGACGGTGCCAGACACTCAGGGGGTGCGAAAAGAAAGCGGCGTAGAAAGAAACGTCGGGACACTAGTAGGCTGGAGCAAAACGTTAGAGAGACGACCGGATAAAGAGAAGGGAGTTCAGGGGAAAAGGAGCAATTGGAAAAAGGGATTCACACAGCAAGCCCTTCGAGCGACGCAGAAAATGGCAAAGGAAGGAACCAATGAGAGGCATTGGAAGGATCGTTGGGTCAGGGGGCTCCCTCGAAGGAAAAAAAAGAGGCCACAGAAGGCAGGCTGCATTCAAAAATACGGTGCAAAGGGGTTTCAAGGCACGTGGAAAAGTTCCAGGCGAAGCTTTGAAAAGGAGGGCGGAGCAGGGGGAAAAAAGAAACACTCTCGTCCCGAATTAGAGATCCGATCAAGCCGCACGTGGGTGTCGCCGACAAAACGTTAGAAAGCGAACACGAACAGGAAAAAGTGAGGGGAACGGCGTTTTGACCGCAAGAAAGGGACAAGAAAAAAAAACAAACTAACAACAAACTACACACACCAACCAACCAAACAAAAAAGAAAAAACCACCCAAAAGAATTGTTAAACGTCAAAAAGACACCTGGGGAAAAAAGGTGTATTTAGATCGGTCAGTCTTGGGGGAGGGCTAAACCGCAATACAAGAAAAGACTCCTGCCTTAGGCTAGGGTATCAGAGTTTGGACGGGGAAGAACTTTAGGCGTCCGCACGCTAGTGTGTTTGCCGGGGGTTAGGGGTTCAACGGGGACCAAGCTACCTTTTGAGTTGGGGAGGGTCGGCAAATCAAAGAATAATTTGGAAAACATCATGAGCTAGACCTAAGTCTGCAATCAGACCAAGGTTCCGCACATCTTGGCACGGCATGAACAAACACCCCAAAAATCAAAGCAGTGCGGGGGTCAAAAGCGGCAGTATACGTGTTAATGAATTCACGGGAAAAACAGAAAAAAAAATGCCCCAAGGGGGTTAAATGTAACCAAGAAAAAAAATGAAAGTCGTTATTCACGACAGAGAGCTGGAAAGATGGAAAGGGGCGCCAAAAAACTAGTTAACAAAAAAAATCAGGGCCAGGCACTGAAATCGTTCACACGGTGGGAATCAAACACCAGACTCCTGGGAAAAATCGAAAGACAGAAGAAAAAAACGGAACATTTGGAATCTGATGAACACAAAGCTGTGGGGATAAAAGCTACACATCTCCTCTTTGCGTAGGAGGAAAAACCGTTGGTAACCAAAAAAAGGTTATCGGCGAAAAAAAAAGCTCGGTCCCGTCACGATGTAAGAGGTCGTAAAAGCGCGCCGACGGAAGAAGGGGAGGGGGAAAAGCCGTCGACGAAAAAACAAGGGACAGGGAGTACAATCAAAAAAGCTGTCGGGATCAATGCAAAAGGGCCTAGAGATTGACGAAGGCGCAATCCGGAGGGAAGAGGGAAGACGTCCACAACTGAAATTGAAACGTCGTCCAATCAGACACCTGAAAAACTCTATGATCAACCCAACTTTCGTATTGGTTGGGCAGTGAAAGGGAAAAAAAACACACAAAATTGTCTGGTGGGGTGTGACACTCTCAGAAATTTCCCCGGGGATAGGGGAATTGAAATCCCTACTTTCCTGATTCCAAACGCAAAAATAACGGAAACACGAATCCACTCTATAATCCAGGGGTTAAATCAAAAAAAGGGGGGGGGAAGGGAGGTGATGATGCATAAAAAAAAAAGGATCGAGTCGCGAAATGTTGTCTGGCGAAACGGGTTTCAAATCGGGGACGAGAAAAAAAATATGAGAAAGTAACAGAAAAAGGGCACGTGGGGGAGCGCCAGTCGCCCCCTGGTGTGAGTTGTCGGCGTTCGGTACTTCCCACTGCCAAATGAAAACGGAAAAGGCGGGAAAGGGACGACCCAGCAGCTCGAGGAATTCGTATAAGGATCAACTCCCAACTATGACAAGACTTGGGAAACCTGGCGCAGATCGGACTATGGTGACACAAAGAAGACTTTTTGTCAACTTCTACAACGCAAAAACACACCTCCCCTGGTGCTGGACGTGAAAGGAATACCCATCAATACTATGGGGATGGGGAAAAAAACAAAAGACACCGGAGATACTTCGTCCACCTTGAGTCTATGGTGGGGTTTGGGAGTCTTCCAAACGAGCCTCTCGCCTGATACCTCTTATTAGCCTAAAAACGATCTTGCCCGCCACGTTCTATACAAGACAGAACAGAAAGGTGGGGGGGTGGGAGACGGGCGGTCCCGGAACTTAAAAACCTTAGAAGCGTTTTGATGCACCGGGTCGGAAGAGGAGGAAAGGAAAAACAAACGTTGGAGGGGAAAAAACCCGTAAAAACCTTGGGCCCAAAAAGATGGTAAAAAACGTGGGGGGGGGGGGGGGGGGGGGGGGGGGGGGGGGGGGGGTGGGGTGGGGGGGGGGGGGGGGTCAAATGGTGGGATCTCTGCACACACACAAAAACCGAAAAAAGGGGAGAGGGGAAAAGAAAGAAAAAGTACTCCTTTTGGCTAAATTCGTTGCACTCGACGCCTTTTAGGACCCAGGGTGTTCTGGCGCTCTGGCATTTCTAAGGCTTTAAAAGAACCTGAGCTGACATCAAAAGGGGAGGGAGGAAGACCCGCGAAGTTCACCACAACACCTGAAAGACGTTAAATCAAGCTCCGAACGTTTTAAAAAACTGATCGGCATCCAACTGAGCAAACAACGTCCTCTGGGGGAAGCAAGAAAAAAGAGATGTTTGGCCGCACCAAAGAACTTTGAAACCAGTGCAGGGTCAAATCGCAGTTTACACCTAAGTCGTGCCAGCAACAACTTAGGGAACAGGGAGGAGAGAAAAGGGGGGAAAGTTTTAAATGTTCGTCGGTGTCCAGTCCCGGTCCGGAGAGGTCATTGGGGTACAAAAGCAGCGACCTTTGGCAATGTTGCCCCAGAACATCGGGGGGGGGGGGAAATAGGTTATTCCCTGCCGAATGAGCGTTCCTACTGAGCTTCCGGGTTGAAAAAAGGAATGCAAATCTCCAGAGTTAGCTACCTGCCGTCGAAAGCGAAATCGGGAGAAACAGAGGACGGTTGGAAACAAGGTGCAATGACCGTGGAGCGCCCCTTTAATTGTGAGGACCCGTGCCCGAAAAAACCATTTACGCGGGAGCATCGAATCACAGAGGGAAAAAGAAGAAAAAACAACCCAATACACGCAAAAGGGGACGGATGAGTCCGCCGGGTCCAAGCCAAGAAAAGAGGGAAGAAAAAAAACAACTCCGAGCAGTGGCCGAAAAAAGCACGAAATGTAGTTCGTGGACGCGTGAAAAAAAAAAATAAAATTACGTGGTTGCACTTGGTGGTCGTGCAAAGCGAAAGGGACGTGAAGAAAGGGGAGTCGCGCAGGCCAAAGACTGACAAGTACAAAAAACAGTGGGCAGAAGGAAAGAGGGGGAACCCAGAAAATTAACTCGGGATTCGCAAAAGTGGCACCAAAAGAAGAGAAAAGACAGAGGGGATTCCAGACCACGACGTGTTGCCGGGGCGGAAGAACGGAGTGAGGAGTGAAGGGAGAGGCGGGAGACCTCGACGAGGTCACGGCTAAGGGGCCCAAAAGAAAGGGGCGTAAACGAGTGGATGGCAAGAAAAAAACCAGCACGGTCATTTAAAACAAAAGGAGATCGAGGAACCGTAGGGGGAAAAGGGGGGGGAAAGAGAAGTGGGCGGGGGATGAAACCACGAAGAAACCTGACTGACCGCCTGGAGGTCTAGTGACGCAGACGACAAAAAAAGGAAACGCGGAAAAAAGGTACCCCTTCTTCCCTCTGTCATGGCAAATCGGAAAAAAGTGGACGTAGGGGGGGAAGGGGGGGGAAAAGAACTTCTAACCTAGTCAGTAAAGGGGCCGAGGCTCGTTCGTGTGGGTTCCCCGTGTCGGCAGTTATACGGGAAAGGGGGAAGGGAACCCATGGGTGGACGAGGCGATTGTCGACTGTCCATTCTAATCGAGGGAGGACCTTGTCTTTAGGGTGTGTGAAAGGGGCAAGGCACAAAAGAAAAGGACCGCCCGCCCACAAACCACTTAAAAAAACACACGCCCACACACAAAACAAGAGGGGGGAAAGGGACGTGCGGCCGCCTCCTACGGGTTAGGACTCAAAAAAAAAGGAGGATCTACCGCTGGCAAAAAAAAAAGAATCAGGCGTGAGTGAGCAAAAAATATCGAAAGACTAATACGCTCCGAGAAGGGGAAAGGAAAAGGTACCGTTGAAAAAAAAAAAAAAGGGCTAGTGAAACAACCAACGCGCTAAAACCACAGGGAGAAAGGTTCGAATCTAACGATAGAGGACGAAACCAAAAAAGGAGGAGGGATCTGAGAGACCTGAGGATCCGGGGAAACTGGCCTAACACTCCACCGAAAACCTCGACAAAAATCTTTCACGGGCAAAATGGGCGCAAAAGAACAGACCTGATTATAAAACAACAAGAAAACGCCGACGCAAAGAAAAAGGTGTAATGAGGGAGTGAGCGCTCCCGAGGGGGGAGGCCCACACGGTGGAGACAAACCTTGTGTCCGGGGGGAACCGGACAGGAAAAATCACTTCTACGAAAGGGAGGAACATGGGGAAGCAAATCTAGAGGGCGTGGGAAGCTCAAAACTCCACCTCGACGGAAACCTGGGGCCTGTCAAGAAAAAACTCCTGACGAACGACGCGCCAAAAGGTTCACTTACGAGCTATCGCTGCCCAATGAAGTAGTAGGCGGACAGAAGGGAAAAGGGCAGGACCAAGGGTCGTCGACAGCCTTAAGATCCAACGGTAGAAAGGAAGATGACAGGCTGGGACAGGCCAATAAACAACGACTGTTGTGGGGGGGCGTCAGTTAAACTCACGGTGCGGCCGAGATAGAAAAAGGAGGAGGAAATATGCGGCCGTCAGAGGAAGACTTGACCCGCGGAGAAAGGCCGGCGGCCAGACATCGCCCTCCCTGGCATTTGGGAAAGATAAAAAAGTCACACGAAAGATAAAAGAAGCCAAAGAGGACGCGACTCGGGAAAAAAACAAAATGGTGGGTCAAGACGGGAGCAATTGGAAGATCAAAGTGTCCGTGGACCCTCACAGGGCAGCACTTAGAGACCCATGCAGGGGACGGAGGGGAGAGCAAGGGGGGGTTGTAAACCAGGTTCCCAGTGTTGGTCAGGGGGGAGATGTGCCACGAAGGGTCCAAGGTCAAAAAGATGGGAGAAAGAAGGAGACCCTTAAAGAGGTCTTAAAACTGCCAGTAGATAATCGAACCGAT
>Ga0179591_1235698_pt1 | contig 12966 bp, 10 predicted proteins | sample CZOMad2_1_08_16f_FD_182891 | JGI IMG/M metagenome (GOLD analysis project Ga0179591, IMG submission 182891) | Vadose zone soil fungal communities from Angelo Coast Range Reserve, California, USA - CZOMad2_1_08_16fungal (PacBio error correction) | ecosystem: Environmental > Terrestrial > Soil >...
TATTTAAACAACCCGTTATCTGTGCGTTTGAAGGAAGGAGGGGAAAAACAACACCACTCAAAAAAATTGCAAGAAACAGACCACTAATTGGGAGAAGAAAGGCACCCCTCTTGAACGAAAGATGAAAGGGACTGCCAAAATCCCCCTTGTTGGCGGAAAGTCTTTAAGGAACATAAAAAAACACCGACCCTATAGCGGTGTTGATTTTAAAGAGAAGACCCGGGTATTCTTGGGTCCGGTGAGGCGTTGCCCGCCCGTCACAACCAGAAACAAATTAATTCACGCCCGGTAAAATTCGAAGATCTTGAAAAAGGGGGAGTCAAGGAAAAGACACTGCCCCCATTGTCGTACTTCGGTGTCCCGGTCAAGGTCCCGAGCAGTTTTACCCCCCGGTTACCACCTCAACTAGGCCCCCGGGTAAAAACCACCAGGTTGGGAAGACCAAAAGGTCGCGTCGTTCCTTGGCCAAACTTGGTCAGTAGAAAAAAATAGTGGGGCAGAGCCAACCACAATGGAAAAAGGGGGGTTTCGAATACCATAACCACCGTTGCCAACACCAAAAGAAGAAAAACCCTAGTTTGTAGACTCTGGGGGGACCACCGTACCCCAAACAGACAACCTTTATTCTACTGGTCCCCGAAACAAGAGTCTATCGAATATGGCCGCACCACAGGGGATGGCCACAAAGTCCGACAAGCCTGGCTAAATTAACCCGAAGTAAAACGCTGGAGGTTCAACGAGACCAAAAGACAAAAATACTAATTCCATGTTAAGCCCGCAAGAACTTAGACAGAAATTGGGAAGATAAAAGCGTCCCCGAAAGAAATAAAAGGGGGGTTCCTTGTCTTACAGAAGGGGAAGGAGGTCCCCCGACCCACATGTATGAAAATCCTAGATACAAAGCCTTAATGAGGAAGAAACAGGAACTTACAGAGAGAAAGGTTACCCCCCCCACATGAAAACGTACAGTCAAAAAGGGTGAAAGCCCCTTCCCCAAAAGAAAAAACTCCAGGGAAATAGAAGAAACCAAAAAAAAAAAAAAACTATTATTAAAGAAGATAAATAAACTTCTTAACAAAAAGCATATCTGGTTCATGGCCTTTCCGCCCCCCAAGGGAGAACCGTCCAACTCTGGACTTCTTTGGCCGAAGAGGAATCGTCTCCGGCCCGTTTCGTAAACGGGTGGGGGGGGTTTGACCCCGCCATTGAAGGACCGGTACACAATAACTGCAAACCCCCTAGTTCGTTTCCGCATATTCTGCTAGTGAAAAGAAACCTGCAGGTGAAAACTGGAAGCTTCTGTTTCTAAGACCATGGAAAAAGTTTTACACTCGACGAAAAAGCCAAACCAGCAGTAGAGAAAAAGGCTGAAAAAAAATGTCTACGTAGCGAGGCCTGGGGGAGAATTAAGCCGACCACACGAAAAGCAGCAACATCTCGGGGGATCGGAAATTTGAGAACCGTAAAACCACGGTTAGGTTGGCTTGCGCCCACCTACCTCCGTTACCGTGAGGAACCAGAGCTGCTAAAAGAAAAACGTGCTCCCAAAAAGGTTTCATCGGAATTAGAAAAAAAGTTTGGTGGTTAGGAAAAAGGAAAAAAAAAAAGGCTGGCTGGTGTTGACCAGATTGGAGACGGTGAAACGTGGGCGGGCACTCTCCCGCAAACCAAAACGTAAAATTTGTCGCCGTCCGCGAAAGAAAAAAAGAAAAACCAATTTCGCAGTCCGAACCAGAAAACACTCGCCCCAGGGTTGACCCCTCCCCAAAACGCGATCTGGGTCCGGTGTAAAAAGGAAACACCGCCAAAGAAATGCCACCTAAACGTCAAGGAAGAAACTCAGAAGTTGCTCAACACCCCCAGAAACAAAGGGATACCCCTGTTCCCTAGTTGGGGGGGTGGTGTGGGGTGTGGGCCGTTTAGAGAAAAAACGACAATTGGTGTTTTGGTGGCGAAATCCCTACTCAAAAATGCCTTTGCAAAAGGAGCAAAAGGTCAAATCATTCCCCTCAATCATCAAACCTCAGGGCCTTCCCACTCAGGACACTTGGCACGAGTCTTTCTCCTTGGGATGAAAGGGAATTCCGCAAACCCTTAAAGGGTTGACGCCGTTTTGTCTACGTTGCGCAACTTTAGAGGAAAAAAAATCACAACAGCGCATGTAGAACACCGAATCGGGAAAAAGGGGGGTGGCTCCGCCGTCAAAAGGGGGGTAATGAACAGAACAACCATGAATGAATGTCAGAAAGGTTCGAAGCCGGATCCTAAAAGAAAAGCCGTCTCACTGTTTAAAAAACTCGGGGGACCGTTTTGCCCAAAAAAAGAAGACAAAGGACCCATAGGGAACTACTCCCGAAAAAAGGGAAAAAAGCCTTACGCCAGCGAACCCCAGAAAAGAAAACCGTTCACGGCACCCACACAACCCAGGAATGACATTTATACTCCTTATGAAAAGGGCTGACTGGGCTTTTGGAAGTAATTCAGTTTCAGATCCAGGGAAAACCCTTCCAGTCTTCCTCGCCGGGGGTAAAAGAAACCCAATGGGGGCATTCCCCGTGACAAGGGAATAAGCAGGTCCGCCCCGAGTTCTGAACCACAACTCAGTCCGGAAAGAAGGGGGTGAAACGGTATCCAGTGAAAAAGGGGAAAACGAAAAAGACCAAGTGAAATCAGAAAAAAAAAACTGGTTGACATCAAAAAAAATAAAAACCGGACTCCCTTAAAGTGGTACGGTGGGTGCAAAAAAAGGGACGCGTCCACGAACTGAGAAGGTCCTGGGAGCCAAGGGTTACTAGTGTCTTCAAAAAATTCTAAACAAAAAAAGGTAGAAGCGACGGTTCCTAGACCCCCCAAAAAAATTCTCAAATTGTAGAGGCTTTGGAGAGACTGGAACAAATCCGAACGGAAAAAAACCTGGGCCAAGTATAAAAAAAGGAGAGCGGCCGAAAAAAACGTTGGTTCCAGCTAAAGAACGCCAAGAACCCCAACACAAGGGGGGGAAGGGCCCGAAACCCCCAAAAAAGGAAAGGTATCATTGCTTTAGGGGAAAAGGCCCCTTTCTAAGGGAAAAAATGACCAAAAACTATCCCTAAAAGCCAGGAAGGAAAAGCTAAACCTGGGAAGGAGAGGTACCCGAAAAAAAAGCCGTGCAGAGAAAAAATTTGGCACCACCGCGAGGGGCAGCAACGGGATCAAGAGGGGAAACGGGGCCAGTCGAGACAGAAAAAGGGTGACAACTAAAGGTTGCCCTTTGCAGAAATCTAAGCCGTAGGGGAACATCCATCCCACCAAAAAAAAAAAAGAAAAAAAGACAGCGGGTCGAGGAAGAAAACACCAAAACAACAAAAAAGTCCCGCATCAAAGCAAGGGCCAGTTAGGGTGACCCCGGGGAACTTACTCCCAGAGGAGAAAGTTGGGAAAAAAAAGCTACTGGAAAGAACAAAAAAAAAAGGAAAACACTGGAACTTGGGGAAGGTCAGTTACAGTTGCTCTTAAGAGGAAGCTAAAATCAGAACAGAAATCAAAAATGAAGTCGAAAGAGGGGGAGAAAAGCAAGAACGCAACCAATGGGAACGGCAAATCCGCCTGACGTTTAAAAAAAACTTACAGGTCTATGGGGGACAGTCAGGCCCAGGAAAAAGTCTTAACTCAGGTTGGCCCAGGAAAGGAAGCAAAAAATGAGAACGCGGGAAAACACTAAGTAAGAGTTGGGTGAATGGGGAACCACAGGAGGTCGTTACACTGTGGTAAAAGGGCAACTAAATGAGCGTATATAAAGGAACAAGGGAACGGAAAAGTGCAAGACCAAGTCAGTTGGGGGGAAACCAAGTGAAATCAGAGGTAGAGAAGAAGAGAAGTGACCATAGGCGTGAACCACTAGAAGGGTCTGGAACCGAAGGTCACTCGTCAGGTTTTGGTCAGGGGGGGGGAAACACGAAGAGCTACAAGGAGCAGGTAGAACGCCCCCGGCAGAAAAGAAGGAAGTGCATCCCTCACTCTTAAAAAGAAAATCTTACGAAATTCGCAAAGAAGGACGTTAAAAAAAGAAAACCTCCTTTGGACAGGAGCCCACAAAAAAGAGGGGTTCGAAAACAGTGCCCAGGACTCAGACCAAAACCACCCTGAAATGACAAGAAAAAAAGAAAGAACCAGACAATAAAGGGATGGTGTGGACCTGCCCCAAAACGGGCCCAAAGGAGAGACGGACGGAAAAAGAGGGATAAAAAAGGTCCAACAGGGCCGTAAGTTGAATAAAATGGAATAAAAAGGGCCCAGACCGAGGGCCTGTTAGAGAACCCAGAAGTCGGCAAGCCCTAAAAATGAAAAGGTCTCCCCCCTAAAGGTGGTACGAAAACGAAAGAGGCCCACACCCACGGCCCAAAAGCCAAAAAGACCCTCAGGCCCGGCCCTAAACCCTAAGGGTGAGGTCAACAAAAAAAAAGGGATATGAGCCCCGCAAAAAAAAAAGGAAAGGGGGGAAAGGATAGGGGGAAAGGGACACTTCTTGCCAACTAAAAAAAAAAACTTCAAAGCCCGGATCATACAAAACGAAAAACAAACCAGAGACATCAACTTGTCCCTGGTTGGTCCCCAGGGGTTCCCCAAGAAAACAAGTAGGACAGAAAGGGGGCCTTAACCAGGGGGGGAGTCGACAGGTACTGAAGAAAAAAAAAACAAAGCTTTCCACTAACATCCGGCCCCCATCTGGGTAAATCAAAAACGGGAAAAAACGGACAAAAACAATTGGAGGAATGGAACCTACAAGGGGGGCACAAGTGGGCAAAGAGCCAGGCCCCTGGACCTCAAAAACCATCATGCAAGGGAAATGGGCCCCTGGGAACTGATTGAGTGGGTCCCAAAGGACGTCCGACGAAAAAGGAAACCGGACGCCACAACCCTCCGCGGTTCCCGAAGAAAGATTAAAAACTGAATGAGGTTAGGGAAGGGAAAACGTGACCACGCAGTGTAACAAAACACAGAACACGGACCCCTTAGACGCCCTAAGCGTTGGCGGAAAAGAGAGAAAAGGTAAAGATAAGAAAAACACCCGCAAATTGAGAAGAAAGGGCGTGGGTTTCCTGTGAAACACGACATTAAAAGGAATACAAAGCTAGAAATGACCCAAAAGAAGAAACAAAAGAGACAGCAAGCGAAAAACGATCCCAGAACTGGTTAAACCCTAGGGGATGGATCGGTGGTGTTCTTAAAAAAACCTAGATTGACGGAGGTTAGGCCTCCCAAAAAATCAGGCACACCATCCCCTCCTGGACGACATGGCCCGCAACCCGACACACATCCCTATCACCGGGCCTAAGGGGGGTGGAACCACCCGCTGGGATGCGTCTCTCCTCCATAACTAGGGGGAAGCACCGCAGAAGGGGGCCCAGACAACCAGTAAGGTGGGAGAAAGTGGTAAGCAAATTGATACCCAACCAGTGAAAACAGTCGCCCCTGAGGGTCCCAAAAAACTGCCCAGCCAGCGCCCAACTCCTTCGAAAGGTGAAACCAATACAAAAGACACCAAAGAAGGGGGGAAAAAAATGCGAAGGAACGGCCAGGGGACCAACTTACTAATGGAATTCCACCTCAAAAACTTCCTTTGGTCATCCCCCGACGTAGTTACCTCTTAAGGGGCTTCCGAAAATCCGTAGAAAAAAAAAAAAAAAAAAACCGAGGACTTCGTGGAGAAAAAAGGCGAACAGTTGAAGCGTTGTTGCTGAAACCACCCGAAGCCCGACAAAAACTGTTCTTCGCCAGTTGGACATTCAAGAAAACTCCTTAATTGTTGTAGAAGGGAAAACACAACGGGAAAGGACTGGTGTGGGTGGACGCCAAGAAAGAGACCAAGTGGGTTTGGGTGTGTCGGACTCAATACAAATTTACATGACCTGCTGGGAGGGAATACAGGTTGTCTGAGGGCACACAGATAAGATCCACCAACACCTCCCCTTCACCTAGCTGGACGACAAGGGGCATATGAGCTGATAAAAAGAGTGCCCACAAAGGCCAACCGCCATGCCCGATACAAAACACCAGGGGAGAACTCTTCGGTGAAAAGCTTACTCCTCGAGAATGCACACCGAGACACTGGACAAAAAGCAGAAATAAGGACCCCAGAGTGAAAAACAAAAAGACTTGACAAAAAAAGGGGCGTGTGCCGCAACAATAAATTTTTCACCCCGGAAGTTCAAGAGGAAAACGTTGGTGTTAGGCTAATAAAGATGAAAGGGAAAAAGAAGTGAGCGCTGGAAAGGTGAAAGGGAAGATTTGGGAGACAACTTCCTTTCGTCCCAGAGGCGAAAAATTGGCTCCCTAGAATCCCAGGTGCAGGTCTTCCAAAGGATTTGGGGGCTCGGGGAAAAAAAAAAAAAAAACCAGGAACCTGAATAAAAAATTCAAAAGACTTCCTACCCGTGAAAGTTGCCGAGACACCAACCCGAGCACCCGAATCCTCACAAACAAGGGAAAAACTTGAACAAAGCCCGTGCCCAAGAGAAAGCCGTGCTCAAACGACACAACGGGGGTGGACACAAAAATATTGGGGAAATTGGCTTGGGGGTGCCAAAAACCGCAACGCTCTTCCCAAATAAGAAACGGTTTGACGACCACACAATGATCACTGCGGACGCCCCGGAAGTTTTGTTGGGAGAAAACACGATTGTCGGTGGGGTCCATACATTCGCCACAAAACAAAGTTTTTGTAAAAAAGAAGGGGGGGCGCGGCAAAGAAGACCGATGAGCACGGAAGGTTTTTGGACAAAACTAAAGGAAACAGACAATCCCCAACAACGTCAACGAAAGAACCCTCACTGGGAAGGGGGAACAGTAAAATCCAACCGGGCAATGAGGACGGCCCGTGCACTGGGGAGATTGGGGCAAGGCGAGCGAGACGTTTCCCCAAGAAAAAACAGGCGAAAATCCTCTGGGATGTGGAAAATGCTTGGAGCAAGACATAGGGAAACGGGGAAAACCAGAATACCCTTTCACCCGGGCAAAAAGACTCGAGCAGGAAAAAAAGGCAGGGGTACTTCCACAAAAAATGAAGTCGAAAAAAAAAGGAATTGGAAAGTTAGCAGGGCGGTAGGAAAGAAACACCGGCAAGTGGTGAGTATTTTGTCCGCATGAAAAAGACTTCCTAGTCTACAACTGGAAAAGGAGTTTTAGGCCATCCACCGCCTTCAAGAAAAGCTCCAAAAGAAAACCCCATTCAAACAACTCAACTCCCAGCAGAGGCATCCACCCGAAACTTTCTGTCCAATCGGGGACGAAACCAGCCCGAGTTACTTGGCTTGGGGAGGGAAGGCTGGTCTGTCCCCCCGGGTGCCACAAAGCGAACAATGGGGGGAAAAGGGTCGTAACGCTTTCTCAAAAAAAAAACCTGGCAGGATGGGTTTTAAGCCAACAAACAAAAACCAGACCAACAAGAAGGGAACACCGAAGGAAGAACGGGACAGTCCGGAAACATAGCCCACCCGTCCAGAATCCCTTGGGGCTTTTCACGTAGGGGAATCCAACTGGAAAGATAGAACTGGTTGTTGAAGAGGACGATCAAATAAGGAAGGGGAAGGTGGGCCCAAGACAACGAAAAAAAGGCCTTGGGAAAAAGGGACTGAGGAAAGGGGAAAAAAAAAGAAGGGAACTGAAAGGCCTAAAAAAAAAAAAAAAAAATGCAAGTCCGACAGGCGGAGGAAAGCCCACGCCCTCCTGTAAACACCGCCTCGCCCTCGTCAACTAACCCTCTTACTCAAGACCCCACCAAGGTGGACGGTCGGGAGGAAGCAGGAACAGCCCAGGCCCGGCACCCACTTGATGGGGCAAGGAGACAAAACAAAAACCGGTTTTACGCCAAAAGAAAAACACGTCAGTCCGGAAAAATCTCTGGTTCGGCCCAAAGACCAAAACAAGAAGAAGAGCTGTAACAGTGTGAAGGGGAAAAAACTGAGCCTCCAGCCAACGTATCAAAACCTAAAAGGGGGGGCGCCTAGCCCCCAAGGACGTTCGTATGAACTCGTTTGGACCAAAAAGCCACCTCCGGTCATTCAAAACCTCCAGCAGGGAGAGAGACCCCCAGGAAAAAGGGAGGAAAAACGGTGTGCTCCGCCAACGGAAGCAGTAGGTTTGTCAGGTCGCGACGGAAAATATGCTTGGGACCCACACCCAAACAGTGAAGAATCCCCGAACTCAGCTTAATCCAACCCAAGAAGAAAAAAGGGACTTCCCGGGTCCCCGGGCTTGAAAAATACAGGGGCACTGCCAGTAACACTTTGCTCTTCTAACATACCCTGTGGAAAGGAGAGTACACCAACAACAAAGAAGGGGAGAAAAGAAGAAATAATATCAAAAACGTAATATAAAAAAGGGGGGTGTATTGCAAACTGCCCCGGACCGTCGGTAGTTTCCTTCTGGGACCCTCCCCTACCTGAAAGTGTAGGGGAGGGGGTCCTTTTCCGTCATTTGTTGGGGGCACCAGGAAATTCCAAAAAGTAAAACAAGGACCTACGTCACAAAACTCCGGCCGCGCCCCGGTGAAAGGGAAACAACTTGTTTCCCAGGGGGAGAAACCTACCTAAATGGCGGGGGTGTTTAAAGGAACGTGGGTATTGTAACGTCCGGTTTTACTTCGACGAGCTGGTTCCCACGAGGAAAAAAAAAACGGGAATCGACACGGGGAAACAGGGAGAAAAGAAGCGAAGGACATTGTTGGACTATAGGAACTCCATCTTCGGGAAGCAATAGACCGTTGAGCCGAAAAAACCTGAGGGTTTGGGATACAAACCTGTTTTGTTAAAAGACCCAGAAAGAAAACCCGGCCCCAGCACCAACAAAAGGGAATGAAGCCCCCACTAGTGAGTCAGAAGGAAGAGGCGTAAGGGGGAAAGTGACGCCCCGGCATTTTCAACTAAACTTTGGTGGCCTGTCAGAAAAAGGGAAAACCCCCCGCCAAAAACCACGGAAAAGGAGACGCCCGTTCCAAAAGTCAAGTCACTCCCGAGTCCCGGACCACCAGATCACGAATGGGCCCCACCCAAAAAGAAACAGTGAAGACCTTCTTTGTAAAAAAAAGATAAGCAACCCTAAAACCCAGTGCGACGGGACCCGTTTGGGCAGGGACTAAGAAACGGCGCTCTATGTTAGGGGAAGGCCCTGGTCGTCATTTTTTTCAAAAAAAAGGGCCTTGAAAAAAGACAGGTTGGGTGACGTAATCACTGAAGGGACCAGGTCCGGCCCGGAGCCACTTAGCCAAGTCAGCAAGCCCTAAGAGGACCAATGTAAAAAACCCCCCGGCACAAAGTGTACCGCAGGTCCCTCAGGGGGGGACCGGACGAACCCCTTTGGGGTCCATCTCCGAAAGGAAACCCCTTCGAAACAGGCCAAAAAGGGTGGGGTCCGATCATCCAAATCGCAGATGGCTAAACCAAAAAAATATAGGAACCTAAGGTTGATGGTTGTAGAAAGAACTCCAAGGTACCCTGAGGAGGGGGGGAAAAGAGTAGGGGGGGGGGGGTTTGGTGGGTTGGGGGGAAGGGGAGGGGGTGAGGGAGGGGGGGGGAGGAGGGGGGGGGGGGGAGAGAGAACGGGGGGGGGTGAGACCGGGGTGGCAAGGGGCGGAGGGGGTGGGGAGAGGAGGTTGCGGGGTGGGGGAGGGGTAGAAGGAGGGGTGTGGAGGTGGGAGAGGAATAAGGAGGGAGGCGGGTTGGGGGGAGGTGAGAGGGGGGGGGGGTTGGGAAGGATGAGGCTGTGGGGAAAGTGGGGGGGGATGACGTAAGGGGGAAAAGGGGGGGGAGGGGACGAGAGGGGTGAAGAGAGGAGGGTAGATAGGCGGAAGAGGGGGAGGGGGGAGCCGACAGAAGGGGGGTGGGTGGGTTCGGAAAGGGAGGGTGGGCAACGAGGGTAGGGGGAGAGTGGGGGTGGGGGGGATTGGGGTGGGGGGAGGGGGGTAGCCTGGGGGAGAGGGGGGTAGTGGGGGGGGGGGGTATGACTAAGACGGGGGGGGGAGGAGGGGAGGGCTGGGGTAGGGGGAGTAATAAACAGGAGAAGGGCGTGAGTGGGAAAGTGCGGAGGATGTGGGAGAGAGGGGGGAAGAGGGAAAAGGGTGGGGGCGGGGTGGGGGGGGATTCGAGGAAAACAATTGGGAGTGGAGGGGATGGGGGGAAAAAAGGGGGGGAGGGAAAGAAGGGGGAGGAAGGGGGAAGGGGGGAGTGGGGGATGGGGGGATGGTATTGGTGAGGGGTGGGGGGGGAGGGGAAAGGGAAGGGAAGGAGGGGGAGGAAGGTGGGGGGGGCGCGGATGGGGAGGGAGGGAGGGGAAGAGGGGGGTTGGGACGTGAAGAAAGGTGGGGGAGGGGGGGGGGGGTAGGGGGGGGGGTGGGGGTGTTGGGAAGAGGGGGGGGAGAATGGGCAGGGGGGGTGAGAAGTCGGAGAGGGGCGGGGGGGGGAGGGGGGAGGAGATGTGGGTGGCGGGGGGGAATGGTGTGGGGGAAGGGGGGAGAAGAGGGGAGGATGGAGGGGATGGGGAAGAGGGGTGGGGGGGGTGGGATGGGCTGGACTGGGGGGGTAGGTGGCGAGGTGTAGAGGGAGGTGTGGGGGGGGATATGGGGGGGGCGGGGGAGGGTGGTGAGGAGGAGGAGGGGGAAGGGGAGGGGGGGGGTGGGATGAAGGGTTGGCGGAGGGGGTAGATGGTGAGGGAGGGGGGGAGAGAGGGTTAGGGAGGGAGGGGAGGGATGTGGGGAGGCCGTAAACGGAGAACCATTTGTTGTTTGACGGTGCCGAATAATCCTGAAAGGAGAAAAGTATGAACCCCTCATCCTTTCCCAAAAAGCCTCTGCACGGGGGGAACATGGGGGACAATTGTTCTAGCTGAACAAGGAGCAAAAGCCAGGCCCCGTCTTATCAGGCGCCAAAAAAAATGGATAAACTATCATGGAGGCGGACCACTTGAAAAAAGGAAAAACTGCACAAATCCTGGAAAGGTAAGGTTCCGGGGGGGTTCAAGGGAAGAGCAAGAGTTCTTTGGTTACAAAACCGGGGGGGAGTCATGGCGGCCGAGGAAAGGAGAGACAGATCAAGCCCCCATGTAAAAAATTGGGTCCCCAGCGAGGTGAGCCAAAGGGGAAGCAAAAGACCACCCCCCTCGGTTTCTGTTGACGAAAACAACGCATCGCGCCGAGGAAGAGGGTTTGAAACGATAAATGTGACTTCATGGAACAGACCAGCGCATCGTGGGGTGTGAAAAACGGGGGGGGTCCTTTTTTGGACACGAACCCTCCTGCTGTAAGCCCTCCTGAAAGACGGGGGGTTGGAAACCCGACCGTGAAGTCAGTCTAGTCTGACAGTTGACGATTTTGACAAGGGGATAAGATCAAACATGACCCTTAGAAAGAAAAGCTGGACCCCCCCCCAAAGGAAAAAAAAAGAAAGCCGGTTGCCGTGCGAATAAGAAACTCAAACGGTTTGAGAGGTTTCGCAGGTGAGCACGGATATCCCCTCGGACACGGGTGTGTGTTCTCTTCCGAATAAGCCACAAAAGTAAAAAAAAAGACTTTTGTGTACTGGGGGGTGAGAAAAAGGCCGGGGGGTGCTGCGAAAAGGGAAAAAATGCCAACACGATTCTGCGTAGAAACAGAAAAGGACGAAACCGGAGACGATTGAATGGCCTTATCAAAATCTGGTCGGTCCCCCAACGTGTGCCTCGGCGTAAAGGTGGGGCCACCCCCCCCTGGGGAAAAGTCCCAATGAAAGAAAGATGAAACTACTTTTCGGGCAGTTAGAGTACCCTAACTGGCGAACAAATTCCAAAATTTCACTGTGCTCCAAAAAGAAAAATTAAGCAGAAGAAAACAAACAGCGTTACCTGAAAAACACCGCATTGTACCCAGGGGAGAGAAAAAAAAAACCACAACGCAGACTCACCCAAGTTCAAAAAGGGGGCGGAAAATTAAATCCAGCAAAAAGGAATGAAAAAATTGGGGTGTTCAAGAAAGGGACCAAATTTCAACCCCAAACCAACGGGGGGGCGGGAGCCGCGAATGAAAGCTCGTATAGGATTGCCCCCCGAGCAAAGCACCCCCTCCTGCCATCACATAGAGCAAAACTTCCTTAGATTCAAAAAAAACGAAGGGGGAAAAAGGGCACGCAAGGAGACAGTCGCCTCACGGGTTGTCCGAATCCCAGGGGCAAAACATCGAAGGAAAAGAAACCAAAACAGGAACGTTCGGGGGGCCCCTAGACGCCGCCCCCCGAAAAAAAAAAAGAGGAAAAAGAAGAGCGGTAAAACCTCTGAGGGACAAGGCCCCCCTATCAGCACCCCCACAGTCCCTGAAGCTGGCTCCCACGGGGGCAGTGGTTACGACTCAAGGCAAAAAGAAGAAGAAGGAAACACGATTAAAGAGAAGAAACCAAAACGATTTCCGTAAAACGGGGCTGGAATCCAGTTTGTCGAGAAAGCTTTGTTTACGAAACCGCGGTGGCAAGAAAAAAGAACAACCAAGGGACGCACTGGTTTGGAAAGGGACAAAACCACAGCACCCGGCCCTAAAAACAAAGGCGCCCCGAAAAAGTTTATTAAAGAGAGAACGCGTTGAACCCACACGAAGATTGGGGTGAGGGGGTAAATCTAAGCTCTAAAACTCCACAGGGAAAGGGCCCCTAAACCTCGAAGGCCCCGAAGGGAAAGACAGAAAAGTTGGGAAGGCCCCCGAACAACCCACTGGTTTTTTTACCACGGGGTTGCGGCAAACCGATTCGAGGGAAAAAAACTAAAAAAGTCGCAAACGTTGATAAAAGAACGCTTGGTCGCCCCCGTCCTCGTCAAGCCCGAGGTCTGGAGTGCAGAGCCACAGCCACGGAAATATAAAACAATCAAAGGCCGCCCCGAAAAACCACGCGCCCCCCCCCCTGGAAAAAAACCCAGACATCCTAGGAATAACCGCAACGAGGGGCCCTAAGGTGGCACCCCCCAAGCAGGGAT
>Ga0179591_1265721_pt1 | contig 12966 bp, 8 predicted proteins | sample CZOMad2_1_08_16f_FD_182891 | JGI IMG/M metagenome (GOLD analysis project Ga0179591, IMG submission 182891) | Vadose zone soil fungal communities from Angelo Coast Range Reserve, California, USA - CZOMad2_1_08_16fungal (PacBio error correction) | ecosystem: Environmental > Terrestrial > Soil >...
GGAGGGGTTCTTCTAAAGAATGCCGAGGACCTGGTAATGGCCTGGGAGCGAAAACATTGCGCTACAAGGAGCTCGCGGAAGACCCGGGCCCGTAAGCGGAAACACGGGTATCTATAACGGCAGAGTACGGCGACGGGGGCACATCTAGGGCTATCTTGACTTACAGAACCTCGTAGGCGACCATCGTGCAGTTCTCGAGATCGAGCGCGAGGACACGCGTGATCAGAAAGTCGTCCAATAAAACCTGTCTTTACGCCGACGCGATCGTTGACCAGACGGGCGGCAAGGTTGATTAGAAAGGCACCAGCGGCGCGCCAGTGAACGGATTCGACGTAGGTAACGTGCGGGTATCATATCGAAACAAGGGAGAGGGTCATCTCCCAGAGGGACGAATCCAAAGTCTGAGCTGACAAAGTAGGAAGAGAGCGGGAACTAACTGCCAGACGAGGGCTGTTCGGTAGAGCATACGGAATCCCTTCAGAAGGACAAAAGTGAAGAAAAGAAGAGAAAGTTCAAACGGAGTCGCGTGCTGAGTCTGGTACCGGCTACCTCCAAGAGAAACAAAATCCAAAAAAAGATGAAGGAACGGATAAAGAGAGAAAACTTAAAAAAAAGTACAGAGGAAAACTCATTTTTACAAGAGAACGGAGAGAGAAAATTTAAATTTAATCGGGTGCCTTACAGCAAAGAAGGTATGCGATAAAGGGGAATGGACAGGGGAAGAAACTAAGTCAAAGCACGGGGCCAATGTAGCATTTACTATCTTGTAACCCGAGAAGACAAGAAAAGGAAGGGAGGGGATGAGTCGGCTCGGAGGCCTATAAGGAAGAATACTATGTTACTACTAAATTGGACGATGTGTCGGTGGTCGGGGAGAAGAGGACTTTGAAAAGATTTTCTGCTATCGGGTGGTCTAGGCTCCCGGGTTGACGAATCGGCTGTGAGCACGGAAGGAGCTCGACAGAGGGAAGGAAGAGCTTAAGCAGAAATGAAGCACACGATGGATCTAGGGTGACTATGCCTCGCAGGCTGCTGTGAACTTTGGGGGAAGGGAATAAAAAAAAGGTAGGAACAGGGGCAACATGAGAACTAATTCTAGCGACGAATCTCGAGGGGCTGAAAGTTTGTGACGTAGTTAAAAAGGGCGGAGAACAAAGCGGGTCAGCTTAAAAGGGATAACTTGAGCATGGGTGGACGAAACCGGTCGTGCCGCGGTCTGGACGGATCACACCGTAACGTTTAACGTCGTATCACATGTCGAGGAGTAAGGTCGGCTTTTCGGGGGGGCGTTAAAGGTGGAGGAAGGAAATGAACTCAAGCAAAAGAAAGATCGGCGATTCCCGAGCCATGGCCGGTTCGAACGAAGATACAAGGGAACGAGAGGGTTCAAAATAAGGATTCAGTCAGCTAGGGCTACCTAGGCTTAGCTACCGGGAACCCCGTTTCAAAGGGTTTTATCAAATAAGATGGTCAAATACCCTCGAAAACTGCCCATACCGTACAGGGTTTGTTTCGACGACACATCGTGGCGTTTCAGTCATTGTCGGCCGAAGCAGCGATGAAAAAGTCGGAGGGAGGGGACGCGGGCGTTTTTTCAGCGGTCTACCGGATGGGTGCCTACGAGTGGCGTTGTCCAGATATGGGGTGAGTATCAAACTTATTGAAGTGCGGACAGAAGTAGCAAGCCGGACGACGAGGTCGATATCGAACCTGCATTGATCTTGCACGTAGCTCTCTGCACCGAGTGTTTGGACAATCGCAGGCCTCCCTCACTTGAGGCGCGACACGATCGACAGAGGGAAAAAAGCCGGAGCCTCGACGGGAAACTCCCATGCGCTTCCTTCCGGTTCCGGCGCGCGGGGAGTGGGCGCACCGATGATGCTGCAGTGATCTTCTCAACACCGAATGCTTGACGGTCTGAAGACACTGAAGCGAAAAAAGGCTCTTTCACATGGGGACGGCGGGCAACCCGTAGCCCCTAGACGCGTGGCGTGGGTCGTCAGGTTAGGACAAGCGAGGCTAGTTGTTAAGAAAGTGAAGGGAAACACCTTGAGACTCGCGAGACCCGGGTCTTAGGCGGCATGTCCGGCAGAAAATTCGGGAAAGAAAAAGAGTGGTGTAAGTCTCAGGGGAACCTGGGTATGGGGGCAGTCCACTGACGCCATGGGGTTTTCCGTGCACAACTGCGGAAAATGGTACAGCGTGAATATAAGGGCAGAGTGGAAGAATCGATATCGCGTTACCATTCTTGCCCGGAGGTTGCAACTAACAGGTTTGGAAATCAAAAGAGAGGGACGCCTAAAACCCGAGGGTCCTTCGAAAACCAATAAGATGGAAAGAGAGGGAAAGTGGCTGCGGGGGGAGGGTCCGGGCCGTTTGTCGGTGCCGAGGAGATGTCCTTTACAGAAAAGACATAGGGGAAGGGGGGATGCAGATTGAGGTGGGGGGACGGCTTATCTTCAAACCTACCGCGAGGCCTTGTTCCTGTCCAGTGAGCGAGCGAACAGATGACTTAGGATAGGGGGGGACGTAAGAAGACCACCGGTCTTTCTTAGAGTTTTGCGAAGAGGTAAACTTTTGGACGGGGGGCGCCGGTGAGATGGGCAGGGGGGGGGGGAATGGGTGGGAGGGGGGGGGGGCAGAAATAAAAGATAGATGAAGGGAAAAAGATCAGTCAAAAAAGGGTGATGGAATATGTAATATATCTTAAATGTTCCGCGCAAGGATAATGCCCTCCACAAGGAAAATCTCAAAGAGGACAATCCAAAAGGCTACAAGACGAAGGCCCATAAAACTTTAGGATAGGAAATGACCCCGCAAACTCACTTACAGTTCAACCGGAATCAGGGCTTACCCTGAAGGAAAGAATGCCTCGAGAAGGGGGGTACTACCAAGGTCACGCAACAACAATATCTACTATAGAACGTGTTAATCAAAGGAACGAACCTGGGTGTCCTGAGAATCGCTAGAACAGAAATAAGGAAAAATTCTAACGGAAAAGAGAACGGACTATGGGGCTGTATAATTATAAACGATGAGAAATCTTGAATATAAAAAACAACGACTGGGAAATTGGCGAAAAAAAAAAATCCTGAGAAAAAAAGCCAATTGCACTGAAGGGGAACCACAACAGGAGGAAGAGGAAGATTAATACGCTGCATTGGAGACTGGGAAAAATCATTCAAGAGGTGGGGGGGGACACGTCAAGGGAGAGGAAAAAAAAAACAGGGACACCGGAGGAGACTTCATAAAAAGAACGGACAAATCCGCGATACCAAATGAAAAGATCACCTCTCATAAATCTCCTCTGGTGGAAAGAAAAAAGTGACGAGGAGAATTTGAGCATAGGAGGAACTACAACGGTCGAGAATCCTATGAGAGAAACTACAGTAAAAACGAGGGAAGGGAGAGTGTGAGGTCAAAAAAGGGATGACGAAAAGATCTGCGTACTAATTAAAAAGCGGGTGTCCGGCCGAAGGAAAGGAAGCAAGCACCTGTATTAGAAGATGACTAATATAACTTCGAAATCCAAAAAAAAGTTTGCAAAGGAAGAAAATACGAGCCGGCGGAAAGATCATCTGGTGCTTTAGGGAGAGGTCCATTACTTGGGGAAAGCGGGGGTCAGAAGAGAGTTTTAACGAAGCAAAAAGAAAATGATACGGGAAAAGAAACTATTAAAACAAGGGTCAACGAGAAACTAAAAGGTAAACTAAGGATGCATTGAAACACGAACAGAAACAGTCTCCTTCCTGACAAGGGGATGGGTTCGAAATTCTTGGAAGAGGGCATATGGCGAGACAATCAAAGCGAGAACAGTGAAAGACACGCAAGGGGAGAATCAGCCGGAAAAGAGTAGAAAAAAAGAACAACAAAGAAAAGACAACAAAGAACAGGGGAGAGACTCAAGTCGGAAAAGCTCAGAACCTTAAGGAAGACAAAGAAACCAAGAGGGTAAGTAGCTAATAGGAGAAACCAAAAGGGCTGGGTGGTACCATGGGAAAGGAAAGGTGTAGGGCGGAGGGGGGGACAAAAAATGAATGGTGATAAAAAAAGGTACGAGTTGTCCGGGCGGAAGCAGGAGTCCTCGGTAAATCGCGGGATCAATTCGAAGGAAAATAGCTTTTATACAGGACAAAAAAAGCTAGGAATATGAAGGAAGAAAATAAGGACTGTTAACGAATACTCAAACTCGATTGAAGAAGAAGTTTGGTTGGAGTCTTGGGGGGGGAAAATCAAATTCAAACCGGGAAGAGTCTCTAAAAGAACAAAGAACTAACTAAACTGTCGAAAAAATACTTTCCCCTACGTACAAATTTAAGGATGCGATCCTGGGAGGAAGAGATGTTGAAAGAGACGAGCATAATCACAACCCTAAATGAAAGGAAGAAATCCCGTTGTGATCTACGATGGAAGGAAAAGAAGTACGGTCCACAAAAACAGTGAAGACCCTTCCTATCAGAAGAAGCGGATGTGAGAAGGGAAGAAAGTTCAAAAAGGGGAAGAAGAGCTAAAAAGGAACACTTTAAGAGATGGAAGGGAGAGCATCAACTTCACCACCGTAATCGCAGAAAAAAGAGGGGGGGACTCCGTCAAAAAATCTCCTTCTAGATTTCGACAAAGTCACTGCGAGGGTAGCCCGAAATCAGGGATTAAGAAAGGAGTAGGGGGGAGGATAAATCCAAAAAAAGAATGGGGGACTATAAAAAAAGAAGTAAAACGAAGACAAAGCGACAAGGGAGGGAAATATGAGGATAAAAAGAGGGGGAAAAAAAAATCAAACAGGAAAAAGGAAGATCCAGGCGTGTACGTCGTCTGTTACACCGAAACTTGGGAATTGGGACAGGCAAGACGGGAAACGGGATTAGAGAGTAAGCATAAAAAAGGTGAAAAATCGTCTGGTAAGATCAACCATAGCAGAAACTTTCAATTAAAAAGGAGAAAAACAGTGGTCCCTACCAGGAAATGACGTTCTATATCATCCTTTAGAAGGGGAGCGGACACGGTTGGACTTTTGAAAGGGGGGGACTCGTGAGGATCCTACTGAAAAACGAATCGAACTAGGGTTAAGAGTGTAAAAAGAAAAATCAGGATGTTCCTTCATAGGGGAGGGGAAAAGGAGAGAGCCGTACCAAAGATCATAAGCAGTACTTTTCATTCCTTGTAACCTTCGGAGGAAAGCCCTTCTTAAAATGAGAAAGGGAAAGATTAGGGGGGGAATCCTTAGCGAATAACGTCAATCAGTGTAGCTCTCATGGACTACGGGGATGGAGAAGACTTGAAAAAAAATCAAGTCGCACCGGGCCGAGCTGGTGAAAAAAATGAGAAAAGTGCTCCAAAGGTGAAAGATCAACGAGAAGGGTAGGAGAGTTCAAGACAAACGCGCTCACACTCGTCTTCGCTCACGCTATAGATCTAAAAGAACAAGATTGGTCAAGAGGGAGGGGAACAACGAAAAGATTCTAAAGTCGCAGTACTCGCCGAGACTAGAAAGAGGGGGAAAAAAGAAGGCTCAGGGAGGGGGGAGTGGGACAAAACCTCACGAGCAAGAAAAGGTCTAAAAGGGAGACGAATTGACAAGTGCCGGCTTCTTCTAGCGAAAAGAGAAGAAGAGAGAAGAAAGCCTCTTCTAGAAAAGAAAAGGTACGGATAGAAACAGCATAAAAACTAAAAACTGTTATGCCCTGGGAACATCAGACTTCAACGATGGACTTGTCCGAGGGGACACAAGGGAAACTTCTAAAGGATCGACGGTCATCGAAGGGAGGGAGAGATTAGGGGGTAGGAAAATGCATATACGCACACTCACGACACGCCTTCATGAAGGTCAGAGTAGCGTCGAGTAAAAAGACCTCTTCCTCGCTATCAATGGGGCCAGGACCTAAAATCAGTTTAAGAAACCTTTTAAGGTAATTGAAGCCTTTGGGACCCTTCGCTCATCAAAAAAGGGGTGGGGGGGACTGGAAAAGAATGGGAGAGCTGCGAGTCCTCTGCACGGGTACTTCTTCTTATCACGTCTCTCGACCTACGAGGCAGAGATCTACCAAGAAAAAAGGAGAAACGCTATTTATAGAGGGGGGGGGGGGTGTTAAGTAGGGCTCTCATGTAGGGTGTGGTACGCCAACGAGCGCCGGAGACGAATCTGAAAAAAGGGGGCAGTCCATCAAACTACCAAGATTCTTGGCGGAAAAAACGAATAAAGGGGTTGCTGGGAGTATGGCCGTGAATTAATCAGAATCACTTCTCGTCATTACCCAGGTGCCCCGACTTGCCGAAGGAAACCAAAGAAATATCATGTGTTAAAAAGGGGGCCTGGAAGACCAAAGGGGATCTTCTCTGATCAAGAAAAAACACAAAAAAGGAGGAGGATTTAAAATATCGATGTAGAAGAAGAGACCTTGCCAGAAAAAAGAAAAAAGGATCCAACTCTGGGGGAAGTCGTCAAGTTCGGGGCATGTGGGACACCGGAAAAGAGGAAGGGGGAGGTTACGATGTTGAGAAGACGGGGAAGAGGAAGGAATCTCCCCTTCTCCATGAAGGAAATACCAAAAAAGCAAGGCAATTAAAATCAACGTGGAAATCCATGTTTGACGAAAGAGGTACAGCGCCTGACCTCAAAAGAAAGGGACAGAGCGGCAGCTTTAACCCCCAGTTAAAAGAGAGGACTAAAAGACTAAAAGCTCTGTATATCTTCGTAAGCTCGAGCGCTCGAGGGATCGCGTCGGATAAGAGAGAGAAAGAAAGCAAATGGGGGGTTCAGAGGGAGACTACAAAAAAAGCAACTCTTCTCTCACGAGGAATGACCACAGAACGGGGTGGGGAAGAAGAGAACTTAAAAAAACCCGTCGACTGCTGCGTCGAGTCAACATAGGGATGAAGACTCTGTCGGAAGAGTGAGGGAGATACGAGTGACATATATAGATCCAAGGGAAAGGCAGTTAAATAATCTGCATGTCCTCTACTAGATCATCGAACACGATAAATCGCGGGGAAAGGCAGGCTGACTTTGTAGGGGTGCCAGAGGCAAGGAGGAAAAAAGAACTCAGTGAATTGAAAAGGAGAAACGAGACAAAGACGTCTAGTGGAGAGCGCGGGTTGCTTTTTCTGACGCGGAATTCTGGGGAAAGAGGGATGAAGGGGCTTCTCGGGAAAAAATACTAAATGGTGAAACGGAAAGTGCAATCCTTTAACACGTGGGCTTACGGTGGCTATAAAAAATCATTATGAAGGACTTCTGACCAGTCTTCTATCGAGTATTCTATTAACGGTGGAGACGGAAATCGAGGTTCTTACTCCCCTCCCTCGGGAGCTCCAAGGAGGGAAGGAAAGAGAAATCGAGGGGGAGAGCTTCGAAAGGCCGCTTAGACACGCGAAGTCCTGAAACAAAAGCTTCATAACGATCTGGATGAGGAAACCTCATCTGAGGGAAGGGTTAAGTTCTCTGAAATGGAAAAAGACTTCTGAAGAAAGGTGACTGGGTCGCTCGTGAACGTCGCGGTGAGCTGTAATAAAAAGGAGCTTGGCAGAGGAGCACTCAAAAGTCAAAAAGGATCAAGGAGAACGGAGTTGAAAATTCGGTAAAAGCAAAGACGGCGGAGTCTGCTTCATCGGGCTAAAAGAAGCAGTACTGGGGAAGAAAGAAGTTGGCAGAGCCCCTCAGGAACCTTCATTGGATCCGCGTGGGAATCTGCGGGACCCAAACGCGGCACAATAAGAAACTCAACCCTTACGAAAAAAAGAACCTGAGGCTATCCTCCGGGGCCAAGGGAACGCGCAATTCTTGGTTAGAAGGGTAAAAAGACATTCAGTTACGAGCGGGAGCTTAACTAAATTTCTGCACGGCGCCGGAATACCGACTGGAAGGGAAGCAAATGCTGTGAAAAAGGAAGACGACATGAAAGGGAGGTTCTTCTTCGTCTTAGGGTTGATTAGAAATGCTCGAACATCTTGTAATGTGCAGGGGTTGGTCGCGACGCTTCAAGGGCCCCAAAAGGTGGAGGTAGAGCTGGGTAGGTCTCACGGTAGGGGGGCCTGCCTAAGATCGGAGAAAAGAAGTATACGAATAGTAGATACATCGAATCTCCGGAGTGATCGGATTGGAGGTTACTTTAAGGAGGACTAGAGCAAGGCGATCTTAAAAAAAACGGTGGGTGTTTTTTTTTGGGGTTGCGTCAAATTTTACTAGATTGCGTCACTAAGTAGCGCGACGCTAATCAGGGGATGAAAGGGGGGGTTACGGAATAGGAAGAAAAGAAGTAGAGACACCTTAATATTTGTGGGGGTCCGAGTCCTTAGAAATGGGGCAGGAGCAGGAAAAGAAACTAACCGGTCCTTGCCGCCGGATCTCCTTAACAAACTTTGGAGCCTTGGACTTCAGTTGGCGATCAGTTCTATGTCTAGGAGGGAAAGTCGTAGGCGAGCGCGATTCATTGGGGTTAAAACTTGGGCGAAAAGAGCCCTACGAATCGTATTCGTTAGAGGGGGGACCAGAGAAAGTTGCCGGTTTGAGGCCTCATCTGACGCTATAAAGTCTCTGAGGCTACGCGAGAAGATTCGAATATACGGCAAGAGGTACTGCCGGATCAGGACCAAAGATTTTTCAAAAGGGGGCTCCATGCCGATGGGAACCAAGCGAAGGCGGAAGGGCCCAGGGGAAACCCCCGTTGCTCCGACACTACATCGTGGTGTGTCTGACCTTAAATGGGGAGGGAGAAGGGGGAAGAAGGACTGAGATACTTTGCAGGCGGGTGAGGCGTTCTTGGGGTTAATCTTGAACTTAATCTGATGAAAAGATGGCCTGGCCTTTCTGAAATTGGGGGGCTCGAAATTTCGTAAAAAAAAAGTCTAGAGAGGAACATCCATTATCGATAATCTTGGCAGGTCTAAACTGTTGATCGTGCACAGGGAGAAGAGGGCGCGTGGGCACGAAGGAAAGTTTTGTTTTAAAAAAAGGGACGAACACCGTCTTGCACACGGTCGACGATCTTCCATCCTGATCATAACTACCCCATAGCGCGTCAAATGGCCGGCTTACGTCGGCATGGAGGCTGTAGGCACTCGGGAGCAGTTAGCTGGAGTGCAGTCTCTCATCCGTCTGGGGATTACGAAGAAGGCCTTACCTCTCGCTCTTTCAGACCAGAGATGGAACGGCGGGGTCGATACCCTATTTCAACTTTGAGTTGGAAAGGAGACTATATGAGGGTTAGGGAGGGAATTCGAGGTGGGGTCCTTAATTCCAGTGAGAACATATCCGGAGACCCGGTAGTCTCTAATCGTCGTGTAGCTGTTGAGTTCTTGACTAGAGGAAGGGGTGGACGTCAGAAGGAAGGACTTCCTATGAAGCCTTTTTGTCTCTCTTCAGGAGCTACTTATTTAAAGCACGCAGGCGTGAGGGAAAATGAATGCAGGCTATGAAGAGTATAAAGGGAAGCAGGTTTACCACATTAAGGAACGTGGTGGGCACGGACCGGAAAAGTGGAAACGTCAAAGCGTGGCGACCCGACAGACCTGTCCAACACCCGGATCCGTGTCCAGAATCGTAATCGAATAAGTAGTAGCGGGTAGGACGACTCGTTCGCGAGTTTTAAAGGCGGCGATCACATCGAGCAGCTTGTTCGATAGTATAGTTCCAACGGGGTAGGTGAGTAGAGTTAGCTGAAAAAGAATGCAAAGGGCATTGGGGTGCCTGCAAGGGTACTCTGGACGGCGAAGAAGTGAATTTACGCCGAGATTTCTGTCTTAGAGGTTGTCGAAGGTCCGGTGCCGGGGGATGAAGGATTATAGATTGCCGGGTGGGTTCGGCGGTCGCGAAGGAAAAGGGCGACTGCAGATATCTGGGCAAATTCAAGAGGAGATAATCGCCGTGATCTCACCCGATAGCACAACGGTCTAACCTGGCTACAAGGGACAAGTAGCTAATTCACAACTTCTTCCAAGAAAGGGAGTCTAAGGGCATACTCCGACTGACATTAAAACTTCGAAGAAGTGAGTAGTAACACAGGAAATCAATTCCTAGCATCGGTGACCTGAGACAAAAGCACCCTCGCATAAAAAAATGGGAAAATCATAGAAACAAGGAGCTGGCTGACGGACAACTTTTTTCCCATCACTCCACCTACACTTCCGGAACGACGATGGACATATAGAGAAAATCTTATTTCGATCTAAGGGATAAAAACGCTGAACTAAGAGGGAGAGTCGCCACCCAGGCGATGAAACCCTAAACAACACCGTCAACGACGACAATGGGGGAACGGACCGATCAGGAACGATCTAAACAGTGCAAATATGTCACTGGCCAGACCGTGACGCATAGTCTGAAGAAGCCGCCACCGGTCGGAACGGACGGAAGGACCTAGAAGGACAACAATCCGCTTGAACGAAGCTACACGCCGCAGGCGAATGCCTACCCGGGCTCAACCAGAGAACAGGGGCTCAAGGAATGGAACAAATCGAATCCGCATCATCAATACCTGAAACACCGAAGGAGGACGGTCTCCCATCCGGAAAGGAAGCCAGAAGGATCTAAGGTTGAAGAGTCAACGGGTAAGTTAACTTCCGATTACGCCGGATGCAGAGAGGAACGATCCCCGGAATAGAGTGAGCCCAGAAAGCCGCCTGAAATCGCGGCCATACCGATGTTCCGTCGTGATGATTCGTCGATCCGTGTAAATCTAAGCCGGAAGAGGGGGAAGGACTACGTTTCAAACAATGCTGAGACGCGCTACCTGTGCACGATCACTAAAAGCGAATCATCAGAACCAGTCTCCAGTCCGATACTTGGCTAAGTCGTCAGCAGGGGGGAGAAAAAGCGACGAGCCACGTCTAGACAGTGCCTGCGGCACAATCGGTCTAAGGTTCGTCTCCGAACCCCTCGAAGACCTCAACTGTGACGTAGAACTTCTCACCAAATGATACTGGGAGCGAACCGGCAACCCCCGGTACAGGTGGGGGAATGGGAACAACGGAAGTTTCGCGTCGGGACCATCGTCATGGTAACCCGTGGATCAAAGCGACGGACGGTGACCCAGCAAGCACCTTCAGGAGCGTGGAGCCGAATAATCTCGTCATCTAGCCCATGGTCTCTGCTCCCCGACGAGGGAGTTCGCGCGTGAGGCCAAGAAAAGGCAAAACAATTAATCTGAGAGACTCCCGGAAGAAAACACAGAACTAGACATCAATGCCTCGAGAAACGGGGACCATATAACCACTAGCGGTCGTCCGATAAATTCAAAAGCCGCAGAAAGGAAGAGGACGATGTGGGCACCTATGGCCGGACGATACTCCACTCCCCGGGCAGCTCGTCGCGCGGTAGGGACGATATGTGCTGCAAAACAGTAAAAGACGTATAAGTCAAAATTGGGTCAGGTAAGAATCGGCAGCGTAGCATCAACGTCAAAAATTCGAGTGGGAAGGGTGCAGCAGCCAGGTAACGAGGTCGAGCGCCAGAACTTCAACAAAAATGAGGCCATAACGGGCAAGCGAAAGATCACTCCAAATATATGGAAGCGACCCAACCGCACACCTACAATTTAGTGCTCAACGCGGTCAGGAAGATCATAAAAAGAAAAACCGAAAAAAAAGAAGCCTCACTTACAGCACGGTGGCGCTTCGGGGTCCACTCGCCCTGTGAGGCCTAGAATTTGGAAACGGGGCAATAAAGCGGCTGTAATCTCCACCGAAGTGACATTCAGTCACACGGATCCCGAAGGGGCCAGACGTCACTCGGCCGTGCTTATGCTGGTATCCGGCGCGGCATCTTTTTCTGCTGTGCCCGCGTGGCGCTCGGACGATCCGCCCAAAGAAATCACGTCAACTTTATATTGCTTCGTCACGCGGCTGCAACTAGACGGGATGACCGCGCGACGCTCGTCACGTGGGAAAACAGGCATCTTTCCACGTCGAGATGAACGACGGGGGGGGAGGAAGAACAACTCCTTGACGTGGCGGCCTCCTGGAGCGCAGATCGACACGGTGTCGCTGCGCTCATCACGAACGGGGGGGAGAGATCGCGACGTCCCAGCTCAACGTAGGCGCGGTCCCCTCTCCGCTCACCTTCCGCCAGGGGGTCCTCATAAAGATCCTGCGGCGTGAAGCTGACTGGACGCCTGAAGGACTATCGAGCAAGATTCGCGCAAATCAACTGTCTCGATAAGCGCACGCTGCGCTGAGTAGCGAAGCTCTAAACACGAATGGAGACCGTCGCCGTAACTCTCCTACGCGTCCCCGCCTGCCTACGTGACCGCGCATTCGCACCTTTCCTCTAAAAGTGTCCCGCGAATTATATCGGCCACGTTAACGACCAAGGTCTTCTGAGACGAACTACTACCGCATGTCCTACGGCAAACAACCGCCTGCTGCAGCCTCGAAGTAAGTCACTTTTGATCCTGCCTAACGGGACATCGACTTCACACCCGTGGGCACTACTGAGGCACGGCATTACAGTTAACGTGGTCATGACGAGGCTGGTCGACGGATCGGATCGCTGCCAGGCGAACACTGGACTGCGCTCCTGAGGCCGGGGCGAGATCGTCTAGCGCTATACGCACACTCGGCCGAGTCTGTAGGACCCACAGACGGTTTAAAAATCGATTTTCCGGGTTAAAACGGAAGTGCCGGTCTCTCTCCAAGAGGTGGTCATACACATTGCGAACGAGGTCCTAGGGCCTCTTTGGTTCATCCGTCGTATCACGATCGGGAAAAAAGATGAAGCAGAAAAGAGGAAACAAAACGAACCGTATACCGCGCCGTGATCGCTGTGCTCTACTGCGGCCGGTTCATGACGCGCTTTCAATACTCCTCCGGAGTCAAAAATGGATGGACATATCCTCCAAAACTCAGGAGGGGGGGAGTACCTGGGGCAATCATTTCTAAGTGATCGTCATCCACTACGCGCACCGTACGAAGCCGACGAGCTGGGCGCAAGACGTCCCATCGTGACGGAGTACAGGACATTCGCTTAGCGAACGC
>Ga0179591_1270844_pt1 | contig 12966 bp, 9 predicted proteins | sample CZOMad2_1_08_16f_FD_182891 | JGI IMG/M metagenome (GOLD analysis project Ga0179591, IMG submission 182891) | Vadose zone soil fungal communities from Angelo Coast Range Reserve, California, USA - CZOMad2_1_08_16fungal (PacBio error correction) | ecosystem: Environmental > Terrestrial > Soil >...
ATGTTGGTAAACCGGTTTCCTGGAAAATAAGGGTAGGGAAGAAAGAAGTCCGGGTTTTGGGAACTGCTTAAATGGGGTCCTCCACAGATGTACCAAAAAGACCGAAAAAGGGGGAAGGAGGTGGGAGAAACGGGTTTTGAAAAAAGGTTAATATCGCAAGTAGAAATAAGTAGAATAGAATTCTAGTTTGAGGTTTCTGATTGAAGATTTCGGCCGAGAGTGGTTAGAAATGAATGGAAGAAGAGGGGAGGGGGGAAATAGCATGTGCTGCTTGGAATAAGTAGTAGTGCAGGATAAAAAAAGGAGGGGGGTGTAATTGAACAAAAGAGTGTCAACAGTAGCTAAAAAAATGAAGAAGAGGTATTTGGAACAGGTATATAGGGAGATTGGGGGTAGAGAGATGGGAATACCGGAGGTGATGAATTAGGGGGTCGATGTAGGGGGGTGCTAGCATGTGGTGAAGTAGAGAAAAAACTAAAGAATATGGTTGTTTTTCTGCGGTTAAAGGGTAAATAAGATCAAAACCATGTATATCAACTGGGGACTAGGTGTAGAAGAAGGAGAGGAAAGGTGGGGGAGTTGTGAAAAAAAAGAAAAAGCAGTTCATTGAATTTATGACTTCCGGCGGGCCTATGATTAAGGTGAAACAGCCTTAAATTAAGTAGGGTGACGAATTGTGAGAGGGTGGGATTGAAGTTGCAGGGGGAGGAGGGGGAGCTAAGGGGAAGAGGAGGTATGGAGGGATGAGTGCAGTGACATCGGTAGAAGTAAGAATTTGGGGGAAACATCTTAAGCAAAGGCAAGGATTGGGTTATAATAATGCCGAATATAGAGTTTGTGGAACGATATGGAATATAAAATGTGTGGAAGGGGAAGGAAGCGAAAAGCGGGGAGAGAATCGAAAGATAAAATTGGTGAGTCAAATAAAAAAAAGTGGTGATACGAAGAAATTTATTATCAAGAGGAAGTGTAGCAACATGTTGGGATAACTCAATTTTTCGCGTTAGGGGAAGAAAAGGGGTGAAGGGAGGGGAGGGGGGAAGGAAGGGGGGGGGATTGTAAGGTGAAAAAGGAAGGCATGGTTGCAACGTACAGGGCTAGGAAAATCAGCCTAAAATAGGTATGGTGACGGGGGTAAAATATTGTAAATATTACGGAGACGTGACAAATGAGTAGGCAAGAACCTTGGGTTAAAGAATGTAGGGAAAAGGGGCAAGGGCGAAGCGACGATGCAGAATGCGAAAATGAAGCTATCCAAATAGTATTGTCGGTGTTTCCATACTCATAAGGGCAAATGGCAGATTAAGTGAAGAGAGCAGAAAGTACGTGAAAAGGATGTCATATAGTGGTGAGGCGTCTACCTGGGAAAACAGATACAAGTTGTAAAAGAATTCTACTCAGTAGTACACCAGAGAGTTACGCAACAAAAACAATGGAACTGGCGGGGAAGGGAGGGCAAGGAGAAAGAGGAAGGAGGGGATGTAAATCGTCCAAAGACATAGAATGGGGGACTAATCAAAACATACTTGTCACGTGAGAGATCCCACGGGAAAACGAAAGAACCCGGGACGTTGAAACAAAAATTAATGTACCATGTTGCAACAACCTCGAGCCGGCCTGGGATTTGATGGAGGAAAGACGCAAGCCAACGGGGTAGGTTTAACAAATAGGAAAGTGAACCAACTATCAAATGTTTGTCTAAAAAATAGCCCACACAATCAATGAGGGAATGAAATATAGGTCCATGTTATGTGTTTGACCGAAAGTAGCAAGTATGAGAGGAGGGGGAAGGGGTTTAAAAAATCCAAGATTATTAGGGTCTTGGGTAAGGTAGGCGAAGGGAAATACTTTGAGGAGTGGCTAGGGGAAAAGTGAATGAACGGGAAGACAAAATGGAAAATACAGGTGGAAAGGGGGAAAACCGTAAAAAGAAATTAAGTGGCTTACAATGGCTCTTGCCACAGTACCAAACTCAACAAAAATTATTTTAAAACAGTACCATCATTAACTGAACCACACAAACTCCCCCCAATAACCTATCCGTGTTTCCATCCCTATCAACACACAATGTTGTGCAACCCATTTCTCTTTGGTTCACCAATATTACCGTAGGCCACCCTTGTGGGGGAAGGATTTTGGGGTCGCCTTTCAGCTCGGCCCCTCTTTGGGTAGTGCCAGGGGGGGGGCGACACGAGGAAATGACCTCCAATGACGGGAGCACGGGGGGGGGGACGACGGCATGTAAGTGAACAATTACGGACCACAGGGGGACACACAAAAACAAAGGGGGGGGGGAGTCCAGAGGGAAAAGGTAGTATCTCTATAACAGGCGGGATGGCGGCGTTGAGGTCAGGAAAAGTGAGAGAATGGAGGATGGTCATCTCTAACGCGTCACTCTGACATCTCTACTGGAACGGGTTCGAGGAGTAGGGTCTGGGTAAAACAGGGACCGGAAACGGGTTTTGGAGATGGTGGTATTTTGGGGGGGTAAAGTAAAGTTGGGTCTATCGCTGGTGAGTAGTAGATCCCTTGGTGAGTCCTGGTTAGGGGACGACCGTTGCAGAGTAAGCGGGGTACCCACACGGTCTGGACAAAACGACCAGCTGCGGGATAGACGGGGCGCCGTAGGGAGTGTGGGCAGGGTCCAGGGGGGACGAGACTGTCAAGGTAATTGTCGTAGGCCGTGGGGTGTTGAAGAACGACATTGGACCGGGGGGGGGGCAAGGGAGTCGAGTAAAAAAAAACCGGAACGGGAAAAGTTCTGCGCAGGAGCATCGCCTGGATAGACGGAAGGGACCTTGGGGGGGGGGGGGGGGGGGTTTCTCCCGACTTTGGAATTGCTTTCCAACAGGTCGTTGGGCCTTTCAAAGGTCATTGGGGGAAATTGTCCCGGCCGGGTTGAGGCCTGGCCGGTGCCACCAGCGAATCTCCGAACCAACGGGTCGGGGGATGGGGTCCCGTAAAGGAAAGGTCAGCTCTTGAAGGACCGACCTTCACATTGACATCTGGTGGGGGGCAAAGACGAGGGCCCAACGACGTACGAGGAGGCTGGGGCGCCGGCCAGGAGGGAGGTCATTGTTTTGATTACCTCAGGGAGGAGATTTCACTTGGAGTGCTAGTATGTGTCGTTCTCCTCCGTGCACGAAATGAAATTAGAAGCAGTCGCGGGCATGCAAGTGGGAACATCCTGTTCCCCGGCGGGGGGCGTCCCTGAAAAGTCCAGCTGACTCCCCAAGAAAGAGTCTGAGTCGGGGGGGACCAATATAAAGTCGGGTACGCGGGTGTTCAGGTTTTGGTGGCACGGGGTGGTGAAATGTAAGGGGGCGACGGCGCGGGGTCTTGGAGGGCAGTGTGGTCTCGGTTCCGCGCGGCAGTCACTGTGGAAATCTCGTTACCTGGACTTGGTGTTAAGGGCGCATGGTGTGGAAGCTCGGCCTTTTCAGGTCTATGAACGTCCTCTGGGGAGTTGGGTGAGACTGACGTGGGGCTGCGTTAGGTCCGCAAGGGGCTCATCCTTCCTAGCTCATCGGGAGCTCTTCGGTCCGCCAGAGGTAGACACCCTCCTACTTAGCTTGCCGGCTGACAAGACCTGGGTGAGAGCGGCTAGCGGGGAAGGGAAAATGGCCTTCTCTTTCTGTGATTCAGAACGCTCTCTGCGACGCCAGTACTGTTCAAGGGTTTTGATAGTCAAACGCCGGGAATTGGACAGGGGGAAGGGGCTTAAAAGGAAGGAGAACAAAAAAGTTGGGTGGGCGGGGTTTAGGACAGTTTCGTAAAGGTCGGAACAGCGTGCTGGGGATTTCGGTCCGGGCTGTTCCTGTCGAAGCACACATGTGAAGACAACCGGCTTAGTTGAAGACGAAGCATTTGGGCACCAAGTGCGGAGAAGCTTGTATCAAGGCTAGGGAAGGAAGGGCGTAAAAGCACAGGAAAGTGTACAGGGGGGCGGGGAAGAGAAACTAAGGCAGAACGAAGCAGAACGCGGCGGAGGAACAGCACCAGCTACAAACGGGGACACTGAGCACTGTGGTGGCAACTTCGGCCCGGGCAAGGGGTTGGCAAGCAGCGAAGGCCGGGAAGGCAGGCCACGGGGCAGGCGGGCAAAATCAACAGCTCAACGCAGAAACTCGGGAAAGAAGGTTCAAAACGATCCGGTACATATGGTAGCGGAAAGGGGATAAGCACATTTGCCATCAAGGGTTCCCTTGACTGGACAAAGGCAGAACATCTAGACCTTCAGTCCTACGGAAAAGAACAGACGGGGAGGAACGCATTACCACAGTCCGAATTCGACTCCTCGTTAAAGCGGTAGCGGCGGTTCGACCAAGTGCGCACTTTGGGCAGTGAATTCCGGTTCCTGAAAAAGGGGTGATCCTTCCGTTCCCTGACCCTGTTGCATCAGAGTCCAAAAAAGCGGCGTGGTGTAACTACGGTTTCGTCGTGGTAGAACTAGGGAGGGAACTGGTCGTAAGCGATCTTGGGTCAAATTCGGGGTAGGGAGAGGATTAACCGTACGTCGAAATATGCAGTAACATTACAAAATCATTTTTACGTTGGCAATCGAGGAGCGCGTTGGGGTTATGGGGGGACGTAGCACGGGAATGCGTGGCAAATATGAACCTGGCAAAGAAGAAAGCGAAAACAGCCTGGGCGAAAATAAAACTAGGGTCTTAAGCTCGACCTACACCAGGCGAGCCAAGGTAAGATCCAGGTACGACCATTGCGTCCTCGGGGTCGCCACCTGGAAGACCTATTAAAAAAGAGAAGACGAAACTTCGTACGTCTGCTGAGCCCGTGTTGAATTCATCCTGCGTGTCAAGGAAAACTGACAATTCAACTCACAAGTGCGAAGATACCCCGTTCATAACCTGCGTAATATGCACCGGGGTGAGGCCTGAATTTGCCGGATTGGCTTGTTGACTCTAACGTAGGCTATAACGGCAATTTCAGGAGAGGTGACGTCCTTAAATTTGCCCTGGACTTGTTAAAATGCTTCGACAGCTGCCGTCTCAGAAGTTTGAACGTTGGAGGAAGTGGTTACTTCAGTACGATTGTGTCTGGAGGGCGCGTCTGATTGTGGGATAGGCACTGTCACAGGTTACGTATCGCACGTGCCTAGGGGAACAACCTTAGGGGGGTTGTGAGGGGTGGTGTAGGAATGGCCCAAAATTGATCCGCGGGTAACAGTGGGACGGGTTGGGGGAGGTCCAAAAGGGGCGAAAAGGTCGACTGTTTGCAGGGCCGGGGCCAAGGCAGGGAAGCAAAAACGACCAAAAAGGGGTTGCCGGCCGGCCGGTCCTGAACTGCGTTCAATAGGCTTGATAAAGAAGCGGCATCAGCGGGGGTGACCCGGCGGGTCTTGCAAAAAATCCCGGGGGGGGGCTGGGGTCTTAGGGATCCAATGCAAAGCCCTGAAGCAGAAAGAGGAAAGCGGGTTACAACTTTGAAACGACCGCCTGGTCAAGCCCCCCGACCCACCCAGGGGCGAATGCAATTAATAATACTTCCTGGGGTCAAGTCCCCAGTTCACTCATACCCAAAGGGGGAACTAAGTGAGTCAGGGTTTGCCTACCCGAAATAGGAAAGAGGGCGGCGTGCGCACGGAAAGGGCGGAGGGGGGGGGGGGGATCATAGGGGAAAGGATGGACGATGTAGACAAAGCCAGCCGTGACCATCCACTCTTCCCGCTCCAACCGCTGGCCCCAACACTAGATAGACAAACATCCGTGAACACGTGTGTCGAATTTGGGGGCGGTGGGGAACAAGGGGGGACGCACGACACGCAAGCCACGCACGGTGAAGAAACCAAGTGCCAAAACACGGAAAAGAGAAAAAGCGAACGAAAAAGACATGTATCTCTTATTTGCGGCAGAAGCGGGCCTGTACGACCAGACCGAAACGGAAACGTCTGGGGGTCCAAAAAGGGCCATTATCTTATAACTGCTGGTGGCGTGAGCGAAGAAAACCTAAGAGGAAAAAGACCGTAACATCGGCTGTGGAGTCATCCAAAATCGACCGCTAGCCGGGCCGTTGAGGAAGCCAATCGTCCTTCAACGGTGCCCTTATGTGCACAAACCGGGCAATGCGTCAAAGATCAGAGGAAGTGGCGGACAGGGAAAAAAGCAAGACAGGTTGTATGGTGATCGAATGGGGCGGCCAGAAATGAAAGAACCTGCAGGGAAACAAGGCGAAAAACCTACGTTACCTTACATACGGGCACCGTTGGAAGAACAAGGTCGTTGCACGCAAAGGACATCATAATTGTGTGGCGGCAAAGAGATAAAAAAGACAAGGCGGAAGCTTCCCTTCCGTGGGAGAGGAAAATCCGAAAAACGGAAATTGGGCAATCAACCCACATGCAGGATAGTCAGAACCTTCAAACGGTCCACTACAAGACCAAAGAAAAGAAGTTCGCAAAAGGCCTAAAGACAGAGACTTGGACGGTGCCTCCGTGTATGCCCTGGGGCCAACAGAAACAACAGTCCATGAGGGGGGGGAGACTTACTCAACTTATCAAAAACAACGGGACCTATACATGATTCATGTTTGACACACCAGGGACCAATCGCAACAACCAACGTTCGGCGCGAAGTGACCAAGAAAAAGACGAAAAAAACCGGGGGGGAGGGGCGAACGTTCAGGAAGAGCGAGGCCGAACATGGACTGAAAAACCAAGTCCACGATCCGGCGCCCCTACCTGCAAAAAAGACCAATAACACGGGAGAGCAGGCTCAAGGTCGCTAAGGACACCACCCTAGGGGGGTAAATCAACGATAGCCCAAGAACCAGGATCAAGGCAGGGATTGTCATTCCGAGTTAGGTCAACTAAGCAAAACACTCTTTTGACTGGTAAACCAAGAATTCCCAAAGGGGCTGGTTTGAAATAGGTGTAAAACTCGAAATGTTTGGCAAATGGGGGGCGATTCTGGACACGGTGGGCGGTCAAAGAAAACTAGGGGTAGTGTTTCTTTAGCTGTGTAGACAAAGAGGACGGACGGAAGGCTTTGGTGGACGTTGGCATGCAGTCAAAATCGGGTGTTACTTCTCAGGGACAGCGCCGGTGGGGGGCTTTGGTTGGAATGCTGACTTAGGGGCCGGAGGGCAGACGGACCGGAGGAAGACGGTACACAGTCCTTTCTTCCTTCTTCAAAAAAAAACAAGCCGGATCCAACCGCCGGTGCGACCAAAAGGCTCAAACCAGCCTATAACCGATGGTCGATTATAGTTGCGGAATCGCCGAACAGGACCGCCGAGGGCCATGTGAGGGGGGGAGTGGTGAACCCACGGCGGAACGAGGGAAAAGTCCTAACAGTCGTGGATAATGGCGCAATTAGAGAAAAAGGGAAAAGAACATTCATGAACGCCGTGGGGGGGCAAGAAGCTAAGCCCTGAAAAACCGGGGCAGGAAAAATAAATAAAAACGTCACCGGGATGAGAGGATTTCAAGGGAGGCCCACCGGGGCAGGGCTCAGGGCTAGACCAACCCGTGCTGGAAGGGACAAAAGCTTCGTCGAAAAAGCCAGGAACCTGGAAAATGATGTAGGCACTCTCAGAAAGGGGTTCGCGAAAGGAAACAGCTTCAACAACACAAAAATATGAGATGGTGCTTGACTTACGCGGCAACCTTTCTTAACTGTGAGGCCATAAGATCAAGCGGACGAGTACGGGGGGACGAATTGCTGTTGAAAAAGGCCCAACGGTGGGAGATAGGAGCGGCGGTGTCGCGAATAATGGGGCAAAAGATACCGCCCTGTGAAGGGGGAGTGTCCACAGGAAAGTTCCCCGTGGGCGAACGAAGGCAGGAGATACGGTCACAAAAACGGGGCTGGTCGAAGGCTTGGACCTTGTAAAAGTGACTAAAGCCCGACGGCAAGGGGCTCATGCGATCAAAAAAAAGCCGGCAGGAGTGGTCCATCTAAAAAACGGGGAAAACGAGGGCGGGACTTATCGTTACGGGGTGACCGGTTCGCCCAGGCCAATCGACATCGGTGATCGGAGGGGTGAGAGTGTGTACGACCCGTAGGGGGGGGGTGGGAATCGGGACAATATGACGCCCGTGAACAAACTTTGTCCGCAGTTTGGGGACCGTAGGACGACTGGAATAGTTGGACCAAAGACGAAACAGCAGGCCACCATCATCGCAAACCGGACGCTTGAAGGAGACGGAAACCTCTACGAATGAAAAACCCCATGACAGCCCAAAAATCCTCCCTTCATGATGTCTGGGAGTTGAAGGGAAATAAGCTTCCAGACCGTCCTCCTCCTGAACAAAGGGCAGGAAAAAAAAAAACCCGCAGGTGGCAAGGCAATTCGCACACCAGGGTGCACAATTTAGTTCTGAGGTTGTCCCAGATGCCAGACACGCCAACAGTTGGGGGGGATGGTGGCTGTCAATATGCCAAAAAAACTGGGTGGGCGTGGGGAAATAAAAGAATTACATACCCGCCCCTGAAGTAGGCAGTGGGATCTAGGGTCAAGGGTGGTTGCACTCGCGTTGGGGGGGGCGTTCGGCGCTAGTAGGATGAGAGAAGCACCTTCTTCGGGGGGGAGGGTGGACGGTAGAGGGCGCGATCGGGGCAGTGGTTTGGCGGAGCGCGCGGAGAGCTGGAACGGGGGGGAGCCTCAAGTTCAAATATTTAAAAAAAATGAGAATTTCCGCCAGAAAAACGGTTGGGAGATGGTTGGTAGGGGGGGGGGGCAAGTGGAAATCGGAATCTAGGAGGAAGGGGGCGGAGAGGCCCTTTGAGTTGATTGGGCCCAAAACAGGGCCGTACTGTAGCGTTTTGTTAACCCAAATGTCTGCGGACAAAACGACAAAGTTGTGGTGCTGCGACCCGACTGGGTGCGGGGCGGGGGCCGTCGTTCTTTTTGAGCTTTACAGGACGGGGGGGGGGGGGGGGGGGGGGGGGGTTGCGGGGGGGGTCAGACCTTGCTTAGAATAACAGAGTGGTTTTGGGACCCTTCCGTGGTGGATCGATGACAAAAGAAAAGGACGGAAAGCCTTAGACGATCTCACCTAACAGGCCCCAGGGGCAGCCCCCTGCAGGCCTGGGAACAGTCCAACGTGGTGCGATGAAACAGGTGGAGGATGGAGCATTTGGGAAAGGTTAAAAAAAGCCGGAGGCTGACTTCTGGGCCGGGGACCAATAGCCTCAAAACACATTTCGGGTGGAGGTGGTCTGGAAGAAACGGGGGGAAGGATCGGTTATGAGGCGGACTTCATTAGAAACACTGGGGTCAAAGAAGGGAAAACAGAGGAAGCAGGCATGGTACAACGGCAGCGAAAGGCGAATGGGGGTGGCTGACGGTACAATCCGAAACAATAAGTTGGTGGAGTTGCCGACGCAGCGCCACCAAGCAGGGCCACCGGACGATCTAAATAAGCACATACGGTGGCCATACGGGTTCACAAGTTCGGGGCGGACCTTCCTTGCAAAGGCCTTAACAGCAAAGGTCGCAAAATCCGAAAGATGCCTTATCGCGGGGTCGCCTTGGGTGAAGTTTTGGGTTCAGCTTGGTCTTGGTGCCCCGCGCGGCCGTGCATTTTCTGGTCTTTGTCGTGTTCGAGACGAAACCGCTGTCCCCTTTCACCGCGTGAGGGAAAGGATGGGGGGAGAAGGTCTCGGTGTGTGGACGTTCCTTTTCGGCATTCGGGCTAGAACTAGTTTGGGGCTGTTTATGGGGTGTCCTGGTCTGGGGTGTTAGGAAAAACCATTTACAGTCACCCGCGTTTGCACTGCTGGCGGGTGACGAGGACGGGAAAACACTGAACTTGATCGTCTCACAGCTGCGACTCTACGGGGGGCTATTGGCTGTGACGGGGCCTATTTTTCTTGAATGGCGCCCCGCGAACTCAAACCCATGCTTAGAAACTTTGTGGGAGCTTGATGCGCCAACAACACGCGGGCGGGTGCCCAGATGAGTCAGTCGCCCCGGGGGGTGGTGGGACGGGGTATCCCTCTTGGCTAACCAATGAAAAGCGTCACACGAGTTCTGTGCCTTGTGATGGAAAACCCGGTGGGATCTCCCTGCAGCCCTCTCTGTTGCACAGAAAGAGGGAGAAAAAGAGATGGAAGAGAGAAAAGTGTAAAACGGCTTGTCTGTGGGAAGGGGGTACAAGAAAACCGGTGTGCCAACCGTCTTCTTGTCTCTCTTCTCTAGGGCATCACCTCCTCTAGCCGCCTTTCCTGTCGAAGGGTGATAAGAGGATTCCTCCCTGTCCCACTGTTTCATGGTTGCTTTCCTGAAAAGAGAAAAGAGCCGGCATTCAAAATACCGGCGGCGGACGCACCCGACAAAACTTGGACCTCAGGCAGAAGCAGCAGTTTTAATTACAAAGACATGTTGCCAGAGACCGCAGTCCAGGGCTAAGAAACAGGGGGGGTGACAGGCGATCCCAAAAGCATCGGGAAACGAAACAAACCTCGGTCCACGGCCCAACCACCTCCCTCAACCCCGAACTTGGAAGGTAGGCGACGGTCGGGGCGGGCGTCATCATTTGGGACCGAACCCATTGGAAAAAACTTACGTGTGAACCTGGCCTCAACTCGCCTTCTCCAGTTCGAAGAAGAAAGTGTCAACTAAAACCGACGTCAGTACCTCGGAAGCGGCGGCGAAGCCTTGTCCGGATTAATTCTGCGTGTCCAACCGTTTGGAAAGGGACTAGAGACCTTTCCTGCCTTTCGAAACCACAGCTGATTCCGAGAATCGGATTCTCCCCTCCTTAAAGACGTTTTTCTCGACGCCTGTCTACAGGTGCTAACGATGCGAACTGGGGGGGGGGGGCGAGGATCGGTTTGAACTAGCTTTTTGGATTCGTTCATTCTCTTCCCCAAGGCTGGGTGAACCGGGCCTCCGTCGGGATGACAAACTCGAAATGAGTAAGCTTTGGGATGAGTAAATCCATGTATCAAAATTAAACTGTAAGTGGGGGACGGAACTCCCTATAAATCATCAGGGGGAAGGGGGAGTTCTACGAAAAAGGGGAGATTCAGGGACAGCACTCCCTCCAAACTGTAGCGATAACATCGTGCCTTACCAGGTAGAAGAGGTTTCTACACTATGGGATGGAGCTGACTATGCCTTCTTCGGATCCACGGTCGGGCATTCCCAAGGAAGAGGTTTCCATAACCTAACTCCCGTTCGCCTAACGTGTGTCGGAGAAACGGTCCTGGTACCTCGGTAACGGAGGACGCCACTTGGCTTCGTCGTCGGTATGGGAGTATCGCGGGTGGTGGTACTTGCTGGCCGAGGCTTTCTCTCGACAGTCTTTTCCTTATTGAGGGCGTTGGGTAAAAAAACTTGCGGATTCCACCGGTCAATTTGGTCGACACCTTCTTCGGTTCCGACATAAGGGGTAGAGCCGGGGAATGGCTACCTACGCCTTGTGTCAACTTAGGGGCCTGGGGGAAATAAATTTTATTTGATCCGATTCTTTAGCACTCTGTGGGTTAGTATAAGGTGTTCGTGGATCTTCTGTTTTGGAGTCTCTAGTCCGGTATATGAATGGGCCGCGGAAAGGGGGAGGGTGATGAGGAGGGGAAGAGCGGGGTAGGAGAGTAGGTGAGAAAGAGAGACGTAGGTCGAGACAGGGGACCGTGCCGCGGCCTGGGAATTCTTTCACTGCGTCCAACAGTGTGAGGGCTGATGGTTCACAACTGCTTCAAGGCTGAACAAGTTACCGGGGATCATTGTGAAACTGCCGCCGAGTTGTTCTGACGGTGAGCAGGTAAACCCTCAATATTGGTCCGCAGAAAACCGCAAGAAAATGGTTTTACGGCGCTGTACTGAACTGCGAAAAGTGTATAATCGAAGCGGCAGAAGGCACATTTGTTACCTGGGATGTTCCTAAGCCGGTTGACCAACTTGGGGGTTCTGGGCTAAGACCATCCACAAAGTCACTCCTACTCAAAACGGTTCCCCGGCTTTACTGCACGACGGGCAAACCCAAACACCAACCTCAGTTGGGCAGACGGAACGTTTCATACTAAGCCTTGGTATTCACAATATGACATCAAAAAAAATACTCCTGGGGGGGTTGAGGTCGGTGCCCTCAAAAATAATGGAACGCGTAGCGGCGACGCAACCAAAGCGTAGGGGTGACGCTAGGAGGGTGAAAAAAATGACGATGGGCCAAAAAGACCGGGGCCGACCCTCAAACATGTCAAAACCCTACAAGAAAGCCTTCCACACGAGAAGGCACATAGGAAGGATTTCCATGTACAGGGGTGGAAACCGAAATCAAAAAATGCACAGAGAAGAGGGGCGCAACCGAAACCAACCTGAAACCCCGCGACAACACTATATACGGGATCAAAAATGAAGAGCGGGAGAATGATCCGGGGCGGTTCTGGAAAGGCTCGCCAAAGCCCTGAGGAACCCGTTCCTTCCCCGATCTCTGTCGACCTTATGGGGGGCGTGCGGCCTCCCGTCCAAAGAAATAACCCTCCCAGTTACCCTTGTAAAGATGTCCCTATCGAAAATCTATGAAAGGAAGGGGGGGTACGTAAGAATTCCATTCATATGGAGTCCCGTCTTTAACAAACAACAAAGGGTCACTTGCTGAAGTCAAGACCCTATAGTAACTTGTTTAAATGACACGCCAGAAAAATTGTTAGGGGAGATCGAGACTGGGGAGGGGCGAATTCAGCACAACTGGAAAAATGTACACGAAAACTGAAGTGATAGACAGAGAACTCTTGTGGTACGAAACCGGCATTTCTACAAGCCTCCTTCAACCTCTTTGGAAGATCAGTCGAAGTGATGAAAAGTCCCTGGGTTAGGAACTCCGACACGAAAGGAGGTTCCAAACACCCACCGGCTACTACTGGCGAAGAGGAGTCAGGGACCGTTAAAAAAACCAAAAAGGAGCCAACCCAGTCGGCAAGAAATAACTTTGGCTGGGGGTACGGACCAGACCGTGGGTCACCAGGACGCAAAAAGAGTAAGATGGGCAGGTCGAATCAA
>Ga0179591_1505667_pt1 | contig 12966 bp, 21 predicted proteins | sample CZOMad2_1_08_16f_FD_182891 | JGI IMG/M metagenome (GOLD analysis project Ga0179591, IMG submission 182891) | Vadose zone soil fungal communities from Angelo Coast Range Reserve, California, USA - CZOMad2_1_08_16fungal (PacBio error correction) | ecosystem: Environmental > Terrestrial > Soil >...
TATTCCGCGATCTCCTTCGACGAAACCTGCGCCATCGTCACGGAGATTTCGAGAAACGGTCCAGTAGCACTCGTGGCGTGCGCTGTAAGACTACATCGCGACCGAAGCCGCTTATTTTCTGATAGATCATTAACTGTCGCGAGAAGGGCCATCAGGTGAAGCGACGCCAAATCTGCAGGCCGGGGGTCGTACCAGGAACAATATACTACTCGGAGCATGGATGTCGGCATTCCCGTATTGGTCACGGGGCTGCACGTGTGCCAAGATGCGTTGAGGTGTGTGTGGAACTTCACGCCGGATGCCGAGCCAGTCTGCGTGCGCGACCATTGTCTCTCTCCATCACATTTCCGGGCGTTTTCCAGTCTTACAAACGGTCCTGCGGGGTAAGTCCTAATTTTGCTTGACACATGACATGCTCTCTCCACTCCGCCGACGCGCTTTTCGTTTCGTAGAACCAGCTCCAAGAAAGCGTCAGCGACCGCACTGTGTTGATTTTGGGTTCTATCTGCGCAGGAAACTAGGTGGCGATAGGAAAGCGTTTCGCCTTCCCCAACGTACGAAGACGGAAACATCTAAATCTGCTCAAAAATCGCTTGCCGGGACGAATGAATGACGCGCTAGCAATGCGTCAGCTGTCGTCGGGCACAAGGCCTTATGGCTGCGCCGCAACGGTTTTCGCGCTTGAGTCGCGTGGTTATTTCGACCGGATCGTAGCAAGGCGCCCTGGCCGTGCAATGGTGCTCAGTGCCGTATGATACGCACGAAGGTCCTCTGCTCAGGCGCTTTGAGCCGCGCCCCATCGACGCGACTTTCTGCGCCTCAATTTAGCACCATTCCAGTCTGATGAATCCTCGATATCAGGGTGATCGGCATCGACGATGACCACTTGGCCGCCGGCCGGGTCGTACCGTCCCCGATTTGAATCGCCCGCAGCTAGCGCGGTCGCCGATGATGTTCAGGAAGCTCATGAGGTCCGTGAGATTTCACCGCCGTCCCACAGCTTTTTTCCCTCGGAGCGTACCTTTGAGAAGTTTGGTGCCCGTGCCGAACCGATTGGACAAAGGCCTCGCCTTGCGCGCACCCATAAGATCCATGACTGCCGTTCTCGGTGACGAGGTCGTCCTCGAGCGACTGGGATGATACACTCCATGGGCTTGCAGTAATAGCCAATTCTCGCTAAGCGGTGTAGGCGGCGATCACTTGCCGTTTTCGAAGTCGACCATAATAATGTCCCGTGTCGATGCGACCATACTGATGCCGTAGGCCCAGTACTGCAGCCGTATTGACACCATTGTGGTGCGTGTTCGGCACTCGGCCAGCTGCATGGCGACAATAGCAAGCTCTTCATGGGGGATGAAAGCGCGGCATCGTACCTCAGGAGGGTAAAGCAGCGCCGCCCTAGTCCAGCCCCAATAGGTCCATTTGCCCGTGCCAGCCGTTCGAAACCTTACGCGGCGTCCATTTGCGCATGCCATGCGGGCATCCTCGGCGGCAACTCCGCATCTCGGCATGTCGGGAACACCGCCACAGCCAGGCGGTCACGAATTTCTCCTCGAACCTTCTTCAACGAACGGGAATGCACACCTTGCGCAATAGTTCTAGACGCCTGAAATGTCGGCCGCATCTGTCTCCATGTGCACTGGGATCTGGATCGCTTCCAGCCGGAATCGATCGAGCCGTCCGGATTGCGATACGCTTCGCGTCCCTCACGAAACTCGAGATCCGCGTGGGTGATTGCCCCGATTTGGGAAAGCGCCTTCAATCCGCATTGTCATGTCCCTCTGAAGCGTGCGCGCGTCACATCCGTAACGCAACAAAAACTCGCGCCGGAAAGAGACACACTCGCTGTCATCTCCAGCGAACCAACTTCACTGAGGTTTTTGACCCGTTTGTGCGTATTATTTTAAAAATGTACGCTGATAGCCGCTGTCGGCTGAAGAAAAGCCTGCGGCGTGACTGCCTATAACTGCCTGATTCACGCTGAAAGGCTAGCCCTAGCGCATCAGTTTTTAATTCTCTACAGATGTTTGTTGTTTCTTCATCATTCCCAGCCCCTCCGACCTCGGCCCCCGAGGTTTTGCTACGGCGGACATAGGATATTCGTATGGGCTGCTCTCGGTGCGTTGGGCTAGGTTCGCCAAGCATCAACAGCTTCACAGCTTCAGGGCGTTCTGCCTCCTTCGTCATTGCGGTGATGTCGAAGTCACCATGGCTGGCATCCAGCTCGCCCGACCGGCGGTGCGAGAGTCCTGCCTACCAAATCAACGGCAGGACCAAATGAGATCTGATTCAACGACTTCTTCGACCGTGTGGAACGTCGCTCGACCTTGATCGACCGCCTCTAACCCCTCGCGTCCAAATGGCCCGTCATCGTTGAGGTGGCTTCGGACAATAATATTTTTGAAGACAAAAGCGGCATTTGGGACCGCGGCAGTTGCCTCGACGGCATTGGTATTATGTCAGGGTATGCCGACGGACGTTCGAAAGTCCGCCTTGATGCACGGCTGGTTGCGATATACAGGCTCGGATTAACGCCGGAAACGACGACCAGCGAAACGCTGGCAAAGCCGTAATCCCGAACCGGCTAGGCACGCGCCTGATGGCCGATACCGGCCGACCGGCAGCTCCTCAATCAGGCAGCGGCCGGCGGTGTTTCGGCTCCGCATGTATGAGCGTTTGCGGGTCCGATCTAGTACTTTCGTCCGTCGCCGTCAGTAAAGCTGCACGCGCCGCGGCTGCCTCCCGCCTGCCGAATCCAATGCTGGGCTGCGCGCGCTTAGCCGCGCGCCTGCCCTCCTCGTTGACCACGGTGACGACGATGTCGCTCGCCCGAGGCTCCGATGGGGTTTCCACAGCGGCACAGTGCGCCGCATTCACGTGCACGATCTCGTGCTGGCATTGCCATCCAGATGGTCGCGCATGGCCCTCATAGCAACGGTGTTACGGTCCGCGTGGTCTAACTGAGACCGGCCCAGACAGAGCGACGGCGAAGTCTGGTCAGTGGACTCATAAGGTCAACATCGCCTTTCCCAACCGCGCCGTGTCTGCAGCAGCTTGCGGATAGCGGCAATGTCTCAGGCGCCGTGGTGAACCAGAAGGATTGCCCGGCTACATTGGGTCGCACCAAAAAAGTGACGGAAGCGGCGATACGGACGTGGCGACGATCCGCGCGCGTAGCGGGCGTGCGAACAGCCTGCTGCTGCCTCGGCTGTGCGGCTTTCGGCGCATGAGCACAAGGTGCTGCGGCGCCATCGACTATCGGATCTTGAAATTGGCTCGCCGTGACCTGTGCCGCCGCTTCTCGAGAATGTAGAAAATTCATGCGACTAAGCAGGCGTTGAGAGCGGAACCTGATCGCGGTTTCGTGGCGAACTATGGCTGCTCGCCACGCGTTACTCTCCTCGCGCGTGCGGGCCTTCCAGGCGCAACCATTACGGGCGCGGCTCTCATCGGTTAAGCCGTGACCGTCCATATCGCCCCGCGTTCGGCATTTCGCTTCCGCGAGCCAGGCGAAAGCATCCTGATCGGCCCGCGTCGAACTGAGAATGCGTAGCTGTATCCTCAGCGACCGTGCCCTATCAACGCCCTATGTGTTCGGGAACGTCCGTCCTCCAGCCCTCGATAAACCGAAATCCAGTCCACACCACACGTGACCGACCGCATGCGACCGGGCAGCGCCTTCGTCGGAGATATTGTTCAGTTCAAAGACTATGCTGATCCTCTCCATGCAACCCGCGAATGATGATGTCGTCGTTGGCCGTCGCGTGCAGGCCATCATAGGCATCATAGATTGTTTTTTCATGCGGATCCGCACATTCTTGTTTGACCTGTCTGTCGCAATGGACCGACTGGGCGTCAGTCGGCAGCGCGCCGGCGCCCGCTTGACGCGCTCTTTTGTCCGTGGCCCTGGCTCGGCGTCGGCCAAGGCAACGCAGCCCATCAGCCACTTCGCGGACGTCAGCGGGCGCAATTTCGGTCTTGCGAGAAGCCCGCCTTGATGGCCATCAGCTGCGAGTAGTGTGGCGCGGTGAGGGCTTGGAAAGCTACGCCTTGAAACGCCTCCCATGGCGGTTACTGAACCTGCACTGGCATGACGATAGGATTGCGTTGCCGGTCGCGACTCAGCTCGGGACGCCCTCATCTGAAAAGCGAGGGCTAAGGGCGCGGAACGGTTTGCGTCACCTTCTGGGCGCGCCACAGGACCACACAAGCCATACCCAGCAGTACACAATGAGGGAACCATCGCCTGGCGGATTAAGCGGCTTTAGCGAGGCAACGCGGTTCGACTGATCGTCCGAATCGACCGGGTCGATGACACTGTGAACGCAATAGCAATTGATCCGGACAGAGGCTCAGCAATGCCTCTCGTCGATGGCTTGTGAGCCTGCATAGTACCCAGTAATCGAACGCAGCAGGCTGGCCCCGAAGGTGATGCAGGAAAATGGCGGCCGGCGAAGGCCTGTGCGTCTCCCGGCCGCTGTAGCCGAGGAAATCCCAGCGGTCGCCGGGGCGGGCTATCGGCTCCGCAGCTGCTCCCGAGTCGCAGTGGGCTTGCGCGCCGGTTGGACATGGGGGTGGCACCCCCCCCCCCCCGATGTTGGGGTGGGGGTAGTGTGGGGGGGGGGGTGGAAAAGTCACACCCTCTTTGACCTAACCGTGCCGTCAGACGACGTCCACGGCGAGCCAATTGGTCCACCTGGGGGACCCTTGCATCAGGAAGCTCACAACTCTCGCCCCCCTTTTGTGGCAGATATGGCTAGATCTTATTCTGGTGGCAGTTCCGTCTGATGCCTCCCTGCTCCCGGTTTCCGGCTTCCTAAACCGCCTTAATGCGCAACTCTCCATCTCCTTTGCATGAGACGCATCCCCTTGTTCCATCTTTCATCATTTCGCATGATCCATGTTGGCCCCCGCTGTGGCACGATTGGCGCCCCAAGGAAGAAAGCCGTTTCTATGGGCTTTGGGGGGTCCCGGATTGGGTTCCAGTACGTTGCGGTGCGTCTGTAATCACCGGATCTACTTCTCTCAAGCCAAAGATAGCGTCGTTAGAGGGGGTTGCCGGGGGGGGCCGCGCCTGAGGACGGGCGGAGTCTGCATCGTTGGGGCGAGGCGTAGGTTTGGTTTGTTGGGGTTGGTGTAGCCCGATTGAGGTAGCTCTCGCCCACAGAGCGTTCAGGGGGGCCCGGATCTGGGGGGCTCACCTCACTGGAGAGGTTCGGAGTCTGGTGTTTTACCCGGGGGGGGGGGGGGTGGGGGAAGTTCTAATGGATGTTTCGCATCCGGGTAGGTACTAAGTGGCTGTGGGGGGTGGAGCTGGTGTGCGGTCCCGCAGCATGACCGCTGCCGGGGGGGTGGCCGTTGGAGGGGAGTAGGGGGGGAGGAAAGAGAGAGATTGTTTCATCCGACTCTACGGGCGGGGGGGTGGGCAAACCAGGTCGTCGGCTTTTCACCCTTCCCAAAGGGGGTGAATCCTCGTGTGGTGATCACGTGAAGTGGGGTCGGGGTTTCTCTCAGGCCTGGATCGTGGGGGTTCTGGGCGCTGTGACAGCTGTGCGCCTGGTAATTGGGTGCGTGGGTGAGTAGTGCCAGGGGGGGGTGTAGTAGGGGGGGAAGGGGGGGGCGACCTTGTCTCTTGGGGGGAGCTGTCGTGTAATGCGTTTCTGGGTCGGCCGGCCATTGTTCGTATTGAATGGGTCGTCGGGTTGCATGCTTCGTTGTGGTCCCTTGGGGGAGTCGCGTCGGCCAGGGTGGGAGCGGGTGGGGTTGGGGGCAAAGCAGAGGGGGGGGGGGAAGGGGGGTGGGGGCGGGGGGATGGGTGGGAGGGCGGGCCGAGGGCCATTACTCAATCGGCGCCAGCGGCAAAATAGCCAGGCGCGATCGTTCGAGAACCGTCGTCTCGAAAGCGAATGCACCCTTGCGTGACCTCGAACGCATGTAATCCATGCTCTGTACCGCATATCGACTCGATGGCATGATACTTCGACCTTGGGTCAGCATGTCCGGCTCATCTGGCGGTCGAGGCTGTTCTCGGACGCGCGTCGTAACAAGCGCGCGATTGCGACTCACGTCTCCGCTAGATCGCACGGCATCGGAACCTGAGACCGCCAGCTTGTGCATCCTCCCGACCGTCTCCCAGCATGAATACCAGACGCACCTGGCACACAACTTGCCAAGCGCTGACGACTGGCTGCGATCTCAGCCTAGCACGGCCGTCCTGGCTGCCCGGCGAACGGCTCCAGAGCATTGACGAGCGACTTCGACAGACCGGTTTTGGTGGACTCCGCGAATGCCGAATGACTCAGTGAGCAACGTCGGTCTCGCGACTCCGGGCCCTGCCGTATAGCCGGAGACATGTAACGGTACAGGTCTACATGCACGCAGGCGGCCGTGCCTGAGTCGTGAACGCTAAAAGCCCAGCATAGTCGTCGATCGCACGACTTGCCTCGCGAGGACTGCTGACGGCCCTCCCATGTATGCTCAGACACTCGGGCATGATCGCCAGGGTTGTTCGTCGAGGTCTGTAAACGCCGGCGGGAATCTGCGGATTTTGTCCGTCGGGGGCCGCGCGCCGAGAGACCTGATCCCCAAAAAAGAAGGTGAAAGTGGTCGTCCCATACGCGAGACGCGACTACATGACAATCGTAAGCAAAGGTCGCGGTGAGCATTATGGCGTCCTACGGCCTCCGAATCTCCGGAACCGGAGGCGACCGCGGCCGCAGATAATGCCCCGTCACTAATTGTCTGTATAAAGGAACTGAAACACTGCCCGTACCCAGCTCGGCGATGTCAACAACTCACACGGAGCATGGTCGGAAATGAGGAGACGTAGGGGGATGACAAGGGGATCTATTCCGGTGTCCTTTGTAAGACAGAAATTTATCGGGCAGGTGGACGTACTCTCGGGGGCGGGCTGCCCTCGGCTGCGCGGCGACATGGCGGGTGATTGGGCGGTTAACGCCAGTTCACGCCGCCGGAGTGCGGCCACTTCTGCCTAGTTTGCTAAAGCTAGGTGGCAGCGAAGGGACCATAACTTGTTGACCATCACGTCTCATGCTACAAATATGGCTCCCCGGCAGCGAGGAGCCATGAAGGCGCAAATACCCTCGATACCTCCGTTGCAGGTGTCCTGCCTGCCGGCGCGTTTCACAGACCTATTTGGAACTTCTCGAGAACATATCTCGTCGGGGCCGGAAGTAGTGGGATCCGACCTCGCGCTGGCTACCCGGGCTGTCATCAAATGGCACGATTGCGTGGGCCGCTCCTGAGGTCACCAGTATCGGGCAACAGTTCCGCCCATCAGAGTCGATGACCATCTGGGCCCGGGTTCTCTTTCATCGCGCTATAACGGACACGGCAGGCTGGGAACGGGTCGCGAACCTTGCCTTGACGACTGGCTCAGCACTGGCCTGCAAATCACGCAATCCGGCATGCACCAAACTTGCCATGGTTCGCACTGGACAAGCACGGCGCATATGCTCGATGCGTGAAGGGGCTGCTCTCGGGGTCCGGTTTCGGTCTTGGAAGAGACAGATATGCTCGGCTCTCGCGCCCGGCCCAGAGTGTGCATCCTGCGGGCTGCCCGCGCGTGCGCGCTCCCGGGATGCAAACGCGTCATGGTGAGCAGTGCTGCCGCGGCTGTGCTCGCTAAATGGTATCGGCGCTACAGTCGATCATAGTTGCCAACAAGCCCGATCGAGGGGAAGGGATGCTGCTAGAATGCGTTTCGCGCGCACGTGAAGCCCAGCGACCTATGTCCGAGTGCAGCGATAATTGCCTCGCGGGGAATCACCATCAGCACGGAACCTTCTTCTCGCCCCCAACGGGGTTATTCCGACTGTCGAGACGATCTGAGGTCGCAATCTCTCAACCCAGGCCGAGGTGCCGCCGGGGCCCCCCCCGGCGCGCCCGCGCGTGCCTAAATGGCGGTCGCAGCTCCGAGTCGGATCACAGCACCCCTGCAGATGCGTGATAAGCTGGCAGCGTGGTCGCGACGGACCGGGCACTGGCTCATGCCATCGTTCAGCAGGGCACAGCCGCGGGTCGGCCAGGGAGATCAATCCGACCTCCGGCCGGCAGTTCGCACTTTCGCGCCGGACTCACCCATCTCAGGGCGGCCGGCCGGCCGTTCGTCATTCCCTTCTTGCTGGGGCAAGATGGTCCAGCGGCGGCCTGAAACAGGCGAGGAATATTTGCGGCGGCCTGTCCGGGCCATTTTTGACAATCAGTCTCGACAACCAGTTGGCGGCAAATTCCCGTGAAGATCACGGCGCAAAAAAACGCTCTCCGCTAAAAACGCGATCGCCAGCCAGATCACCTCCCATCAATCGGAAACGCGCGGTCTCTGACTGCGCTGGCGGGGCGGGCGGGGCGACACGAACTCACCCTTTCGGCTGGGCAAGAGGGCGTCCCCAAAGATAGGCGAAGCAGGACGGCAGCACCTATGAGGCGCTTCCATTGCACTCAACGGGTAAACGTGCGGGGTCACAGAAACCCTGCCCACGCGGCCGGGTGTTCATGGCACGAGTCTTTTGGCATGCCAATCACTGCCGCCAATCTACACTCCCGGTCAGGCGGAAGGCCATCAAGGCGCTCTCGCCAGACCGAACTTGCGCCCGCTGATTCGCTCCGTCGAAGTCCCCTTCTCTGATCTGAGGGTCCCGGGCTGGCTTGCCCAGCCGCATAGGGCCAGGCACCAGCGCGCTCCAAGCGTGGGCTGCTTACGCGCTACTCGCTCGCACGGCCGGTCCTTGCCGCATGGCGTGTCAACAAACATATGACGTGTTGCGGATCCGGCGCACAAACAGACTCAACATCAGAGGGCCCTATGAAGGCCTGCACAGCGCGCGGCCGAGCGACAGTCGCAGTACGGCTTGGGGGGACATGTAGAGCAATGTCAATCGCGACGCAGCTATCGCCTCATGCTACTACCTCGCCGAAGTGCCGCGCGGGCACCGGGCGCATCGACGGCAGCGACGTTGTTGCACGGCACCGTGGTGGTGCGTGTGAGTCACATATGTTTCCGCGACGGTGTGCGGAGGACGCTTGTACGGGTACAACGGTGGGGCGTCTGAGGGGGCACAGCAGGCCTTTCGCTGATGGAGAGGATCCGCATGACGCATTAGCAAGTCACGGCGCGCCCGATCATGGGCTTTCATGGTTCTCGCACGTGCGTCCGGCGCCTGGGGAGCGGGCGCGTCAGGCGCTGGCGAATAGGGGACGGCAGCTTTCTCTCAGCACTCGATTCAGCGATCGCGCGCGCCGTGTAGAACTGATGGACTGCTACTGCTGTGGCAAAGTGCCCAAGGACACCGCCTTTACTCGACAATAGGGACGTAGGCATCACCATTATCTGACTGCTCGTCTCTTCGGCCAGACCGGATACGGTTCCGCTGCACTCTAACCTGCTTTGTCCTGCGCATTCTCGACCAGGCGCGCATAGGTGGTGCGGCACGTCCACGTGCGCCAAACTCCTGGGCACAAAGCTCGTGAATCCCACCGCCTAGCATTGGACCCTCTTCTCAACAACAACAACGGCCTGCCCTTCGTAGCTCACTGGATAGATGATGTGCGAAAGCTACAACGACGTGAAGCACGAGATGCAGGTCGTGAGTCGCGCGGCGGGGTTCATATCTCTAGCTAAGCTGCGCGTCGTCCGGAGCGTGCGTGGTAACGTTCCTTTCCCCTTACTTACGGCCCAAGAGCCCAGGCTGGTGTAAGCCAAGTCGCCTCTTACTTACACGTATCCGGCAAGCTGGCTCGACACTGCTGTCGGTTGATGCGCTCAGGCGATGACTTTTGATCCCTAGTTATGAAGCAAGTGGGGTGACCGTGCCGTCGCTCGCTATGCGGCCCAAGCGCGAATCGTTCTGGAACTGCCGCATCTGATATTCGTCAACGTTGATGGCGTGCGCCTGCGCGCACGGGGCCACCCCATCGGAGCCTCGGCGACCGCAGCCGTCGTCAGCAGCGTGCGTGGGCAACGCGGTGTGAGGCATCGCGCACGGTAATGCACAGCGTCAAACGGCGCCGCATTCAGCTCAGGACCGGCGAGGTGCAAAGCCGCGAGTTTCGTTCGAGGAGGCATTTACTACTCTACGGGCGGCGGACTAGCTGCCCCGCCAAGGCTCTTCGGTAGCCGAAACACCCGGCGCTTGATTGAGGATGCTGCCGTCGGCGGTAGGCATCGGGCGGCCGGTCGGTTGGGATAACGGTTTGCCAGCCGTTTCGGCCTGGGTAGTCTTCCCCGTGAGGTTCATCGAGACTGTTTGCAACCACGTTCCATTCCGCGTCACTTTCGACGCTCGGCATCCCGACATAAACAACAAAAAACCGCGTCGCGCCCTCCCGCCGGTCCAATGGTGCCTCCGCTTTTGTCCTTCAAATATTATTGCCGAAGCCTCCGCACCGATGAAGGCGGCCATGACGCAAGGTGTAGAGGCGCGTCGACAAGCGTGGCGCCGTTCCACCAGGTGAAAGATCGGTTGATCACACTGCTTATTGTGCTCACTACCGACCCCTGATCAAACTTGGTGCCGAACTATCGCACCGGGTGTCAGAGGCCGGCTGTCCACCATTGGATTCGGACATCACCGCCAGATGAAGAAAGATGCAGAACGGTCCCTCGACGATTGTGAAGCTGTTGAATGCTTGCGAAACCAGTAGCCACGCAAATACCGAGAGCACCCATCGAAGCATCCTGATCGTCCCATGCCACACACCACGTGAATAAACCATTCATCCTTACTCCCCGGCTGCTGCCCAGCTCGAGAGAGGCGAGTGTCTAGGGGCTGGGAAGGACAACGAAAACAACAACAATCCTGGCTAGAACATGTCAAAAATGAATGCGTCCATCAAAAACGCTAGCCTTTCAGCGTTAATCAGCAGCTTCGTAGGCATGCCTCACCACGTGTCTTACGTCCGGCACGGGCTTTCTTTCAGTCCGACAGGCGGCTATCTAGCGGTAGCATTTTTAACATAAACCTACCCAAAACGGCGTACAAACCTCAGGAAGTTGCGGTCCTGGAGATGACGCGAGTGTGGCTCTTTCCGGCGCGGTTTTTGTTTGCGTTACGGAGCGGATTCTGACCCTCGGCCGGCACGGCTTCAGAGGACGACAATTCGATTGAAGCGGCCGCTTTACCCTATCGGCGGCAATCACGCCTACGCGGATATCGGAAGTTGCGTACGACGAGTCGAGAATCCGCAATCCGGACGTGGCCTCTCGTCTTCGATTCGCTTGGCAAACGGATCCAGAATCCCTGTTCATGGGAGTCCCAATTACGTTGTGTCGCCGACACTCTCGCGGCTCAGCATAAACATCCTCCCCGCAAGGCGGGCATTCCCGTTCGGGCCCCTGAAGAAAGGTTGAGGAACACTGCCTGGTTGCCGTCCTGGCGTGACGCTGGCGGTTCGGTGCCCCGACATTGTCCCCGATCGCTGCTGACGCGGTTATGCTGCCATGAGGACTCGCCGGCATGAGCAGCGAATGCCGCACTTTTACGTCAGTCTCTTCGCTCGGCTTGGCCGGCACATGGACTATGGGGCTGGAGGGCGGATAGGTGCACCCCGCTCCATGGAGATCTGAATACCCGTCGCCTTCCATGACAAGCTGTTGCTTAAGGCCTTTCGCCATGCATATGGCCGCGCCGAACACCCAGACATGCGGTTCAAATATCGGGCCTGCATGGGCCTCCGGAAGCGGGCAAATCAGTGATGGTCCGAGCAGGGGACATTATGATGTGCAGCGATCTCAGAAACCGGCAAGCTTGACCCCCCCTCGCGCCTCCAACCGCTTACGAGCATCCGCAGCCGTGCATGCGTAGTGCTTCACCATCCAGTCCGATCGAGGAGACCGCGTCCAACGAGAACGCCTCATGGGTTTCCAAATAATAAGGGTGCGTCAGTCGCCGAGGCACGTGCAAATACGGTTTCGGGCACGGCTAGCACAACTTTCTTCTCCGCCCTGGAACGCTCCGAGAGCGGCGAAAAGCGGTCGGCAGGCGGTAAAGCTCCACGCCTGAGAACATTCCTGAAAATCCGCGACCGCGCTGCCGGGGGCGAACTCAAATCGGGCGGACACAACGGCGCGCGGTCCAAATGTCATCGTCGATGCCTGAGCACACACCTTCGCCGAGTATATCAGAGAGGAAGTGCTCACCGACATGGAGGTTATGAGGAGGCACACAAGTGTCGCGGCTGATCGACTTGCGGGCTCAAAGCCGCGCCTGAAGCTACCTTGCATGTTGCTGTCGATCATCGAAGCCTGCACAGCACCTCATTGCGCCGGCCCCAGGCGCCGATTTGCTACGACTATCCCCGGGCGAAAACCCGCGCTCAGCGCGAAATCCGTGGGTCTCGTAAGGCCTTTTGGCCACACACTTGCATTCACACAGCGTTTCATACACGATTTCGTCTGCCCGGCTAAGGAGATTCTTGAGAAGCTCCTGATTGTTTTCTCCGCCTAGCGATCGAGACTTGGGACCGGCTAACTTCGCCCGTTTCCGGCCAGAACTCAACGAACAACGTGCGCGTCGCTGACACTTCCTGGCGCTGGCGTCGAAGCGGTCGGCGGTTGGGACGGAAGGCACGCCGACGGCAGGACCGTTAAGACTGTCAACGCCCTCGAACTGTGGGACAAGTAACGCCACGCACGCCACTGGGCTTCGGCCGATCCGGGCCGTGGGCTCGTCGCAGCACGCGTGCACACTCAACGATTGGCAACACTTGCCCATCTCCGGACCAATCCGGGTGGGGGGCATCGAAAATCCTCTGCTCCCACACTATATTTTCCTGCGACCCTCGGCCTGCAAATCTGGCGTCGCTCAACCTGAAACATTCGCGACAGGAAAAAGCGGTTCGATGTCGTGGTTTTCGCGCACGCCCCACAGGCTATGGACCGTCGTTTCTCGAATCTAGCTCCGTACGATGGCGCAGTTTCCGTCGAAGGAGATCGGAACTTATAATCTC
>Ga0179591_1152547_pt1 | contig 12965 bp, 8 predicted proteins | sample CZOMad2_1_08_16f_FD_182891 | JGI IMG/M metagenome (GOLD analysis project Ga0179591, IMG submission 182891) | Vadose zone soil fungal communities from Angelo Coast Range Reserve, California, USA - CZOMad2_1_08_16fungal (PacBio error correction) | ecosystem: Environmental > Terrestrial > Soil >...
TATAGGGAAAAAAAAAAAAAATAGAAAAGTCTGAAAAGTCGCGACGGCGAAAGGCACGAGTTCGCTCGCATCTTGCCGTGCAAAACGTGCGTCGGTTCAAGAAATAAAACGCGTCGCCTGCACGACAATTGGGAAAGGGCCCAGTCAAGAAAAAGGCCGAAATGGTCGATAAAAAAAGTGGTGGGGATGGACTCGGCCGAATCTGAGGGGAAAAGAAAACTACTTGTCAACGGAAAACGCTGTGCTTATACTGCCCCTTGCGTGAAAACGGCTGTATCGCAGGTCGAACCAGGGGAGGAAACCACTAAAAACCCTAGCGGAATGATAAACAAGATAAGGGAAGACGTCGGCGCGTGGATCACCGTTTGAGCCGGAAGGGGAAGATAAATCCCGCCGCGGTCTCTTTCCTCAGTGCGGACGAATCTGCTTAGGGCATTGCTCAACTGGATGCTGGAAGAAACTATCCACGCGGGCTAAAACGAACGGGGTAGTTAGACAAGGGTGCGGAGAAAAAAGAAGAAAAGGCTTTACGAATAATAAAACGACCGGGTCTTAGAATCCGCGCCAGGAAAGGTCACTTGAACCAAAGGGGGAAGCTGCAGCAAAAGAGAGGGTATCTGACTCAAAAGGACTCGACCTAGGAGAGGGAAGGAATAACGTCACTCGCAGCGGCCTCAACAGCTGGCCCATGCGCAAGAGTGAGCAACGCTCCGTCATCAACCGGTGTCCGACGAACGACGGTCTGGCATCAGAAAAACAGACCCTTTGCGCAGGGTTAGTACTATTACGAAAAACGCGCGCCAAGGGCCGGCAAGTCGGCCCGTGCCTTTTGTAGCGGCAAACGGGTGGCTACGAAAAGAGCACATCGTCGAAATGTCCGCCGGGCGTGGCTCGTTATAACATATATGAAAAACCACCTGCGCGACAAGGGAAAACTACCTAAAACATCACCCTAGTCGGGACAAGATGACGTCTGAGGATGAATGAAACGAAAATGTACGGAATCGGCCAATCAAAGTCCTCTTGGCTGGACAGTCGGGGGGACAACGCACACGAGAGGGGCAATATTCAACGCGAGGGCAAGGGAAGGGATGTTGGTAAAGAATACGCTTAAGCTAACATAAAGCCCCACACCAAAGAGGACCTTGGTTAATGTGACCAGGGTTTCATTTGACTCGCGAAATCGAGGCTTGGCCTAGTTTACGTCTCGGTAATACGACCGGTGGTCACCGGAAAAAAGCAATCCGATCGCATGGGATCGCCTCTCGCAAGATCGGTCAAGGATGAGCAGTCAAACCAAGCATGTGGTCTGCACGACGGACACTGCAGCCCGGACTTCTTGTTGGCACAGATTTTAAACCGTCCTAATTCCACCCTAGTACGACAGAAATGGTCGCGAAGCAGCACGGCGGAAGCTTCTTTGCAGCAGGGCATCTGTCAACTTTGAAAAAGGAAACAGGACAAACATACGTCGCTCGACTAACGAGATTTTGCAACCGTTGGATTCTCGGTGAAAACAAATAACCAACCCTTCCGTGGTGTCTGCGGTGGAAAACAGGGGGGAATCCCCGCACGAAAAACGACGAATAAAAGGGGGGATAACTGGATTGACTTGTCGCTTCGGGGCTCGCAGTGACGGTAGAAGAGCAGGGGTCAATGCTTATTCCTTCAAAAGGGGCCCAGAAAAGACCAAACGAGGCAAAAACGCCAGAAGGCAGAAGGCCTGAAAGTGGATTTTAGTCGCCGGGTAAAGGTTTCAGCCGGGCCCGCACCGACGCATGTCCGGTACACCGCGGAGCGACCGGTCCTAAACCGGCACAAGGGAGCAACTTCAGTACGACGGACGGAAGGCATCCCCCTCTGGCTCCGAGAAAAGGACGGAGAAGAGCATCAATACCCCACTAACCGAACTGGAGTCCGCACTGGAACAAAAACAAATATGTTGCGAGAAGAAAAATTCGGGACTTTAGGTTCAACAGGCGCTGGCGTAGGCACAGAATGGGAAGAACTAAGCATGCTAATCCAATAGGAGAAAGGAAGAAGTCTCAACTTCCCCCACGCAAAGAAAGGACAGGTGAGTGTGGGCGGCGCGAAGGGCGAGAAGTGAGCGTCAACGGGAGGGGGCAGCTCTTTCCCTCTTCTGAGATGGAGGAAATTGCCGCGTCGAATACGAATCTGCATAAAGTGAAATAGGGGGGGCGCGGTTCAGGCAATCGACACGAAACGATCGTCACATAAAAATTCCCACATTCCGCAGGAGGACAAGAGATCCCATTCTTGCGAGCATATTCTCCATCCGGGAAAAGCATACCTGGAGTCGGGTAACCTGAAAAGTGTGGTGACTGGCGTAAAACCACCACGGCCAGGACACAGTAAAGATAAGGACACGCTCGTTAAAAAAAAAAAAAGCAAATGATTCAGGCCCCGGATGGCGGCTTAATAAAAAGGTAAAAAACCATAATCTCAAGAACGCGAAAAGCAAGCAGACCAAAACAAAGTCGCGTCGCAGGGTGTTGCCCTCGGCATTCGCCTATCTTATGGCCGTTCGGCTCGAAGGCAAAACGAGGAACAAGGAACTAACCAAAAAAACGAGGGGGAGGGAAAAGAGAGAGGGGAAAAAAATACGGAGAAGTCCCTAACTGCGGTAGAAGGACCAGGCGGGGTGTAAACAAAACTCAATAGGCGACCAAACGGAGGAATTGGTCCAACGGGATGCCCTGGCTTTTCGGATGGATTAATCTGCTGGGCGGAAATCCAAAAAAAATCGGAAGAACATTCACCTGCATGAATGCGCGTTTTCTCAGGGACGCATCAAGCGTGGTAGAGTCAATGGGAACAGGGAGGGGCAGTGTCAAGACGCCGCGAAAGAGGTAGGGAACAAACCTAGCCCGTAAATAACTCCGGAGGGATAGACCCCCGAATGCGTGGGCAGCGGAGTTGGGTTAGAATTGGTAAAAAACTCAGGGCGAGGACCGAGGCCGGTAATGTCAATTTCGAACACGGCCAGGATGACTCCGATCTAGGGAAGGTCCAGAAGAAAAGGGGAAGGACGCGCACAGCTGAATAAAATCTCAAAAACGGGCACGGTCAACGGCGGCGCAGGGGAAAAAACTTTAGGCAATCTATAGATTGCTAGATAAGCCTGCAAATCTTGCAAGGCCTAAGCGGAGGGCAAGACAAGAGCAAAAAAAAAAAAAAAAAAACCCATCACTGGTAAAAAACCCTGATGGGTTATCCGCGGGAAAAGAGGGGTTGTTTTTGTCTTCGCTAAGACGTTCGGCCGAGGGTGGGGGGGAGAGCGAGAAAAAGGAAAAGACTGCGCCCGAACGTTGAATAGCAGACGCGTAGAGATGGGTTGATAACCGGCCCTCGCTTAGTAACAAGTCAAATAAAGATTACCTTAAAGCTTCGTTCGGGAAGGACTAAATTAAACCAGGCAAAGATCGCGAACGGGGCAAGACCGAGATGGCGTCTTGCATTCGAAACCTTGAGGCGGGAAGGTAGGAGGATAACGCATTCTAAGCATTGCGAGCGAAGAGAAAAAAAGAAAAAAGATAGCCTCAAGCCTCGTTAGTCACGGGCTGGGAAAAAGGACCCAAGACCACCACCGGTTTTTGTGAAAGAGCCAACCATATAAACTGTCAGACGAGAGCGGGGTACACGGCTCAGGCACCGACAGTAACCTAACTCGAAAAGAAGTCTAAACACGCCAAAGAGGACAATTTCACGATAAGTCATGTTCTGACTGCGTGGACTGAGGGATTGGAGGGGATGAACGCACCTACTTCGACCGTGGGCTCGGAGTCGAAAAAAAAGGGGAAAGAGACGACCTTGCGCCTGAAATGTGCCGGTCGGGGTACCTCCAATAGGGATCAAAACCGGTCGCCAAGGCGGTGCGGGCAGGAAGCAGAAAGCTCCGGGGAAACATACATGGTCGGTCCGAACGCAAAAAAAAAAACATGTCAGAAAACGTGCAGGTTGTGGCGGCTTGGTCCGAGGGAGAGATGCATGAGGGACCCCGGCAAACACACGTTGAAGTGGCGGCCCAGATCATGAAAAAGTGGGGTTCGAGGTGGTCCAGACAACAGAATTTGAGGGGGAAATTACAAATTCGAAAATCAAGCATATGAGAAATTGTCATCTGGCGCGATGGTCAATGAAAATGGAAGGAATCGGCTAAGAAAAGTAGTTGACCTTTCAAGCGGATGAGGACTTCATCAAAAGGAGGAAATATCTGCATCTCTGTCAGTCTGTTCAGATGAACGCGGAACCCGGCAACAATCAACACCAGCCGGGAAGATTCCGCGCGGTCGCAGAGACCTCAAGAGAAAACTCTTGTCTTTGAGCCGACGTCAAGGAGAGTTCCACAGAGCGTTCCGCAAGGGGTCAGGATACCTTTCCTGCAAGAGTGTCGCTAAGAGCCGGGCGCCGAATGCCGATTGCCGGCGAAGACAGAAAGGAGGACAATCTCGAAAGGCTCCAAGAAGAGAGAACGAGGGGGGGAAAAAAACGACCATCGGCACTGCTCGAGCATGAAAGAAAAAGAAGGATAGCTCAGTCACCTACTGGTGTGATAGGGGCGGCCTCACTCAGGAACGATGAGGAAGAACAAAAACGCTCGCAAGGAAGTCACGCGGCGCCCGCTCTAGCCACAGAGAACTACTCCCGAGTTCGGACATCCTCCGAAAGACGCATTAGGTGCCCTGGGGTAAAAGGGAGGGATGTTCAGTCAAAAGCAGCCCGTGAATACGGCGGCGGAAGAGGTCCTAAAGAGGCAGGCGGAAGGCAGAAAAAACGGGAAAAAGGCCAGCCCTGGGGAGGGTTAAAAGGTAGTATAGGGTTTCCTGTACAACGAGGAGAACTACCCAAATAGAAGAAAAGATCACACGATGGGCTGGGGCCAGGCCTTTCAAAAAAAAAACTGACGGGTTGATTGGAAAAAGTCAGCTAGCAACGCGGGCGCTGTAGAAAACGACTCTCTCTGCGAACTCATCTATTAAAAAACGATGGCGCAGGGAAAAGTAGGTCGGAAAGAGAGTCTTGACAATAAACCGCTGAAAGGAAATATACAGAGGAGAGGAGGAAGAGAGAAAAACCACCAACCAAGGAAAGAGTATCGGCCTCCCGCTCATCCCAAGGAAGACCTGAACTGCGGCAAAAGAAATAGGAAGGAATTCAAAAGCGGCCTGCGCCTCAGCAAGATGAAGGGCAACATAAAAGATGGTTCAAAAAAAGCCAAGATAGGACTGAAAGCGACATGAAGGACAAGAACAGGAAAGAAAATCAGAAAAAATTGTCGGCCGCGGCGAATCGCTGCAGGAAAAGCATTGTACCGGGAACAAGCGAGCTGTCCCCTGAACACCGGCGGGGAAGGAGGAAAAGCTTGCCCAAACAGCAAGCGGAACGGAGATCAAAGACTTCGCGCGGTGCATCCTTTCGCCGAAGGACGTCGCCTAGGGGAATCCAAAGGCGTGAGAAACGGGATAAGGAATCACACTACAGTGCAGTGCAGCCAACGAGGGGGGAGGGGGGAAAAAGACAGAGCACGCGTGAATCTAAGGTAGTGCGAACTCGGCGCCGGAGTGCCGCCAATCACAACCGCGGACACTAGACGCCCGGGGAAGGAGAATCAGTAACATCGAAACAAGTCTTCAAGGTCCTAAAACAGCAGCCAAAGAGTAGCTCAGCCGAAGCTAACGGAAGAACCTGCAGCCGCATACTGGACGCAGGGGACAGCCCGGCAAAGCCCAAGAAAAAAGTCATGGGGATACGAAGTCAGAACAGTCACAAGGTAAAGAAAGCGACAGCTGGCTAAAATCCTCCAACCGGTAATTACGATTGCGACCGCGTCCGCCGGAAAAGAGGGGAAAACGAGGGACTGAAAGTTTCCCCCGCGAAAGGGCAATGTAGGACCCCCCGTTCAATCGTTGAGGAACCGCCTCAAAAAATGCTTGACTCACCAATCCCTCAAAGAAGAGTAAGAGGAATCAGAGAAGGACAGGGAGGGCCCACCCTTTTTGTCTGGAAGGGAAACTAAAGCCGGAAGCCTACCATAAAAAGTTGTCAAAAGGGGCGAGGGAAAAAACGAGAGTGCAAATCGGGCAATAGAACCTATTGAGGCTACCCGGAGGGGTCCAGAATCAACTGAAAATGAGCCGAACACAACCCCGGCGGCCTGCAGGGACGGGGGCGCGCAAAACTTTCGGAACACTTCGGTCAACTCGACCGACTTAACAAACTGGACACAACCGACCCGTGGGACCGTAACGAAACGCAGTTGATGAGAACGGAACGAAAACGGGCATGCACGCGACCGAAGTGGTTAAACGCTCGCGACCAGCAGCGGTCGCATCAACCAAAATTCAAAGGACTGTACACCTTGACATGTAGCTTGGCAACAATTACCCGACAAGTCAAAGGAAGAGAGGAGCAGGATGGCCCAACCGGAGCCGTGAGCCGAAAAAAGGATCTGCCATTTGTACATGAAAGGTTTTCCTTCAGGTGAAAAAAAAGGGGAAGGGTTCTAGGGGAACCCTTTGTCCCACCAGGAACCGAGAGCGCGAAGACAGGAAAAAGGTGTTAGGCCTAGAAAGCTTCGAAAAGAAATTCGGAGGAAAGAATCCAGCGGCACGCCCTTCCGCTCATAAAACCTTTTTCGTTTCGTTGGCTAGATGGAACATCACGAATAGGAGAAAACGCTTACCGGCGGCCTGAAATTAACAACTCTGCCTGGTACCCATGCTGGTATTAGAAAACGAAAGGCGATTCAAGGAAAAGCGGAGAGGTGGGCAGGACGGCTCTTAAGACAAAGGAAGAGGGAGACGGGACGAAAAAAGTTCATAGCAAGAGAAGGGGGGTAAAACGCCATCAGCCAACAATGAAAGATCCAGCGCTGAAACACCTCCCACCAGATGGGCAGATCAATCTCAGGAGGGAGGGTCGAAGCGGGGAGGAAAAGCCGACGAGGAAATGGGAATCACTCTTAAAAACAATAGATATGGATGAAAGAGAAAAAAAGAGTACACTACTGAAGAGCCGGACGCGCGATGCGGGATAGGAAAATCCGAAAGGAGCGAGGGAGGGCTCTCGTGCATCGGAACCTGGAGCGTCGCCGAAAAATCGGCAAAGAAAAGACAGGGAGAGAAACGCCATATAAAACATAACTAATAAAAAGAGAGGAAAAGCATGCCAAGAGCAGAATCACCGAAGCTAGAAGCTAGAAAAATCGTAAAAAAAACCTTGCAAGCGGAAAGAAAGGAAATAAAAGCCAACGGTCAAAAGGGACAACACGAGCGCGCAAGACACAGACTCATTAATGCAGGCCAATAACTGAAGGAGAGGAAAGAGAATAAAGCAAGAAACATCCCTAGCAGGGAATTCGCGGTAGGGGGTTCAAATCAGACATAAAAGCGGAATTGCCGGGGAACCTCTAAAACTAGAAACATCTCGATCACCAAAAAAGGAGGAGGAAAGTTTGGGGGGGACAGAGGGGGAGGCTTCTAAAAGCATGAAATTACTCAGAAGGAAGTGCAAAAAAAAAACTGCGAAAAACAACCCTTTATTAAGTGGAGATGGAGACAAAAAGAGCCGGATCCTCATCGAAAGGGCTCATCATGCGTTGTCGAAATCACGAAGGGGGACGATGGAAGAGGCTCAGGGAAGTATTTGACCGGACGCAAAAGTCTCACAGGGATAGGCATATGACGCCATTAGAAACGTAGCCAAGTTTTAGGGAGGAAAGACGGCAGGAGGGGGGGGGGATAGTGGCGTCTGTATTTATTTGCTGTTCGAAGATCGGGGGCGGGTCGAGCCGACGTTACAAAATTTTGCAGGGCGGCGACAGAGCAGAATTCGAATCATAACAACGCAGAGTCCACGTGAACGGAAGCGAACTCTCACGGCAGCTAGAAAAGAGACTTACCGCGGCGTCGCGTGTTACCTTATGCAGAATAGTTTTGGAAAGGAAGTCGGTAAGAAGAGACCGCTTCAAGGCTTCCATCCTAGCAGGCAATAACCAACGCCGACACCAAAAAAGGGGGAGAAGAGAAAAAAGCGGGGTAAGTGGGGGGGGGGAAGGATAGGAGAACAGGTTCGGAAGGTTGGATGGCGGCCGACCACCTGCTCAAGTATCAGAAAGCGGGAGCGACGAAGCTGCGAGATTGGAAAACCGAAGAGAAAGTCTCCACTCCAGATGAAAGACTCGTCGAGGAAACAATAACGGACGCGGAAAGAAAAGGCCCTACTGAACGATTGGCGATGTTGCATTCGGTAGGTCCTTGATGGAGAATTTAAGGAACAGTCTTAACATCAGAGGGGCCGTCAATTCCAGGGACTAGAAGCCAACCAAAAAAGAGTTTGAGCAAAGAATAAAAGTCGAACGGGATGAAAAACCATGACCAACATTCCAGGGTTTTCATTGAAAAACCAATCAAATGAAAAAGGGGTGGGCTTGGGTACCGGAGAAAAAGACTACCAAGGAAGAATAAAGGAGAGGTAAATAACTGAAAAAGCTTGCACAGCGGGCGAAAAACAATCGATTTGTGCAAAGGTTACTCGGTGGTGGGGGAAGATATAGGAAATTCGTGGAATCCCACATCTGGGGGAGGAGGATTAAGTGACAGCAGGGGAAGGGAGAAGTCGAAGGAGGTCGAGCTAAAACCCTTGCAGCAGGGGAAAAAGAAGACGAACGCTTGACGGTCATGCAGGAAGCCGGCCTCCATTTCGCAAAACACTCTGGACTAAGGCATTGACGGGTGGGGAGTGAAAAAAGGGATAAAAAACTCAGTTAGGAGGGGAAAAAATCGACCGACGGTAAAAAAGATATATGAAAGGAGAAGTGGTGTACGTTTTTCCAGCCAAACAAGGGGGGAATGGCGCGGAATGTCCTGTCAGGCAGGAGACCTAAAGGTAAAATTCATATGGGAGAAGGGAGGTTCATAGGGGGGCGCCAAGGAGTATCGGAGGAGTTTCAACGATTGACAAGAGAAATAAAAACGACGGATCTCACTGCTCACAGGTTCACTGACCAAAAAAAAATAGCCAAGAGGGCGGAAAAACGAACCCTGAAGAACGCCGCGTCCCCCACGGAAACCGCTCAGGGGGGGAGCTGAAAAACAACTCGCTACTAATTTAACAGCGCAGAGGACCGGCCAGATAAAAAAAAATCGCATTGTCGGGAACCGGGGGAGGGCCGCTGTGGGAAAGAAGACCATAAAACTTTCCAAAAGGGAGCGGACACAAAAAAAAGTCGGTCAAACGAACCGTGCTCGACTGGCTCAATTATCTAAAAGGTACGGATGAGAGTCACCTTGGTCTTTGGCGGACTAAACGACGAGATGTACCAAAACCGCAGGGAGGGTCTCAAAACCGTGTCCGAATCTCGAAGGCTGGGGGGGGGGGTGATCGAACTTCTGCAAACTTGAGGTCGGGGGAAGAATTTTCCCCGAAAGCCCGTTCCGGGGAATGTCCGGAGGGAGAAAAGAGACCAAAAACGAAAAATTCATCGAAGCAAGACGCGAGGTGAGGGGCGGGCCGAAAAACGTTTGCCGACGAGCACACAGGTGGTCGCCAAACCTCGTTTCAAACCGGGTTCACAAGTAAGAAATGGAAGGCCCAGCGAGAGCCGCGGTAATACATTGGGCCTAAATTCGGACAGGAAAGTAGTGCAACTGGAAAAGAAAAACTCTGAACGGAGAGGGAAAACGACGCTCAGAAAGAAAGATTGTCGCTTGAAATCCGCCGCAGGCAAGCCGCGTGAAGCTGCAGCAAGGCTGAAACAAGGTTCTCAGCATTCGATAGAATATAAACAACCACGGAGGAGGGGGAGATATCAATCCTACCCCGCTCAAGCCTGAAGTTACTTCAGAAAAGGCTAAACGCGATCGCCTTAACTCTCATACACACATGCGGGCGGGGACGAAAACAGGGGTTCAAAAAACACGGCTCAAGAACAGGGGCCATGAATTCCGAAAATGGTCACAAATGGGGGGGCCGACCGTCGGAAAAAAGGAGATAGCTAACAACAGTACCGGAAACCGCGGGGAAGAGAAAAAAGTTCTGTGGCGCGCCCCGGGGCAGGCCCCCCCAGACACGGGAAGAGATATAATACCAGCCTAGCTAGGGAAGAAGGAAAGAAAAACCGGCACCAAAAAACTTGATTTTAGTAGGGGAGGAAAAATCAAGGTCTCAAAGTGAAAATGTCGAGTGGGCGTGACCGACAGGAAACCGGGAAACCGCCGCGGGGTCTGGCGGGCGCGACTAGGCGAAGGGTAGGTGTGCCAAGGCAAAACAGAACAACCGGCGGGGAGAGTCGCAAACCGGGGGGTCGGAGAATCACGAGAACAAACCAAAGGCGGTTCAAAAGCAGAACTCGTCGGTAGCTCAGAGGCGTCCTCGTAAAGAGGCGAGGACAACAGGCAAGACCGCCGACAAAAAAATTGTCAAAGAGGAGACCAGCAGCAATCACGGGCAATGATAGACGACGGGAGCTCATCTCAATAAAAACCTGACTCAATTGAGAAGTATGGCTACCGCGCGTGGGTCGCTCAGGGGAAAGGACATGGGGGACGCTACGTGAAAAAAATATCGAGAAGAGTTCAAAAGGGCAGGGAAGGAATCACCTCAGAATGCTTGAAACCACAAGAAAAAATCTGAACCTATGTGCGGGAAATCAACCGAAATCGGGGGGCAGTGAAAGGGAAGCAGGCACCGGAAAAAAACAAGACTGTTATGAAACGACAGAAACAAACTATTCGTGCAGATGATAGGTTGAGAGGAGGCCGGCTATGCAAACGTTCGTTAAATGGGTAGAAAACGAATACGCGCTGATAACGCAAAAACCAACCACCAAACCTGGCCGCGCCTGACTTGTATTGAATGACACTTGGGGCGGCCCAGCAATCTGCATGACCTCAGGTTGAAGGATAATCAATGCCAGCCTTGGGAAGAAAGGCCTCTTCGCCAAAGAGTGCGTCAGCCACAGTTCAGAGGTACCCTGAATCTAGGAAAAGGCAAGGGTGCGAACGACCCGAAAGCCGCAAATTTCAGCCCCACGTCGTCAAAAGGGGAAAACGACAAGCAAACGCTGTGAGTTAGAGGGAAGAGCAGTTCAAAGATATTGAACGTAGCACAACGGTCCCAACCTTGATCATCCCCCTACAAGAGGCTGTCAATTGGCAAGAATGAAGGGGGGATAACAAAAGACACCAGATGGCAAGGGGGTGCTGGCCCTGGGAAAAACGCCAACGAAAGAAGAGATGAGCGCGCAGAAAGACTCTCAGGACTTGAGATTCGATCGACATGAAGAGGATGAAAGATCCGGTCCTTTCCAAATCTCCCTAAAAGAAGACTGAGGGCAAATACTCGCCAGCCGGAAGAAAATGGGTTCATAAGGCGTCAAAAGGAAACGATGGTGGAAAAAAAAAGGACTAGGAAATTCTTCACGCGGTCGGCGACGGGGAAAGGCAATTGCATAGGACGAAAGAAAAGGGGCCAATGGACCTAAACAGACAGGTGGAAGCCTGCCGACACATATAACAATCTGCGTTCCCAAAACCCCTAGACAAAACAAGGGGCGATGAGGCCAATCGCAGAAAAATCGGCGGAATTGTATTTTCAAATCACGCCAGAATAAGGCTTAGAGGTCAACACGTCCGGACCATATTGGGCAGAGGAATACAACAGCAAAAAAATAAGAGCGACTCACAGGGAGGGGAGAGCTGGATAAAAAGGCTCTATTTCAAACATCTCATTATAACTTGCCGCTGCGCAGGAAGCTTAAAGAGAAAAACGGACCGGCAGCGAAAACGACGCACAGTAGAAAGACTATTACCGAGATAAAGGAAAAGAGACATAGAACCGTCAATGCGAGTTAGGCTCATAAGACGTTCAACTATCGCCATGACGCCGGAAAACTCTGAAATACCCCAATAAACTCTGAAAGGGGAAAAGCTAAGGAAGCAAAAGCTAATGACCAGGACGGAGGGCGGAAGGGAATCACAGGAGAGAGAAACCACATACAAAAGCAAAAACGAACAAGGGAATAAAACGCCTTGCAATTCGCGTAGCAATGGGTGAAAGAGGCACGGCCTCGGAATTGAGGCAGCGAATAACACAAGACCAAGAACAACCACGGAGTACAAGGCTATAGAGGGTTCCTCTTTTACCGGACAGGCTGGGAATCTACTGGAAAGGCCTATTTTCAAAATCCAGAAGGGCCGCGGTTCCCGACTTATTATTGGACAAACTTGGATAGGCTGGGAAAGAAATCGATTAAGGGGGCAGACAGACAACCTTCATAACGCGTGGAACATTCCTAGACGAGTGGAATTAGAGGGCACAGAGTACAGGGGTTGCCTAAAAAAAAGCCATGGCTAAGGGCAACGACGCCTATCCCTTATAAAAAAAGGAGGAATATGACTAGACCGAACGGAAGAGTACAGAGAGGGTTTTAATATGCGGAGGGAAAGATGAAAAGATAAGAACAGGGAGGCAGATGTAAATGAAATCACAAGACGAGGTGAGAGTGCAAAAATAGAACAACAAAATCGCCGACCGAGGCGCGTACTGTCAGTCGGCGTCGAGTCCGGAAATAAAGAGGATAGGGGGCCTGGGTCGCCAAAAACATGGAAATCCAAAGCAGCAAGGGGAAAAAAAAAACACGCCCAACAAAAAGTGTTACTCGCACCAGAGGGGCGAGTTGTGTCACATTATCAGGGGGACGTTGGGAAAGGCAGCGCCGACCCGCTCGAGAAATGCCCGTGTTAGTGAAAAGTCAAGGGAAGGGATCCCGGCCAACCGTAAAAACGGCTAAGCCACCGCGTCGGTCGGAAAAGAAAAAGGACCCACAGCAGATCAGCGAAAAAGCGGGAAGAGAGGCGCAAGGAGATATTGCATAAAAAAGTTTGGGGGCGAACCGGGGGAGAGTAATAAAATTGAAGAATGGGAAAAAGAGAAAGAAGCAAACC
>Ga0179591_1228113_pt1 | contig 12965 bp, 15 predicted proteins | sample CZOMad2_1_08_16f_FD_182891 | JGI IMG/M metagenome (GOLD analysis project Ga0179591, IMG submission 182891) | Vadose zone soil fungal communities from Angelo Coast Range Reserve, California, USA - CZOMad2_1_08_16fungal (PacBio error correction) | ecosystem: Environmental > Terrestrial > Soil >...
CCGGCTTGAAAATAAAAGTGAAAAGATCAAGCCCCCTGGGTGAAAAACCCCAATTTTTAAATAGAGAGGGAAAAAAAGTACAGGCATGGGGATTTGGGTTTTCCGCAACAAGGAACTGCCCCGGTTGGACTAAAAAAGAAGAAAGGAGTGAGTTCAATGCAGGAAGAACTTTCGGGAAATAGACCAAAAGAATTTTTGGAACAGGAGCGTGGGTCGCTGGGCGTACTGAAGCTTTTTACCGACAGGGCCACATAACCAACCTAATCCTACGAAACAGAACAAAAGAGGGAAAAGAAACATGGTGAAATTGGAAAAAGTGGGAAAGAAAAAGTTCCAGGTGGCCATGTTATCGTGGGTGGTGCCACCCACCCCCATCAGTAAAAACAAAAAAAAATGGAAAGGGTTTGGGCCATGCATGGGATCCAAAGAACCAAAGGAAAAAAGAAACCAACTTACGAAAAAAACACCTTGGGAAGAAGGGGAAAAATCAAAAATTTCTTGTGACCAAAAAAAAAAAAAAAAATCCACGGAACCGGCAGGGGAAACGCAAACCACCGTCCTACCACCAACCAAAACAACCCCCCCCCACGTCCCGGTCAGGAAAAAAGTTCAACAACACGTCCAAAAAATCAAGTGGTTTTTTGCCCTGAAGGGGCCCCACTTTCTAAACACGATAAAAAACAACAAAAAATACGGGGTTAAATTGGGGTAGAAAAAAGTGCACCTTCCTATCATGAAAAAGGGGTGCGCAAAAAGCCTTGGTTGTCCACGGACCGCTCCCTGTGCAACAAAGGGCGAAAAACAGAGGCGCGGACGAAGACGGTTTGAAACAAAATTTAAACCCGAGCCCACCTTCCCCCAAACTAAAAAAAGCGCAAAGGGGTCAAGTTTTGGTCAGGGCCGCCCTAGCCAAAAAGGGTGGCGAAAAAAAAAAAAAAAAAGGGGGCTAGGGGGTTGTTCCGATGAAGTGACCTTTACCGTTGCACCAGGGTTGGGGTAGTCCTCAAAAACCAAAAAAGTAATTGTAATGGGAAAAAAAAAATTTAAAGTTCCTGTTGCTCAAAGGGGGGGGTGAAACGGAAAACTGATGGGAAGGTCCCGGTTTGGGGGGGTTTAACTCCTCGACGCAAACGTAACGCCCGCCCTCGTTGTTAAAAGGGGGAAGGGGGGTCCGCCAGTGGTTCCCGGAAAAAACGGCTTGGGACAGGAAAAAAGGCCCCCCCCAGGGGAGAGAGAATTGTAAGAATATTTTTTGGGGCACCAGGGCCATAAGAAGAAAGAACCAGAGGAACAAAAGTTGTCGAAAAAGGTGGGGAGGCCCCCGTGGGGAAAAGAACAAAATTTGAACTTTTCCAGCCATTGAACGTGAAAATTGGGACAAAAACCCGGCAAAAAAAACAAATGATGAACCGCCCACGAAGGCTTCCTTACTAAAGGGATTTGGACGGAAACTGCCCAAAAAAGTGGGTTTTGCAAAAGACAATTAAAGTGGGGGGGGGAACACGTGTGCCCGTTGAGGGGAGATTAAGTGGAAATTTTGGGCCCGGGGGCCGGGGATTGGGGGGGTTGTGGCGGGGAAAGGCTGGAAGTGGGGTCCCCAAGCCTCGGAGACCATCCGTGCACCCAAGGAAAACCCCCTGCCCATCACAGCCCAACGCAACTGGTCCATGCCCCCGGCCAACAGGGACGGGACAGCTTTGGAGATGACCAACGAGAAACCGCCTGCACAGGGGTGGGTCCCGAAGAAAAATCAAGAAAAAAAAAAAATCCCCGTGTAACCCCAGAAGGCCTTCCCGACTGTATGGAACTGGTGGATGGGAAAAAAAAAACACGCCGGGAACTCACCAAAGGGGGAGGGCACGATGGACTCATTCAACGGAAAACGGGGGAAGAGCGCCCGAGGGGGAACAACCTAAAAAAAGCAGAAAGAGTCTCCCTCCAAAAAAAAAAACAGTGGTAACGGCAATTGAATCAAACTGCGACAGAATGTTCATGGAAGGAATCATCTCCACGGAGGGTGAAGAAAACAGACGGGACATAATGCCCGCAAGTGGCCCCGCACAGGGAGGGGCGGGACAAGAGCAGTGCACCAGAGAGGAAGGGTCGGCGCCCCGAAGGATGGGGGTCCACATTCGGGCAAATGATAAACAGCCAAAAACGAAATGACAAGGGCAGGTGCTAAATTAAAAGGGGTGCATCGTAAATCCAGGAAGCAAGAATGCCGGTGTGTGGAAAAAAAAGGACGAAACAGCCCCAGTGGGGAAAACACGGGGGGGGGGGAAAATAAGGAAAAAGGAAAAACCGGCCTCTCGCGACTGGCCTCTCAAAAAAAGGGAAACCAACGCAAAAAACCCCACACCGGAAAACCAATCGCAAACCACTGCCCATAGAAATACCAAGACCGTCGGGTTTTGGAACCTACCTCAACCCCACAAACCAACCCCAACCCCCCAAAACCCCACGGGGGGCGAATGGTGCTCCCATGTAGGGAATAGGGGGAGGAAGGAAAAAGCCCCCAGGGCAGCGGAAAGGGACCTTCCCAGGCAGCACCTTCGCACGGCGGGAAAAACCTTGGAAGCCAATGAGTACGGGGTTACAACCGCGTGGAAAGGCGCGCAAAACTCCAAGGACGAACCGCCCTCAAGAGCGGCAAAAAAAAACGCCGCCACTACCGAGGGGCCGGTTCCCCGAATGGCCGGGCAAAAAAGTGGAAAAAAAAAAAAACCTCAGTGGACAAAAACAGGGTCTACAACCTCATCGGTAATCAAAAAAAAAAACCAAAAGAAAAATACCAAGGGCCAAACTGGAAAGCTCCACAGGGCCCCAGTCCAACCAGAGGCAAAGCAAGGGCTGCAAAGAACCGTTGGGCCTCGCAAAAGATGCGGGAAAATGGGTGACAGAAAAAAAACGCTCGTAAGCGGGCTTCCGCAAAGTCCAGGAGAACTCAAACCCTGAAAACTCAAAGCCAATCCGTCCCAGGATTGCGCGAAAACCGCGGAAGAAGACTGAAATCAAAAAAAATAGGAAAAAAAAACACAACGCCCCAAACCGAAGAGCAACAGGACCAAGAAGGGGTCGGTGTCCAACGTCGGACTGGGTGTAAAGGGGCCCGCCAGAGCCCCCCAGGTAGGCATAAGAAGGTGACTCAAGGTGCAAAAATCGATCCACACCGACACGCCGGAGACACAAAATATCTCAAGGAGATTGGAAGGAAAGCACAGAACCGGGGTGGGAGCGCTGGGCCTGGGACCCTCGGAGGGGACGGCCTTTCTGGCCAAACCAATGAACAGGCCCAAGTGGAAAAAGAGCTCGAGAACGGGTTAGGAAAGGGTGGGAAAAAAAAGTACCTTCCAATATCCGCGGGACGCTTGAAGTGGTGGGGAAAAAAAACCGGCCCGGCAAAGGTGAAAATCACAAACAGGAAAATAGGCGTGGGTGGGTCGGCATGGGAGGGGAGCGTGTTCCCAACGCGGCGGAAAGGTACTTCATTAGGAAATGAAAATCGAAACACCCACACAGGTGAGCAAAAAAAAACACGACGGCGATGGTCGTCTTCCCGGACGAACTAAAACCCAAAACAAAAAGTGATTGGAAAAAGGAAAACGGATAGGTTTGTTAACGGTCACCAGAAAGAAAGGGGTGACCGTCAAGGCAATTTCAACAAAAGAAAGCAACCGAGTTATTTTTTTTCTCAGACACCAAGGTCCCCTGCGTGGCCACTGCAAAAACACCAGCAATATAACTGGTCACTGGAAAGGGGGACAGGTGGGGCCCAAGGGAAAAAGGAGAGTTCCATAGGGCCACGTGCGGACGAGAACACCACTCTTGTAGGGAAGTTATGGTTAAACAAAACAAAAGCAGGATAAACGCTGGGCAACTACAAGGTTCGTTGAACTGCAACGAAAGAAAGCCAAATACCCCAAAGGGACAACCCCCCTGCAGAAATGGGCAATGGCCATGTAGAAGAGTGGGTATCCCACGTAAGGTTGAAGGGACCGGGGCCGGTACGTTTGTCCCACAAGCCGGCGGGGGGGTCGGTTCCAGGGTGAAGAGCTGAAGTGGCAGGAAAATTTGAGGGGGATGGGGGGAAGGTTTTTCAAAACGCAAAATACGGGATGGACAGATGGGTGATCGTTGCTGGGAGAATGCCCGGGCCAAGAAAAAACGGATCTAGAGAATCCAACGCCTTTGGGATCCAAAAAAACAAGAATGGGCAGAAGGCGTCACAAAGGTGGGGGCACCCTGGCCACCCCCGTGTACCGGACAACTTGGGTTTTCTCTCACAAAAATGGCATTACAAAAACTTTGGGCAGATCAGTTTTCAACTTGTGGATGGGACTAGAGGCAAAGTGAACGGCAGTCACTAGGATAGCAAAAATGGGAACCCGGGGAAACGAAAGTCAATCCGGTCTACCATTGAAACCTCAAAACCAGTCGGAAAAAAAAGGTCCGGTGGGGGCCGAAAAGGCCCAACACTAACAGGGACAAGCGCACTAACAATCGAAGGGAAATGGTGCACTTCCCACCCGGAAGACTTGCGCCCAGTACGTCAAAAGAGAATCAAACAGAATTTAGCCAGGGTAGTGGCGGATAAACGGTCGGAAGACTCAGGCCCTAGAAGGGGACCGTGCCCTGGGGGAAAGGGCAATCCTGATCAAACCCCCCAATGGGAACAGGACACCCCGAAAAAAAAAGTTGGACGAACAAAATCAGGAACAACGAAAGGGGTCCAGAGGGGTCCGGAAAAACTTTTCAACTCAGACACTCAACTCACAAATCAAGGGATGGGCGGGTCCGATGTTGTGAACTCGGGGAAGGGGGGACCCCCTACCAGCCAAGTGACGACTCGGAAGAAAAAAACTCAAAGGAGTGGAACGGGAAGTTGGTTAAGATCGCCCGCCCGAAAGAAGGCCCAGACCGTTTTGGCAAAAGGGGTGGGGGGAGCATCAGCACGAAATCAAAAGAGACATGTGATAACAAAAATAAGACACAAAAGGCCAACACAGGCAAAACATAAGAACCCCGCAAGAGCACGGAAGCAAGGTGGATGAAGGAGCGACTCACCAAGAAACCTCGAACATATAGGCCAAACGCAAGGGGGTGGGAAATACCAAAATGGGGACGACCTATCGAGGGGGGCCGAGCAGAACACAGCAGGAAGTCAGAAAAAAAAAACACAAAACATCGACGTAGGGAAGCAAAGGCAGGCCAACGCCATTTCACAAGAGAGCAAGAAGAACCCAAAAAAAAAAGAAGCAGAAGACGGGGAGGCAATCGAGTCACGCTGTAACCCGTCGCCCAGCAAGGCGCACATGCTGCTGGCCCACCAAGAAATCCCAAGAAAACGAATCAGAAAAGCCCTGGACCACTCACCCGCACCCCGAGGGAAAGAAAGAAAATAACCGACGGTCCAAAAAAAAAAAGAAACGTTGACCAGCGACAGAGACGGCTAAAGCGCAAAAAGAATGCAGGGCACTAAGCGGCTAGAGACTTCCCATCCCACAAAAGCCAAGGGTTCCCCGGAAGTCACAACGGAAAAAGCTGAACGTCAAAATGGGGGACCGGGGGCAAAATATAACAAACGCAAGACTGTCGGGGGGGGGGGGTGAGCAAGTCTCAGCCGGGGGGGGCAGCGTCCACCGAAAGCTGCAACAAAATTACGTCAAGAAAAGTTCAGAGAAACTCCAACTACGAACGTGATCACAACGGGGCTGCCCGGAAAGTGGCGATAACCAAGCCGTCCAGCAAAAACGGGAGTCCATCCTCAAACAGGGGTTTTTATTCTGGTCGAACAACAACTACCAACTGACAAAAGAAAAAAAAACGGGGAAAGGCAAGAAGGGGCCTGATCGGAAACGAAACAAAAAAAGGATGTTAGGAAGAGATAAGTCAGCCAAGGCAGGTTTCCGGGCAAAGGGGGTTCAAAAAAAACGGTTGTTCCCCAACGACACCAAAGGGGGGACTGCCAGTCCCGTCGGACGGGGGGGGGGGAAAGGGATGCTACCCTGGTTTGGGCTCCAGAAAAGGCTGGCTAAAGGGGAAAGTCATAAAAAAAAACCAACCCAAGGAAGACCACTCGGGGGGCGGAAAAGAAGGAACACCTCCAAAATTTGGCGGGCAGGTTACAGAAAGACTACAGGCCAAAAGAAGGGCACCCCCCCCCACTCTAAAAAAAGGCTAACGTGAGGAAAGTCACACAGTAACTATCTCACAGATCTTGAAGTACTGAAAAAACGACCGACGGGACAAAGTAGAAGTGCTGTGGGGGGGGCACTAGGGGGAACGGTCGAACGTGCGGCATCGAGGTTACGAGGTTTTTGCCTCGGTGGGGGAAGTTTTACGAGAAGGAAAATGAACACGGGCGACGCGGTGGGAAAAAACAAAAAACGGACGGAGACCAGCTGAAGAACAAAACGGGGAAAAGACGAGGCCAAAGCCTTATAGAGGAGGGTGACGACGGCCGAAGGGGGAAGCAAGGCCCAGGCCATTCATCACGGTGGGGATGGCTGATCCCTGGCAGGGGGGGGGTCGGGAAAACTCGCGATCATTTGCCCATGAACCACCTCAAGGTATGGGCCCACCTTGCCACGAATCTTTCAAGGTGGCACGGGGGTCAGGCAAAAAAGGCGCCACAAGACGTCCAAGGGTGAGGACAGAAATCGCCGGGGCTGGCGGGCATGGGTTGCTCAAAGGGTCTGATGGTAAAAAAACGATCTGGAAAAGGGAAACGTCTTCACATGCTCACACTCCGCCGCAGAAGAACTCAGGAGGGTGCCCGGGATGACGTGGGGGGAAAAAAAAAGCCGTCCTCGTCGACTGGTTCGACCAAAAACGAGGGAAGGTTAAGGTCCACCCAACACACGCGGAGAAAAAGAGAGGGAAATCACCAGCCTTAGGTGTGATGTGAGGGCAGTAACCCGAGAGTGGGGAAGCGCATCTCAAGGGGGGGTGGCGAACGTGAGGGGCGGGGGTGCAAAAAAGAACAAGTCCTTTAGGGCATAAAAAAAGGGGATGAACGAAACAAGTCCAGCAGACAACAAACTGGGGAATTCAGGGGTCTGCCGTCGGAAAACAAGGGCAAGTCTTTTCCCGAAGAGATAAGACGGAAGAGGCCAGCCCGAGACGGGGTGGCAAAAACCGGGCAAAAAACGAGATCATCGCGTCTGAATCAGAATGCGACAAAGCAAAAAGAAACCTGACTGGAAAGGGGAGGGGGGGATTGAAGACACGTGGATGCCAGTTTGGGGAGGTCTCGTGCAACAGGAAAAAAAAAAAAAAAAGGTCGGGCAAAAAATCAGCGTCAACCCTTTCCGACAAAAACTAATCTTTACAAAATATTCAGTGTCAAGCACGTAGATCCCCAAGCAACTGCAGACGGGCCAGGCAAAACCGGGAGCAAAAGGGGGGGCCCACTGACAGCTGCGCGGTGATCACCAACGAAAAAAAAGGATCACCGACTTCAACAGGGGAAAAAGAATCTACGCCTTGACCCGGCGGCACAGCAAAGGGGCAGAAAGGCTGCCCGGGAAAAAACCGAAAAATCAGGGATCCAGCAAAACCGCATCCATAAGAAACGGACAAACGGAGGACACAATAAGGAACCGACCCCTGTGACCAACACCAAAGCGCGATACAGAAAAGGAAGTACATGGACTGTCCCCGAGCGGGAGGGGGGGACTAGGGCTGTGCAAACGTGCAGTTCAAAGGGTGAAGCCCAAGGGAAAAAGGAGGGGGTTCATACTTCTTGGGGGGAAGACAGCTAGAGGCGGAAAAGAAAAAAGCTTGGCCCTCTAAAAACCTGAAAAAGGACAGGGGAAAAGTCCCAGTCCATGAGGGTGGTTGTGGAAAAAAAGGACGGCGGGTTCCCGAAACAAAAGAAAAAATCAAGGTCGACGGCAAACTAAAAAAAAGGGACAAAAGGGGGGGAACAAAACCCCGTTGTGGCGTTTTCTGGGCCACAAGAAAAAGGAATCGGAAGTTGAGGAGGACGAAAGGCACACGACAGACCCGGGATCGGTTCTCCGCGCCACCCAGGACGTGGGGGGGGGGAAAGAGTAACATGAAAGAGGGGGAATTGACTTGCCAAACCCAGGGGGGGACAAAAAGTACTGACAAATCAACCTAGAGAAGAGGGATAGATAGAGAACAGAGGGAGGGTGGGGTGCGTTTCGAGTGGTTCAAACGAGCCTGGAATGGGGTTTCAATAAACTGAACTGATGAGGGGGGAATTGTACGAGGGGAAAAGAAAAACCTAACCCGTACGTCCGGACGCTCCCGTTCACCAGGGGGGGGCCTCGAATAAGGCCGCAAAGTCAAAAAAACCATGTCAAACCAGGGAGATACAAAATTTTCTGGAAGCGGACCGAGAACCATATCTGATCTAAAAAAAGTGGCGTGAGGGAAGGAATAGAGGAAATGCAAAAAAAACAAGACCTAAAAGAAAAAGGCTAGACCTTGAAAGGACCTCAGGAAAACAGACCTCTTACTACTAAATCAAAGAAGTGGGGATGGACCGTATATGACTAGGAAAAAAAAAAAAAAAAAGGAAAAAGCGAAACGGGAAGATGGGGCACAAAGTTTAGGACGGGGGTCCCTGAAAGCGGCATTCAAAGCACGGTACAAATAGGTCCGCTGGCCCGAGGAAAGGGGGCTGGACATGTACCTGGAAACGGGGGGGGAGGAAGCTTCGCCCAGGGGGGCGTACTGACGGGAACGTGACAGAACGGGCCTGGAAACCGGTGTTTTCAGGCAAGGTAGAACCTCATCAGAGGGCGGTAACAAAACCCCTTGGGGGTGCCGACAAAAATCCTTGTAAAGAGGTAATGGGCTCAATAAAGGGAAAAAAAAAAAAGGCCAGCCTCGTAGGTGCGGCGGTCGGGACCTGGGACTTCCCATAGATGTCAGTCCATTTAACGACTACCCAGAAAAGACATGAAAAATTCGACCGGGAATAAAATTACGGTGAAACACTTATCAGGGTGTGGGGGAAACCAGGCATGCCAGGTTCGATGAAACCGCCAGGGTACCTTCCGGAAACCACTACCGGGCATCAGGCCAAAAGAAGGGGATCCTCCAAGGAGGCGGTGAATGACCAAACAAACGCCAAGGCGAGTTGCCCCTGGGGGGGGGCCGCGAAATGCCCTATGAGACCAGACCAAAGTTTTCGAAACGACCAGAGGGGAGTGCCCGGCCAGGGGTCCACGATTGTGCAAATAAGTGGGGAACAAACAGGTCCGGGCCTGGGCAAATAACCACACTCATATGAAGAACCCGTCACACCCTCCTCCTGCAGGGTTCTAAAGGCACCCTGGGCCTACAAACCGCGCACGCGGGGGGGCAGATCATCAGGTGGCCACAAGAACCGACTGGCCCTCAGAAAAGGGCGGGGGGAAGACACTAATCCCAAAGATGGCACGCCCGGGGCCTAAGCAATAGGGGGAGAAGCAAACAAATATTTCTCTAGGAGGAAACTCCTGAGAAAAAGAAAAATTAAAAAACTAGAAGCAGGGCCGGTCTATGATTACCACTTCCCACGGCGGGCCAAACAAGTATAAAATTCAACGACCCAAAAAAAAAAAAAAAACTATTCAAGGGGGAAAGGGGGCCTTCTGACACTCGATTGACCAACGAAGACCGTCATCAAAGAACAAACGGGAAAGGGGGGAAGCGGGGGTACATGAAATCCAACGACCTAAAGGCTGACGGCGCTGGTCAAAAGAAATAGCTGCAAAAGGGAGGGGCCAACGTGGGGGGGGTCAAACTTCGGCGCCCTATAGAGGGTTCTTAGGGTCCCAGGCAAAGTGTGTGAAGCGGAAAGTCGAGGGGAGGTAAACGACGGGGGGAAAAACGCCGAGGGCGGGGGGGGGGGGAACAAAATGAAAGGTACTAAACACCGCGGGCAAAGCAAAGGAATCAAAGCAAAAAATAACAGAAAGGGCAATTGGTTTCGTGGGGAACCCGGAGCCGTTTCGGGCGTACAAAAAGGAGTCGAAAAAGAACAACATGACAACGGGAGGTAACAGAATAGTAAAATACAAGGTTGAAAATGGATGTGAGAAATTGTAGACCACCAACACATGGCGAATTAACGGGCGAACGCCAGAAAAATGTGGGCCGGGGAAGATCGCGGACAGAAGGGTGTTCAAACACAAAAAAAAAAGACGTCAAAAAAAAAAGCCAACTAATGCGACACATGGTCACCGCCTTAAAAAACTAGGGACACTTCGCGAAAAGTGGAAAAATACGTAAGCAGTGGCACCGGCAAAAAGCGAAATTTTAATTTTCCAACACCAGAAAAAGTTTGGTTAAGAAACAGCGAAGGCGCCAAAAAAATGCCGACGGAACCGTGTGGAGGCGTCAAGTGGGAAACAATACGGAGGGGAAGGGTGGATTTGGGTACCAAAATGAAAATTATATGGGGCTGTTCGGAAAGGGGGCAAAAAAGAAAGAAACCACATACATAAAACTGCTAACGGAGGGACAGAAAGGAAAACCCGGTGGAAAGTCGAAAGGGGCTAAGACTTCAAACACTGGAAGGAGGGTTGACTCACACTTGTCTGAGGTGTTGGGGGGGTCGGTCTGCGAAACCGGGAGGGGAAAAGTTTTTCTGAAAGGATTTGATGTTTAATCTGAAAAAGCCAGGACCATTTAGGTAATTTGGTTCTCTCAGCACGGGCAAATAATGCGGGGAGAGACAAAGAACACAATTTCAAATCGGGTGGGGGGGGAAGAAAGCACGCCGGGTACAAAAAAAAAAAGAACAAGGTCTACGCGGGGTGGAATGGCCCTGAAAGCGAAAAAAAGCCCGACCCGGTCCAAAAAGAATCTGTATATTCAGTTCGACAACGTCGCGGGGGAAGGGAGTCAGGTTGGTTTCTGGTAGGAAAGGAGGGAAGGCGGAAAGGAGAGATTTAATTTTGGGACCTCAAAAAAGGGGGAGGAAAAGAGTGAATCTTGAAAAGGGGTCAATGGGACGGAAGATCGGAAAAAAAAAAAAACGAGAGAGAGACGCCAGGGGGGAACAAAAAAACAAATTCAAAAAGCTGGACGCCCCATTTTGCGGAGAGAAAAAAGGGAAAAAAAATTGGGTGTGTTGGGGCACGGGGGAAAGTGTGACAAAGACAATAAGAGAAAAAAGGAGACTTTCCGTAGGCAGAGGGGGGGAAACAGTTCGATTCGGGGGGGCACAGTCGGGGAACGGAAGATCCCGCCTTTTCCTAGGTGTACCTCAACAAATCCTTGCAAATAAGACCACAAGCCCGTGGAAGAACCCAGAAATTGTGCCGACCTGGCAAGGTCAAAAAGAAATGATGGGACGGTTGGGAGAAGTGGGGGGGGTCAAAATCGTATAACCTTTTTGGAAAAACCAGACCGGTGGAAGGAAAAAAAAAAAACCAAGACCTCAATGGAAGAAGAAGAACTGGATGCATTTAACGAAAAATATCGGTTCCAGCCAAAGTCAGGAAATGGGGGAATTTTCAGCCGCAGCCATTTATGGGGGGGGCAACCACGGGTCACCAAGCAAAGGGTGTTGGGGGAAACCGGGTGTCTCCTGGAGGGGAAATATAGTCACCGTCGGGGGAGGGGAAGGATGGGTCCACTCCTAAGCACCCACTGGAAGAAGAGGGGGTTACCTCCAACGGGGGCAACTTTGAGAAGCCAAATTCGCATGATAATTTTGGGGGGAGGTCGAAACATCGGCCCAAAAAAAACGCACACACCTCTCGGGGGTACCATGGGGGAAAGCACTCCGCCACCACGGAAGTCGGAGTTTTGGGTGGAGCACATATTTAACGGTAAGTGGGAAGGGTCGGGCGTACAAAACATTTGTTTTCTGGAAATTAGGGGGAAGGTTGCGCTCCCGGGGAAAAAAATTGAGGGGCCTTTAAGGTACGTATTTGTGGTTGAATTGAAAAGGGCAACAGGACAGGACCGTTGTTAAGCGCGGGGAAAAAAAAGTCAAGATAGTTTGAAGGACGGAGGTGTCCCGTAAGGCGTTGCGCATAATTTGTAGAAAGGTGGCAGTAAAAAACGCAACAAGAGTTCATAAAGCCAGGTGGGGGGGAACGGGGGGATGTTTATGGGCACATCCAGTGAAAGGGGCAGCAAAAAAAACCGAGGCACTGAAAAAAGGCCCAATGGGGCAGGGTCTTCATGAGGTTCAGGGGGGGTCCCCGGAATAAGCCAGAAAACGCCGCCAGAAAGGGGGCAAAGAAAAAGAAGGTGACGATTTTGGCCTCGAAAATTGAAAATTGGGCACCGGGAAGGGGGGGGGTTTTGTTTTCGGGAACGGAATGTTGTCACCCGCACCTGGGAGGGACCAACGGAAAACGCCAAGCTGACTAAGCCAAAACACCCAAGGATCGCAAACGGCACAGAGGACGGACCACAAGTTGAGCGGTTACGCCTAGGGAACCACCGCGGCCTCAAGTTTGACGATATAAAACCTTTAAAGACTCACGCCTGCGCCTGACCGGGAAAATTCCCAACCGAACAGGATCCCTCAAGGTCAGGGAACGCAGTAGATAGGGGGAAGAAAACGATCGGAGGACTTGGGGAAAGATCCCTCAAGGGCATGTAACAAGGGGGAAAAGCCCGCAAAAAAAAATTTTAACTGAATGAGAAAGTTAGCTTGTCAGGAGGATTATAAAACCTCAAGGTTGGGAACGAACTACGCCGACAGAAGGCCCGGCAAGTCCCCCGCAAAAAAAAGGGAAGTTATAACGTGCACCCTAGAGGGGAAGGGCAAGTAAAAACCCGAAGAGTCAGTGGAACGGTTCACTTCTAAACGGTAAAAGAAAAACCGCTCCCGAGGTGATGAAGGGAAAAGTGGATAGTACCCGGCTCTGGGTAGTGCCAAGACCGTTGGTTTGTCAAAAAGGGGGAAACCCGGCAAGGAAACAGAAAGGGCCAAAGAGGGGAAACAAAAAACCCGTTTCGCCAGCAAACTGCAACGCGCCAACCAA
>Ga0179591_1236174_pt1 | contig 12964 bp, 12 predicted proteins | sample CZOMad2_1_08_16f_FD_182891 | JGI IMG/M metagenome (GOLD analysis project Ga0179591, IMG submission 182891) | Vadose zone soil fungal communities from Angelo Coast Range Reserve, California, USA - CZOMad2_1_08_16fungal (PacBio error correction) | ecosystem: Environmental > Terrestrial > Soil >...
GGCATACTCGATAAAGCGACGCACCGCACTCGTTGTGTTAGGACGGCTTCTACGCAGGATGGCGCCGGAGACTTATAAACCTTAAGAAAAAATAACAAGTACCGAAGGGGACTAGGGGCAGGGCCCAGGCTGAGCTACTCAGAGAGGAATCCTCGGAGGTTCTGTTCAAAAACCCTTAGGCTGTATGCGAGCCTGGGAAGGAAAGAACAAAAAGACTTCGAGGAGAGGCTGGGAAGGGTTTGTTGTAGAGGCCGAAGCGATATATAACTGTCTACGCCACGCGTAAAAAACGGATCAGCAAAAATCGGGGAAGAGATGCTCTTCGTCATATAGTGTTCGCAGAGGACCCTCAGTCTCCCGCGGACAGAGGTCGGAACGGCAATTAAAGTCGAAAAAATCGATCCCCGAAAAGAATACCAGCGATTCCGTATACCCCTGATACGGAGAGGATCAATTAAGAAAATTATAAAGGATAGGGTCGAGACTGTAGCTCTACCTGAAGCTACACAAGTCCAAAACGGCGCGGAGGTTTCTCAATTTCAAAACTCAGAAAATAATGAAAAATAGAAGTCATTCTCGGGAAAAAGGGGGAGAAACGCATGCCGAACGAAAGGCGAGATAAATCCTTCTCAAGGACGTCGTTCCAAAAAAGCGAGGATCTTTCAGGAATGTAGACCCAGTACTCGATACGGAAAAAAAAAAGTGCCTCGAAACACCCGCAAGTACCACGAGTGAAGGCTGTGGTGTCGAGTCAAGAGGAATCCCTTTTCCTTTAGATGGGCTAGAGCACCAGACGGAAACTCCGCACCTCCGTGCGGATGGGGGAGGATTAAATGATGTAAGGAAGCGAGGGCTCGCTTCGAAAATCGACACAGCTGAAAGGGAACGCGAGAGAGAGGTGCAAAATGCAGGGGAGACTCATCTTCCACTGAAACGACGGAAGGAAGCGGAATGGTCGAGACTGAGATTAAGTTACTAGGAGGATGAGGATTCTACTAGGAGACGAGCCATTAGGTGGGGACCTGGTCTAGGGATTAAAAGGGGTGAGGGAAAAGCGCAGCCGAGCTTGGGAGGAGAAGGGTTGACCGGGTCCATGATTTTTGCGAAACGGGGGCCGCGGGAAGGGGGCCTACGGGGTGGGGACGGGGCTCGTAAACGAAATGGAGTTCAAATGGCAGCAAAGAGCGAAAAAAAAAGCCGGATCCAACCTCTTTAAGAAAGAGAGAAGGAGATCGGTGGGGCAGGATCGAAATGCAGCTTAAACCTAAAACGAAGAAAGGGAAAAGGAAACGTCGGGGAGGGGGGACCAACGCATATCGCCTTTCTGGGAGAACGACCTCTGGGTAGAAGAGGAATGATAGAGGGTCAGTGCAGAGAGACAAAAAAAAACTCGCACGGTGGAGAGGTCTGCTACGCTTCTCACGAAATTCCGCTGGGGCAGCGGGGGAAAAACACCTGGGGAGGAACCTCAGATGAAGTGGAACTACGATTGACGTCCAAATCCTTCGCTCAGATGGGAATACTTCCCTGTAGGGGATCGAAGCAGGGGAAAGTAGCTAGTCACGTCGAATCCGAAAGGGAGGAAAAAAAAGTCTAACAACCGCTAAGAGGAAACTCTCGGACTGGGCCGATCCACCTTCTAGGAGTTTCACGAAGAGATGATTACAAGAAGGAACGGGGTGTGCCTCGTGGTAAAGGGATTAGGAGGATTGAAGAGAATTTGAAAAAGTCTTCAAATATCAGGCCGGGGACCGGGCGGCCACACTCACGTCAACCAGAGATAGGAGATGAAGGCTCTGAACATCGCCGCGGTACGAATCCCTAACGAGGAAGTATATCTCAGGAAAAAAAGAAGCCTGTATCACAATGAAGCGACGATCCAAATGCTAAAACCAAGGGCAGCCTCTAGCAGCGAAAAAATCAAACGGTTTTTTACGGCATGGAGGGGTTGTCGTGAGCAAGCAAAGAGGAGGAGAAAAAAACCACGAACATGAGGAATCTGACCCTTCGGACCAGGGGGTGAGAAGTACTCGGGGAACTCCTCGAATGGTTAAGGGGGCAGTCTCCTAGAAGTTGAGAAAAACCCAATTGAAGAGATACAGGGGGGTACCACTACTTCTCAAAAGCAATCTAAATCAAAAGTCCTTTCTCTAGAATACTTCTAGAGGCGGCGAAAGTCGCCCAGGTCAAGCAAGAAAAAAAAGCCGAAGAAAACATCAAAGTCGAAGGACGGGGGCCGGACGTCACATATTAGAGCGTATCTACCGCGCTTCGAAGAAGCTGCAACCGCAATGAGGGGAGGGCGGGACGACCCTTGCCGCTACGAGAGCGAAAAAGATCCCGTTGAGTAGCGTGCCTACAGGAGACAAAATACTACTATGGAGATCAAGGAAAAGACAGAAGACGCGTCTCACCGCCGGCAAAAGCAAACATGCTCGCAGCAGTCGACTGGTGAGAAGAAGGTCTATGGGGGAATAAACTTTAAGGAGAACCCCAGAAAGAAGATAGAGACGAAAATCATTATAACAACACCAACTTATGAAAGGAGAAAAAAAAAAGAGGAGACGAAAGCTCGAAAGCTGGAACTAAACGATTGTCGAGTCCTCCAGGGAACCGAGGAGGAAAACTATCTTGGAGGAGAGTGGGCGTGGACGGCTTGGAAAGGCGTAGTAAAGGCGAGACGCCGCGGGGGGGGGTGTTTGAGGCAGGGGGGTAGGGAGAGACAACTAGTCAGGAGGCTGTGAAACGAAAAAACAACCTTTGAAGAACCCTCAACTTGGAGCCAGTGGCGGCGGGTTAAGGCACTCTGAAAAGCGGACAGAAGAGAACTCCCTTCGTACTAGTGGAAAAAAATCTAACGCGAAAGCTTGGACGAAAAAGTGAAAAAAAAACCCGCGAGGAGAGGGAGTGGATGGGAGAGGCTGCTCAAGCCTGGGAAGAGCATCATCAATCAGTTCAGTAGAGCAAAAAGGTTCATAAATTAAAGGGAGTCGCACTTGGAAGGCTGAAAAAGGGCAAGGGTAAGGGGGGTCTACGCGGAAGGACTCTAGAGGTGAAGCGTGCACTATTATGGATCAAAGAAGCCCTACGTAGAAAAGAGGTCGAGTCCTCATTGCGCAAGGAGGGGGTCAATGAAGTAGTCGTTCTACAACCACAAAGGGGGGAACCGAACAAATCGAAATGCGACTCCCTCCGGGGGAGTTCGAGGATGGAATATATGGGTATTTGCTATTCCAAGGCGGGAGCGACTCAAGTCCTTCTCCACTCTCTCGGATTGGAGGGGAAATTGTCCTAGAAAATGTACTTTAGTCAGTACGTCCTGCGTGGTGTGAAAATAAAGAAAGCCGAGTTTGCACGACGGACAGCAGGTGGACGCACACGGAAGCTCGTTCCCTCTTTGGGAGAACGTAATAGGCAGGTGAAGTACGAGAGGGCCTCAGGGGGGAGAGGGGAGGCCTCTGAGCAGGAAAAAGAAGTTCAGAGCACGTGTGCGAAAAAAAATCGCTTGAAAAGAGCGGGAAACGAACCTCTACTCTGCCTTCACCTAAACTGAATCGTCAGGACTAATAGAGGCGGGATCTCACTTCGAATAGAGGTTAAACTTTTGGACTTTCCCGAGTACAGCGAATGGCTAAAATCGAGAAAAACAAGGTCAGGTTTCTGGTGACGAAAGGTGAAAAAACCCGACTGAAAGCAAAACTGACGCTTGGAAAGTCGACTCAGTCCTCTATCGAGGAGTGGAGAAACCGAAGGGCCCTAATGGTTCAGAAACCACAATATATAGCTTCGGAAAAAAAAGAAAACGCAAGGAGAGCGAGAGTACAGTGTCTGGGGGGGACGTTGCTGAAGACACTCCAACCTTGGAAAAAGCAGGAACCATCCAGTCGGCGGGGGACTTCAACGGTTTTTTTCAACACAGAAGAGCTGGACCAAGTAGACCAGTCCAGCAGAGATCGGAGAGAAACCAGCCTATCGCAAGGAATCTAGTGAGTGACGATCGGAGCTTAAGGCAGCGTCAAGAATGAAAAGAAGAAGGAGGAAACTAAGAGAAGTGCTAGACACCTGCCCTGCCACGCAAAAAGGGGCGCTTGAATATCGCTTAGAAGGGGGGTCGCCTCGAGCCTCTCGACGGTTCGCGAGGTGGGGGATTCGAAGGCGCTCGTCAGAAAGGAAACAAAATAAGAACCATACCTTCTGTATTCAGCGGGGTCTGACTAAAAAGGGAACAGGGGGGAAGGAAGATAGACAGTCCTTCGGTCGGAGAGAAACCGCACTGAGTATCGTTGTACGGGAGGCGAGGGAAAGGACCGTATGCTAGAGCACTGGTTCTACCTCAGGGGGGGGGGAAGAAGTCGACAGACTTCTTACAAGAGTGCGGCATATCTTTTAGCGAGAGAGAGGTCAAGTAGGAAAGGGAAATGGGACCGCCAAAAATAACGGGGAGCCTCCAGCTGAGAAGAGGGAAGCTGATGGGAGCTTGGGGGCCGAACCAGGATCAAGGCAGTTAAGTACCGAGGGCCTTTTGTGGCACGAGAAGAGCCAAATCGTATCCCGATCATTGGAGGGCAAGGGAAGCAAGAAAGTTCTCTACGGCTGTTGAGACGGATCTTCAAGTACGATGTCAAGATGCCAGAGGGCATGCCGCGCACGTCGAGCGGCGCAATATACGTGTAACGTCAGAACGTACCGAACAACAAAGGAGGATCCTATTCGGTCCCCGAAAGGGAGAGCCAGGGGCGAGTGCAAACACTCGGATACGGGGAGAGAAGACTAAAAAAAACGATTCCTCGAACCAACCTAAGAAAACACCACCAGGAATCCCGATCGCAGTCGGGTAACTCTCGCGACCACGAAGGAAGGAAGATTTTGACTATACGAAGAATGTGGAAGTCCTGACCGTCAGCGAAGTAGCGAACAGTAAAAAAAAAAAACAGCCGATCTACCTACTAAGGGAAAGTCTACGGGATAAGGGCATGCTGAAGCTGACATGCCTTCCTAAGCCTCAAAAAGGGGAGGGGGCAAGCGCAATTATACTTCTTTACTTCGGGAAATCGACAACAAAAGAGAGGGGGGGTTGGGGAAAGGAAATTAATATAGAGATTCAATTCTCAAGCCTAGTATGAAAGCAGTGAAACACCCCACTAGGGTCTTCTGCTAGGCCTTCTCGACAAAAGGAAAGGGCCCGAGATTGAGAAAGTATGGCCTCCCGATCGAAATAAGGAGACGCGCAAACCTTCTCCATGAAGGAGTCAACTAAGCGGCGGGCGCTTGAAAATTCGGTATCGTATAAAGGAAGGATCTTCCTTTTAAACCCCTGCGGCGAGAAACTGGGGGGACGGCAGGTCTGCTGAGGCCGGGGGGGTGTTTGGAGAGAACCAAGTCTCTATATCATAAGGGTGATTAAGAACGACCAGTCAAAACTAGACGAATAGATACTTCTCGGCGACTACTCTTTTGCGGAATCATCGACCAGAGTCGCCTCGTAGAGGTCAGGCCTACTTGCGCGGCGAAGCCTCTGGGAACCAAACGGCAAGAGGTCTAAAGTCCTCAGCCATCACGTTACTGGCGATCGAGCAGTAACCTTTAAAGGATTTTACGGCGCACGGAGCAGCTCACGAAGGGAGAAACCGACTACTGTCCTGGGAAAGAGCAAGGTTAAAAGTATCTCAATCCCTGAAGCGAAATCGGAGGGCGTGACTGTTGCGTCGGGAGTACCGAGGCTTCCACAGCGAATCGATGTAAGACAGAAGGAAAATCTCAAAAAGGGGACGGACGAATCTGCTTCTGTGCCAGGGAATGTTACCAAGGGGAGAAGAGTAAGTGTGAAACAACCCCTCCGAGTTCATAGTCTCCTGGAACACAAGCTCGCCCTTTGCAGAATATGTAGCGAGGAAAAAGCGAGAAAACGCCCTAGAAGTAGGTGCCGGATGGTGCTTGAATGTCGTCGGAAGGCGCGGGATTTCTACTCTACATCAAAAGAAAGATAAACTAATGCAAAAACTGATGTCAGACCGAGGCCACTGAGCAATAGGGCCAGGAAGGTATTTTTATGAGTGGTAGAGAAAGTCCTCGGGAGGGGACGAGTCCAGGGATTTACTAAAAAAAAATAGAGTCGGAAGAGAGAAAAGTCATCTCTGTGACTTTAGAGAATGAGACGCTGTTCGAGAGCCCGAGCCGGAAGAGTCTTGTCTGCAGGGAGAGGCGGCTGAGCTTGGGAAAAAACGTTCCTCAGCGTGGATTGGGTCGCGAATCACCCGAAGTCAGTGGGGCTTTAAGCAAGAGATATCCTTCACACCAGAGGAAGAAAGAAGATACCAGTCGGGAGAGATTTTAGGTACACTTCCCCTAGAGTGAAAAAAAAAAAAAGGAACCCGTCTCACGGGGCGAAACACGATAGGGAAGGAAAGAGCGAAAAGCTGAAGGTAGTAGGGAGGAGGGCTGGATGTCAAGAGGATAGCCATAGTCGCCACTTGGGAGAACTTGGAATCATCCGTAGACCAGGAAAGTCTTAACTGTCCCACCTGCGGAGGGTAACAGAAGGGACACTTCGTAAACGTGCGCGTCAACATACTTTCCTCGAAAGCTGCCAATTGCCGGCAGGATCATCCTATCGCGTCCTGAAGAAAGAAAAAACGGAAAGAGAAATTGAACACACACTTTATCACCGTACAATAGCGCCGCCACCGTCTAGGCGGATGTGCACTTCGATCTCGAACGAAGAGGAAAGTGGTGAAAGCCTACGTCCTTAGAGGAGAGTCGGTTAAGTGAATGATCCTATCGCGTGGGAAAGGGTCCAAAAAACCTTGACTCTCTAATGTATCTGATTAGGGGAAAACAAATTCGAAGCACAGGAAAAACGTACGATGGTAAGATGATCCTTGAGACAAAGACGTCTACGTGGGGAAAGAAGCAATCTCGGAAAAGCAAAAGGCTCAAAGTCCCATTCCAGTCCGATAGAACGCCAAAGAAGGGAGGCTCACAACCTATTTTTTCCTTCCCAAATTTGGAGTGGGTGGCAACTACTAACGTTGAGGGCTCATAGAAATTGAACGCAAAAAAAGAAACAGAGTCTGGTAAAAGGGGAGGGCGCTGGTTCCGGTTATCCATTACTCGCAGAAAAAGTCGAGAGGGAGCATCTCACAAAATCCAAGGGAAGAGCAAGACGAAAAGACACGCGCAGCAAGAGCATGGAGGGCAATACGTCTTGGTCGCTCAAAAAAAGGAAGGCGATCAAGACTCAAAACGTCACGAGAGGGCGCCGACCTATACCACACACCTACGCGTCAGAAGGCAGGTAAACTCAGGCAAGTACTCTCAAAGGAGAGAGTCTACCAACAAAAACACCAAACAATAAAAAAAAACGTGAAAAAAAACAAACAAAACAAAGACCAAAAACCCTCGCAACCCCTGCGCCCAGTGACAAAACCAACGACCCTAGTACTAAAAAGAGAGGATCTAGGGGAAAGATTTCCTTAACGTCTTAATCTACAAAAAGAAGGGGAATCCTGGGGTTTGCCCGCGACACCTCCTCTCCTATGTTAGCCAGAAAAGAAAGAACAACAAACTTTCTGCGCAGAAGCAAGAGAAGTCCCCTCCGCTCTGCGCAAGAGAAGCTGGGTCAAAAAAAGTCTATTACTACAAGGAAAAGGGAAAGAACCGTCGGGCGATATCTACTAGTAAATAACTCAAACAACACTTATTATTAAAGGATATCTGAGGAGGAGGGAGATAGAGGGGCTGGGAGAGTACAGTGGAGGAGTAACGAACTACTGAAGAAAAGCGGTTTCAAGGCGCGCGATTGCTTGGACGGCGCTTTCGGGCTAGGCTTCTAACCTAGGAGTAAACCCTCTCTGAGGTCAGCGCGGAGCGAAAGAAACAGAAGAGGTGCTCCGTTCACAAGAAATTTTATCCCCAGCAGAGAAACTAGGGCGAAAGCGGGCCCTGCTTCTGTGACGAGCGCCCGGCTGCTAGAAAAAGAAAAAAAAAGATAACGTTTACTCCGGGGGGAAAACTAAGATAAAAGGGGAAGGGGGGGGTAAGCTGGAAAAACGAAGGCAACGAGCGTCTCAAACCACCGTCAGAAAGGAAAGAGAGAAAAGGTCTTTAGATGAGATGCCTTGCGCGTTCTTTTCGTCAGGGGGGGGGGAAAAAAAGCGGGGTCGGGGGGGGTGTCGCAACGTGCGAATAAGAAAGAGGAGGGTAACGACGGCGTGCATCCGTAGGCTCACAAAGAAGGCGAAAAGAAGTTCACGAATTCGACGGAGATCGGCTGATCAAAGAGGATAAAGAAGAGACAACCAAAAGTGGGACAAGGGAATCGCCGTGGGAACAGTCGGGGGCGCGGCTAGAAAGAAGAACGGGATGTAAGAGACAACGGACAGGGAAGCGAATGATAACAGGTCGGGGCTCCAAGGCGGTTTTCAATGAGGAAAAAGAAAAGCGTACTTGGGTTCTAGGGGAGAGGTTGCGACGATCGTCCAAACTCCTGAGAACGAAGGGGAGGGTGCCGAACGAAAACGCCATGATAAATGAATCCATCGGAAGAGAAAAAGAAGAAGACTATATCTTTCCCAGTAAGGAATAGGACTTGCCAGGAAGAATAAGAAAAAAAGCCGAAAGGGGGAGTCTCTCTTCATGAAATATGAGTGGATCTCAAAAAGGCAGAGACGAAAGCCGACGTGTTAGGAAAGGAGAAGTGAACTGAAGTACGCGCCTCTGCGGGGACGAAAGGCCGTAATGCTTTGACAGCTGGGGAAAAAAAGCCATATCAAATGGGAGGAGAAAACAATGATATGATGGAGGTGACGAAAGGAAATTGGGGAAAGAAAATGCCCAGGGACCTGTCCGCCACCATCTATTCCTCAGGGCCAAAGTTCTAAAAATTGCCTGGGGTCGGGTCTATCTATAAGTGACCATACACGAAAGGGGGGACGTAACAACGAAGCGAGTCGGCTCAGGAATTTCTGTGTGAGGGCGGTTAAAACAACCTCAAGGGCCCCGAATGGGGCACAAGCGGTCCCAGATAAGGGAACGCCTTTCCGATACAGCAGCTCGCCGGGTTCAGACGCTAAACGAAGAGAAAAGGGATTTTATACTGGGCGAGCGGTGCTGACGAACTCCACGCACTGCTACGAACAAGGGAAAAAAGCAAAAGGCCTCTTCAAAAATGGGGGGGGGGGGGGGGAAAAAAACAACCTCTCTCTGGACAAAAGATGGACCCGCATATGGAGCAGCGGAGTCCCGAACCCCACCAGAATCTCTCTCAGGAATAGGCCGTCACTAAAAAAAAAAGTGAACTAACCAGCGTTCGCGAAAAGAAAAATCCGAGGGAAGACGTGATCGACCCCGAAAACAACCTCACCGTTCCGGGGAAGGCTCTGAAAAGTGTTTATGACTCGGCTCGTTTTTCCTATATAGAGTCACTGGCTAGTGGGAAGAGAGTAGAAAGATCCTCGCCTGCAGGCCGCGCCCTGAAGATAACTCAGAAAAGGATGTAGGGCTTAGGGGAGTCCTTTTTTCGGGGAGAGAAAAGAGGGCCCGGGCGGACATTTACGAGGCTGTAACTCCTACAAAAAGAACATCTAAAGTTGGGCGGGGGAAATTTCACTTGAGACGGGTGCTTAAAATGAGATAACGCAGTGCACGCAAAGGCTTTCTCAAGTAACTATCACTGCTCAGGAATTTTCTCCTCTCAGGGCGTTCTGGAGAGAGTGGGGGAGGACGACCCTCAGATTGACCCTACATGCCGCCTGGCACGCAGAAAAAAAGGAATCAAAAAGTACGGGGATTATCTTTAGAGGCAGCCGAAGTTCGAAGCTCAGGCCTTGGGAAATATAGGTACAAGAAAAAAAAACTCGTGGGCCAACCTTTAAGAAGTTCGTTTCAGCACGCGCGTCTTCAGATACAGGAGGGGGGTCGATCTAAGATAAAATAGTTATGATTAGAGAAAGGCAAAGAAAAATAGGCTTGGGACTAGCCCGGAGAGGCGCGGAATACCGGCGGACAGGCCAAAGGTCCGATCAACTGTAACACCTTCAAACCGCTCCTTCGGTCTCGCGCCCTTTCTATCCGGTCAGGGGGGACGGATCAGGAACCGAGGGGCGGAGAGAATTTATTTCAGGAAAACCTCAACCAGCTCTTCCTAGGGAGAGACTGGAGGGAGAAGCGCACCACAGGAAGGACTATTAGTGAGGTGACGATCACGACTATCGAGCCGGACTCTCTACTTATCAAAATCCCGAAGGACGAGTCTCAGGGACTAGAGGGAAAGATACGAAGCTCCGGAGCTTCGAGTTGTCGGGAAGGACAGGGACTTAGAATAAGGTGGGCGTTTGACAAATTCATGAGAAACTTCGTTCTGCTAAGATTATCTCCATAGGAAAAGAGAGGATTTCTGCAATCCCAAAAAAAACAAAAAACCCCTCTGAATCAGCGGCTCACAAACAACCGCTTTGTATGCTTCTTAGGAGTCGACGCCTAGAAGAACCTTATCCTTGAAAAAATTCTGGCGAAAAATCCTCTCGGGGACACTACCCTGAGGATGACCCGGCTCTAGGAGACCGATGACGGTCTTACTTCTTCTTGAAAGAACTACTACCCTTGACAGGCAATGGCAATTCGTAGGTCCGAAGCTTCGAGTCCTCGGCAGGGGGTGTGTTTGGTTGGCATCAAAGCAAAAGTAGAGAGGCCTTTTCGAGCTGCACGCACAGTGGTTCGGACCGAGATCTCAGGCGTTGCCTCTCTTTTGGAGAAGAAAGAAAGAGAAAAACAAAATTGATCAGGAATGGACCTCCGATGGCGCGTGCGACAGGACCGCGCTGAGGACATCGGTTAATCAAAAAACCCGAAAAGGGGGGGGGATCTATTAACAAAAAAACCCATCCGTGAGGAGAGAGACCAGAGAACGCCCGTCCATTTATAAAAAAGCCCGTAAACGACCTGGAAGTGTCAACACGGGTACGGAGTACAATCGCTGATCACCAAAAAAACAACGGTAAATCCAAGGACAGCACGCTAAAAACTGATACGAACGCAGGCTAGTCTTAGGAAATGCAAAAATCTAGACGGGCGCCAATAGACTTTCTACATTCCGAAGGCGAGGGGGAAAGAGCTTCTGGGGAAAGACCATTGTTCTTCCTAGCCCAACAGCAGTGGACCGCTCCGACAACGCTCGAGCATTTCCAGGGGCGTTTCTACTAGGCAATAAAAATATAAAGCTGAATTTGGCCGGGGAAGGGGGCGGCGCCACCGAACTCCCGAAAACCTTATGTGTGATGGGGAGCGAAGGGAAAGGAACTAGCGCTCTCGTTTCTAATCGCATCAACCATCGTAGCAAGGACATATATCTATCGCAAAAAAAGCGCCAGAAATTCACTGGTGCTCCTCTCGGCCGGCAGGTGGGAGGGGGAGAGGTGAGAGCACGTCCTGAGGGAGGTCTTATTCAAAGTAGGGAGAGAAAGGGAAAACGAGATACTAAAGAGAGGGTTTTCCTTTCCGAGAGGAGAGCGAGGGGTTAGCGAAAAAGACCTAGTGTAAACGGTCGGGGGAGGCGGGTTCCATGATATTTGGTGTAAAAAAAGACGGCCTCTGCAAGCAGTTGGGAGGTGATCCAAGCAGGCGTATGTCATGGAAAAACTCTCGAGCAATAAGAAAAGACAATTCAAGATAAAACCCAAAAGCTAGTTGTGGGCAGGGATCCAGCTTTAAAACTTTCCTCCGCCGGTAACAAAGGGTCGCCGAGGTTTCTGAAAAAAAACGAAATCGAACGGGGGAGCGACTCACGATTAGTCGGGTTAGAAGGCCATCTCGGTAGGAAGATCGAGCACCAGAAAGACTCGGGGAGAATCAGGGTCAGAAAGGGGTCCGGGAGGATCGTCCCCCTAGGAGTGGAAAAAATCATAATAATAGTCCCTTCGCGCAAAAAGTCGCTCATAGGTTCCGAGGGGACAGCACACGTCTGCAGGGGACGCGGAAGGCAAAAGAAGCGCAGACAAAAAAAGAACGTCAGGGTCGTTCGGAAGGAAAAGGGAGAACTCTCCAGGAAGGAAGAGGCTCCGCCAAGGATCGGAGCGTAGGGGGGGGGGAATAGAAGCTGCACGAAAACGATAACGTGTGGAAGGGAACCACGCCTTCTAATGAGCGGGATGCCTATTATTACGGATAAGCGTTGCCCGGAACTTCGCTAGGAAGGAGATGTTCAAAACAAAGAAGAAGAAAGCCATAAAGAATATGGGGATGACAGACAAACGCCTAAAAGGTGGGACCTCTTTCATCGCTGTCCAAGAAGGGCGGCAACATCAAAGGAAAGAAGTCCAGCCTCTTCGCCCAGAAGGGACGCAAAAGCGATGTTGCCGATGACGGGAGACAAACTACTGGAAAAGGGATAAGCCTGCCAGCAGCCCGTCGCAGTCAGTACGACCTCGTCGGAGGGGATCTGGATTTCATGAGAAGTACAGGTGACGCCTCTAAAAAGACCAAGCGACCAGGAGCATGTCTACACCCAGCCATCCTGAGCGAAAAAACTAACAGAAAGGGAAGTCTCACGGAAGGGGATCTACGTCTGGTAGCAGAGAAAGGCGAACCGTAGTGAGAGAGCAAAACTGGAAAAAAATGGCTACCTACCGTACATCCACTAAAGGGGGGGAGGGAAACTGATGGATGAGTAACAAAGAGAGCACGTCCCGAGAGAGTCGCCCGCAGATAACGCGTGACCAAGCCAATCTACTTCTTTCGCTAAATCGAAGAGGAGTGCAAGGATAAAAAAGCTTGAACGGGGAGGCTTTCCTCTCTTCGACAAGATAGGGAATGGGGAGGAACGCATCAAACTAGGAGAAAAGAGGTCCTAAAGCGCCTAGAGAAGTCCACCCCATCGAGACGACGAGGACTTGCTAATTGGGGGCGAGGTGAAGCTCCAAGGGGAACGCAAAACGCGACCACGGCGCGGAAATCTCTACTAATAAAAGAG
>Ga0179591_1220105_pt1 | contig 12963 bp, 11 predicted proteins | sample CZOMad2_1_08_16f_FD_182891 | JGI IMG/M metagenome (GOLD analysis project Ga0179591, IMG submission 182891) | Vadose zone soil fungal communities from Angelo Coast Range Reserve, California, USA - CZOMad2_1_08_16fungal (PacBio error correction) | ecosystem: Environmental > Terrestrial > Soil >...
CCAAATGGAGAGGATGAAGCCCAGGAACAGAAAGCGGAACGAGATCCCTGCCTTTGGGCGCAAATATTGTCTGATTGCCAGGGCTAAATCGTCCAGACAACTCTGCGGTCAACGTTGAAAGGACGCGGAAGGAAGAGGAAAAGTGTAAGGAAAGTTTGTTCAGAGCTGTGGCGGGGGGGGGACTCGGGGGGGGGGGGGGAAATAGGGGCGTGTTGACTAGGTGATGACATGTTCTAAAAACCAAAAGAAAAGAAAAGGGAGACAAGCAGCCGTTCACTTGAGGTAACGGTTTAAACTCAGGAGAAGCCGAAAAAGTATGCTCATCGGAAGAAGTCTGTTGGGGGGGAGGGGGAAGGGGGGAGAAATTGGTGCCCGGAGTGGCCTGAAAAATACGGAAAAGAAGAAAAAGGGGGGAAGGGCAAATTTGGAAGGAGAGGACGCGGAAAGAAGGAGGGCGTCTCTTTGAAGCACGTTGGTTGGAGCGGTGGCCGAGGGAGGGGGGAAGAGAAAGAAGCTCTCACAACACACGGAGTGGTCAGAGAATTCCGCAGTCAGGGAAGAAAGAGGAGAAGGGGATCGAAAAAAAAGCCAGCAACCAATAGTTCGCGCAGTTGAACGGATACTCGGCCCCTAAGAAACCAACCAATTGCAAAGACAGCTTGAGGACACTCTTGAAAAACACAGAATCGGGAGAAAAAAAACAAAAACTACGTCAATTCACCTCGGATGAAAGGAAAGACAAGGATAACAGGCGTTCAATCCACTCTTTCAAGCAGTGAACGTAACGAAGAGATCCCACAAAATTGGGCTTCACGGCGGTAGGGGGGAGGAAAAGAACAAAGGACCCGCATAGGAAACAGTAGTGCCACCGGCGCCACGAACCTAAAAAAATCTCCGTCCAAGACGAGAGGTATGACGCGGACGCGGGGGAAAAACGTAAAAGGAAAGAAATTGTCCGTGGACCTGCAAATAGACCATAACCAAAGGAGGGGAGAAACAGCAGCGCTATAGGGACCGGAAAGGGATTCTGGCGATTTGCCATGAAACGGGAGCGAAACCGTGAACTATTGCAAGGACGAGGGGTCTGCAGAGAAAAGTGGTCTGGCGGGAAATAAATCCGGGGGAAGACGTTTTGGGGGGGCGTGAGCACGGAAATCTGTCAAGCAAAAAGATCACCTACATGTGGCGACACTAAAGAAACCGTTAAACTCCGAACACTAAAGAGAAAAAACATTTTGCCGGGCAAGAGAAGGATCTTGGACCTGGCAGGTAAAAAGAAACTTTTCTCGCCTGGCGGCGCGTCAAGTAGGGCCGCCGTGTAATCCAGAGAAGAACGGGAGCCAGCACTGCGAAAAAATAACGGACCGGAAAAAAAAGGGACTAACTGAAAAGACAGGGAACACCCGGCAGGACAGGAGCCCGGTTAGTTTCTTCAAAAATCAAAGAGATGACGGGGAGAAGTGTAGAGACCACATCCCAACTGAAGGGGGAAAGAAATCCAAAAAACAGTCGCCTTTTCTATCCATCTGAAGACTGGGGAACGGTGAGAGAGGAACCTCCGGACGGGGGCTCTACATCCCCGTAGTGGGTCCAAGAAGTGAAGCACATATTCGCTCCTGGGAGAAGGAAAGAGAAGAGATAAGCTCAGCTTCCTGAAAAGGCCCTCAAGGGCGAAGAAATCGCTACGGAAGCTGCTCGGACAAAAACAGCAAAAAAAATAAAAATAACTAGGGAGGGCCGACGTACAGTACGGAGAAAACTGTAGTAAACAGCGCCACAAAACCGGCTAAATCGGAGCAGGGAAGCGGAGGGGGAGGGAGTTTAGGAAAAAGGAACACAAACCCCTCAGGACGGACACTGGCGCGGGCTACGTTCAAACGGTTAAGCAAAAACAAAAGCGGTTCGGGGGAGGAGAGGGGGGATCGCAAAGGCGGCATACCAAAGACAAGAGAAATGAGAACTGAGGGGACGAAAAATGTCAAGGCGGTATTTCATCGTTTATAAAAAACAAAGGGGGGACAGGAAGCGCCTGCAGCACAGGGAAGGAGAATAGAAACTAAAAAAAAGGCCACAAAGGGGCGCAGGTCGAAAAATCAGATTGACAACTGGGGTTTATGGTGTCCCAGCAACCTCCAAACCTTCTTGAAGGGGGGGCCTGCCGATCAAAGGATCGCAAGTCTTTCCTTCCTCCACTCCGCAAGAAAGCAAGGGGAAGGGATTAAGACTGACAAAGCGACAGGAAGGAGAAAAAAAAAACGAGGCCGGCGGGGTGCAAAAAAGTCAAGAGAAAAAAAAAAGGAGGTCGATCCGCTACCCTCAAAAATTAGAGGTAAGACTAAAAATCCAATCAACGATGAAGCGAGAAACAAAAGGGAGGAGGGAGGTGACAGTTAATACGCTGTCAACAGGGAAGTGAACCACACCGAGTCAGAGGATCCTGCCTTCCCTGGCTGAATCTGGTTGCCTGGGACGGGAATGAAAGAAGAAAGGGGGGGAAAGGATTCATGAAAGAGCCTAGAGAATGCAAAGGAAGTTCCCGATGAAGCACTGAATCTTTCTTAAAAAGAAGCAACGTCAACTGGCAGACCACAATATAGAAGCGGAGACGTCTTACAAACGTCAAAAATTACCGAGAGAAATGGGAAACGAGACTGGAGGAACGGTCGAGTAAAAAATAACGCCTGAACTATCAACTAAGGGGTAATAAACGAAAGGAGAAGGAACTAAGGTAGTCAAAAAACCGATCATTTTTCTCACTAATGGGGCTGGAAGGATCATGGGCGCGCAAAATCTCTAGGATTATCAATGAAGAATCATCCCCCCCAAACAAAAAATTCAGGCAGGGAGGGATGGTCGAATTTCACTCCTTACATTACCCCTCGGCAAAGGCACGGGAAGGGGTCCTAAAAAAAACCGGTCATCTTGACGAAACTTCTGGCCGATATCCGGGGAAGAAGAGGGGAGGGGCGGGCCCCACGGAAGAGTCAACCGATCTCCGGGGGAGGGGGGCCGTGCAAAAGAGCACTCAGAATGGCCGCGAAAACGCCCAGCTCTTGTGAACTTCAAAAGGCGTCAAAAAAAAAGAGGGGGGAGAGTACACAGACATGGGTTGTCACAGGGTCAGATCAAGGAGCAAAGAGGGCCATAGAGAAAAAGAGCAGAGGGGGGAGCAAGGAAGGGGCAAAAAAAATCTCATACATCAAAAAGGGGGGAAAAAAGGGTGTGACGAGGGAGCGCAAGGAGGGATGTCTCATAGGCGTAGCCCCGAAAACTTGAGCAGTCGGCGCAAGGCCACACAGCACCACCCAAGAAAAATTGGCCAATAAACCCGGAAGTTCGGAAAGGGGAGGGGGGACGTCATCAACACCGTAGGCACCACGAAGTGCGCGTATGCGGTTAAAGCGAGGAAGACAAAATTCGGCCCAATGGAAGAAAGGGGGGGCCTTGTGTTCTTCTCAACAAGACCAATTGCTTGGAAAATAGGGGAAGAAGACGACTCAAAAGAGAACTTTTTCTTAAAGCGGTAACCGAGTCGCCATCTGACGCGAGAGACCGAATGCGAAATCGCAGCACCCGCAAGTAGCACCGAACAGCAAAATGATACCAAGCCGCAAAAAAATGGGGCAGGACTACTCAACAACAAAAAAAGAGGAAGATGAATCGCCCGTATCGTTGGCCGGGGGAGGAAATGGGGGACTCGTTCTGGAAACTTTGGGGGGGGGTTGGGGGGGGGGGGGGGGTTTGGGTGGGGGTGAGCCGATTGGACGGAGCCGCGAAGAGGCGGGAAGCGAACTGCAACGGTTGACCAGAGCAAAAAAGGGGAAGAAAGGAAAAGGAAGAAAAGTATGGGAAAACCGAGGAAACCTCGTCCGCCACAACAATACCAAGAAAAATATCATGGAGAGGTAACGCGCACTGGGCCGGGAAGGATCTGGGACCTCAAACTCAATTGCGGGGTGCCGCAGGGAGAAAGGAACCGAACCAGGGAAAAAAAAAATGATTTCTACGGCTGACCGGAGGAAGTCAGGGGGACAAGGGGCCGGCAGGTTGGGAGGGTTCTGGGCGCGTCCAAGAGGCCCCACAACCCTCAAGGGAGTTGGGCTGGAACGCCCTCAAAACTCGCCTCGAAAGACAAGAGAAAAAAGAGATTCGGCTAATGGGGCCGATGCTTGTGCTTTAAAGAGAGGCTCCGGGGGAGAGAAGAGATGGAACTGAAGAGATTTGATCCTGACAGAAACACCTGTTGAATAGACGATCAACGCGAGAAGAGCATAGATTCCTCGTCGGAAAAAAGGGGAGAAGGGGGGGAGCGAGAAACTGAAGACCCAGATCGGCGAAAGTTGGAAGTGTAAGGGGGCACACGTAGGGCAAAGCCGACAGGAAAAGAGACTACCTAAAGGTAGGTAAAAGAGGAAAGTTACACGGCTTCAGTAAACGAAGAGGGTGTCAAATAACAGCCACGAGGGGAAGGAAGCAATCGAAAGACACGAACTGTAGATTTGAGGAAATGAGGGGGAATCCAGCATAAAGAAACGCTAATAGAGAAAAGAGAGAGAACCCGGCCGAGCACAACACAAGCGGAAGGGAAATCAACCGGCAAAGGGAGGGGAGAAGTGGCGAACCAATCGTTTGCGGTCTAGGCTTAAAGAAAGAAACCGAGACAAAAGGATCTGTAGTCGAAGAGGGGGGAGGGGGAAAAAACAACGCGTTTCGAAACTCCCAAAAGAACCGGGTTGGTGGGGGGAGGAAAGAAACGTGAAAGAAGTTTTTACTTTATAAAGGCATTCAAGCCCTCCAGTGACGTCGCGAATGGAAGGTCAGAGACAGGCTGAAGTCCAGTCGAGGAAACAGGGGAAGACAGGAACACACTCGAGAACCCATCTGAAAACAAGGCTGGAGGATCGAAGAAAGGAGGAGGGGGGGTTCGATCCCAAGGTGAAAGAGCTTGGGCGGGAAACCGACGCTCGTTATAAAGACGTAGTGAGGACGGGAAAAGACGCGCAGTCCCTTTTCTGTTCTCTGAAAGAGCGACAGAATTAGTGACAGAGGGGAGAAAGACAGGGGTGGGGATAAAAAGAAAAAGATGTTGCTTGGTATAGGAATCAGGTCGCTGGTCATGCGGACACGCGAGCACGGGAGTGAGCGTAAAGGACATTGACCCTTAAGAAAAACGGAGGATGGAAAGCAGACCCAAGAGCACTGTGGCAGATGGGGGAAAGTCGTACAAAAACCAACGTACCTGAGGCGGAGGGGGGCAGGCGAGGGGGACACTTGTCGTAGGAGCAAGAGGAGAAAGGTAATGACACTAGGCCCAAGGAGAAGCGGGCGGATCGAATTTAGCGACACAAGAACTAAAGGACCCCTGACCCTTGGACTGAACCAAGTTCGCCGGAAGAACGTGGCATTTGGGGGTATTGACAAAGGGTGGGGGGTTGTAGAAAAAAAGGGAGGGAATTGGAGGTGACATGGAAACCGGGTAGAAAATCCAAAGTGAGGAGGCAAAAGGGCGGGGGGGAAGATGCCGTGCGATCTCTAAGCATCAAGCGAGAGGGAAAGACGCAATGTGGAATCGTGGGGGGGAGGGGGCCAGAAGAGGTGATCATGGGCAGAAATACTGGCTCACTAAGGAGGGTTGAAATCAGGATTTGGCGCTTCGAAAACAAAAAAGGGAGGGGGGGAGATCAGACAATCAGACAATAGGGCATCGCCTGCGGAAAGCAAAGGGACAGGGGGGAAACGTTGAGATTGACTTAAAGAACAAGAGGAAACGTGTGGCCCTACAATTGACCACGAAAAGGAGGAGCCTGCAAAAGGGGGAAGGTCACTGGCGGAACCGTTCAATTCACATGAGAGAAAACGTTTTGTGGGTAGAGGGGCAGACGGGGGGAGGGGGGGGGGGGGGGGGGACTACAAGCATATGCATATCGGCCTCGAGCGCACGCAATACCCGGGGCTAAGGGGGCGGGCGTCTTTACCGTTAAAAAGGGGGCAAACGGTTATTGTTCCATGAGCAAAGTACTGAAAAAAAATAAGGGGAGAAAGGAGAATAACTGCCCATCCGGAAGAGGCCAGAACTAGCCGGCGGATACGGGGAAACGGCCACAAGGCGAAGTAGGAGGGGAACTTTAAATCGTGTAGAAAAAACGGAAGGTCACGGCGGGGGCCAAAACGGTCATGACACAAACAAGGGGAGGGGAAATGTAAGGGAACGAACCTGGAAACAAAAAACACCTCGACACCGTAGAAGCAGTTCAATGCACTTCGGATGACCGAGACCACATCCAGATCAAGTACGACGGAATGAAAGGAAGGATTTAAACGTCCCTCAAGCAGCGAAAATGGGGGGAATGGGGGTTTAGGGGAAGTGTGGGGCCAACGGGGGATCTCAAAGACCCGCGGCAGGGAAAGGAAACAAACCCGTCATAAGGGAAAGGTGGGGAATGAGTGGCGTTGCGGGGTTTAGTGGCGTGAAAAGGCGGGGAGGCCGGGGTGGGTCAGCAGCAAAAACGCAAAAACAAAACGGTGGGGATGATCTTCGGTACCTTGACTGAGGTGAGGGAAAAGGCGAGGCCGAATGTATAATGGTAGGAGAAAGAGTCAGGTTGGCAAATTGCCCTGGTTGAACGGTGATTAGTGCGGCGATAAAGGGCAGCTTGGAGAAAAGAGGTGAATGTCTTTAAGCGAGGGGGAGAGGAGCAGGCAAAGGGACGCTAAATCGCGGTGGGGTTGTTTGACTTGGTGACAAAATACCGAAGCGACTTCAGAGGAAAATCTAAGAAAAAAAAAACCTTCTTATGAGGCTATATAGAGGTAATTCAAGGAAAGGCGTACAATCTAAGAATCAAAAAACAAAGGGAGAGGAAGATCCACATGAAAAGGATAAGCCCCATTGACACGCCCCACCCATTGCAACGGGACGTCACAAGGCGTTCGACCTGAAAGGAGCGAAAAGAAAAAGCAGAAAAGACAAAAAGGGAAGGGGGCCAACCGAGATATGAGTTGCAAAGAAAAGGACAAACTGACGAAAGTCACTTGAACTCCTGGAAAAAGAAGTGAATACGCAGACACCCCCTGATTCGGCGTGGGGGACACGGAAGACCAAGTCCTCACACGTCAAACCCCAGCATCGAACAAAAGGCAAAGATGTTCCAAACGGCAAAAAACCGATATGAAAACAAAACTCTCGCAAAAGAAAATCTGGCTGACGTCTCGTTGAAAACTGTGAAAAGTTAAACTGGAACGAGAGCAAAGGGGCGAAACAAGCCCTGGGCAAAACGGAACGCAAGGAGGTGTACCCGGATTCGGAGCTTCATCACAGAGAAACGTATTGCTAAACTGGGAAAGGAAAAAGGGTGAAGCAACCGGTCTAGAACCAGGGGCGAAAGGGGGGGGGGGGGGAGTGTGAAAATGTAGAAAGTGGGGAAATCCCGGAGTGAAACCGCCGGGGGCCTTACCAACCTTAATCCGGGACGCTACTACTTCCACAACCATGGAATAAATCATAAGAGGAAGGACAAGGGGCAGAAATCTTGGAGGAGCATTCGGATAGAAAAAAGGGCAGCAGCTTTCTCTCAAATACGGAAAATACAGACCTCCGTGAAGATCCATGCAATTTTGAGAGGGAAAAAGAAAGCCAGCACAAAATTGGGAAGGAAGCCAACCCCGCGAACGGAGCCCAAGTAAACGTTTCTCCCTCAAAGGCGCCTCTGCCTGACGCGGGGGAACGCCACTCCCAATTCACAGAGGGGGGAAAGGCAGGCCCCACGTTCCTATTTCGAGCCCAATAGGAGAAAAGGGTTAAGTTAAAGCTGGAAACCAAGCCGAAAGCCGGATACCGGTAAAGTCCGCTACTAGTCAAGGAAGAGAAGGGAGGGAAGGCAAAAGGAATAACACAATAACACGAGCTACGGGTAAAAAAGACTGGCGTAAAGGACCGACCTGCTCAACAAAAAACGGGAGCAGCTTACAAAAAAAACAAACAATCTAATACGACTTCAGGCGTCCGGGACTACGCGGCAACAGGATCGTGACCGGGGGTAAAAAAGCAACAACGATTCCAAACGCCGATACAACTAAAAAAAGTAACGGCGCGCGGGGAAACCGCTTCACAAACGCCACCAGGCAGGGGACCGCGACGAGAAACCTGTGTGAAACAGGTCCATCCCAACACGGTAAGCAAGTTTCTCAAATTTATCAAAAAAAAGCGGCAGAACCAAAAAAAAAAGGAATCAGCCTTCGGCTCCTAACAGTCCAAGGGAAGGGCCCAAGTAATGTGCCATTAAACAGTCAGCAAAGAGCCAGAGCCAAAAAGCCGAAGTATCTACGGGTCAAATATGTCTACGACAGGAAAAAGGGAGCCGTTCCATCTCCACGCGGGGAAGTTTGACGGGTGCAAAACTGACCGTCACTCAGGGAAGATGCAATGAAGAAGAGGGTATTAGGTGCTCAGACGAAAGGCTTGCAAGGGCGTCAGCGAAGACAAAAAAAAAAGACTCCTGAAACAGACGCTCAAGATAAGAAAAGGAGGAAGCGGCCAATTTCCAAACCCCACATGCAATCAACATGAGTAGAGAAGGCAAGCTACTCACTCGCCGGTGATGAACACCATGAAGACAAGGCAACAGGGAGCGTCGAACAGAGGTCTGTGAACGTAAGACGCTGAAAAAGATAACCACCCTACATCGGACCTGCAGAAGACCTGAACAGATGGGCGTCTCTTGTGGAAGCCCGGGGGAAAGGAGAGAATTAAGGACCGTGAGAAAAAAATACATCGGAGGAGAATGAATTTGTCGAATTCATTAAGCACAGAAAAAACTTCAAGGGTTCAACGCCCAAGGCATCAACCACTCACCAAGGGGACTGTTTCAAACATCAGGGGAAAGGACCGCTATCGTGAAGGACAAACTAGGGCCGGAAAAGGGGAGTTCATGCTAAGAACTGAAAAAAAAGATGTTGGGGTGGCGGAACATACCTTCAGCGGCAGAAGGGACAACAAATCAGTTGGGACGCCGGGTTAGCTTGCTCTTGGCGAAAGGGAGATCATCTTCTGAGACAAGGCAAATGCCTCCTCGATCCAAAAGAGCGTGGATGCCCTTTAAAAAAAATTCACAGAGGAGGGGGAAAAAAGAAAGTGTCCAAAATTTTTTAAAAGACGGAAAAAACACTACGTGGAAGTCTCAGAATTCCAGGGAAGTAACGAGAACGGCGTTGACGTCATAAGGGGACCGCAAAAAAAAAAACTCTGGGGGACGAGCGCAGGGATGGACGCTTGGAGCGCGCCCCAAAAGAAGGTTAAACGCCCAGTGACCCACAAGAAGGGATCTAAAAGTCATGACCGCGGGAGAGTCCAAGGAATTTTTGCAAGAAAAAAAATTAGAGGACAGTAACGCATAAGAATACAAAAACAGAGAACGAAGGGGAAAGAGACCCCACTCCTCCGACCACGACCTAGGGGAGATGCGACGAGCAGAGGGAAAGGGGGGGGCGGCCGGAGGGCCCACCCCTTTAAATCAACGGCGGGAAGAGCAAAAGCAAAAGGGAAAAAAGAGCTAAACCAGAAGAAACAGTTAGGACCAGATTTTGGACGCGTCAGGAAACCTCCTGGGCACAAGTAGGGGGAACGTGAAGCTGTTAACAAAATGCAGCAAGAGGGTAACGACCAATCGGATTCAGATCAAAGGGGTTGGGGGGAGGAAAAGTTCCAAGGCCTCTCCGGTCGGGGAAGATGGACCCTCCCAGAAGAACTCACGTTTTGAGACTCGATCGGGTCAAAAAGAATTCGAATTGTCAATTGCCTAGGCTGCCATCGCCAATCGAGAAAAGAAAGAACCAATCCAAAACACAAACAAATTTTCGCCAAAAAAAAAAAAAGAATGAAGCGGACGAGAAGAGAGAGAAACAACAACGGGAGAGAGTGACAAGAAAAGGATCTCGAAAAGCGGGGGGCAAAAGGGTCTGGAATTAATGTTCTGACGGCTAGGAGGGGGGAGAAGGATGGGACGCCCAGGGGGTACATTCTCGATCGGGGGGAAGGGCCGCTCAAAACAGTCGAGTTGGGGGAGGAGGGACCTATGGAACTACATGCAGAGTCCTCACTCGACAGGGAGCAAAACCAAATAAATACGGAACCATCTCTATGGATAGGAACCGGGCTCTCTGAGCTAAGGGAGGAAGGAACGACTAAGAGAAAGGAAGTGGTGCACCGCAGGACTCACAAATCTCAGAAACCCTGCGTAATCAAGCTCGGGGGAACAAGGACTCATGTTTGGCTGTTGTCTGTCAAGGACTAAAAAGGGGCTAGGAGTGGCATACGACTTTCGCCAGAAAATCGCCATCTTCGCTCTACACACTCTCGAAAACGAGGCGGGGATTTTGCGGAGAAAAAAAATGCTCTGGGAGCGTACGGAGCGGCGAAATGTCCGGAATGTGAAAGGAAATTACCTGTCCCGTGGAATCCGCCAGTCGTTAATCGACGAGAAGATCAGAAGGGGAAAGGGCGGGCAACGCTTCTATAGTGCGCGCTAGACGAAGAGAAGAAAACGGAGATCGAATGGAATGGGAGGGGGGGGGACAAAAGGTCCCACAAGGGAACGGAAAAACGGGAGGAAGTACAGCAGGGTCGGAAAAAAAGAAGTTGGCAGTGCTAGTTTCAGGAAAAAGACGTTGAACCAAGCCTCGAGCATGGTCAAAAGTAAACAACCCAGAAGGAGAAAGAGGGGAGTTAGTGGCTTTGGAAACTCAAAGATGCAGCTCTCAAGCTCGCCAAAAGAAGACTGAAGCCCAACACGGGGGCCTGAAAGAAGACGGAAGAAAAGGAGGACGCTCTGCAGGAAAAACCAAAACAGAGCAGGGAAAGTTCAGATAGTGAACTACACAGGAAGAAGGGGTAAATGTGGGATTCGACAATCGCGTCCCGGTGGGGGGGGAACCTAACCGGTCCCCGAGCGCGAGCGGTAGCATGCGAAAAAAGAAGGGTAGTTGAACTGAGACAATGAAAAAAGCCACTCCACTTGGAGGTCTCTCAAAGGAGGTGTCTTCTCACCGTCCCACTGAGTCGGAAAAAGCAGGAAAACCGCGAGCACATCAGGGAACGAGGGGGATCAAAGGGTACGGAAGGTGAGGTGCGGTGCTCTGCCAGCGTCGTGCCTTCGGAACAAGGACGTGGTGTTACTCAAAAATGTGTAAGGAGAAAAAAGAAGCCAACAAAAAGAAACTGTGAGGGGTCACGGCGCAGATTCGACATAATCGGGCAACCGATAAGGGGGTGTGAAACCCGTCCTCTCTGGCTTATTAAAAAAAAGGTCCGAGGGACATCTTAGACGAGATGGGAAGGGAGAGGGGGAAGGGGGGAAGGGGCCAGCCTTCTATATTCCTCAAAAACGGCAAGGGGCCACGCTGACCAGGCAGAGGTAACCGATGAGTTCTTACACCATGGAAACTTGGAAGGGGAGGGGGAAAGGGAGGAACTGGCTAGGGGGACCACGTACCGCGACGTGGAGGACGGAAAGGTCACGGAATATCCGCTAAAGAGGGTTGGATAGAAGGGAGAAAAAAGACGGGAACGGTCATTGCCCTTGACATGAGAAGAGGTCTTTCAGAAAAGGGGGTATTAAAACCCCGTGGGTGTCTAGCAGCCAAACGGGACAAGATTCTATGGTACCAGCAAAGGGCGTCCCAGAAACTTGATTGGAGGGAGGGAGGCAAGACCCTGGAACCTGCCGGGAAAACCGAGGTGTATCGAATTCCACTCTTTCAGGACTAAAAAACGTAAGGGGCAAGTAAGAAAAGGAGGGAAGAATTTGGCGAGGGGGGTGCCGTAAAAGGACCGGGGGAGGGGGGGAAGACAAAGACCGCGTCGCCAATATTCAGCGCCTTCTGGAAACCTTCAGCCGTTGAGGAGAGGGGGGGGTATAGCTTGAAGACCAGCCAAGGAGCGTTCCAGGGAGGGGGGGAATCTACGCTTCGCAAACGTAAAAGGATTGGTCGCGACTGGCAGACCGTTCAACTCTGCACCCAGGGATAGGGGGAAAAGCGTCGCTTGGGGGGGTGGGCTGATGCCATCGTAAAAGCTGGGAAGTGGGGGTGGGGAAGGGCACACTGTCTGCAAGATCCGGAGGAAAGCTACCCGTGGCTCAGGTGTCAAAAGCAAGGGGGGGGACGGTGAAAAGGAGAAAGGGGACACAATTTTATTGTAACCGGCAGTGGAGGAGCCAGGAGGCAGTCGGGGATGGGCGGAACCGGACGCCAAGTGCCGATCAAGCGAGCAAATTAAACTTTCGGAAAACGAAAATGATCAAGACACGTTTTGGGAGAAACGAGTCTCCGCCTCGACAGACGGATCGTTAGTTGGCAAAACCTGTTCCGGTTAAAGGGCTGAACAGGGGGCACCCGGAAAAAAACCCAAACAGAGAAAAAGGGGAAGGGGTAGGACAAAGGGGTATCCCTTAGGGTTCAAGATCACAAAAACCAGGGCACGTGACGACGGATACTGCTCCAGAAATCTGGACTTAAAGGAAAGAAGAGAGCCGCCGGCGCAAGTGTGGATTGGGGCAGGAGAGAGAGTAAAAATTGAAACTGAGGGGTACTTTGTCAACCGGCATACGCGTGGTGCCGGAGCGGGGGGTGGTTCAGAATCTGGGAGTGTCTCTCAATTAAACGGGGAGGGGGAGCGTCGGGGAGAACAGTCTGCCCTCACCAAACCACTAAGAAAATGTTGAATCGGCGTAAGGGAGACAAATAGTCTTGAAAGGCGGAAGCAGAGTTGAAGGTTGAAACCATCGCGTCATGTTGGCCAGGGAAAAGGAGGCAACGGTGCTGCCTATTCGTGCCGGGTGCGCAACAGTGACGAAGAGGGAAGCCGTTGCATGTTTCTCGATGAGCGTAGCGTCAAAAAAAGCGAAAAATCGACTTTACGGGGGTAAATATCACGGGAAGAGAGTGAGCACTAGCGGAAGAGGGGGCAAA
>Ga0179591_1268975_pt1 | contig 12963 bp, 18 predicted proteins | sample CZOMad2_1_08_16f_FD_182891 | JGI IMG/M metagenome (GOLD analysis project Ga0179591, IMG submission 182891) | Vadose zone soil fungal communities from Angelo Coast Range Reserve, California, USA - CZOMad2_1_08_16fungal (PacBio error correction) | ecosystem: Environmental > Terrestrial > Soil >...
ACGTGGAAAAAAAGATTCGTTTACAAGCAGGAGGGTTCATTCCGCCAGACGGGGGGGGAATCTTACTAGCCTCGTGAGGGGGCAGGCTTAGCGTAGGAAAAAAGAAGGGGTCACTAAAGGGGTGGGAAGTTTGGAAAATGCCTCGAGAAGCCACAAATCTGCGTTCAAAGGAAAGAAGAGTCTAAGGGGGGGGGGGGGAGGGGGGGGGGGGGGGGGGTTTGGATCTGCGTGGAGAAGGAAGCCTCCTTACCTCTTAGAAGGGGGAAAGGACTCATAAAAATTGAGATAAGGCAAGGAACAATGGGCACATGTGTTCAGAAGAGGACAGGCAAGGATAGGAAGGGATGTCTGTAACCAGACCAACTTGCCACAAGAAGGGTAGGTTGTGATGAAGGGGGGAGGGAGGAGACGAGGTATCTATTCACTCCAATTGGGGGGGGGTGGTGGAAAGAGCTTCCATACACCCGTCCCATAATCAATGGACATTTAAAGAGAAGGAAAGATTTGAAAAAAAGGGTGCTTCGAAAAAGGGGAAAAAGTTGAGTAGCTTGTGCTGGGAGGGGAAGGCCCTTGGGCGTCAAGTTTTGCCTTGGGAGGGGGGCGTGAGGGCAGAAAAAAGCAGAGAAAACTTGCCCCGATGGCGGACGAGAAGAAAAGGGGGAGGGTGGAATCTAAAAGGAGGGGAAAGGAAGAGGAAATCGCTCCGAAAGAACGAAATGAAGGCTTGGGTTCTGGGAAGGAGGGGTTCCAGTCGCGCTTCCAGGCAGAGAGAGGGGATTCCAACATCAGGGAAAGAAGATCTCGCAAGTAATACGAAAGCAAAAGATCCCCCCTGAAGGGGGGGCCATCTCGGCGGGGCTGCGATTGAGAGAAAGGAATGAAAAAAAAAAAAGCGCCAGGGAAAAAGACCGCGTACCATTGTGGCTAGAGAAAGGACAGCTGGCGACGGGAGGAAAAGACGTCCGGCATGGATTTTTTAGAGAAGAGCAGCCAGAAGAGAAGGGGGGGGGTCAATAAGCGTAATGAGAGGAAGGGTGTGCCCTTACAGAGGAGTCACGCCGGTTGGGAAGAAAAATCATGAGGTGGGGAAAAAAAGGGCCTGAGAAAGAAGCGCGAGAGGAGTCACATAAACAGCCATGACTGGCGGGGGGGGGGCGGTAAGGGAAAAGAAGAGAAGGCGGTGTTTATGGGGGGAGAGCTCCTCTTAAGAAAAGAGGAACTAAGAGGAAGGAGACGTGCAGACTAACGGGGGTCGCGGCAGGGGAAGCAGCTCTTGGCGGCTGCGGCTTTCGAGAGGAAAAAAAAAAGAGTCGCAAAGGGGATTAAAAAAAATAGAAAAGAAAAAAGAGGAAGGGATGTTGCTTGCGAGAAGTTAAAACTCAATATTCGGGTGAAATCCTCCTTAAGGAGGAAAGGTTGGGAAACTCGCCAGGGGGAGAATTGTCAAGGGTTCTTCCATCTTGAGAGAGGGGGGGGTTCCGCAGGAGGGGGGAAAGCTTTACTTTTGAAGAATCCGAGGGACTGGATTGTACAGGGGGAGACAAGAAAGTGTCTGTTAAGGAATAGCGTTGTTCGGAAAAACCACACTTCTTTGCAAACGCGGCTTCCATGAGCTGGGGGAAAAAGAAGAGCCGGGAAGCAGGGAGAACGGTCTCGGAGGGTGTCAGAGGCCCATATACGAGGCGGGAGAGAGGGACCTGGAAGGAGCACGTACGAGGGAAAATTAAAGGGAAGAAAAAAAATTCCGGTGGGGAAAAAATCTATTCATATGAAAAGATCGTCTTCCATGAAAGGGAGGGGGGGGAAAGGGGTTCGGGGGGTCCCCTCGAAGTGACAAAAGGGGGAATGTATGTTCAATTGGAAGCCGGACAGAAAGGGAGACCGCATCGTGTGAGTTTCGATGTCATCGTTAAAACAGGGGAGGTTAGAGACAAAATCTTAGGACTTAGGGGAGGCGGTGAGGAAAGTCTCGGGGGGTTACTGTCACTGCTGTACGAGAAGGGGGGAAATGCCAGAGGGCGGACAAGGAAGGGAAGCAGGCTTCCCGCTTGATCAATGAAGAAAGGCCACGAAAAAGGGCTGGAGTCGCTGATCGTGGAGGGGTCCAGGGAAGATCCGAGGTTGGGAAAAGGGCGAAAGTGAATTATGGTTCAGAGGGGGGAAGGGCTCTGCAAGGGGGGCAGTTCTATCCCGAAAAAAATTGGAAACCTTACGGAAAAAAAGTTGCACTGCTGAAAGGAGGTCGGCCGCTTTGTAAAAGAGGGGGGGAATGCGACGAAGATGTCCATCCGCAAAGTTCTTTGTCGGCAAAGGGGAAAGGGGGAGGAGGTTTCCAGGACAGAGAGGGTTCTGGAAACAGGAGATACAGAGGTGGGATGAGGAAAAAGGTCCTCCACAATCCTTAGGAGGTCTCAGAGAGAAAAATTCAGGGAAGATCTTGAAGGCGAAAAAAGAATTGAGGGGGGGAGGGTCGCGTGAAGGCACACTTCGAGAAAACCTGAAAAAAATGATCTCAACGTCAGAAAATCAGGGGGGGGGAGTCGAGGGGAGGGTCTGGAAGACTTCTCGAAGGGGAGGGTCCCTGCGGGGAAATCGGGGGGGGGGAAAGACCTGTGGGCCTGTACACCAAGGAGCGACGGAAAAAAGTCGACACTCAAGTGGCTGAGACATTAGTTGCGGTCGAAGGGAAAGATCGCGATGGTTGGAATTGATTGATGGGGGCATCGGAGAGAGATTGCGGCTTTACTCAAAAAGTGCGAAGGGTTCTCATGGCGCCTTCAAGAATTCATTGGAAAGGGACGGGAAGGTCACTTGGTGAAAATATCCGGAGTACCCAATGGCTATAGGAATATTTAAAATTTTGAGGGGCCGCCATGGGCTTGGCCTGAAGGGAAGATTCACATCTCTATAAAAAAAACTGTTATTAGGGAGGAGGAATTTTAAAAAAATTTTTAAAGGAAAATCTGGGAGAAAAAACCTTGAAAGAGACGCCTATCTGAAGGAGGTCCAGAGAGTAGAAAAAGGGGGACCTGAAGGCAAGAAGTCTCATACGCAACAAAGCGAACAGTTATCAAGGAGACTACGTACCAAGCCATGCGCAGGGGAGAGGAATCGCCCGAAGGACGAATCCAATTCAAGGAGAGCTTGAAGTGGAAGCACTATGGGGAGGTGACCCAACTTGCTTTGCGACTGGAGCGGAAAGAATGGGTTGTGACTGCAACCAGGGCCTCCCCGAATTTAAAAAAGAGCCGGAGGGGAAAAGCGACGGACTACCACGAAAGAGGGAGACGTGGGAAAGAAAAAGGAATGGCTGCTATTGTTCGGGGGGGGGGATGGGCGAAGTCGAGAGGAAAACCAGCGATGTCGAAGCAAAAGGAGGCTGTACCGGCTTAAAAGAGAGGAAGGCGCGAAGGACGCGCGGGGGGCTGCCCTCAAAGAAAACATCTGAGGGGAAAGAAGTTGGGGCAAAGAAGAGGGACATATCGAGGGCGGAAAGAAACTGTCTCTTCAGGCCACCGGGCAGCGGGGGAGGAAAGCTGCATAGCCGAAGGACTCGACTCACGCACTCTGATCACTAAAAAAGAGCGGAAAATCCGAAAATCTGTGAAAAGGGGGGGGGTTGGTCCAAAAGAGGGATCTCCCTGGGGGCAAAAGAAGTCCTTCCGGGAAACTCTCCATATCATCGGGAAAGAGGGGAAGGGGACAAGGGGGGGAGCCCGACGGAAGGTGACCGGACAGTCTATTTGGAAAAAAAAAAGGGGAGAGGAAAGCCATTTTTTGAGGGGTTTTGCAGGGAAAGAAAGGGAGAGCGGGCCTTTGGGGAGAGTCGCAAGCGAAGTCATGATTAGCCAAAGAAAGAAGGACTACTCTACGTATCACCTGGGGGGGGGAGGTGGGAAAGGAAGATTAAGGGAGGAAGAGATCCCGAAAGAAGGGAAAAATGCACAAGGAAATGGGGCACGCTGCTGGAAAATTCTGGAAAGGGAAGAAAGGACATTTCATTACTTCCGGGGGGGAAAAACTTAGTCGGGGGGGGGAAAAGGACAGCTAGGGGAAGAAATTCTTATATGCGGGCGCCTATTCCAAGAAGGGGGTCTGCGAGAAAAAGATGTCATTCGCGTGAGGGGAGGCCGTGATGCAGGAAGAGGGGATCGGGGGGGGGAGAGAGTGAGAATTCAAAAAGAGATCGTTCTAATTCTGGGTTCGGGGAGGGGAGATTTCAGTGAAATATTTAACCTCTTAGGGGGAGGTTGGTGGGAGGAGAGAAAGAATGAAAAAATCCAGTAGGAACAGAAAGTCGATCGGAAAAATTAAGCGGAGAAAAAGGAAAGGCCCCTGAATATCGAAAAAGTGTCAGAACTACCGGGGGGAAAGACCGGGAGCCCTAAACGCTGGGAGGGGGAGGAAGGAAATTCCATCAGAAGAAGAAACCCAACAGGTCGACCGCTTCGCTCTCTGGGGGTTTGCTCTGTCTTTGGAAAGGGAAGGAGACCGTGATCAGACGCAGAGAAAAATGAAAAAAGGAAAAAGTCGAGGTGCAAAAAATCGACCCCGTCGACAAGGGGGAGAAAAATCCAGGGGCTGCATGGCCGGAGTCTTCGAATAAGGAAAAAGGCATATTCCCACACGAAAAAGCCAGCCTGTTCCCAAGGCGCGAGGTGAAGATACTAAAGCGGTTGACCAGATGGTAGAAGAAGATCTCTAAGATAGAGGTGGGAGAAGGGGACTCTTGGGAAAATGCGCCAACGGGGCATGGCAGTCTTCGGACTTCGGCGAGGAGGAAAGGGGCAATACATCTAATCCAAAACAAGAGGAAAATCTCGAAGAAGAAAACCTCAGAGATGATTGGGGGATAACGAACAACTCCAATTCCAGGGACTCCGTCGGGAAAAGAAAAAACTCTGCTGGGGATAATCGAAAAAAAAAGAAAAGTGGGGCGCATGTGAATTGGTTCCACGGGAGAGGCCGGGAAAGAAGAAAAAGACTCCCTCTAGAATGTCAGGAAAAATGGCAGGGGAGAGCGGGGGGAAGTTGGAGTATCAACGTTCTGGGACGCAGGGGGAAAAAGCTATACTGCCTGAAAAGAAGAGAGAAGGAAGGACAATAGTCTTCGAAGAAGGGGGAGGGGGGGGAGAAGATCGGGGCTTTCAAAAACAAAAGGCGCAATGATCAGGAAAACATGACATATTTCCCTTCCTGAGAAGAGTCCGAAAAGGAGAAAGAGTCCTTCAGAAAAACCTTCGACGCAGGGAAGAGGGACGAGTAAAAATGACGCCTTCAGAGACGTTGGAAAGCACAGGAAAGTACGACCAGCTCACAACGGGGGGGATCGCTGATGGTTAAAGTTCTGGATGGGGGGAGTGTTTTCTGGGGGGGGGGGGGCGGGGGGGGGGGGGCTCGAGAAAAAAGCCCGAAAGACGACAAGGGGAAATCTCTCCTCGCTTAGTCGAAAAGGAAACAAAGAGAGGGAAGCGGGGGGGGGGAATTTTGAGGAAGAAAACTCCGAGTCAGGAGGAAGGGGTTAATACAGGAACACCTTTGGCCTGAGTAAGGGAGGTTCCTTGACGGGGGGGGGGAAAATTATTAATAATCGAATGAAGCAGAGCGGATGTGAGAAGATACAATGACTAATTATTTGAGGCTAAGATTGGAGGAGCTCTCGAGAGGCAGCAGGTTACCTCACCACTGAAAAAAACTTAAGAGGAGAAAAAAGGCGCTGGGAAAAGAAAAAAAAAGCAAGGAGTCATATTAAGAAAGAAAGATTCCAAAGGCCTGGCGTCTGAAAGACTGCAGTGTGAAACTAAATAGGGAGGGGGGGGGGACCTTTGACCAAGTATCTAAAAACACGGGGGAGAGAAAGAAGGGGAAGAAGCCTTTTTAAAAAAAGCACTATGAAGGGGGGCTATCTATCCTGGTTACTCCAGGGAAGAACTATTCCGATTTCGTGTGAAATTGTGCGCAGCTAAGAAAAGGGGGGGAAGATTCATGACGGGTTAAGAGAAGAGATTCTTCCTAGGAGAAGCGCAGCCAAGATTAGGGGAAAGGACAAATCTCTTCTCCATTGAGTTGTCCATGTACAAGGGAACAGGGACTCATTCTAGGGAGAAGAAAGGAAAAACGATACGGAAGAGATGTCTCAATGAAAAAGGGGGTTATAATCATTGCGAAGGAGGGGGTCAGTTTAACAGGGGGAGGGAAAGGGGCTCACAACCTAAACCTCTACCTGGGGGCGTGATCGCGCGCTCCGAAGGAAAGAAGGGGGTTGAGGGTTGACATAGCGATGAAAGAAAAGCTAAGGTCCCTGCATTTAAAAAAAAAGGAAATATTTCCAGAGAAAAAGAAAAAAAGGGATTCTTTCTGAGAACGGGAGGAAGCAGGGGGGGCCTGTGGGAAGAAGGGGGGGGGAAGGAAGGGGGTTGGTGGATTGACATGCTGCTTGAAAGAAGTCACCAAGAATGGCGAGGACTTTTCCGCTATGGGGAAAGGCGAGAATGGTGGGGGGGGGGGGAGGGGAGGACAGATCATTTGACGCAAAAGAAAAACGTGGTGAAAGCTTATCGCTCCTCCCAAAGGGAGAAAGGAGGGAGGAATTTCGCGTGGGGTAAGGAGGAGGAGAACAGTCTTATCTATTTGGAGAAAAAAATCGCTTCAAAACAAAACCAGACGCCTCCGCGGGAACGAGACGCAACGGAAAAGCGCGAAGGGGATTTTTTCTGTCCAAGCTTGCGGTAGAAGGAGGGGTGAGGTAGTACTCCAGGACAAAGAAAATCGCCCGTGCTATCTCCCACGCAAAAGAAAGACCCTACACGGAAGGGGGGAGGGGGGGAGAACCCAGCATCATCCATTCTCTAGTGATTGGTTTCTGGGAGGGGGGGGGGGGGGGAGGGGGGGGGGGGGGGGGGGGGGGGGGGGGGGGGGTGGGGGGCATGGGGGCGTGTTGGGGGTGGGGTGGGGGGGGGGGGGGGGGGGGGGGGGTGGGGGGGGGGGGGGGGGGGGGGGGGGGGGGGGGGGGGGGGGGGGGGGTGGTGCTGGGGGGGGGGGGGGGGGGAGGGGGGGGGGGGGTGGGCGCCGGGGAGGGGGGGGTGTGGGGGGGGGGGCGGGGGGGGGGGGGGGTGGGGGGGGGGGGGGGGGGGTGAGGGGGGGGGGGGGGGGGGAGGGGGGGGGGGGGGGGGGGGGGGGGGGGAGGAAGTGGGGGGGGGGGGGGGGGGGGGGGGGGGGGGGGGGATGGGGGGTGATGCTGTTGTACGACGCGGTTTCTGCCTTGAGATTCCTTATTAAAGTCACTCGGGAGGAGGATCAGTAAAGGTGGGGAAAAAGATCCTTGGAGGAGACTTAACCACGATCTCTACTGCGTATGGGAAGGTGCAACAGCATGAAGGGGAGGGGGGGAACATCGTTGAACGAGAAACTAAAAGGGCTTTGGGAAGGTCCCTCTTCATCTCTTCCAAGAGTAAAAGGGGCTCCTAAACAGGGAAAGGGATAACGTTTCTCCTTTTTCTCGGGGGGAGGGAGCTTTCGGCTGGAGGGGAGAGGACAGGGAGAAAAAAACGACGCCGCAAGAAAAAAGGGAAAAAGAAAGAAATGTAACGAGAGGATTTTTCATGGCTCATAGGAAAAACTAAAAACAAACCGGAAAAAGGAGGCTGGAAGGCCTCCTTGAAAAAAGTTCTGTAGTACATACCTGAAAGGAAGGGAGCTTCTTCTTCATTTTCAGGGGGAGAAGTAATCTTTTAAGAGAAGAAAAATCTCCTGGCTGAGACATCCTGGGATAGGAGGGGGGAGGTTCTGCGGGGAAAACTTACGCAAAAAGGGGAGGGCAGCCCTCGTTCTTGCAATGGAAAGGGGAAAGGGAAAAAAGAGGGGATCGGCTCCCGCGGAGGAGGGGAACTCTGCCTTCGAGTAGGGATCCAGAAAAAAGGGAGTAAAAGGACCTGCTGAGGTCCGGGGAGGGAAAAAAAAGATGTTGCGACAGATGACCTCAGGGAAAAAGTCGGGAAAGAGGAAGCGCTTCGCCAGAGGGGATGAGTTAGGGGTCAAAAAAAAACTCAGGTTGAAAAAAGACTCTGGAAAAGGGCTTGCCTCCTGTCCAGACGGGAGAAAGCAAGTGCTCATTAAGGAAGCGTAGGAAAAAGGGATCGGGAAAAGGGGACACAGTATTACGTCGGGACATCAAAAGGGAGGGGGACGTCCGAGTCAGAAATGTTCTTCGCGTGGGCGGGCCAGGAAAATTCTATGTGCGGGAAGGAAAAAACCTGGCATAGGGAAAAGGGGGGGAAAAAACACAAATTTCCCTGATAGAAGAGGGGGGGGGAAAAGAGGGAACCGCGACATCCAGGGCGGGGGGAGGGGAACCGGGAGGCTCCTATGACGCTGTATCGTGGAGTAAGCGGCTTCCAGGGGGTGAAACTGTGGAGGAAACGGAGTGACCAGAGAGGAAAGGGAAGGAACGATCTGGGTCCTCTTTTAATCAGGGCACTTAGAAAAAAAAAGAGGGATTGCCAGCCGCCACTGGGGGAGGAGGGGGCAGCGGCCCTGTGGAGTTAAAGAAAAAGAATGGTTCCAGGGGAAAAAAGAAAGAGAAGGAGGGCATAGTGAGATGATGAGGGGAGAAAAAAAGAGGGGGCTTCGCGCAGGACGCTCCCGGGAAGGGAAACAGAAGTCTTGATTCTACAGGGAGGAGGAAGAAGACAGACTTCAGGGGAAAAGAAGACCATCCGCCAAGTCTCAGGGGGGAAAAGTCTACAGGCGAGGGTCACTGCGGGGGGGGAGGAAAAAAAAGAGGAGAATTCTGTATCGGGGGAGGACATGGGGATGGGGGGGGGGGGAAATATTAAAAAAAAAAGACACGCAAGGACGTCAAAGCCCAGTATTTGCGGGTGAGAAAAGGAAGGCGCTTCGGGGAGGGATGCGGCGAATGGATGGGGATAATAGAGAATCCGCGATGAGAGGAGAGGAGAAGACCTCAGCGAGGACTGGAGAAAGAAGGAGGGGGGAAATGTTGCCGAACTTGGAAAGAGAAGGAAAGGGCGATAGGCGTGAAAAAAAAAAGGGGGGTGGTCGTTTTCCGTTCGCCAAGGGGGAGACGTAAACCTTCCGATATTAAAGGAAGAAAAAAACGGAGGAAAGATATCGGAGGTTCAAGAAGAAAGAAAGAACGAAAAAAAAATTTAAATAGTACTCCGAGCGCCAGGGAGTGGAGGGAAAGAAAAAAAAAAGTCGCCAGGAAGAAGAAACATCCTGCTCCATTCCGTCGAAAAAAAAGCGCGGTGAGCACTTGACAAAGGATCGCAAGGGGGAGATGAATCGCAAATCAAGAAAAAAGACCCCGATAGAGGAATAAGTAGTGATATCCCGCAAACTAAGGGCTTGGCTACTGGGAAGAGGGGGGAGGGGGGAAAATGTTTTCCCACTGAAAGGGTCTACCCCTATTACAGCATCTTGAGGAGAAAGAAAAATCCGGGGGGGAGAGACTTGGTCCCAAACGAAAAGGGAACGCTGATGGGGTAAAGGGTGGCATTTGACTAATCTGAAGGAAAAAAAGATGTCGACAAGAAAAAAAAGGAGGAACGTATCCCGTATTCATCTGGAAAAGGAGAAAAGCCCCGCGCGTTGCGAACAGAGGGGGGAAAGGGTACGAGAGAAAGGGTCATGGAAGAGACTAGGGCGGCCCAGGGGACAAACGTGCCGCCACCGTCAGCAAGGGAAGGGAAAAGCAGGACTCGAATCAAAAAGAAACGCATCGTGATCTTAAGGCCGGGCCAAGAGGGAAGCCGGCCGGGCCAAAGAGGGGGGGGATCTCAAGAAAGAAAGGGGAGGAAAAACGGACACGAAGGAGGGTCATCGTAGCCTGCCAGCGTCCGGAATTCGCCGCGCAGGCGATGGGGGGGGACCCTTTCTATGTTTCTCTCTCAAGGGGGGGAGGTTGGCCTGGTTTCTCAGGGGGGGAGGAAAAAAAGGGCTTGGGGGAAGGGTCATTGCCAGCGAGAGGGGAAAAGAGGAAACATCCTCGACTCTACTCATCAGAAGGAGGGGGAAAAGGTGTCTTCCTAAGATCCACCACAGGAAAGGAGGGGAAGAGGGGACTCAGGATGCTGAGAAGAAGCTGAAACCCTCCATTTGCATTACTGAAAAGGGGGGGGGGAAAAAAGAGGGTAAAAGGACAACGAATAGGAGAGGAGACGTCCTAATAGAATTCTGAAATCTGCAGAAAAGTTTGCCAAATGAAGGTCAAGAAGAAAATAGCATTCGCGTTGAGGGAAAGTCGGAATCGCCTGACGTCGAAAAAGGGAGGACTCACATAACTACTTTCGAAGCGCTGGGAAAAGGGAAGAAAGGGAATCCACCAGGGGAGGAATCTGAGTCACTAGGGTGGGGGTCGAGAACGCTATGGAAAAGAGGAGATGAAAGAGCGATCTAGAAAAAATCTCAGAGGAGGAAAAGCTCCCAAAAAAAAAAGAACAAAAAAAAAAAAAAAAACAAACCACGAAAACAAAAAAGAAAACCAAAACAACCGGTGGAAAAAAAAAAAAAAAAAACAACAAAAAAAAAAAAAAAAAAAAGCGTTCTACTATCCAGGGGCCTTTGCCTTGCGCTGTCCGTCGCACGATCTTGCGAGTCGGCTGGCTTCTTGCGGTTTCAAACCTCGCCATTTTTCGTTTTTGACCCAGACCCACCAAACAAAAAAAGGTGCGGGATGATTTCCTTCAGGGAGGGCGGTTACGTTGTTCTCATGTAAGTGGGGGTCTTTTTTCGATCTTATTCATACCAGGGAGAGAATTAAGCGATAGAAAAGCCCTAAAAGTCAAGGGAGGGCTCGACCCCTTCTAAACTGAAAGCGCAGAAACTGCATTGAATCTTTCTCAACGAGAGAGGAAAGACGGGAAAACGCAAGCCATGGGGAGGGGAAGGTTCCCGTTCCCCCCGGCCTCTAGGCAAGAGAAGGGTTTTGGGGACCTAGAGATTAAATGGGGGGTAAAGAGAGACAACAAAAGGGGCACAGAGGAAGGAAAAAGAGGAGGAAGGAGAAGGTGAGAAGGATGCCATAAAGCAGAAGTCGAGAGGTCCAAGGCCTTTAAAAACACTGTCATTCATGAAGCCTGCAGGGAAGGGGGTCTTAATTAAGGTTAAGGAAATCTTGAAAGAATAAAAGAGAGGGGTGGACATCACAGCTTCTAGGTTATTCTGGGGAGTCGAAAAAGGAGTGAGGGGGCTCAGTCCATCCTGAAAGAGTTATATAGGACTTTTACATGGGGTCTCATGGGGGGGAGGGGGAGGAACAAGGTCGCAGGAGAGATGATCTGCAGGTCCGCAAAAAGGGTCCTTCTGCTGATGGGGGGTATCCAGGGGAATAGGAGTATTTAAAAAGTCGGAGGCTTCTGCACTCAGGGGGAAAAAGCACTTCCCTTTCCTCATCTAGACTTTCCCAAGAGTCCCCTCCCACCGAAGTTCTTTATTAGGACGGCCTTGTCTTAGAGAGACCCTCAAAAAAAAAGATGCGATCTGACGGGGGGAATTACCTTCCAGTTATACGCGTCCGCCAGAAGGAAAGCAGATCTTAAGGCCCCACCGCTACGAAGGTCCCATTCAAAAAGACGAAGAAAAGGAGCAGTTCCTAATCAAAAGGCAAACTTATGGAGTTCGAAGATAAGGCGGGGATATGAGGGGAAAGATCATAGGTTTCAAAGTTCATGGGGAGATTATGGGCCGTGGGTCTTTCAATCGAGGAAAAAACTGAAGAACGCAAGGAGGGGGGATCGGAAAACTAAGAAAGGTTCGCAAAACTAACAAAAAATAGTGTATTCGTGGTTGGGGGGGGGGGGGGGGAAGGTGGGTTCGGTACACTGTACAAGGCCTCTAGAAGTAGAAATGAGGTTTAAGACGGGAGGGGGAAGGAAGGTAACAGTTTTCAGTTGTCGAAGATGATAGAAAGAGAAGACGCTGGTACTGAGGGGAAAATAAAGACCCAGGGGGAGGTGGGTGGGATTTTGCGCAAAGGGGATTTGGCGGGAGAGAAGCGAGGAAGGGAGTCAAAACGGCACCCGTGAAATCAGGGCTTCCGGTTCAGGACGCACGAGAAAGAAGGGCAAAATCCCCGAAGTAAGCTCAGGAGGGGAGCCGGGGGAACCGACTTGGAGGGGTACCGAAATCAGCGTTTTGGACCCCACGTATAATCTAACCAACTGAGGAGGAGGGAAAGATAATGGGGCGGCCAACACGCCGAGGTAACTGCAGTAATCCACAAAAACGGGGAAAAAACGGGGCGATGCCATCGGTGCGGGGAAAATTCATTAGGAGGGGGGTCTGCCCGGCCATAAAGCCAGATTCATGAGGGGGGGGGGGAAGTTTGGGGGGAGGATGCGGACTCTGATCAGGGCTTAGGTAAAAGGCGGAGCCAAATTCTCGTAAAGGGGGTATAGGGAATACGGATCAAAAGCAAGCGCGCATTCGAGAAAATATGAAAGAAAAAACGCTACAAGAAAGGATACAGGAAGAAAAGGTGTTCAGGAAAGTTATCGGTGAGGCTGGAAGTGAAAGCGACCAAGGGCCACAAAAATAAAGGCTGACGCGCTACCGAGAAAAGAAGAAAAAAGTTCAGGGAGGTTCGGATGGAGGGGGGAGGGGGTTGCATATCTATGCCAGAAAAACCCGAGGAAAAACTTCATTTAAGGAAGAGCTTGAAAGATCAACTTAGAGGGGGGGGGTCGCCTCAGTTGTGCAGGGGTGGGGAACGGGCTCCGGGAGTTTTTAGGGGAAACAAGGAAAGTCGTCTAAGTTGGGGGGCACAAAGAGCTAAGTTGGGGGGGACGTGAAACGCTGAAGAGAAGAAAGGATCTCATGGAGATTTGGGAAGGCAATTATAGTGGGGGGAGAAGGGGGATCCGAAAAGGAGAAGGGGAATTCTTTTTGGGATTGCGAGGAGGGAGAGGGAGTAAATAGCAGGTGGCTTAATCTCGTCCATCGAAC
>Ga0179591_1192185_pt1 | contig 12962 bp, 16 predicted proteins | sample CZOMad2_1_08_16f_FD_182891 | JGI IMG/M metagenome (GOLD analysis project Ga0179591, IMG submission 182891) | Vadose zone soil fungal communities from Angelo Coast Range Reserve, California, USA - CZOMad2_1_08_16fungal (PacBio error correction) | ecosystem: Environmental > Terrestrial > Soil >...
CGTCTTGATGGAAAAAAAAAAATCAGACTACCTCGAAAGGGGGAGGCTGCTATATTCGAGTGGGGATTGAAAAAGAAGACTCCGCAACGTAATGGCGGGTCGCTGGATTTGAATCCAGAGGGGGGACTGACAATAGGCGGGAGGGGGAGCCAGTAAGACACCCGGGCCTTGGACGCAGGCTTCGAGGGGGGCAAAAAAATCCCTTGAGATAGAAGTGGCAACCGACAATTAACGGAGAGAGGAAAGGATGGCGGAATCATTCAAACTGGGGGAAGAAGGGTAGCCCGGTCACCGCCACTCGAAATGAGTCAAGCGGGGGTCTAAAATGGGACGGAAGACAGAAGTGGGAGGGGCTTTTACCTAGTAAAAATTCTCTGCCACTTGTAGACGCACGACAGAGCCAGAAGAGTAGCATTGAAAAGGGAGGGAGGAAACGTTCGCGTCACACTATATCAATCGGCCCACTATTTATGGGAAAACTTCGTCGGGGCGGGAGTCGCTCGAAAACATAAAGGGAGAAGCAGAACGCCGGACGGAAGAAAAAAAAAAAAAAATCAACGGAGGTCCGATGGCCGACCCGTGTAAGTGCAGGCAGGAGACACCTGAGAAGTTGGAGGAAACATCGGCGTGCGAGGAAAAATTTCCCAAAAATTCGGAGAGTGGAAAGAAAACTCCACTGGCTGGGTGTAAGGGAAAAAAAGAAAAGAATCCCAACAAAAAAAAGGAGGAAGGGAAGGAGAGATTGTCCCATCTGATCAACGTAACACCAGCAGTGAGAAGTAGAGGAGAAACGACACCTCTGGCAAAGGGGGGGGTTCCGCGGGGAAACTCTCGTCGCCAAAATTCAAGGGGGGAGGGAATCCAAGGGGACGGACAAAAAGAAAGAAACGGGAAATCAGCAGGGAGGCAGCTGTGGCCTGATCCAGGGAAAAGGTTTTCGAGTCGAAGAAATAAAATACGAAAAGAACGTTCAATCCTATGCCGAGGAAATTGAAAAAAGGGAAAGAGACATAACGGTTTCCTTTAGTTTGGCTAAAATATGTTCGTGTGCGACAAGGAAAGAGAAGTTGTGTTTGACGCCGTCCCACAATCCAAACAGGACGTAAAGTTGACACTCCTAACGATGACAGCAAGCGAGTGAGGAAATTGAGCCTATTCAGATTTTTGCTCCGCCAGAAGGCAAGGAGCAGAAGGAAGAGGGGACGCAATCTTTTCAAGAGGATGGCTAATCACGGAAGGGGGCAGAAGTCCCTTTGGTAAAGAACTGGCCCACTGGCGATTCGAGGTCACTCCTGCAGGACATCACTGGATCGACGCACAATGAGGGTGGTGCGGCGGCGATTCTTGGTGGGGGAAGAAACACCCTCCTACAAGGAACGCTCGATCCGATGTCGCGGATTTTTTGCACAGCGTAACATCGGAATATAAGGGGAAAGACTCAGTAAGAAGTCCAATGGAAGCGAAAGTCTTCCGTGTTCGGGGAAAGGGAAATGGAAAGCAAACGCCTTTGGGAGAACTGCTACAGACAAGAGGAGAGTCCCGGGCCCCGGGCGCCAGTAAGGTGAAGGGTTTGTGAAACATGAGAAAGACGGTGGACGAGACGAGCGCGAGAAAAAAAGAAAGTTACTGATTTTACCCACGAAGGACCGTAGAAAAAAGTCTGACGAGGCTAAATCCGGGAAAATTGAAGCAAAAAGCTAAGAAAAAGCTAATAAAAACGATGCCAACTTGAATGGCACTGGGAATTATTCTGGGCCGAATTCGGGAAGTCAGGGGGGAAAAAATCAACGGCGAATACGGAAAAAAAGAGTGATGGTTATCAGAAGAAAGGGGGGGAGGGCGAACGCGAAAAGTTGGCGGAAATGAAGTCATTGGAAGTAGTTGCAAACCGACCCTTAGGTGACAACACAGCTGAAAAGCCACTGACTCAGCCTCGGGGCCGCGGAAAGGGGTCGCGAAGGGGTTTAAATAGGAGGGAGAATTTTCACGGGAGGAGGCCGCAGTGCAGGCGAAAAAAAAACGTCGGGACCGTCCGTGAATCTTGATAGGGAAACGGGTTTCTCTAACATTTTCAACGTAAAGCACCAAACATCATTGTTTCTGGAGCAGGGTGAAGAGCAACAGTCGACTGGGATTAGAACTTTTCCGGCGAAAAAGAGTGTCATACATCCAAAGACCAAGGAGAATCCCGTCGCGGTCGAGTTGGCAAGGAGGAAATGTTCCAACTACAACCGTCCTAAAGCGCGAGGGAGGGAAAGGACGGACGGACTTTTGAGGAACACAGGAAGGACTGCTACGCAGATAGAAGCTCAGCGAAAGAAGAAAAGGAGGGTGCTGATTAAGTGAGGACTGGTGGGAAATGGGCGGGTAGTTAGTTCGAGCCCGACTTTCCTAGGGAGCAACGGAAAGCGGAAAATTACTTTGCACAGACATTGGGAAGGGAATTCTACGACGCAAAGAAAGAAAAGGGGGGGCTCCGTTTTGCAAAGAAGACAGACCGGTTAGATCTCCGACACTGGCGCTGCAAAATTGGCCAGAAACGAGGGAAGCCACTGAAATTCAGCGCCGAGGAAAATTGAGCTCGTTACGGGAAATTGGGAAAGAGAATCGCGGCAGGAGGTCAGGGAAGGGGGGGGGGGGGGGGGAGAGTCGTAACCAGCTGGGAAGAAGCAGAACAAAAAAAAAAACCAATTTCTGGAAGTCAACACCGCCTCTTCACCGCAGGCCAAAGGGGAACAAGAGGGGAAATGATCAAGCCATTCATGCCAGGGGGAAGTTATTAGAGTCGAGACATCATTTAGACCGGTTTTTTGGGAGGAAGAGGGTCACGATGTACGATCTGGGGCCTCCAGAGAGCTTAAATCTTTGGGTAAATTGGGGGGAAGAATTCAATGCTTATGAGGGCTAGGGGGGTGGACGTTAACGGGGACGTAGTTCGACGGTGAAGGGGAACTTCCGTATCGGGGGGGCCAAAGACTTTCCCACGGAGGCAACTACCCTTTCCTTCGGCCGGACCTATCTCTATTATTCGGAACCAAGAGGAAAGGCGCGAAATCCGGAGTGACTGGAAAGAGGGAGACGAAAAGGATGAATTATTCATGCATGAAAAAAAGTACGAGTCGCCGAAAAAGAAGAGGGGTAATGTAAAGGTAGGGATTTCAACGAAAACAACACGGAGTCGGCATGACAATATATAGAAGGGGGGAAAAATGGGACGACAAACTAGGGTTCAGGACTAGAAATCTCCGGGTTTCCGCCATGAAGAATAATGGAAGAAAAGGCGATCCACAAAAAGGATTTCGCGCCGGAATTTTTTAAAGAAGGAAGTCGCAGCGAAGAAAAAAAGGCAACGGAACTTTTTTCTGGTGTCCGACGGAAAGTTGCGGTTTCAAACCGATAGAAGGGAAAGAAAGAGCAAACGTCCACCTTCGAGGGTACTCACGCTCACCCAGCACACTCATCAAGATGTTCAGCCAAGAGGGGCCATAAAAGGTCAAGAAGGAGAGCCAAATCGGATACAGAAGCACAAGGGAGGAACACTCGTAGGAAAGCGGGAAAGTCGCTGCAAAAATGAAGGGAGGGGCAAGAGGGTCAGATCTTCGCTTTAAAAACGGCGGCATGGGGAAAGAAGGCTTTTACTTTGCTAATGCTGGGAAAGTTCTGCCGCGCTGCCAAGAGGGGGGGACCCGATGAAGAAGTCAGCGGGAAAAATTAAAGGCAACGAAAAGGCAAATATGAAGGTAATGTCTGTTTCCTCTTTTATAGAAAAAGAGGGGGTAGAGCGCGCCAGTGCGGCGAAAGAGGGACAAAGGCTGGGACTCATTATGTGCACCGCGAGGAAAAGGGAAGGTGCGAGCAGAATTGCTCGGGCATCTTTCAAAGCAATGAAAAAAAAAACGGTCAAAACGCTCAGCAGACAAGGGAGCAACTCCCAGCACAAATTGAAGGCACCAGCACTCATCAAAAAAAAGGTGGGTTCGTGCCTATTATGGGGGGGGGGGGGGGGGGGGAGGGGGGTGTGGCGGGAGAGAAAGAAGGGGAGTACGTGGGCTCATCCCACTTTCTCAACGGACTGTCTGTATTCGCTCAGCGATCAGAAAGCAAGAGCGTGGAAAAGTTGCCGGTTAAAACTGGCAAAAGCGACGCTGCCGATTATCGGCTAGAGGGGGGGAGGGTCGGACCCAAAGAGAAAAGAAAAAATCACCGGGAAAATGGGACCCTGCTCCGTTGAACATGAAGGAAAAACAGACTCCTTTTGGAGTTACGGGAAGGGGATAGAAGAAACCCTTTTACCAGCTCAAGCGGAAAAAATTCAGGGTGTCGTGCGAAAGCCAGAAGGGGGGAGAAATTAACCCCGTAGGGAGCAAGACCAAGCCTGCAGAGAGGGAGGGAGAGCAAAGAGAATTTCCTACCAGAAAGGCCCCGGTTTGAAGATGCAAGGTGAAGGAAAGAGGCAAGGGGGCCCAAGCCGCGCGTCGCCCCCTGGGGGAAACCCTTAATCAAAACTAATCAGCATTTTAGGAGACTTGGGATTGCCCGTTGTTGCCGACATGCCTGCCGAAAATAGTCGAGGAAAGAAGAAACTGTCAGCACTTTTGGGGGCGAAATAAAGGGGGAAATCCATTATGGGGAAAAAGAAGAAGTGAAGAAGAATTATCGGTTCGGTCAAAGCAGAACGTGAAATCATCGGCGTCCTCGGCGAAAGAGAGGGGGACGTTACTCGTTCTGGAAGGTTGGGGCACAAACCCTTCCAAGATAGGAGAAGAAGTCGGATATCGCCGGCAAAGGAAGCACAAATAGGTTTTATTTTCAGCGGTACGTTCAAGAAAACAAAAGGGAAAATTCTCTTCAGTGGACTGAAACTTCAGGTGAGGGGAATCATCAGCTCATCATAGGAGGAGAGAAAAAGGCCCTGAAAGGAGAAGGGAAGGGGAAATCTGAGTAGTGAGTTTCCAAAAACAATCCGCGAAAACCGGGGGAAACTGCTTGCCTTCCATCCGAGGAGGGTAAAGAGAACAGAAGCGTTGCGCCAGGAACACAAAGCAAACTCGAATGCTTCGCCCTGCGAAAGGGAGAAGGAACCTGTGCAAAGAAAGTGAGGCAGAATTGAGCGGATTCTGGCGGAGCAAAAAAGGTTGAATCATGCGAACCTGGACCTCCACTCTACGGTTGTCAAGGCAGAAAGGGACCTAGTTGCGGCGGAGTTGGGAGCGGGGGACCGCGGAAAGTATAGAAGCTTATTTCTCAAACAGAGTTTAGAGGGGGGAAAAAAAGGAAATATCAATACATTCGTGGGAGAACCGTTTCGCGGACACACGATGAGCATCGGAAAGTTATTGCCGGCCGCGAGTTAAGGGGCAGAGACGGAACAAACTAACGAGGGTCATGAAAAAGTCTTCCTCCATCTTAAAAGGGAAGAAAATGCTTTATCCTATCAAGAACCTTGGTAGTGCGTCCGGGGACGGGAACCATGATACGGTGTCAGGGGCGTGGAAAACTGAGGGAGTCGGCGGAAAAAAATTTTTGGGAAAAAAAAAATGAGGGAGGAGTGTCTCGCTCAAAGAACGCCTTGTGGGTTTTGACGAAAAAAAAAGTGAAAAGTCGAGAAACACCAACGGAGGAGTCGAGAAAATGACTGGCCAGAGCGAAGTACCTTAACACCTCAGAGGGACCTGGGTGAGCGCACACCGAAAACACAAAGAAGTTTTTCAAGAAAGAATCCTTTGGACCGCCCCGACAGTATGTCAGTGTTTCTTCGGAAAGCACTCCACTTTTCGCCAAGTATAAAGCAACTTAGTGGAGACGTCAGCCTTTGCCTGACAAGGGGGAGGTGTTGGAGAGAGAAGAGAGACGCACGGGACGTAAATGCCATAAAATCTGGGGAAGGGAGGAAATATCTTTGAAGCAAGTGAAGACAGAAACGTTGAATGATATATTTGGGAGAGAAGTGGTAGGGGGATACAAGTAAAAGGGTTTTACGCCTTTAAACAAGCCAAAGCGGCAACTTTACCAAAAACCCGAGGGAAAAGAAGGCGTCGAGTTTCTTAAGTTTAGACGGAAGTCAAAGTAAAAATTTGGAAGAAGCCAGAAAAAGAGAAGTCATCGAGAAAACAATGGAGGAAATCGGTGTCAGCAAGGCTCAGGGACAAGGAAGGAGGGAGGGGAAAAGATTTCCTGGAACAAAGAGAGAGCAGTCAAAAAAAGGGGAGGAAGTGAATCTCGAGGACGCCAGTAAAGGTTTTCTGAGAGGATCAAGTGGGGGGTGTGTTACTCCAGCACCAAGGACCTTAACAGGAGAAAAGAGGGACGCGGATTTTTTGCACCTAGGAACGCAAAAAAAAATGAAAAAGAACGGAAATGGAAGTGGTACTGAAGAAATCCAGTTGGGCGAGGACGGAACCGAGGTACATCAAAACGCAGGGGATTCCCCTTTCCCGCACCAGGGAAGATCCGCCCGCCTATAAGAAGAACATCAGTTTGAAAAAACGAAATTCTGCCCGCCAGGAGGACGGGATGAAGGGAAAAAGATGATAAACAATGGAGGAGTTGAAAAAAGAAAATAAAGAGTATGGAAAAACAGCTGAAGAGGAAGACTAAATCGTTTTTGAACATGCGAAATCGGCGAAGCCAACGGCTGGCAAGAGAAAAAAAAAGAGTCTGCGGCCGGCAGATGCCAACCAGTGAAAAAGGAGGGAAAAGAAAAGGCGCTTGGGCGTGGTGTGTGATGCGACTAGGTGGTACCCAGCGAAAGGAACGGACTTGGGCGGACGGAAAGACAAGAAAACAGGAAAACCCGGCAGTGGATGAAAAAAGGAGACCAAGACCTTCAATAAGTGAATCGGGAACTGCTGGCGAAAAGTGATTCAGCGTTGATCCTGAGGGGGGCCAGCAGGCATTTCCGCATACAACTCCGTATTAGATTGAAGCTTGATTTTTCGAGGAAACTGTGGGGGAATAAAGGGGAAAAAGTCTTCTCTTGGGTGAAGCGGAGGAAGTGTACAAAAAAAAGCAGAGAGGTAACTTGGCGGAGGATTTTTTCCGGCGATGGGCAAAGCAGGGGGGCATAGCAAAATCCACATTGAACAGAATCCTCTGCGCGGTCAGTTGCAAAGGCGTGTTCCACCGAGCCCGTTCCTGGAGAGAGGCCGAATCAAATGCCGGAGAACGTTTGAAATGGAGAAAAAAGGGAAAAAACTCGCGACAACATCGAAAGGGGGCGTGGAGGGGCAAAGGGGGTGAAGGACGTTGGGGGGAAAACTGCTTTTATAGGCGCTACTTGAAAAAACACACTTGAGCGCGAAAAGACAAAAAGCTGTCGAGAAAACAAGGGGATCTCAAGCAACTACGGACCTCTGTGTAAAAGAATGAAAGACCGTTACTATGCCCGCCGAAAATTGCGCTGTCCCGATGGGGCAAGAAAGCGAAAAAGTCGTCAAGTGAAAGTGGCGCAGACGGACTTAATTGGGAAAAAAAGGAATTCGGGGAACTTCTGTCGTGAAAAAAAATTTCCGCGGGAAGAAATTTCTTGAAAGTTCCACCGCAAGTCAAGCAGGCCGCCGGGTTCCAGAACAAAGAGGTCCCTTCAAGGAATGTTCCTTTCAAGGTGTGGACAGAGGAGGAAATAACTTTGACGGCCGGGGGGGGGTTTTCTAGAATGAGTGATACTTATGTTACGTCTTGTCCTACGAGAGGATCGTGGAGGGAACAGAGGAAACCAAGGTCCAGGAGGAGAAAAAAGGGAAAGGGGGGGAGAATTACGACGAAACGGTGGACGGCTTGAGAAGGGGGGGGGACCAAGACGTTAGTTGGGTCCACTCAACTTTTTGCACCAAGGAGAAAAAAAAAAAAAAAGTAACGGGCCCTTTGCCGCCGAAGGGGGGGCGGCTCAGGGGGGGGGGGAAAGGAATGAGAGAAAAATCGGGAGGGATGCACAAAGGTTACGACGAAAGGGTTATGAAAGTATTCGGAAGGAGCCACAGGAAGAGGACTCCGGAGGGGACCCCCTCGGTGGAGCTGAAAAAGAAAAAAAAAACAACAAACGGGAATAGGAGGAAAGAGAGAGATTCAGGGAGGGCATTCGAGGAAGAGCCTGGTGTGCGACGAAGATAATGGAAGAAAAGGTACGTCGAAGGATAGCATCCCGTATCGGGGCAGGCCTGAGTTTGACCAGACCGTAAGCGCGAGCCAAAGGGCACGGTAACGGTTCAGTGTGACAGAAGGGGGGGAAAGGGAGGGGGTCACCCTATACGATGAACCAGCACCTGGGGAGAACAAAGACTGTCCACCTCGTGGAAGGAAGACGATCACCCGCGCCATCAGCAGGAGGTCAGGGGAAATCAAAATGAAAGAAATTCCGCTCGTAGAGGAAAGAAGAGAAGAAACGAATGAGGACAGAAAAAAAACAAAGGAGAAAGAGGAGGAAAGGAAATGCAAAAAGTAAGGAAGTCACATTACGGATGTAGAATTTGATCTGCAGTGGAAACCCTGCGTCCTGGCGGGAAGTGGGGAGGGGATCCAGAAAATTTCTGCCAGCGAGAGAAAAGGACGTTACGAAAAAAGGGACGAATTACAGCGGAAAAAAAAGGAAGGAACTGACTCGCCAAGGGGCAGGTGGCCCTGATAATTGAAGGGGGGGGATTGTCCGGGAAATTAGTTCCAATCGGGAAAGCCCATTGGAATAATGAGAAAAAGGAAAGGGTCAAAGGATGTTCAGAAAACAAGAGCAGTAGTTCTGTGAGAGAAGACGTGATTTGCTCGGTTCAAAAAAGAGGGGGGGGAAAACGCTGTCCCTAAACAGGGTAAATAAAAGCAGAAGGAGGACGGACGCGAATGTCTACCCGCCCGTCAAAGGAGGAACATCACGGCAGAGCACCCGAAATTTCGTTCCTATGAGCGATGGAAAAATAAGGCCTTGATCTCAAACGTTCTAAAGGGGGGAAAGGGGAGCTCATCTATGCGGGAGTCGGGGACTCGGGAAATGGAAGGAAACTTCAACTCGAAAATCGGCATGATCTGCTCAAGGGAATTTGGTGGGAGGAAAACTCGACTCGCCGTGGAAGGGAAAAAAGTAAATGACACTGAGGGAAAGGCAGAAAAGAACCAGCGCAAAGGCAGGGGTGCGGTAAGGGAATTTTAACGCCAAACCTTTTTGAAGAAAAAGCAAGCTTAACTCCTAATACTTGCGGTGAAGGGAACTGGGAATCGTGACGCGAAACATCTTGCTGGAAGAGGAGAAACGGAAGAAAATCCGCGCTTAAGGGGCAGGGACAGGGCGGGTAAGCAGAGAAGAAGTTGGCCAACACCGTGTCCCGTTGGGAGAAAATTGCTTTTCTTTTCAAAAGTCCAAAAAAAAAAGTCGTTAACGCACCTGGGTAACCTTAGGGAAAAAAAAAAATCACGAAAGAGCAGTGGGTATTCCGAAGTACAGGGGGGGGGAATGGCAATCACGACAAAGATAAGTCTTCAAAAAATCAAGGCCGGCAAAGTTTGGCTTCGCAGTGGAGAGGGGGTAAATATCGTCAGTCAAAATCTGGAAACGTGGTCACTACGATGAATCAGGAAAGACCTAACTTGATCAGAATTGTCCAACGGAGGACTGGAAAAAAGATGACGACGCGGCTGAGGCGAAGGGGAAAAAATGCAAAATGATGGGCCCTGGCGGGAAGAAGAAAAGGAGATCAGGGAAAATGAGGGGAGCGGGAAGACAACGAGGGTGATTTGAATACTTTTGCTGCAAACCTACTGCAAAACTTAAAAAGTAAGCAATTTGGACTTAAACTCAGTAAAGCCAAAACAGCCAGGGAGTTGCTGGACGATTTGCAAAAAAAGAAAAAAGATTCGCGCTGGGATTCAGGGATATAGGAGAAGGGGATGGTGGTCAAAAAAACGATCCGCTCCCAAAAAATTAAGCAAGGTCGTGACTGCATCCTTCTTGCTTGACAGCACTGCCGCTTAGACCAGGAACTCACCCGGGCCTGAAAGGAAAAAAAGGGCTGCTCCTGTCAGGAAAGGAGGGAAAAAAGAAATGAGCATAAGGCATTCAGACTATACAAAGGGGTATCAGGCCTCCCTTTCTCCAACGCGATGATCAGTGCTGGTTCCTACCGTGACGTGAAATGAGGGAAACCTTAGGAAAAAAAATTATGGATGAAGGGAGAAAAAACAAATATTGGTAGAAATCATATCATTCAACTTTTCTGTCTTGAAACCGGGTCAAGGGGACCAACGTCCATCCGGCCAAAGAGGGAAAAGGCTCGTATGGAGGCGATAGGCGAAAGAAAAAGACCATGTAGACAAAAAATGCGTGAGCCAACTTATTCCTCAACGGAACGTAATCCGGATGGCCGACAAGGGGGGAGGAGGGGGGCCTAAAGGAATAGGGGGGAGTGGAAAAAGGAAACGGGAGGGCTCGAAAGGGGTTGACAAGGAGGCTTCGGGGTAGACAAAAGTTAAAGGCGTGTTACTTCATCGAAATGGAAGGAGAAACACAACAACTCAGGGGAAAAGGGAGAGAGAGCGTTAAGAGGGCGAACTGAAGCCCAGCAAGGAGGAACACGTGATCGAAGACACGACGAACGCAGTGGGACCAGGTTTCCGAAGCCGACGTTTCCGCCACGCCACCGATGCAGTCTGCAATTACAAAAAGGGGGGAAGGCAACCCATCCTGATAACGCAACGGGAAAAACGGGAGGAAACGGGGGGGAACTCCATGAGTTTGCGAGAGATCGCTAAAATAAGCCGTCCAGAAGAGGGTGGGGCCGGAGGGGAAGAAGCGTTGAAGCACAAAGGGTATTATATTATTTGTGGAAGAAAGATCTGTGTCGACGGAGAATAGTTTTTAGAAAGAAAGGACAAAGAAAGACAATACGGACGTCAAGGGGGACAAGCCCAGGGAATCTCGTCTAATGTAAGGGGGACCTGATGCAAAAGTTTGCGCAGAAGAAAAAGCGCAGCTTGTCAGGGAGAGAGTGAGCAAGGAGAAGGGAAGACCGTTCAGAGTAACATGAAACGGGTACTGGCGAAACGCGCGGGTGCAGAAAAAAAGAAAAAAAAAGAAGTATGCAGTCACGCAGCTGAAGGAAGAGGAACGAATCGGATCGGTGGGGTGACTCAACACAAATCAGACTAATAAAATCCAGGAAGGGAGAAAGAAGATTTTTTTCCATACGCTCACACTCGGAGTCGCGGAGGGAAAAGAACACGGAAGTTTTCAGTCCAAGGGGGAAAGAGGAAGCTTCCGTTTGCTCTGTAAGAAAAGACAAGGAAATCACGACTTTGGGTCACATGCTCAGCCAGCCTTCGGCTCCTTCACGAGGAATACCCAGTCCCCCATAAAGTGGCCGGGGAAACAGGATCCCTCCTCGCCGTCGATTCTGAAGCAAAAAGAAGTGAGGGGGCTTTGGAAAACTAACAGGACAATGTATGACACCGAGGGAAGGGGAGGAATCAGGAGGGGGGGGGGGAGGGGGGGGGGTGGTGGGTGGTGGGGGGGTTGTGGGGGGGGGGGGGGGGGGGGGGGGGTTTTGGTGGGGGGGGGGGGGGGGGTTGGGGGGTGGATTGACGCAGACGAAAGGCTGGAAACCAACTCTGCCAGCCGCGAACTGAGACGGGCGGGCGGCATGATGAAAGGGAAAGACTGGAAAAGTCAAAAGGGAGAGCAATGGAGAGTGGAGGGGTTTAGTCGACGAGGGTACAACAGAAAAACGAAGGGTGGGGAAGCCTTTAAATCCCCGTACAAAAGAAAGGAAAGGCAAGGGCGGCGGCACCGGCATCGGCTGAAAAAAGGATCAGGCCGAAGGTCATCGGAGGGGAGGGGAGGAGGGGAGAGAATGCAAAAGATGTTCAGCTCTAGTAATTTCCGCACGAAAAAAGAAGTTCTTGAATTGGCCGGAACAGGGGGGTTGGCGTAACCTTCAAGGAAAACACCACGCTTAGGGGGAGGTGGGGGTTCTCGATTAATTTGACAATCCAAGAGCATTTACTGTGGAGGAACGTTGGATCGGCGGAGCGTGTAAATACAAAAAAAAAGGGACCCTGGAATAAAACTAGGCGCGTCGCTAGGGGAAGAAAGGGTTCCACCGCGACGGGCAAATGCTCAGAACTCCCAGAACGCGGGGCCACGTTTATGAGCAAGGAGAAGGCGAAAACGCCGGGGGAAAAAAGTCAGGTGGCGTGCCGGGCAGGGGAAAGGAGGAGCGTGTGGTAGGTCTCTACGGGAAGCTGAGCTGGAACGTCTGTCCATACTTAAAAGGCGGGAAATAAAAGGGCAGGGGTCCTTCGAGACGAAAAGGCTCCGTGCAAATCCTGAAGGAAAAGAAAGAAATCTGCGCCGAAGGGGGTCAGCCCGTTGGGAGCACTACAATCACGGACAACCATAAAATGACTCGTCCGAGGCCATTGGCGGGAAAAACTTCCTGACTTTTCAAGCATCGCGGCCTTCTTGCGTCAGACAGCTGGAAAAGAGGGCCTAATGTCTGGGCAGACTTCCACCGCCTAAAGGAAAAAAAGGTTTCGAGGACGGATTCTCAAGAACCGGTCAGAAGGGGTCAGTCAGGGGGCAAGGACGGCCGGAAAAAGTGGGAGGGAAGGTGTTGTCCTCCGAATTTGGCAGTGATACGGATGTATCCGAGGGGGAAGCGATCTGGGAGGGGGAAAGGGAAGGGAAGGGAAGTCCATTAGGTAGGGAGCTGTTATAGGGGGCCTCGACGCCGTGGACGTGTTGGGCTAAAGGGGATTGTCACTTCATATCTGGGGGGGGGGGGGCCACGAACTGTTTCACCCTGATTCAACACCTTTAAAAATGTAAGCCTATAGCGATGATTCGGGGAGCCAGGGAAAAAAAGAAAGGAAAAGGGGCCGGGAGTTTTGGAGGGAAGAGTTCACACGTTTAGAAAGGGATTCTTACGGCGAAACCAAAGAGGTTCCTCAAAAAAGTTAGCCCCTCGTTTCAAGGCATGAAAAGG
>Ga0179591_1345959_pt1 | contig 12962 bp, 13 predicted proteins | sample CZOMad2_1_08_16f_FD_182891 | JGI IMG/M metagenome (GOLD analysis project Ga0179591, IMG submission 182891) | Vadose zone soil fungal communities from Angelo Coast Range Reserve, California, USA - CZOMad2_1_08_16fungal (PacBio error correction) | ecosystem: Environmental > Terrestrial > Soil >...
GCAAAGGGACTAAGGCAAAAACAAAAAAAAGGGAGGATGAAGGTAAGAGAGAGAAATCGGAGAGGAAAAAGAGGGGTGCAGAGGTCACCGGGAAGGAGTTTCCTAAAAGAACTAAAGGACGTCGTAACTAGGAAAGTGCCAGGAGTCTAAGAAAAACGGCTACAATCCCGGAGTAGGGATAAAGGGGGGAGGGGGAGAAAAACAAGCGAGCCGCGGGAGGGTGAGGCAAAAAAGCCTTATGAAAACAGTTAAAATGTTTCAGAAAAAAAAAGGCCTCAGAGAAACATATATCGGAACTAAACATCCCTTAAAGGTCCACGAAAAACGTTCCATCGTAGGCCCCTGGGGGGAAGAGTGTGGGAAGGCCAGGGACCAAACTCCGTAGGGACTGCTGGTACTAACCTTTAACTCAAGGATAAGACCAACGGCCGCGTACAACTTAAGGAGTAAAAGAGGACAGTCCGTTGAAGTAAAAATTTGGAAAGAAACGGTCCGGGGGGTAGCAGGGTCGTAGTCAAAAAGACGGACCCGGCCTATGTGGAAGTACACAAAGGAACGCCCGTGAGGGTGTGTTGTCATCATCAAATCACCTTTAAGAAACTGCTCCAACGTGGGGGGAATGAGGGGGTCGAAACACACGAACACAAAGAGGGGGGGGGACCAATGCAATCTCCCAACAAAGTTCCATAAGTGAGAGGAAACGGGCACCAGCCTCTTGTTTCCTGTCGAAAAAAATGGCTAACGTCGGTGGAAAGAGCCCGCGTAATTCGAGCGAGTTTGACGGACAATGGAAAAGAAGAAAATGAAAAAGAATCTAGGTGAGAGAGGAAAGAAATAGTAGGTTCGAAGGGATCTTGTGGAGGAACAACTTACGCAAGAGCGGGGACGGTTGGGGAATAAACCAGGTGGAAGAGGGGAAAGTACAGACGGCGGGGGGGTCTTAGTGGGAGAACCCAGCCAGGAAGGAAAGAAGAAAGGGGCGGTAGCTGATATAGGGCACCACATACGAGACCCCTCCAAGACTGAATCCTTCTCAAGGTGAATAAGCGCTTCCAAGGCATCAAAGGGAAGAAAACGGGGGCGAGGGGGCGGAAAAGAGGAACTCCGTGGTCAAAGTTCTGCATCAGAAAGAGGGATTAGGCTTCCCGGCCGTAGAATCGACCACGGGGAAAAATCCAGCGAGGGAGGGGGGGGGGAGTAAAACCTAAGCAAAGGTGGTGGGTAGCGCTAGAGTGACATCTCATACTCGGCCAACTCCAAGAGAGTTCAAAAACCAATGGAAAAGGAGTACCAGGGGGGGTAGACTTGAACCGGGCAAGCCGCGGGCTTAAAAGGAGGGGCTGGGCCATATCTCAGGCGAATGCTAAACTCTGAGTGGAGACAAGTGAAAACGGGGTGAAAGATTCACGAGGCGAGGGGACGGGTTGGGGACTCCGAGATTGTCATATTACGTCAATATGATGGCTAAAGTGAAAGCCGCGATGAGAGGAATTTAAGGGAAACAATCATAGGAGGGGGAGAAAAGGGGGGATGAAAATGGTATGACGCTCGATACTATCTATAAAAAAATCACCTATTCTCAGAGTCAGTCCCGGTTCAAGTTGCCGTTCAGTGACAAGATAAAAGGGAACTGGGGGGCAAGACTGAAGAATCTCTTCTCAAAAACGAGGGAGGGGTACCAAGGTGATGAAGACTGAAATTGGGAGGAGGAAAGACGTGAGAGAGGAACAAGTCTTCTCAAGACCGGGTCCTCGGTTAGTTGCAGCATAATTTACGTTGGGCAAATAAATACATCGGTGGGGATAGGAGGGGGAGCGGTCCTAGACGGAAGGTGGGGGACATAGGTCCCACCCTCCACAACAACAAAAGGGTCGGAGCTCGTTGGGGGGGGTCGAAGAGCTCGGGGCGATGGTGGGAGTGGACCTCAGGAAGGTGAAGGGGCAGCAAGTCGAGGGGGAGGAGGAAACGGATGACCGGTTTAGGATTAGACTCGCCCTCCGGAGATCTACATTGGGGGTACAGATAGTATAAAATTGTGCAAGGAGCCTACGAGGACGGGAAAAAAACAGCAAGTCCAAAAGCGTGACTACCGTTCTAAAGAACACTGCGACTACGGAGCCAGGCGAGGAAAGTGAACAGGGAAGAAGAAAGTCCTCGGCTCGCGAGTCCCTCTGCGGCCGGAAAAGCGTCGTATAGAAAACGGCTCTGTCTCCTCCTCTAGCTTCAATAAAAAATCCCTGAAACTCAGAGAGGATGGGGGAGTCGTGTGCAGACATCAAAAAGCCGAGACAGTCGGCTGGGATCTGGGGGAGAAATAGTACATGGCTTCTTCACAAGATAAAAGAGGTGACGGGGTATGGAACCTTAAAAAAAACGGAGTGGTCAGGGGGGTCTGTTCAAAAAGGATCCGGCCGCGCAACTTAACTGGTTCGGTTTCCTCATTGAGTCGCAAGGCGGTTGGACCAGAATCAACTAAATTGGAAAGGGAAGGAAACCGGAGACGTAGGAGAGCTCGATGAAAATCGAATTCCTGTATCCGGCTTCACTTCATCAACGTAAAAAAAAGGATGGCAAAAATTGATTCTTTGGACGTGCATTCACTCAGGACAAAAAGAAAGGAAAAGACACGGGGGGATCACGTGACCGTCAGGGGGAACAAGTCACGAAGTTGGGGATTGACTATTATTGATCGGAATTCCGTAGGGGACGAGCGAAGGGCCGGTAGGGGAAGAAAAGTGGAAGAGCAATTGCATGGGGAGAAAGTAAGTTGACCAATTTGCGACCCGAACTATCTCCTGACTAATCTGAAAGTGCCGCCTTTTAGAAAAAAGATATGCTTTCCGGGGGTTCGATCGATCCGGTGGTGAGGAGACAGCTCATGGAAAAAAGGGCGACTTCAGAGATAGAAATCAAGGAAAGGGAAGGGAGAAAACAACCCAAATGAATAGCTGGCTTTGGAAAAGGACCTACAACTTTTTCAACGGATAAAACTGAGTGATGGCTCAGAACGACAGAGAGAAAAAAAAACTTCTGGGGAACAAGGCGTCGAGGGGGAAAAGCGCGGGGTCGACTCGTCGGAAAGAGAGTTTAATGCCTTCCCTTCTATCCAAGGATAGGGGGGTGAGAGGCAAAATCTAGTCTGCCTGGGAGAGCGGAGAGTCCAGAGGTGCAGGGGCTAGAACGTCGTCGGGAAAAATCGCCGCGTTCAAGCTACGTACGGCCGGTTACAAGCGTGGCGTCTGTCGGGGACGGGAAGGGGCTGGTACAACGAGAAGGGGGTGTCGGGAACTCGAGACTCGCTAGTTGTGCCGGGCCACAGAGAAGGGTCAACACTGTACTTCCGAAGGTAGCTCTCAGGGTGATTTCTATAGACGTACGGAGGAGGATACGACTAAAAAAGTCGACATGGGACGCATCGCTAAAAGAAGACAAGCAACGTTGCAAAAAAGGATGACCCCTGGGGGCGCATCGACATTAGTGTACCATAGGAAACGCTCAAGGGGGGAAGAGGACTGTGCGTGGAAAAGGGGCTGCCTGGTCGACGGGGAAAATGGAGAGCCTGATCGGCCTTGGGCGCATACCTTTTCACAATCCCTGCCGCCTCGATCGAGGATTTGACGCGGAATAGGAGGGGTGATAGGGAAAAGCGAGTCGAAGCCTGTCAAGACAAGGCTGCTATTTTCAAAGAGGCTTTCCCGCGGTACAATCGAGGGTCGGATAGAAGGAGGGGAACGACGAAAAAAAAAATGACGGATTTCGATTTACTGGACCATTCAGAGGGGGGACATCTGCATTATTACGCAAAAAAAAACCGATAAGGTTTAAGTCAATCTAGGTTTGGGGGGGAGGAGGCGAATGAAAAATCTGCTAATAGAGGAGTGTCTCATTCGATACTGACGAAAAAAAGTCGCCGAATTCCCGTATTTGATGTATCAGGGGCCAGAAGGGAGGAGGGAAACCTGAACTCACCAATCATCAACCGAGGAAAAAAAAAGGCAGGGGATAGAAAGAGAGAGCGGGGTCTGTTCAATCGACGTGACGCTCTTCAATCTGACTAACACACCCAACAGGGGAAGACGCTAGGAATTAAAGAAATCCGCTTCCGGCGGCAAAAAAAAGCAGAACCTGTTACTTCGGATCATTCAACATGACAAGAATGTCAATTTGGCGTCGAGGGTGCTCCTGTTAAAAGAAAACGGGGAAAGTGTTAAAATCGGAAGTGTCCATGTGATTAGAAAGCTCTGGAGCATAGCGGGGAAAGATCTAAAAACGCCAGAAACACGAGTACTGATTGGGAGGAAAAAGGAGAAGTGAGAACAAAAAGAGGGAGCGGAATCGCGGAAAAGTCGCTTTCCAAAAAGCTGGGTCCGAAAAGATTGACGAAAAGGAAAATCTCGAGATTATAATCTGTCAAAAACACACGTAGTAGTTATAAGAGAGGCATCTCAGAGTAGAGGGCGTCATAACTGAGGGGGACTTTTCCAAAGGGAAAAAAGAAGAGGGTGAGCACGTCCGTCGGGGGCCGCAAAGCAGGTCAATAGTGCGGCAACAAAAAAAGTTGGTGCGAAGTCCCGTCATAACTGACTGCCGAGGATGGAACAGAAAAGGGGGTAGAACAAAAAAATAAAGAAAAGTGAAAAATGGAGAAAAGACAACACCGGCTACTGCCACAAAACGTCCTCTTTCCGCTCACTGGAACTTATGATCCAAAGGGGTTCGAGCGAGAAGTCGGCTTCAGGGTCACAGACCTCGTGACGGGGCAACGTGGGAGGAATAGCGTCAAATTAAGCAACGAGGCAGCAGATGAAAATTCAGGGGGGGGGGGGAGTCGTCTGATTCTGTTAGGAAGGGCTCGCCGGCGCACAAGCAACCCGAGGGAAACATAGAAGGCCAGACCGACGGGTCGTTCTATCTGGGGAAGGTCGATACTTGGCCCAGCTCTTCCGGTAACTTGGGCTCGAAAAAGTGCCCAGAGATTGACGAAAACGTCATCGCGGGATGGGCACGCGACCGGTCATCCGCCGTGTCCTCAGTGAACTTTGTCAGCCTACATCTAAAGAGGGGACGTCATCGGAAAGAGGAAAAAAAAAAAAAAGAGAGAACCGCAGCTGACGGGGGGAAAAGGGGAAGCTGTAAGTTACTCTCCGAACATAAGGCGGGGCGCTCTTGGTATTTGGGGGGGGGGGGTGGGTGGTGGGGGGGGGGGGGGGGAACTGAGAAAAGCCGGTAAAGAACGAACTGGGGAGGCGACCTGTTTTCAAAGCTAGTCGAAACCATCCGGGTTAACCTAAAGATGGAGATCACCGTTCCCGGAGGACACCAACTAATAGAAAAAGTAAGGTAGGGCGTGCCGTGCACAACATTGTGTCACTCGGATGGCTAAAAACTTTTAAGGGGAACTTCTGGGAATCATTAGGAGAGGACTAAGAGGGAAAAATGGAAGGGAGGGGCGTTCAGAACGTCGAGAGGATCGCATAAACGCATTTGGAAGCTTAAAATCGGACAAGTGCCGCCCCGAAATATAGAGGGGAAGTACAGGGAAAAGGAAAAAGAAAATATAAATCAAAGTATAGACCACGCAAGACCCCACTAAAGGGAAGGCAGACTCAGCTTCATTGCGAAAAAACGTCCAAGGGAACTGAGGTCGACGCGGAAGAAAGGGGATGGAGACAGACACGCTCGGCCGGGAAGCGAGCGAGCCAAAGGAGGGACCTAGTTTACCTTCAAAAATCGGTAATTTATATCGAAGCGGTAATGATTTCGTAATCGGGAAGAAGAAAAAAAAAATAGACAAGCTATGTTCAAAGAGAAGAAATGTGAACACAACGATCAAGTGTGCCTGAAGGGGCCGAGTAGGGCAGACCCTAGGTAAATCGCTCCCGCAACAGGTGTCAGATCAAAGGAATGACTAATAAAGATGTTGTGTTGGCAGCATAGAGCTGGGGGGAAAGAAACTGACAGTATTGCCATTCAAAAACTAGGACCCCCCATAATCGATAGGAAAGGAAATAATAGAAACGACTTACAAAAGGCAGGCCCCCTCTGTAGGGCTTCAAGCTGAGGGAATTCTTCTCCTCGCAGAATCATCGACTCAATTCAAAGAGGGAGGAACACGACTCCTCTCGAAAAGGGGAAGACGAACGACCGTTGAAAGGAGTGAGAAAAGAAGCGACAAAATAAAAAAAGAGGTCATCAACTGACTCTTTGGACGACACTCGACCAGATTAAACAGGGGACGGAGTGGGGGGGGGGGGAGCATGAGGCGAATGGAATCTGAAAACTGGAGTTCAAGAGATACGAATCCCTTAGTTGACTTGGAGCAGGGAGTTCCGTTGGGGGCGCCGGGTAAATAGGAATAGGGGGGGGGGGGATAGAGCCGGCGCGACGGACGGGGAATCCATGAAAATCAAGGTACAGGGTAAGATTTCCACCCTTCCGGTAACTTTACAACAAACCGTCAAGAGGGGACTAGGACTAGTCGCTAACGAGTAAGAGACATTCGAAGTTGTTCTTATGGGCCGACATCAGGACAGCGAGGGGGTTTGCTGACTGTTAAAAAAGAGAGGACATCTTAGAGGAAACGAAGCCAGAAAGAAACTCGGGGGGTTTGGTGCTATGGGGAAGCACGGAGCAATCGCGATTATCAGTCGGATTGGGAAGAAGTCGGAGGGACAAACTCGGGACAGTGAGAACTACTAGAAGGGAAGTGCAACGCTCTCAGAACAGCGTCAAAAGCCAGCCGTACAGTATGACGTGACCACTAAATCTCGACGTTCGCCAGGACTAGGGAAATCCTAATCGGGCACAGTGAAACGAGCAAAACGTCGCAAACGGTAAGCGGGGGGGGAGGAGGCAAGAAAATGATAGGCCGAGCAAAGAGAAACCAGGTTCGCATGTTATCACTTCGGGGGTCCACATTTCGACGCACGGAGGACTAGACAGAAAAACTTTCATCATCGCTCCACTCACCTTGGGGATGAGGCATTCTTTCAAAGAAAGAAGAGTTTGTGTACCATCGGAATAGAGCGCGTTTAGGGCACAGGAAGAGCTGCGGAAACGTGTTGGGGGGGAGGAAAGGGGGGGGCCTCTGCCCCACACGTATTAAGGAATCCCCCTTCAGACCTAGGAACAACCCGAAGTCAGGGGCGAACGTGGGCAAACCATACGGAGGGGGGAGAGAAGAGATAGCGTCTGACGCTTGAGGAGTTCACACCAGTTTAGAACACCGGGGGCCGTAAGGAGGTTATGGATCACTGAGAGTCGATAGGCATGGCCTCACTTCTTAGAAAGGAAAGAAAGGACTTCCGACGCAGAAAAAAAAGAACCTCGGTCGCGGCTCGAAGTACAGCGTCATGCAATGATACTAAAAACTCCTGCTTATGGAAGGAGGGTCAGCAGGAGGTCAGACGGAAAGAAAAATGATCAAGGTGCATAACGGGAAAGACCGAGGGGTGCCTTCGCATCAACTCGTAGAGTCACCAGTTAGAAATCCACAAGACGGGACGTCAAACTGAAGAGGTTCGACATGGAGGCAGCTTTCCTGCGGCAGAAATAAAAAGGAACGCAAAGCGGGCAGGGCAAAAGCCTGTGAGGAACCGGGGTCAGGAGGTGAACAGTGCGAAGGTGGGTAGTTCTGAAGGGGGGGGTTAAACTGGACGGCCTGCTCAAACCGGCTGGTTCGGTTGGTAGAAAAAGACACGGGCGATTGGGAAAAGAAAGGAGAGGAAGGAGCGGTCTGCCAGAGTGGCATCGTCTTCATACTTGGATCATGATTATTCGAGTTTTCAACTTTGAGGTACAGAGGAGAGGGGAGAGATTGAGAAAAAGGGGAAGGAAGTTAGAGGGGTTCAAAAGATGGCGGGTTGTGCAGGGATCTATCAGATAACGAAGGTTTCATCTGAAAAAGGTGTGTGGTACAAGAAAAAGAAGACAACTCCAGGGAGTTAATGAGGAAAGGATGACAAAATGACTGAAAGTCAACATCACCGCGATTGAAAAACAGGTTTCCTAAATCTTTGGTTTGGTGGGGTTAACGTGAATGACGGTAGGATCAAATAAGAAGCGTTCGGATGGGAAGCGGCAGAGGTTAGACTGCAACTCGCGAGAAGAAGAAAAAGTCGTTCCAACGATGAAGGGAGGGGTTCTGGACCTTGGGTCGAGCCATCGGCTTTTTACTTTAGAGAATCAGAAAAGGGGGAGGAACGTGGATGAAAGTCCAAAAAAAAAAGAGAGGGTCGGCGAAACGGGAAGGTTGTGAGACAAGAAAATCGAGTAAAGATGAGTGGTCAAAAGGGGCTCCTCCATTGGCTGTCGAACAACGATCCCGACCGGGTGAACTGCAAACAAATCTCCTTTTCTCGAGGATGCGAACGGGGTAGAATTGGAATTGGAAAGGAAAGAGAGGAGAGAAGTGAACGAAGTATAAGGGGGGAAGAAAAAAGCGGCCGTGGTCTGACGTTCAATGCTGAGAAAAAGGGAGGTTGAAGGGGGATGACTCGCTTCCGGGTTCATCCGCTTTTTAATACAACAATAGAAAGGGGGGGGAAAGAAGAAGATGGAAAAAAGTAAAGTTCAGGAGAATGGGGGGAGGAAAGATACTTTCCATAATCTATTTGGGTTGGGAGACTCAGTCAACTGTGGGAGTAAGGGGCTAAAGGGGAATGAAGACCAAACGGAGAGGGCGGACTTGGTTCTGCGAAACCTAGGTAAAATACTCGGTCAAACGTACTTAAATATCTTTATCCCCTAAAATAATTCATCTTTCAATAAAAAATTAAGCTGGTTGTGAACAGGCACTTCTTTTAAAGGACAATGGAAAAAGACTAGGGGGAAACTAAAGAAGAAGAAAAACAAAAAAAAAACAACAACGGGGGAGGAGGAAAATCTAAAGAGACAGAAAAGAGAGGAAAACGTGGTTCTCTTCTTCGTCCGGGGGCACTCCGTCTTCTAGGAGCTCCAAGGGTACCTCAGCATCTCTACCGTAGAAATCAAGAGCTTGCGAAGTAACTAAAAAAGGGGTCGCTGAACGAGTTCTCTAAACAGAAGGGTCTATCAGGAAATCTTCACTGTTTTGTCGAACAAGTTTCACCAAAAGCCAAAGTAAAATCTTTCCAATTCACCAAATAGCTGGCCTCGAGACAGCCACCCGGACAGTCCACCCCTACAGAAGTCCAGCGTCTGCCAAGTCTGGGTGATCGGGGGCGCCCTCATGACTGGGGGGGAAACGGAAGGGAGTGTGCGAACCGATCACTCGTAGCAAGCGGAAAACACCGTCCACGGTCAGCAAAGGTATACGTCAGGGAGAGGGGGAGGGAGACGGACAGGTCCACTGGGCGAAGGCGGAGCGGTGATTGGGGTCTACCTCGAAAGGTACCACCTCCGGTATTTGTGCCACAGACTTGAGGGGAAAGGGGATGGAGACATCAGAAAATGCGCTCCCAAGGAACCTCGATTCGAAAACTCTACCTTAGAACAAAGGGTGCTACCGACGGCTTACCAACCTCCCCTGAACCGTTCCGTGCGCGTTTTGATAAGGAAAGGCAATTTACGGACCAATTTCATCAAAGTCATCAGTTTGAACTCAAATCCGCGTATGCTCGAGAAGGGGGAGTGACTGCGCAAACAAAAAAGAGTGGACACTAATAGAGTTGTAAAGAAGTAATAGGGAATCTGCCTGTACATCGGTGTGAACAACCTTCTTCAAAAAATTTGGTGATCTTCAACGGGGGGGGGACTTTGGGGGAACGGAAGAAATAGAGTGTCAAGGGGGTTCGGTCTTGCAAACCATCCGAGGCGCTGACGACCTTGGGAAAAAAGTATAGTTTCACCACATCAAATCGGAAGAACTGATGACGCAATGGAGCCGGCACAAAAGGAAACTAGGGGCGGCAAAAACCATAGCTAAACTTATAAAACTGCACCATCTACTCCTCGTCTAGAAAATTCTGCGCGAGGCCATGTGATTGACGGGGGGAAAGAAGGGAGAGACGGAAAAAAATGACGGGGGGAAAGCTCTTAGGGTTTCGAAAACGAAACAGCCGTTTTATGGTTAAAAAATACGTCCTTCTATACCTCTGAGGAAAAGGACCCAACACTTCTCAGATGCTCTTTAACTCAGATCAAGCAGAAAGGGACGAAGGGGTGACCAGGAACTCTTGACGGTCAGTAGAGTTGAAATGCCGGCAGGCAATCTCTAGGAAAACGAGTCATTTGACGGGCCGTAAAACCTGCATCTCCAGGGGTAAGGGGGGGGGGCGCAACGGAGTCATAAGGCGACGCTAGTATGATTGGACTATTACCTGGATCAGTTATGCGTCTTAAGAACCTTCCATAAGCAGGGGAGTGGTATAAGGTATCGAACAGCATGGTTATTCCTTTTGAAGATAGATAAAAAAAAGGGCTTAAATAACTTCCCTTGCCGGGTAAGGGGAAATGCGATGCAAAAGAATACGAGCTGGCTTCAACCGAGAAGGAGAGCCCCGTTCTATCGAACCGAGGGGAACTAGGGGGGGAGGGTTTAACGAGGAGTTCTGGGAGAAACTTAGGGGACAAAAAATAAATAGATGAGAGATGAACCTGCGGGGTGTTTGCAAACGAATTTACGGCTTTGGGCAGAGTACTATGGCGTTAGCGGCGTGGGGCCTAGAACTGAGGCCAAAGGGGGGGGAACAAACAAGGGGGAGGAAACTCTTGGGGTAAGTCATGGGGACGGGGCACCCCGTCTTCTATTTGAAAAAAAGCAGGTCAGGTTGACTCAAATTTCCGGGATGGCACGATATTGGGGGGAGTGAGGGGAGAAACGGTTCGAGGGGGTGGCGCCTTCCTCGTGAAGGGCAAGTTGTAGAATAAAAAAAAAGGGATAACTGCGACGGGGAAGATGATCTTCCTATCCTTGAGAAGCTCAACAACGTCGAGAATACTGAGACACGGTTCACTGGGGGGGGAAGAGCTCTTGGAGGAAAGCGGAACAGGAAAAGATGGAACAAAAGGATCGTACAAATGCTCTGCTCTCTCACACTTATGCAAAGGCGCCATCTGCGTATAACCTGGGGAAGGGGGTGTGTAAAAGGGTCAAGGGCTGAAGAGGTAGCAAAAACTTCCGGGAACCTATGAGATTGAGGATTCTCCAGAGAAGACCCATAATGCCGATTGGCTGAGACCGATTCAGCTCGGAAAAGAAAAGAAGGGGCAGACAACTACGAGGTGGACGAGGTGGGAAGGCAGGCTGAACACTTCGAGTAGTGAGGTTCGGCCGGGTCCGCGAAAGTCCCTGGAGGGTGCGGGGGAGGACTGTCGCATCGACCCATCAGACAACACTGTAAAAGAGGGGGTTAAGGGAGTTCAAAACGTCGTCTCGCGAGAAGATAAAAGCACGATAGAGAATGTACCTTACGGGACCGTCTCTCAAAGGTCCGGCGTGGAGGAGGGGAGGTGCCACTTGAGAGTTAACATTAGCGCAAAAAAGACGAGAAAAGGGGAAAACGGGAAGGTGAATACAAGGTGAAAGGGCAGTGGAAGGGGTCTTCACCGTATTTGAGAAGGTTGTGTCGGGGCTGTCGTTCACATTTTGAAGAAAGCTCGGCTTGGCCAAGGGGGGGGGAAAACAGGGGGAAGATCAGAATGAGAGGGTCCAAGTCGTAGAAAAAAGGTCAGACTCAATCTAATCTGAAAAAGACTTTCACGGGCAAGGAAGGTGAGAAAAAAATGAGGGACGGGAGGAGGAGATCAGAGGCTTTGGGGGCTACAAGGGGCTCATTGCCCCTTCTATTCGGAGGATTTCGCAAGCAAGATGCATGGACTCACCCAAAGGCAGGAAAGAGGTGAAGGGCGGTAAACGGGGAACTAATAAGTTGAAGGGGGAGAAATCTAGCTGCAGCTCAAGGGACATCAGTGGTGAATGGGGAAAAAGGGCGCGTACACAGGGGGGAGGGAGACTCGTCCGCGAGGGGGAAAAAAAATTCCAAAACGGTGCGAATCCCTGAGATCGGGGTGAGACTCGGGGCGTATCTCGCAGGCCATGAAGACGCTGGACTGCGGTACAATCTGATGTGGTTCACCAGGCACACCATCCATGGCTGACTTTTAAAACCGTCTAAGAGATACGAAAATTTTTAAAGAAGAAACAGCGAGCGAGCGACGTTTGGGGGGCGTTTGACTTTGTAGGGTATACTTTTTCTTACCTCGGAACGTGCTGGAGGGCAAGTGGAAGGAAGGGGGGTCGGTGAAAAGTTAGACGGTCATGTGGCTGGGAGGATCTTTCGAAAGTTCTTTCAAAATGCTACTCACAAAGTCTACCTGATGAGCATTCGTAAGACATGCTCAAACGGGGTAAAATCGGAAACGTGGCGCCGGGCGACAGCATTTTTTGGACTGGAGGCACCGGAAAGGTATCGATTCGGGGGAAGGTAGTAGCAAACGAGACCAATTCCGAAGGCCTGGACGGTACGACGGGAACTTGGTTCCGAAAACTGGACAGTTTGACAGGGGACGCGATTCAAAAAGGATGTTTCATGCGGAAGGGGAGGAGTGAGCCTTTTTCTCTCGACGCAAAATCGACAGGGGAATTCGAAAGGAGATGTTCAGTCGAGGCCACATCTGGGGAACTTCCACGTGGGGACGGGCGGATCGTGCCGACAGTTCTATGTCTTAACTTGAGGGAAGGGGCTTCACCAGAGTCCGATTATGGGGGGGATCGGCAAAGGTTCACGTCCTCAGGAGGGCATTCGCTATTAAGTTTCGGGAAAAAAAGAAGAATTTCTGTGGGGCCACTGTGGTGGGTTACTTCGCTTTCACTATCAGGAGGAAGGGGGCGCTAGTACCTGGGTTATCGCAGCTCGATCAAAGAAGAGAGACGTTGTTTTGGCAATCTGTATGTCTCTGGAACAGCTGCAGAGACATAAAATTCTCAACCAGAGACTCACCAAGCAGGGAGAGGGAAGAGGAGCGCCTGGGGGGAAAAAATA
>Ga0179591_1370417_pt1 | contig 12962 bp, 7 predicted proteins | sample CZOMad2_1_08_16f_FD_182891 | JGI IMG/M metagenome (GOLD analysis project Ga0179591, IMG submission 182891) | Vadose zone soil fungal communities from Angelo Coast Range Reserve, California, USA - CZOMad2_1_08_16fungal (PacBio error correction) | ecosystem: Environmental > Terrestrial > Soil >...
AGTGCAAGTGAATGCCAGGTCCCAGGGAGGTTGGGAGGCGCGGGCGTGACCTGGGCTCCACACATAAAAGCTGAAGGCGAAGCGGCCCGGCCAGAAAGGAAAAATCCCGGAAACAATCTTCATGTCGGAAATCAAGAAGGCAAGGTAGAAAGGCCTTGCATCATCCCTAAATAGCCACCGGGGAGACCTGGAGGGGGGGCTGCGCCTGCTGCTTAGTGAGAATAACGAAAAAAGATCGAAATCTTACACAAGAGGCTGAAGGGGGGAGAAAACGGACCTACTCCACCACCTTGAACTCAAGTAAAGGGGGTGCGCCAGTCCCCAAAGGAGACCGGAGGCTCAAAGAAGGAAAAAAAAGGAAGGGTGATCATTCGAGCCTCCCCGCCCGGTCGCCTCTCGAGAAAAAAAGGAAAGAGGAGCAAACTCTGAGGAGGGGGAAAAAAATACCTGCCGGAATCTTATGGAAAACTGAATGAGAAGACGCAGAGGACAGGGAAGCCAGAGGAGGAAGAGGGAAGTGAAGCAAGTGGATGACGGGGAGGAAAGAAAGAGTGGGGAATCATGAGCGTTGGTTATCTCGGAGGGGAAGAGAAAACAGTAAATCCTCCTATCGAGAGTGCTTGCACCGGGGACGAAGGGTTGAGTAGAGACAGGACGACGCGGAGGGAGACTCGTCCCCGAACTGGCTAAATATCTTCATGACGCCTTGGACTATCAGCTAAAAAAAAGGATATTATAAAGATAGAGAGATACGCCGACGGGGGGAAAGGCGAGCCCTTCGCAGCCGCGGGCCGAAGTACCGGACATCCTAAGGAAAGGTCCTGCCAAAAAGTTGATTCTAGAGAAGGGACGATCTCGCGATAGGCGGCTTCCAGACCAGCAAGACGTTGGACATAACCACTAAAAATCTTGATAAAAAAATCTCTTTTGGGGGGAGATTTTTGGATCTAATACGGGCAAAGGCGTCACTTCGCTGGGGAGCTAACCTCAGTCCCAGTCCGCGGAGGCCGAATTAGTCGCCGGTGGCCACCAAACTGCGTAGATGTCGTTCGATCAACGTTGGTAGAAATGTGAGAGGGGAGAGAAAAAGGGTTGGGCGGGATCAGAAGTCTTCGAGACTTACTGTACGCGGAGCCGGCGCAGGGACAGAAAAAACTGGCCCTAGCGAAGAGGCGAAAAAAGGGTGATCGGCCGTCTCCAAATAAGGGCGTGAAGATGTAGAGCAGATCACCATGAATACGAAAGCCGCAGCGACACCGCATGTTAAAAAAATCAAAAGGTAAAAAAAAAAAAAGAAGGAAGGATCTTGCTGAGGTAAAAGCAAGGTTCATGCTAGCGGAGGGAACAAGGATTGAGGTCCTGCCCGGGGGGGGGAAGTGCGAGTGCTGTCGTTTCGGAGGGTAGGGGGCAGTGTTGCGCCATTGAACCAAACCCGAAACCACGCAAAGGACTGAAAGCAGTCAGCCAATTAGTCGGCAAGCTGACCTAGACGGCAGGGCAGTTTTGGGGTTACCCAACTTCAGGGAGTCTGCGGCGATTAGAACTATAGCCATGGAAGATATTGGGGGTTTTGTAATCGCTCAGATCTTAAGGAAGGACAGAGGCGCCAAACGCGATTCCACTGAAAAGTTCCACATAAAAAAAGCAGGATGAGAAAAAAAGCGTTGGAGGGCCAGAGGGTGGGTACTCATCTTAAATAGGAGGGGGTGGATCGCAATGAGTATTTCCTTACGCGGGAAACCGAAAGATGTGTCTTTAAAGGGGGAGGGTCAGTACTCGAGTGAAAAAAACGTGCGTCGCGAGCAGAGAAATCTGCAGGACATTGGTTGCTGAGCGGAAATAGGGCAAGGAGGGGGAAGCGCAGGACCGTAGGGTCTTGACGGGAGATGGGGGGGAGGCTGTTTGTGAGCAAGGTTGGGGGGGGGATGGAAAAGGGGGAACTTCCAGCGAGGAGACTCGAAAGACCTGCCAAGAAGGTCCGGAAAGGGCAAATCGGGGGGGGGGGGAAAAGAATTGAAAAAATGACGGAAAGATGTTACCAAGACGGACCGCCAATTCAAAAAGACTAAGGCGCAGAGGGCGTTGGGTCTTGTCTGAAAACCACGAGTTAAAGGTTCGGATGACACAGGCTGGAGAGAAGCGGAGAATGTCGTCAGCGTCAAGGACAAGGAAAGGTCAGATTTGGGGAAAAAGTTGACAACTGAATCCCCCGTGTCAGCAGCAATAGGAACGTTGGGGAAAGGTCGCGGATATCAAAACAACAAAAAAGGGTAATCGAACCGTGTACATTTCTTGGCTCCAGATGAGAGGAGGGAGAGAAGGGAGGAGGATCACTGCAACTGGCGTTATGAAGGGCTTAAACAGCAAATAGGAATTGACGGGAGTGAAGGGAACGCTCAGACGAAAGACGCAGAGGAGCAAAAACACTGCTAAGCAAACCGGGCATCACGAGTACGCTGTGAATAGGGTAAGAAAACTAATTTTTACATGGGGGCAAAAGGCGAATGGACTTGGCTGTGGATACCATTAGAAGACCTAGATGTTAAAGACTAATAGTCTATGGGAGTCTACTCGAACATAGGTTGAGGCTGCGGCCTCGAGTGCTCCAAACTCATGGATGGACAAAAAAAAAGCAACCATAGAGGAAAACTCCCTGGCCTAGTCTACACGTCGGCGCCGGGATTCTCCTAGTAATGCGGAGCGAACTATTCCAACTAATTTCTGGAGTCGATAGAGGAGGTATATAACCTAAGCAATCATTGTGACACATCGGTGCCTGGATAAAACAAAGGAACGATGAATCCCAGGGAGAGGAGAGACGATGAGAAACAAAAAATCCGGTCACCCAAGTTTATGACCTTAATTGCGTCTTTCGGATCCAAGGCATTTAATACGAGAGGGAAAAATTGCGTCGGTATTCAGCTCTTCTCAAGACATATACTTGACGATCAAAAAACAAAAAAAAAACCAAAAAATAAAAAATAAACCAAAGGGGCAGGCAAGAAAGACCGAAGATTGTACAATCCTCCTTGTCAGAAGGGGAACTCGGGGACGAGGGAGAATCGTCGGAAAGGGCTGGTAAAAAGGCAAAAAATGTCCGTGGGTTATGGGGGGAGCGCCAAGGGGAAAGACACAAAGGAACTTGTCTAACTCAAGGAAGAAGGGGCGACCGCACAAATACCGCCGATCGTGAACATCGGAAGAGATCAGAAGGGAGGCCTGAAAGAAAGAACAAGATCGAAAAGAAGTTCTGAATTTTGTGATGACCGGGCGAGGAGCTGTAAAAGTCCGACGATCGCAGAGGTCAGAAGAGGGGGAGGGTGAGACGGAAAGACAGAAAACCGGTCGGGAAAAAGATCTTGACATCCATTGCCTGAGACGGTCGAAGTCGAAAAAAGGTCCTAACTGGCAATAAGATCAAAACCCGGGGAGACGCGCGAAACGCAGGCCGCTCCCAACTCTCTAGAGGGAGCGCGCATCTGATTGAAAAATTGAGCCTAAAGGGGAAGTCCGGAGGAAAAAAAGAGGGGAGAAGAGCAAGGGCATCGACTTTGCGTACGGCATACTTCACAAGAAAGAGGGGATCAGTATCTGGTGTTAGCGTCGTGTTTGTGGCACTAGGACATCATGAGAAAAGAAGCGCTGAGAGAGAAGTCAGGCACGTGGAAAAAAGTGGGGGAGGGGAACCGTCTTCTGGAGTTTTACGTCAGCGAAGCTGAATTCTTAAACACATTAAGGATCTCAGAAAAAACAACGGAGGGTTAAAAGAAGGGGATAGAGACCGAATGGGGGGAGGGGCCTATAGTAGGATCTGTCCGACGGGTCGTCCAAACGAACGGGGACCACGAGGCTACGAAAAACACAAGGAAAAAGGAAAGCGTGAACGAGCTCGCTATATTCTGCGGGGGAGAAAAACAAAAAGACGGAACGGCAAGCACCAGGCCTTGATCCCCCCTTTTGCTTAATTGGAACGTCAATTTCGCGTCCCTTTTCAGGAGGGGAACATGGGAACAGTGAGTGGCGGCGAGAAGTAGGAAACCGGGCCATCCGCTCAAAAAGAGAGGGGCGTGGAAAGGGAGATAGTGAAGAAAAAGAGTTGGGGGCTCGGAGACGACCCGTTCGGAAGAGGAATGGAACACACGACAGGCTGATGTGTCGCCTTGCCGCAGAAAGGTGATAAAGAAAGGTGGGGAAACCTCGCACGATGGTTCTGGTCGAGTGGGCGGTCGCGGAACAGGCCTCAAAAAAAGCATGAAAAGTTGGACGGAGGGGAAGTTCCATATCGCCAGCCGAGGGGGGAAGGAAAGGAAAGCAAAAAAATCAGAAAGTCCCAAACGGATGGCTGGCCAGGCGGTGATGAAGGAAGGGAGGGAAGGTACCGAAAAAAATGCGAAGTGCATTCGCGGTGGATGGAGCGACTGGGCCGGCGCGGCGAACGTGAGCACATGGAGTGGGCGAAAAGGCCACAGGCACAAAACTGCACAGTCTTGGGAGGGGGGGAATTCACACCTGCGATGACTCGGACACCCAGGGAAAAGGAAAGGAGGGGGTCATGTTTTGGCGAAGGAAGGGAGCTGGCCGATCTGATTCAGAGCAATTCATTTAAGATAGTTGGGATTGGAATCGAAGAGCGTAATAGCCGTCGTCTCCATGACGAGGGGACGCCTTGAAAAGTCTAAACAGACTGAAGTCAACGGGACGAAGTCGGGTTCAAAGCCGGGGATTTTCGCAGCGAGGGGAGGGCCGTAAAAATCTCATTGGCGGAAAAAAAAACGCGGTAACAACAAGGGTGAGAAAAGATCATGTGGGCGGTGCGTGGCTCTGAGAGGCTGAGGGGGAGGAAGAGCACGACAGGGAGTTGGAAGGTGGTGAACTTCACACGTACGAGAAAGAGCTGCGAAACGGGGGGGGGTCGTCGCTAAAGGCGGGGAATTGGAAAAAAAAGGCGGGGGGTCGGTTAAAGACCTGCAGGGAGGGAGAAGGAAAAAAGGAAAACTGCCAGCGAGCCCCCTCGAGAAGGTTCCTCCATCAAATCGCCGGAAAAGCCGCAAAAATCGGGTATAAGGAAAAATAAATTTAAATTTAGGGTATTGGAAAGAAGCAACCAAGGCCATTCCGATCTTTGGGAGGATCCCGCCCGTTGGGTCGTTGTCGACCCCCGAGGTCCAACGAGGGAAAAAGCATTGATTCTGAGGGAAAGAAAATTGGAGGGAGGAGAGCGTAGAGAGAACGCAGGTCACATATTGCTGTGGGACCGCTCACTCGCAGGTGCGGAGGTACAGCAGCAAGCGACGCGCCCGCAAAAAGAAATCAGATCAAAAACCCTTATTAGGAAAAAGAAATGAGGGGGCGACCGATTTGTCCTTAAAGGGCGGAAACTCATTCGGTTCTCGCCTGCACCTGGCCGTGGAGTGAAACAGGGGGGGATTCGGCTGGAACTAAGAAATCCTCCGGATTTCGCCACTCGACAGAAGAAAGTTCAACGCGGAACGGTGTCGAACGACCACCGGAAAAATTGGGAAAGCAACACGTAGAATCCCTGGGAAGAGGGGCATGGGAGAGCTCTTCATCTTAACTGGAAAGGGGGGAAAATTAGCGTCTATGCGATTCGGGGCACGAGGAGGCAGTTGAGGCGAGGCGGCCTGGCAGGAACCTGCGACTCAAAAAAGAAGCTACACCCAAAAAATCTAAGTCAAATACCAAAAATGGGGGAAGAGCAACTCGAGCCCGAGGGCCGCCGGTCTTGAACTTCACCCACATGCAATTCCAAAAAAGGAGAAAAGCTTCGATGAAATGCCTATCGTACTGACTCTGGGACCGCCCAACGGGGAAGCATTTTCATCACAAGGGTGTCGGATCCGAAAAAGGCTTAAGTCTAACCGTAAAAAAAGGGGAAAAGCGCTGCGAAACGAGACTGCTGGCCGCAATCAATGGGGTACCTGAAAAGCTTTTATAAGGTTAAGAATCGGTAATCGCCGCTCTCCGAAGCGGCAAAAAAAGGAAAAAAAGGGAAAAAAGGGCCATTGGGGCGCCCAATATCCACCACTAAAAAAGAGATCGAATGCCATAGATCCCGCAGTGATGAAAAAACCCGCAACTCCTGGTAAAAAAAAGAAAAAAGACGAGGGAAGGATCGCAGAGAAAGTTAAAAAGGGGGGAGAAAAATACCATGGCCCAGAGTGCCGTGGGGAGGTGCGCGGGACCTGGCGCAAACCACAAAGGAGAAACGGAGACGTAGCAAAAACATCTCAGGGACAAATACCGACTAAGAGGGGGGAAATAAAAATCAACGCGAGCATGCAATGGTCACCAAAAAAACCTGGCCCACAAGATCCGCTACGGAACGACCGGAGGTTTGGGAAAAAACGGCGACGGCTTCGGGGGGAAGGCGGAATCAATTCCTACTATCTCGGTGAAAAAGGAGATCGGGAAGAGACGGCAACGACGAAAAGAACCGAACATCGCGCTCGGGAAACCATCCAGAATCACGCGGTCAAAATACGCGAACTAATAAAAGGGAAGGGGGGGTATCCGCAGCCCGCCAAGGCGCTCTCCGCTCACAGCAAGCGCTCAACACGGGCAGATGCAAGAACGTGGCCTCCATGAACTACAGGAAAAGGAAGGGAAAAAAGAAAAAAAGACCCGGGGGATCATCGCGGGACGGTGCGGGACGCATTTGAGGCAAAAGAAAAGTGGAGTTGAAAAAAGTGGGGGTGTTTCGATCATCGTACCCGCTACGAGAAGATGAGTTCAAACCGGGGACGGGACAACGAGCGGAGCCGTACTCGCCCGGCGGAGATCGGAAGCAACCCGGTCGCGCGAAGAAATAAAAACAACACAACGAGAGGAGGGTAGAGAGAAAAGGGAAAGGGGGAAATGCCGATCGAGCCGCCGTCGACGACGCCGGCCCAGCAAACGTAACGTTAAAGAATGCCAGAAAAAAAAGCTAAAAGAAAGGAGCACTCTTCCATCTCGCGAGAAAAGGGGAGGAGGGAAAACTCCCACGACGGGCGCGACCACGCGCCTTGATACCTCGGGGGGTAGGGGGGGAGAGAAGTCACGCACAGCGTCACTCGCCGCTGGCAAGGATCATCAGGGACAAAGTATAACTGTGGCGAATGAAGAAAGGGGGTAAGCCGCTCGCCGGCCTACGGTAGAATCGTGGGGAGAAGTGGAAAAAGATACAAGGGAAGGGGGCTCTTAAATGATCACCCGCAGAGGGAAGAGAGGGAGGGACGAAGGCCGCGCGTGATAGGGAGGCCCGATCGACCGAGCTGTATACCGGCGGGTGCGTCGGCCGTCGAGAAAAAAAGGGGGGAAGGAAGTTGAGTGATCTTCGTAATTTCCTGAAAGGAAAGAAGCCGCCGGCAAATCAAGCACACAAAATCAGAAGGTCGCCCGTAGTTTTCGGGCCAGGCCCTGTGGGGCGGAAAAACCCAGGGTAGGTCTTCAACGTAGAGTGAAAGTCCTTATGATAGCGCAGGGGGGCACGGCGCTTGAAAAGGGTTTGGGAGGGCAAGGGGAAAGCCAAACCGATCAAAAAACAAGGCCAGGAAAAAATGCCAAGGGCAATTCAGCAAAGATTAGCGCGAAGCCAGCCCTGCGCGCGTAGAGTTTGGGGGGGGAACCTCCGGGGAAGGCACGGGCGATATGGGCAAAAGCTGAATCGCCGTTCAGGAATGGGGAAAAAGGTGTATCAAACGAGGGGATCCAAAAGGGGGGGTCGCCAGCCGCGCAGGGGGGCAGGGTTAGATCACACGACATTCTCCCGTAACCGAAAAGGGAAATTCAAAGGGGCGTGCCATCCTTAGGGTGCGTTGGAATCTCTGCGTCTTTCGCGAGCGGAATGGCTAGAGCTTCAAGAAAGTCTGGCGTATCTAAAAATGTGGGGAAAAGGGGGAGAGTCTGGGGTCAAACGGTCGTACTCGGGACGGCGCCGATAAGGCGACAGGTCGTTGGCGATGTTAAAGTTGGGGGACTTCCAAGAAGGAACTTACGAGCTCAAAAAAAGTCGGTGCGAAGGCAGGTCTCTTGCCTTCGTGGATTTCTAGTGGTAAATCACAGGTTGTAACACACGAGGACGCAACGGCCAGTTCGGGCCGATCAATGCTTTCATTAGTCGCCGCAAATCAAAGGGACAGTTAATTGAACAGAACGATAAGGGGTCAAGAAAAAAAAGCCCAGAAAAAGAGGACGAACTGTGGGCGCTATGGCCCGCAATGTCCGGTGGTAGGTCAAAAAACAGGGGCACAGGGTCGTAGGACCCTGGCGATTTGCCGTAAAAAGAGGCGATGTCGTCGAGCGTAACAGAATGGATATTGGTCTGTGACCAGCAGGAAACCCAGTTGAGGACTCGAACCAGAGAAAGAAAAAGGAAATCGCGATCTGAACAAGAGAGGAGGAAAGAAGATACCGCGAGGATTGTCACAGATCAAAAAGTGGAGAAACTTCACCTGCGGTATTAACGAGAAACAAAAGGAAGTGAGCTTAATGTGAAATACGACATCCGCCGCTTTGGGGGGACCGAAAAAAAGAAAAAGAAAAAGGGTGTCCAAGCCCGAATATCCCTGGACCGAGGGGGGAAACAACCATTGGGCAGTCGGCAAAAAGGGTGAAAATAAAAACAGATGACATCTTCATCTAAAGGTTCGAGAGGGGAGGCCGCTTCTATGCTGTTAGGCGTGGAAGGAATTTCGAGAGGCGCGCAGTGCGCTAGGGGAACGAAACAACAGGTGGGGTATGGTACGAAAACAAAAGCATCACCATCGAGGGACCAAAGCTTCAGAGACGAATCGGTCGACCGCGTCGAAGAGGCGAAATTCAAAAAAAAAAAACACGACCTACCGGGCGCTTATAAGAGACTATGAGGCGTCTCATAGAAAAGATAAACGCACGATGGGGACAGCCGCAAAAAAAAAACAAAAAAAAAGGTCGGCTCATCCTAATCCATTCTAAAAAAAAAAAAAGGGGCAAAATCGTCTCCGGCGAAACGCAACGAGCTGGCCAAAAAGGATGGAGAAACAAGTCTTTGATACTTAAATGCGAAGAGTACTCGTTTGCGTCAAAAAAATTTTAATAAGTAAAGAGGACAAGTCAAATAACCAGGGACAGCTTCGAATGAAGCATCGCCACTCCCTGAAGGGACAAAAATCCCAAGGGCCCTACTCTAGAAGGACGACGCGCGATCGTCCGACAAACCCTGTCAATGCCGTGGTGCGGGGGCCCGGAAAAACCCAGACGCTTCTCCGAGAAAGCCAATTCCAAAGCAAAAAAAGGAACACCCCGACGCAATCCTGCGTTCGGAATCCAGCAGCGGCGCCGTCATCACCTGGGCCACCCCAAGCAAGAGAGAAGGGCGACAAAGTGCCAGGGGGGGGGGGATTCCCGCGGCCGGCTGCAGAGGGGGGGGAGTCAAGGATTCCGACGATATCACCAGAATGCGCTGCCGGGAGGAAGACGGCCTCGAAAGATAAATAGGCGAGAAGCGGGACACTCCCTTTCCTGTACACAGGAAAAACGTAAAGTCATCGAAGCACTCGGGTGAATCACACCAGCCAACGCGCTTCGCGTCACAGAGATCCCACGCTCTCTAAAGGGAAAAAAAAAAGAGCCAAACCCTACATGCAGTCGCCGAGAAGAAGCCCGGGATCCTCTCATTGGCCCGCGCAAAACGAATGACGTGCGGGCGAAAAAAGGGATCAGGAGGGGGGGACGTTTTCCTCGTGGTTGGGAGTAAACGCCGAATAGCCGCGAATAAGCTGCCGTTTCGCCCGTGTTCGCGCGAGCAGGGGACACACGTCGAACCGGGCGTCTTCCTGCGGAAAAAAAAGGCATGCAAGGCGGCGCGATACTGCTCTCACAACAAGAGAGAAAGAGAGATCGAGCCGAGGGGGTGAATCGCAGGAAATCGTCCTACTACTTAGAAAAGGAGTTAGCTGGAAAGAAAAAAAGCGCAGCACGCTCTCCGATAGGCGGCGTCGGATGATCGAACCCAAAACGACTGAAAGAAACACCCGCATTGATAAAAGAAGGTTGAAAAAGAAAAAGAAGGCCGGACACGGCACAAAGGTCATAGATAAGGGGAGTGGGGGCCATGAGGATCACCTCTGACCAGAAGAAAAGGTAGACAGAATGTAGCGCCCTGGTGGCCACTGCTGCGGCATATTTTGAGACTAAGACTGGGAGCCTGGCGGTAAAATACAGGTTCTTTGAAAAGAGCTGAGACCTCGGCCTCGTGAAAATTCGTTAGGAGGTGAGAAGGCAGCAATGCCCTCATACGACGCAAAAGAGGGGGGGAAACTGAAAAAACTGGTGCGTCAGGGCCGGGAAAAAAAGGATCGGGCGTGCAAGAAATGTAGATCGGCGGAATTCCGGAAGCGCAGTGCATCAACTCAATAAATTTAAAAAAAACAAACGAAAGGAGGGGAGGGCCAGGACCGGGATTAATACTCGCGGATTTAAAAGAAATGCGAGTTGCCTGGGGGGAGGGGGCGTGCGAAGCGAGGGCTAAACGTGATCAAGTAGGGGGGGGAGCCCGGAAACGACTCTCAAAAAGACACGGCACATTCTGTCAGGGCGTCAGCGGACAATTAGGCGCGCGTCCTAACCCTGGGAAGACATGGGAGGGGTCAGTTGGGTTGGGAAAAAGGGAAATTGGGAGCTTGCATGCTGCATCGATAAGACGGCAACAGTGAAGGGAAGCTTTGTAATATAGAAGGTGGGGGCATCCAAATTGGGACAATTCGGGCGCGAAGGCCGGAAAACTGTCAATCAAACAAGGATATCGCGTCCTTGCCAGCTGCAGGGAAGAACGTCGCCTCGTCCGAGCGGCTCAAAACATGGAGGAGAATCGGGAAAAAGGGGCGTCTATTCTAAGCTCACCCGATGTGTAGTCGGAAAATGAGAAAAAAGAGTGGAGGGAAAATAGAAGTGGCAACGACTCTAGAAAGAATCGACACTGGTTCTTGGCCCGTTGGCAGTTGGGAAGTGAGGAAGAAGACCGCAGGCCGGGAAGGAAGAGCTTTTTCTGAAGTCCAGGAAACCTTGCCTGAAGATGGTGAGCAGGGTCATGGTTCCGACCAAAAAGGGGGTTAAAACGGCGCCGCTTGGCCTTCGAAGATCGCTTTCGAAATGATTCCATCATGCCCAGGAAATCGCATACCTTGTAATGGTAAATCTCGAATCCCAACGTAGAAGGGGAAGAGGGGGGTAACCAGCCAGAGGCCCCAAGCCAGGAATGGGGCGACTGTCACGGAACACCTTTGTCTTGGAAAAAAAAGAGGGCCAATATTCGTGGACAGGCTACCGCTATCGGTCGTCCTGAGCTACTGGAAGGGAAAAAAAAGGAAAAAATTCATATTTTGTGATGGAAACGCCTTCCCGGTTTGGAGGGAGAACACATCTCTCTTTTCCCGAAGGAAAGGCAAAGAGCGCTACACACACGTGAGGAGGAAAAAGTACAGGGCTTAAAAAAAGGTCTTAAGTAAAAATAGCTTCGTGAACCTGCCAACGGGGGCGAGGAAGGGGGCCGGTCAACAGAAAATTATTAGGGACATTTGACTTCGGAAAGCAAAAATCGCCAGCGAGGAAAAAGCACGGGGTCATCCCGAATGCTGGACGAGGGGGGTCGAGACAGTGTAAAAAAAACATCGTCTGAAATGATTCTGGAAGGACCCTAAGTCCCGGATTCACCATGTTCAGAAAAAGTGCGTGCGGCGACGGGCGACATGAGGGAAGGCAGGAGAAGGGGGGAGACTGACCTCAGACTTCTCTCGCCCCCAACTGGTCGGGGATAAAAAAGACATCACATAAGAATGAAAAAAAAGAATGGGCCTTCAGCGACGAAGTCTGCGAACGCCCGAAGTGGCCCAAAAAAAAAAAAAACCGTGGTCAACACAACAGAAAAAGAAAGGGCGCTGGCGCTAAGCCTATAGAGTCGAGGAAGAAAGGCCCAAATGAGCATGTGCGAACACCTCGGTGAAAAAAAAAAAAGAAGCATGAGACAAAACCATGGGGCGAGGACAAGTCGTAGGAAGGATCTGAAAAAAAGCACTCGGCTTTCGCCGAGGACGAAAAAGGGGGGGCTAACGGACGGCTGAAATTTAGCAGGTTTGGCAGGATAATCGGCCGCGCGGGCAAGATTGACGGAGAAAGTTCGAGAGGGGGGGAAAGAAAATCCAATCAGAAGGGCTAATTCAGATCTAGCAGCTGCAGCAAAAACAGCGCTGAGGATACAACAACCTCACCGATTGCGAATTCTGAAGTCTCGACTGAGAAGGTTCTAAAGGGAAAACCCAGAAGGTGAAAAAAAAAAAGGTGGGGCCGGCGGACTGCGCCATCCACAAAACAGTACGAGGAGCAGCCCAGCGCCGAAAATAAAAAAAAAAACATGGAGGAATCCGCACCATGCCAGAAAGATAATAAACACCCCTCACAAAGACGCGACTAAAGATTTCAGTGGGGGTGTTAGAGAGGGGCGGGCGTCTTTCGGCGATGGAAGAAGAGGAGATCGAGGGCACTAATGAAGAGACGTGGGGAACCTCGGCCGGTCGAAACAGGCAGCGCGGGCAGACGGCCTGATCAAGAGGAGGGACCGGCGACTCTAACACGCAAGAGGAACCTAGGGAGCTGCGCTTCAAACACGAAACGTTGCTCCGCGCTCAAGGAAGTCCCCCCAAAAAAGAAAAATCATTACTCTCCGGACGAGTGCCAAAAGAAAAAAATTCTGCACGCGCGGAAGGGGAAGCCCGAGATCCTCATGACACGGCGAAAGGGAACGTAGCAGGACAAAAAACACAGAGTGGATCAAGGCAGTGGGGGGAATAAAACGGTGGGAGTTTGTCTATCATCAAGAATACCGAGAGCGTGCAGCCCGAGGAAGGGGTCGCCCGGTTTCTAAAAATCAAGAAAGTCGGTATCCGGTACGTCAGAAAGAGCGAAGAAAAAGCAAAACCTTAGGCGCG